>Ga0308170_10001221_pt1 | contig 25832 bp, 23 predicted proteins | sample PhyBR2_2_FD_202136 | JGI IMG/M metagenome (GOLD analysis project Ga0308170, IMG submission 202136) | Phyllosphere microbial communities from UC Gill Tract Community Farm, Albany, California, United States - DLSLSB.R2 | ecosystem: Host-associated > Plants > Phyllosphere > Unclassified | place...
CCAAAAACGATAGTTTTTGAGATAGATCTTAAAGGAGGAGGGAAGATGCGAAAAATAGTCGGTCGTATGATTGGTCTGCTGGCCCTAATCATAGCGCTACAATTTCCGTTACATGTGTATGGTACACAGGTCCAATCCGTCGAGTCAGAAGGATCTATTGGATTTTCAGGAACTTATGATCCGATCGGAGCACCAGATCCACCTCCCAGCACCAGCCCACAAAAGCCAGGAGGCACTTTGCCGAAAACCAATATGATTGGTAGCTCACTTGGACTATGGATCGGCAGTTTCTTAGTGGGTGGCGTTTTATTAGTCTTAGGGTACAAAAGAAGAAAAGCAACACAAAAAACAATTAAATGAAAGTAGGAATTTAAGCATGAAATTTATTCGTTTAGCAACTGTAGCCGCATTATCAACAACGATTTTCGCAGGAGGAGTACAAGTCTTTGCTGAAGATACAGACCAAGATTCAAAAGAAGTACGTAAAACAACAACGACCGGTCAGGTCACCTTCACTCCAAATATTGAAGACACAGTAGTAGAACCTGATCCTGAAGGTCCAGAGGTGACGATTCCACCAATTCCTGGTACAGGACCACTAACTATTGCAACAGTTCCAACAATGAACTTTGGGACGAAAGTGATCTCAACTGCGGATGAACATTACAATATGATTGCTGAAATGCAACAGAAAGCCGGAACAACAGGCGAAGAAAACATGATTCCTTATATCAGTATGGCACAAGTTCAAGACACCCGCGGAACGAATGAAGGATGGGAACTGAGCGTGAGTTTAAGTGAGTTTCAAGCAGAAACTGATACCCTAAATAGTGTGTTAAAAGGTGCCCAAATCACGTTACTTGATCCTTCTCTTCGTTACAGTGTGAATGATGCAGATCAGGCACCAACGATTCACGCAAGTGGTTTAGAGTTGATTCCAAATGAAGATGCCGTGCCGATCATGACGGCTGCTAACCAAAAGGGTGGCGGAACTTCTTCCGTTGTTTGGGGAGATCATGATGCGCTTGCAAAACAAGTGGAAGATGGGGTAGATGTCGTTGAAAATACGGCGATCCAACTGTTTGTTCCTGGCTCGACCGCCAAAGATGCGGTGACGTATAGCTCAACATTGACATGGGAATTAGAACTAACACCTGAGAATGAGGTTTAAGAAGTAACCATTCTTATTTCTATGTTCTATTAGTCACTGGCAGCGTTACAGATTTCTGTGACGCTGCTTTTTTAGAAAGGATTATGACAAATGATACACAAACAATCGATGCAAAAAGGACTATGGCTGCTTATAGCGCTTTTCTTTTTCTTGCCACATCCGACAGTCCAGGCCGAAGAAGCGGGTTTGAATACGTACGTTACCCCTCTTTTTCCAGAGAGTCAAGTGGATGAAAGTAAAGGATACTATGAATTGTTACTCTCTCCTGGGCAAAAAGAGACTTTGCGACTAGAAGTCGGCAATTCCAGTTCAGAACCAATCAACGTTCAGGTGACGCCGCATACGGCTTATACTAATACTTTGGGGAATGTCGAGTATGGTAAAGATGCTGAAGAAGTGGATCCAACCTTACCCTACTCTTTGGATGAGTTGATGACTCCTTCGGAGGTCATTACTGTAGCGGGAAATGAAACAAAGGTCATAGAAATTCCTCTTCAAATGTCTAAAGACGCCTTTGAAGGGTATTTAGCGGGCGGTTTAAGGATCACCGAAGTAAAAGAAGAGGAAGATAGAGATGCTCCAGAAGGAGAAGGCGTAGCTATCAAGAATGAATTTGCCCATGTGGTAGGTGTGGTCGTCAGTAATACCCGAGACTCGGTGCAACCGGAGTTGGAACTATTAGATGTGTTTGCGGATCAATTGAACTATCGCAATGTGATCAGTGCCACGCTACAAAACTTTACGCCCACTTTTGTCAATCAATTGGCGGTGGAAGCTACCGTGAAACGAGCAGGGGAGGACGATGTGCTCTATAAGGCTGAGAAAGAAATGATGCAGATGGCCCCAAATTCTAATTTCAACTTCCCGATTTCTTTAGAAGGCGACCGTTTTCGAAGTGGGAACTATGTCCTAGAATTAACAGCTACATCGGGAGAGAATGAATGGTCATGGACGCGTGAATTTACGATTGAAGCCGATGAAGCCCGCAAGTTAAATCGAGAAGACGTAATGATTGATTCTGGTGTCAATTGGTGGATGATCGGTGCGATTATTTTGCTCATTTTAATGCTTGGGCTTGTTCTTTACCTGATGTGGCAAAAGAAAAGAGCACGTGAAAGCGAAGAAGAAGTATAGAGAGGAGGATTCCATGAGAAAGCTAATGAAAAAAGGAACGCTCATTTTAGGGACGATGATTCTTGTTCTGCATGCATTCCTCCTGCCAGTAGGCATCGTCTATGCGGAAACCACGGATAAAAAAGAAGCGGGGCAAGTGCAGGAAGAAGAACAATTGGCACTTCCATCCATAAAAAACTATCTAGAAGTGGAAAAGGAAGGCAATCCTCGCTTTTCCTTTCCTCGCTCTCGCCTTCAAGGAACGGTTGAAGAGCCATTGAAGGTGACATTTGTTTCAGATCAAGAGGTGACAGAGGCAAGAATTACCCTTCCGAAGGAAGCAAAGCTGGTAAAAGACCAGTTACAAGCTGGAGTTACCGTCAACCAAGAAGAAGAATCAGATGAATGGGTGATTCAAGCGGAGCGTGCGCAACAAACGTTTGTGCTTCCAGTGGTATTTAAATCTGAAGGTAATTATGATGTGTCCGTCGAAGACGTAACTGCGACACTTGAAATATCGGAAAAGGAAGAAACGGAGACTGAAGATCAATCAGAAATGAATCAGGATTCATCTGATGAATCAAATGAAGAACATGAGCAATATCCAAATACGACTAAACAATCAGAAGAAAAAGAAGCGCCTGTAGCAACCGAAGAATCGAAAAAGGAAGCTATTCCTTCTGAGAACGAAACATTCAAACAGGCAGTCTTTGATGGAAATACAGAAGAAGTCTCAACAATGGCTGCATTCAGAGAAGCAGTCGCAAATCCTGAAGTCAGCATTATCTCTGTTCAAGCGAATTTGTCAGAATCTGTCGCAAATATTATGCATGTGAATCGTCCGTTACTTATCCAAGGGAATGGGTATACTTTGACATTTGGAAATAATGGATTTTATTTTCAATTAGAAGCTGTAGAAGAAGTGACTACCTTCCGAATAGAAAATGCGACAGTTACAAAAACAGGCACAACACCTTTAGTCAATTCAGCAACAGATGTCAGTCACAATTGGATCTTAGAAATAGAAGATGTAACAGAAGTCAATGCAAATACGATGCGTCTAGCATCAATTCCAGAAGGTATGGTTCAATTTACAGGTGGTATGAGTAATTTTACACGCACAAGTTCTACAGAAACTTTTATTGAAGCAAAAGAAGTCAAAGCAATCAATCAAGCGCAGGTAACGATTAGTCGAGGTAACTCCACAATTTTTCTGGCAGCCGCGACGGTTTCTGAACCTAAACTAACAATTGAAAACGACGCAAATTTATCAATTACTACGACTTCGGGTGTGGCAAATACAATTGATTTTAGAGGAGAAAATGCGGAAATTGCACTACAATCTGGTGGGTATTTAACGATTAGTACAGTAGGAACGGCTACTGCTCCTACTGATATAAGGAATAATACGATTGCTTTGACTGGAGCAGGACCGAAAATCACCGTTCGTGATAAAAGCAATTTGACTACGACAAGTACTGCTGCTAAAAGAGGGTTACATCTATCCGGAAATAACCCACAGGTGATCGTGGATGGTTCGAAATTATCTGCGAACTCAGCCACACAGTCAGCAATGAATCTGTCAGGAAATAAACCTCAAGTAATGGTGGATAGCTCAGAACTATCAGTTATCTCTACCACACAGTCAGCAGTAAATTTATCAGGGGATGAACCATCATTTTCTGTAACGAATAGTCATACTGACATTCGTTCTACAACAGGAGCCACACTCTCCTTGGCAGGTATGTCACCTATAGTCAACTATGTGGGATCTACAGGTGGTTTAACAAGCACTACTGGTCAACGGTTAAATTTGATTGGAGACAATCCTCAGTTATCATTGGATCAGACCCAATTGTCAATCTCAGCTACAACTGGCCGTGGAGTGTATTTAGAAGGAATGACACCACAAGTCTTATTAAATGAAAGTAACATTGAAATAACAGACACTGGTGCTTCTCAGGGAATGATTTTAGTTGGAGCAGATGCATTACTCTCGTTAGAAGAGAATAGTAACTTAATAGTGAATGGAGCAGGTACAGGAACACTCGAAAATATTCAAATTGGCTCCAACAATCCTCGTCCAGAACTCTCACTGATTGGTGCTTCTAAAGTGACGGTCACTACCACGAGTGGTATAGGTAGCGCTTCTGATACGGCTAATAATGCTCTACACTTGCGTGGCGAGCAACCAAAAATGACGATATCAGAAGAATCAGAGCTTAATATTTCGGTAACTTCCAACGCACGACGAGGAGTGTATTTAAATGGAGTAAAGGCTGATCTAACAATTAAGGACAGTCAATTAAATGTAAATACATTGACAGGACAGGCCTTAAACCTTAATGGAGACGAGGTCGCCTTCTATACTACAAACAGTAAAACCACCCTAGAAACTACTAGTGGTACAGGTATTAGTTTTTCCGGTAAAGATTCCTCTTTACAGACTACAAGTGCAGACATGACCATTCAAACCACTAGTGGTACAGGTGTTAGTTTTTCCGGTAAAGATTCCTCTTTACAGACCATAAGTGCAAATATGATCATTCAAACTACTAGTGGTACAGGTGTTGATTTTTCCGGCGAAAATCCAGCTATACGAGCTATGAGTACAAATATGACGATTCAATCTACTACTGGACAACGGATGAATCTTATTGGTGCTTTGCCTAAACTAGTATTGGATAACAGCCATCTAAGGATGGATGCTACGACTGGACGAGGGGTTTATTTGCAAGGTACCACTCCACAAGTACTTCTAAATGAGAGTGATATTGAAATGATAGATACTGGTGCCTCGCAAGGAATGATTTTGGAAGGTACAGATGCCTTACTTTCTTTAAAAAATAATAGTACCTTCAATATTTCTGGTGGTGGAACAGGTACTACTGAAAACATTCAAGTCGGTAATAACAATGCAAGACCTAAGATAAACTTAGAATATGGCTCAGAATTAGGAGTAACTACTACTAGTGGATCAGGTGCCGGATCTAACACAAACAATAATGCACTCCATCTCAGAGGAAGTGATCCAGAACTAAATGTAGCAGACAAATCAAGCATTTCTATTGATGTTACTTCTGGCAATCGCCGTGGCATAGTGTTGACTGGGAATAATTCATCCACACTCGTTGAGTCTAGTGATGTAAGTTTGAAGTTAGGAGGTAGCGGCGTAGGTTATTCTGCAACTGGAGCTACTAATAAATTAGCCATTTCAAAGAGTAAGTGGGAGGCGAACGGAGGCTCCGGACACAATATTCATATGGACGGGGACAATAGTATAGTATTACTTGATAACTCTGATGCTATTTTTGAAGCAGCCAGCTCTGGTAGGAATATTTGGTTAGATGGAGCAGATTCAGTTCTAGCTGTAGAAAATGGCGCTCAGTTAAATGCAAAATCTGAGGATGCCAACAGTATAACGATACATGGTGCACGGGCATTATTACAAATGAGCGGTTCTAAATCAAACATGGACATTGTTAGTAATGTCAGTGAGGCTGAGTTAAATGCAGCAGTTTTTTTAGGTGCAGCTACTACAACTGCGGGAGCTACAAATCCTAATGCAGAAGTTAGATTGACTGAAGGTGCAAAAATGAATGTACATGCGAATCGAGCCTCTGCATTAAGTTTACTTAGTTCGAATGGACAATTTAACCTATTAAATCTATCGGAATTAAATTTAACAGCAGGGAACACTGATTCATCAGCCAACGGTGCAGTTGCTGTCTTACGTTTTATACGTGCAGGAGGATATCAGTTTACAATAGACAATGCAAAAATGAACATAAGTAAATCTGGAGGAAGAACACCAGGTATTCGTATGTATGGTGGTAATAATCATATTTTAGTTAGGAACGGAGGGCAATTTTTCATCTATAATCCTGGAGATGGTGTCCCTAGAGATCAAGATACGTCCTCTGGCTTGGCAAATCAAGGGGTACATTATCCTAGGACCGGGGGTAATTCTTTTGTAGTTGATGGTTTGGGTTCTAAAGTTCAAATTATTGCGGACAACGGTGCAGCGATCGATATGGAAAATCAGGCGGGAGAAATTGAAGCACGAAATGGTGCTACTTTCATTGCCCAAGGACGAACAGCAACAGATGCGGGAGGGATTTTCAATGCTGGAAATTTAACTGTTCAGTTTGATAATCCGTTATTTATGGACTTTAGAAATACTCGTGTCGGTGGTGGGAATATATTTAATGCTAGTAGTGGATCGACATTAAACGCAATAAATAGTGATTTATCTGTTTGGAGAAAAGGCGCTGATTTGAATGGAGACCCAAATTTAGATTTCCGAAGTATTGATTATTCGTTTACTGGAACAAATTTTAATACGTTAAGAGAGACAAGTGACCCCACACAACTAAATACAGAAGTATTTGGCAACACAGGTTTAACTGCGTATAGTCGATTAAGTAGTAATAATGGGCGCTGGGCCATCGCAGATGAGCTGAGAGTACCAACCAATGCTGATAAGAAAATCTATGGGCGCGTGAGTCTTCCTGTAGGACTAGATGATAGCCGTCCAGCGTGGGATGATGAAGTGATCGTGACAGTCGAAGTAGAAGCTCCATCAGGACACACACAAGACTATACGACTAAGACCGTCGGTCATTCAGACGAATCACCAGGTATCAGTATCTACGGAGAAGCCCCACGTGGCGGACTTTTTGAAATTACCTTACCTGCCCCCCTTGAAGCGGGATCAAAAGTTCGAATCAGCCATGTAGAATTAACAAGTGGAGAACTGACCGAAGGCTTTGACCATCAGATTCTAACGAACACTGTGGAAGTCTTTCCAATTGTCCCTCCGGTACCTGCGAAATTCTCATCTTCTATCATTGGTGAAAATAGTAAAACCATCCAAGGGATTTCAGAAAATAAAGAGGTTGAAGTGACCGCAACGCATAATGGGCAATCCTTTGATACGTCGGAGGTCACTGTTAACGATGATGGCAGATTTACGCTTGATCTAAGTGAACTCGTACTAAAAGAAGACGATGAAATTCAAATCTTTTTACGGGATAATGCAGGATCCGCAAAGGCTGCAGAGGTCGTTGCTCCACCTGAAACAAATAATGATCGAGGTAATATCAATCCGGCAACCGAGTTACTGTTTCATGATGTGGCATTTGAACCAGCGACGATTTTAACGGTTGGGAATCTTGGTCCTGTTTCACCGGTAGATCCGATGAATCCAGAAATTGAAGTAGATCCAGAGAATAAACCTGAGCTCGAAGAAGAACAAGGCTTATTAAGTATTGATTTTGCTTCTCAATTCACATTTGGCGAACAAGCAATCTCTACGCGAACGAAGCGGTATTATGCGCAACCGCAACGCTTGTTAAATCCTGATGGAACCGTCAATGAGGCTGAAGAGCGACCAAACTATATCCAGATCAGTGATCGACGACCAGAAGAGGGACGTCACGGCTGGCAATTAGCAGTTACGCAAAACAATCAATTTACGGATCTACAGGAAAATGAACTAAGAGGGGCGCGTTTGTCTTTAACTAACCAACAATTGGAGTCTGTTCACGGAAGCGACGAACCAATGTTGTATCATCAAGACGGTGTCACCTTAATTCCAGGAGAAAAGACTAAACTTTTGACCGCGCTCGATGGCCAAGGAGCAGGTACCTGGATCTATCGGTTTGGTGACGGTGAAAGTGCAAGCGAAAGCGTGGCACTTGAAGTCCCTCCAACCGCGAATCCAAGAGCAAGCACATACGAAACAACACTCACCTGGGAACTAAGTGCAGTTCCCGACAATTAGTCACAAGAAAGAGAAGGGCTGCGGCTCTTTTCTTTTTCTTCATAGAAAGGAGAGAAAAAATATGCACATTTTATTTGATCATTTAGTCATGGCGGATAAGACTAAACGATGGCTGGTCTTGTTGGCAACGTTAGAAGAAGAGGAACACGTTATCGCCCACACCTTAGTTGAGCAGACTGGATTTGGGCGACGGACGATTATTGAGGACATGAAGGCGATCAAGGACTACTTTGGTGAGAGAATCCATTTGATCGGCGATGAGAAGGGCTACCACTTTTCTTTTCTTAACCCTAAAGGGTATTATGAGAAGAAACAAGCGTTACTAGATAAAGAGAAACTTTTTCTCTTGGTGGATCAGTTGGCTGCGGGAAAGTGTTTAGACAATCAACAGTGGATGGCGTATCTTGATGTTTCGAGTGCACGCTTTCAACGGATGAAACGACAGCTTCAAACATTATTAAAGACCTATTATGGGATACAAATTGAATCGAAAACCAATCAATTGTGGGGAGAAGAAGCGGGGATTCGCCAATTCCTTTATGATTTTTATTTCACCTTACCATTGTATCCCAGGTTTCTTTCAGAACATATTCAGGACCTGCATCAGGAGAAAGTGGCGATTCAAGAAGGGCCTTGGTACCTAGACCAAACTTTGTTTAATCAATGGCTGAGAATAGCCAAGCAACGGGTCGACCAGGGACATTGCTTACATGAACAAGTGGCATATAAACAAGTTCAAACGACTCTAACCCAGGCTTTGGATCAACAGGTCAGTGTGGCTCTTCCAGGATCAGAAAAAGCTGCGTTGTTCCTCCTCTCATTAGATGAACGCCAGTTTCTGAACCCTATGACACAACAAGTATTTATCCGCACGTTTTCACCTGCGAGTGAGTATGAATTACCGATGCGTGAGACCGAAGGTCTGACTTATGATTTTTTCGAAATGCTCCTCTTTTTAATGGAGGCCTTTTTCCAGTTGCCTACACTTGAAGCACCAGAACAAGTGCCGTATGCAAACAGTGAGAAACTGTCTCCTCTAGAAGTACTCATGAAACGTTTTTTAGCCGAGAAGAAAAAATATAGTCAGACGATTTATATTTCCTATCAGCTAGTAGGACCACGTGCATTGACACGCTGAATCAAACAGGAAGTTGAAACGATTTTAAAAGATTCTGGCCTACAGGTGGTTGAAGCTGCCCAAATGAACCCACTTGGACTAGTACGCCATGTACAAATCGTGAATCAACCACAAGCTAGAAACGCCCGTGCAACGATTGAACTTCCCTACGTACCTAGTAAGGAGAACATCAGTGAAGTGCTCTCTGTATTTTCTGAGTCAAAATGATTTAACGGGCAGGAAAGAAAAATATTTGAACAAGTGAGGGGGAGCAAAGTTGCGTGAGTTTCAGATGGCATTTATTACAAGCGCAGAGGTTAAGCGAAGGATGCAGGTGTTAAGTATGATGGAACAAGAACGACGTTTTACGATTGGAGAGCTGAGTGAACGACTGGCTATTTCACAACGTACCTTGATAAAAGATATTCAAACATTCAAAAACCATTTTGGTACAAGCATCGAATTGCGCTCGAATTATAGTGGGTATCGTTTTGAAGAACGAAATCGTAGTGAATACCAAGAAAAAAAAGAACAACTGTTGGAAAACGAAGTGTTATTTGAAATCGTGGGAAATGTTTTTTTGGGAAAAGATTTTACAGTGGCTGACTTGGCTCACCAGTACAGTTACGCAGAGAGTACTTTGCGAAGGTTTTTATTAAGAATCCGACCGGTATTAGCTGAGTATGAGTTAACACTTGCTTTTAACCCAGTCAATTTTTTAGGGGAAGAAGTCAATATCCGAAAGTTCTTTTTTGATTTTTATTATAGCAGTGAACAAACTCCGTATACAATCCGTCCGCCAGAAAGCTTACATACGTTGGTCTTGAACGAACTGTCTGGCAAATTGGGGAAGTATGAATTGGGCACAGGAATCACGATTTCAGCCTTTTATTACCAGCTTTATATCGCAATGATCCGAGTCCATCAGAACCATTTTGTGTCCTTACCTGAATGGCTAAAGGTAAGCATTTATCAAGAAAAAGATTTTCAGTTGCTTTATTCTTTACAAGAAAGGATCAAACATGAATACGAGATCTATCTACCAAAAGAAGAATTCGCTTGGATCCATTTATCGATTATTTCCAAACGGACGATCCATCGTGTGGACCAAGAACAAACTTTTAACCAACGATTCAGCCATTGGAAGGACCTTCAGTTCATTGTGTCAGATTACCTTTCTGACCCTTTTTTTGAACAGTGGGATACGGATACTTTAGGACAGTTTATGACTTCTTTTTTCATTTCGCGTTTGATGAATGAAGCAGTGAGTCCGGTGTTGAACAAAGAGCTAGAAGAAATCCATTGGATGGTGAAGAAAAGCGACAAACAGATTTATGAGGCCCATAAACAATTTCTCTTAAAACACGCTTCAGTACTCAGTTTTTCTGCCCAATATTTTGAAGATATCGTGGTGAGTTTTACGGCATATATGAACTTATTGTTCCACTATTACCAACCGGTTAAACAAGTTTTATTTTTATTAGAAGGTGACTACTTAGTGGTTCAATCAATCCGAATGCAGGCACGTGTACTATTAGGGGAATATCATAAGCTGTTGTTTATGCCAATTCAGGAATTGACGCCGGAACGTTTAAATGATGCGCACGTTGATTTGATTGTAACGAACTATCGACCGTACCTTTTGGATTTCGCTCTTGACACGGATTATGTTCTTATGGGTAGTATTCCTACGGCGCAAGATTGGGCAAGAGTCAAGCATCAGTTGAATCCACTGATCGATCAGGAAATATTTTAAAAGAAGGAAGGAAAAAATAATGACATTTTTTACAAAAGAAGCGTATCTGGAGGGCTTTCAAAGTACTTTTGAAGAGGCCGAAAAACGATCAAGTGAAGATCTAAAGATCTATTTAAACACCCAGATCCAACGATTGGAGATCTTAGTGAGTCAGATCTGTCAGGAGAATTTTTGGGAACTAATGCCGGAGATCTTAGGAATCGATGTCAAGATGAGGCTAGTAGCAGATCTGATCGACTTTGATAATTTTTCAGATGTGGAAATCCTTGGAATCGCCGAAAGTGACTATCTCACCTACTTTAAAGAACTATGTGGGTACAATCATAGTATGGACCCGAAACATTCCATGATTTTCAATGTGGTATGATGGATTGATGCCTGATGGGAATAACTTAAATGTGTAGGCTCTTACTTTAGTAAGAGTTTTTATAATGGTTAATGATTATTTGTCTTTATATAAGTATTCTTATTGTTGATTTCATTTTTAATTCTATAAACTGTTTATCTAGTAATATTGTAGTCTGTTGCAATTGTTGAAATAGCAATACCCTGATTTAGATCCTCGACGATGCTTTTATAAACAAGGCGACGTTGGAGGGCTTTTGCGTCCGCACTATAGAGTGTAGGACGATCTTTATAAACACCATTCGCTTTAGCAAGCTTAATTCCTTGTGCCTGGCGTCGTTTAGATTCTGTACGTTCCTGTTCGGCAATCATGGCTAATATCTGAATGATTAAATCTTTGATGAATTTATCCAATAGAGGATTGCCAATCGCTTCAGCCATGATTGGTAAACTAGTGATGATTAGTTGCACATTTTGATTGTTATTTGATTTGGTAAAACTGACTGGAAGAGAACTAAAAGTATATCCTAGTAAGGACAACACAATTTATTGATTAGAGTAGCTTTATTTATATATTCCGAAAAGTGGAATGATGATTTTTATAAGAATTTCTGTAATCTTCAGTAGAAAACGAATGTTGGGCCCAACGGCTACTTTGCTAGATTTGACGTTTATTAATGTTTGAGATAAACAACCATGAAAACACCCTTTGTATGTACATTGTACGTACTTTGTGTTATAATAATAATTGAAGGAGGGGTTAATATGTCCAGATTAAGTATAAGAATTGATGATGAGCTAAAAGAACAAGCAAGAGAAGTTTATGAAGAACTCGGTATGGACTTATCAACCGCAGTCATTGTTTTTTTGAAACAAAGTGTGCGTGAGCGTAAAATACCTTTTCAGCCCGGTAACGAACCTAGGGAAGATATAATAGCCCGATATGAAGCAGAAAACGGTATTACTACTAGAGCATCGTCCATAGATGAAATGATGGAGAAATTGCATGCTGACGATTGAATTCACACCAAGCTTTAAACGAGATTATAAAAGAATGATGAAAAAACATTATGATGAAACAGAATATAAAAAAGTAATTGAATTGTTGGTTAACATGGAACAAGAAATATTGAGAATCAAATATAGAGACCATGCACTACAAGGGAATTGGAAAGGCTATAGAGAACTGCATATACAGCCAGATTGGTTACTTGTTTACAAAGTAGATAATAAAAAATTAATACTTACACTAGTTAGAACAGGTAGCCATGATAAGATTTTATAAATAAATGAAGAAAAGGTCAGAAACTCAAAGTTTTTTACTTTTAATTTTTGTTTCTATTTACTGGTACTTCAGTAACTCACCTAAATATATTGTATTAGAGTCCAACAGAGTATACTCTATTGCCCATTCTTTTTGATGAAATATATAAAACATTATTAGTAGTGGCCATGTAGGGTGGGCAAAATCATTTCTCGAATCATAAAATATCCAAGGTTAATTTTTTGAGAAAAAGTGTACAGAAAATGTTGTTTCTGGATACTTTTTTTTGATCAAATTTCTATAGAAATGGATTCTTTCATTATTTTCACTGTAGTGTGAAAATAATGATTTTTATTTTATAATAATTTCAGTTAAGATAATACATGTCAGAAAGAGTGTGTATTAACGCCATTCTGAAACAAAAAAACGTATCAATAACGATCGTTTTTTAGAATGAAAGGCACCTTCGATTTATTTTCAAAAAAACCTTAATCTAATAACAATCTTCAGACATTCGAGAACATGGAATGTCTGTTTTTTTGCGTGTTCCTAAAAACGATGGATTTTGAGCCACTTCAAAATGAGGGGGAGGGAAATGAAACGTAAAATTTGGATCGTCACTGGCTGTTTGTTGGGAATCCTATTCCTAGGAATGCCATCTTCTAGCAGTTATGCGTTATCGGTTCAATCAACGGAGACCGAGGGAACGATTCGGTTTACGGGACACTATGAACCAGAAGGTACACCAGATCCACCACCGACTGATATTGCCAAGCCGCCTGCTGGCGACAGATTGCCTCAGACCAATGCGGTGAATCAACACCATTGGGTATGGTTAGGTTGGCTACTCATTGGCTTAATTGCCACCGTCGGTGTCAAAAAGAAATACCAAGAACACAAAAAATAGAAAACGAAAGAGGGAATTATTAATGAAATTTATCCGATTAGTAACAGTTGCAGCACTATCTACTACTATCTTAGCTGGAGGCGTTCAAGCCTTTGCTGAAGAAGAATCAAAAGAAGTACGAAATACAACTACAGAAGGTCAAATCACCTTCACACCTGGGGATGACGACACAGAAGTTGATCCTGGTCCAGATGGTCCAGACGTAGAGATCCCAGCAGTCGTTGATCCAGATGGCAATAACAAAGGACCATTGACGATTGCTTATGTACCAACGATGAACTTTGGTTCCCAAGTTATCTCTACTACGGATGAAACATATAACATGGTAGCTGAAAAGTTTCAATTGACTGGGACTGAAGGCGAAGAAAACATGGTTCCTTATGTGAGTTTGGCACAAGTACAAGATACTCGCGGAACAAATGAAGGATGGGACTTAAGTGTGAGTTTGTCTGAATTCCAAGCAACAACAGCGACACAAAATGATGTATTAAAAGGGGCGCGCGTCAGCTTACACGATCCACAGATCACTTACAGCATTGATGACGCTGCACAAATGCCAGAAGTGCATGAAAACGGTATGGAATTGATTCCAAATACCACTGCGGTTTCAGTTATGACGGCAGCTGCAGAAAAAGGAGCAGGAACTTCTTCTGTTGTTTGGGGAGACCATGATGCACTTGCACAACAAATTGAAGATGGCGCAGAAGTAGTAGAAAATGCGGCGATCAAATTATTTGTTCCTGGTTCAACTGCGAAAGATGCGGTGACGTATCAATCTACATTGACATGGGAATTAAACCTTACACCAGATAATGAACTTTAAGAAGCACAAAAAAATTTTTCCTTGTCACTCGTAGTATGGGCAGCGTTGCAGAATCTTGTAGCGCTGCCTTTTTTAAGAAAGGATTATGACTAATGAATTACAAGAAACACCCGAAGCGTACGCATACTCTTATGTGGCTGATGGCAGTGGTCTTCTTTTTTCTACCACTTCCTACACACGCGCAAGAACAAGCACTCAATATCTATGCCACCCCTCTTTTTCCGGCGAGTCAAGTCGATGAAGGTAAAGGGTACTATGATTTAAACTTAGCACCAAATGAAAAAGAAATCTTACGTCTTGAAGTCGGTAATACCAGTGCCGAACCCATACGGGTTCAGGTGACGCCTCATACAGCTTACACGAATGTCTTAGGCAAAGTAGAATACGGCAAAGACGCTCCTGAAGCAGATCCGACATTGGTGTATTCGTTGGTGGATTTAATGGAATCTTCTGAGATGATCGAGTTATCTGGTAATGAAACAACGGTCGTTGAGATCCCTTTACAAATGCCAGCAGAAAACTTTGAAGGTTTTTTGGCAGGTGGCTTACGCATTGCCGAATTCAAAGATGAAGTAGAAGAAAGTGACGAATCAGAAGGAGAAGGCGTAGCCATCAAAAATGAATTTGCTTATGTACTCGGTGTTGTTGTCAGCAATAGCCGCGACTCTGTCCAACCGGAGTTAGAACTTTTGGATGTCTTTGCCGATCAGTTGAACTATCGCAATGTGATCAGTGCTACTTTGCAAAATTTCACGCCGACCTTTGTCAATCGCTTGGCGGTAGAAGCCACGGTGAAACGAGCAGGAGAGAACGACGTTCTCTATGAAGCCAACCAAGAAATGATGCAGATGGCTCCAAATTCTAGCTTTGACTTTCCAATTTCCTTAGAAGGGGATCGTTTCCGTAGTGGAGAGTATGTCTTAGAACTAACAGCAACTTCAGGAGAAAATGAATGGTCTTGGACGCGAGGATTTACAATTGAAGCGGACGAAGCACGGAAATTGAACAGAGAAGATGTGACGGTTGATACGAGTATCAATTGGTGGATGGTTGGTACAGTATGCTTGTTAATTATTTTAATAGTCAGTCTTCTTTATTTTGTCCTTAATAAGAAGAAAACGGGAAAAAAACGAAAAAATAAGGAGTGAGTGAGATGACAAGTTTTCGTAGACACTGGGCGTTAGTCTCTAGCATTCTATTATTGCTCTTACAAGCTGTACCAGGTTCTTTTCACTATACCTATGCAGAGACAAATGGATCTTTGGATGAACAAATACTAACTTCCTTTCAACCGGATAATCCTGATTATTTGGTTCCAACCAATACGGCTGCATTACCTGAAAATCCGCCTGAAACGAGCCAACAGTTTTCATTTTTAGAAAAGACGTTTCGAACATCTGCAGGACAACCGGTAATTTTACAGTTCTCGAGTAGCTTGGCTGCAGACGAAGTGTTAGTAAGAATTCCTGAAAATGGGCAAATTATGGAGTCTCTGTTTTCCAATGGCGAAACGATTCGGCATTCTCATGGAGAGTATTGGCTTGTACAAACTCTAAAAGAGCAGACTACTTTTGAGCTGCCTGTCGTATTTAATGTACCTGGGAAGTACTTTCTAACGATTGATAGAGATTCGGATCATTTTTATTTAGAAGTAGATGATGTGGATCATGAAATAAGTGGTGGGAGTTCTCAATCTCTTAAAGAATCTGACATCACAGATGAGCGAATAGACCAGAGAAAAATGGCGGAAGATAATGCAAAGATCCTAGAAGAATTACCAAATGATCCAAGCACGGTTAAACCTGTCATGGTCAAAGAAGAGAACTTGAATCTTTCAGAAGAAATTATTCAAGCCGAGGAAGAAAGACTTTTGGAAACTACACGGGATTCTCAGGCAAGATCTTCTAGTAATCCACACAACTGGTCTACATTTAGAGCAGCATGGAATGATTCGAGAACCACTGAAATAATACTTAGTTCTTCTATTACCTTCTCTAGTTCAATTTTGGGAAGTTCACTGAACACTAGAAGTACATCTGTAAAGATTACAGCTACAAGCTTCGCCGATATTTTGAGTTTCAGTGGTTCTAATAATAATTTAGAAATGAGCGGAACTGCCACTTTATCAATAAATTCACTTTCCACATATCCAGGAACCAACACTATTCCGACAATTAAGCACAATGGTAGTGGTCTCGTTGATATAGATTCGATTTCCACAACTTATGCAGCCAACGGGACAATAATCGATGCTCAGAATATCAACCTTAAAGGTAGAATTGTTATTGCTTCAGGATTTCCTAGACCAGCTATTATTGTTTCTAGAGGTGGAACTTTGACGATTACACCGGATTTAAATAGAGGCTATATTTCCTCTAGTTCCGCAGATTCCAATAGTAATATAAAACCCATCCAATCAGATGCTTCAAGTACGATTATATTGAATACGGATCGTATAACAATGGCAGCAGGATTACGTGGTGCTAGAACATCATGGTATAAGGTGAACGCGACACTCACTGGAGTAAATGGTGCACAAGTTGTAAGTAGTGAATCAGATCCGAATGATTTCGCAGAGCGATATACTGAAAACTTTAATACAAGATGGTATAGTACTTTAATATTCAATGGTGATCCTGGTGAGTTTGTCCCTCCTGTTCAAGAAGGGACGGTTATCGCTAAGTATGCTAATAGGGACGGGGATGAGTTAGCGGAATCAGAAATACTCACTGGAGAGGTTGGGACTAACTACTCTACACAGCCCAAAGAAATCGATGGCTGGACATTAATAGAAGTACCAGATAATGCAAATGGAGTCTTTACAGAAGAATCAATAATAGTAGATTACATCTACCAGCTAACTAAGCGTCGACTGTCCCTTCAAGCTAGTCCAGCAGAGGGTGGCTCTCCAAAGGCCGACGAAGAAATGTTGAACGAACAGGAAACAACAACGATTTACGCCAATCCAAATGAGGGGTATCGCTTTGCTTCATGGGAAATTCTTTCTGGTACGGGTGCAAGTATAGCAGATGAAACTGCAGAGACGACGACCTTTACTATGGGTGATTCAGATGTGGTCCTAAAAGCAATATATGAAGAAGAACCCACAATAGTTTATCCGGTAGATCCATTAGATCCTGAGAAAGAAGTCAACCCTGAAAACCCACCGGAAATTCCTGAAGACCAAGGGGCATTAAGCATTGATTTTGTCTCTCGATTTGCTTTTGGTGAGCAAGGTATTTCTACGCAAACTAAAAATTATTATGCACAATCACAACGATTATTGAATCCGGATGGCACCATCAACGAGGCTGAAGAACGACCTAATTACATCCAGATCAGTGATCGTCGTGCAGAAAACGACCGACATGGCTGGCAGTTGGCGGTAACTCAAAATGCTCAATTTACGAGTCTTGACGACCATGAGTTGGCAGGGGCGCGTTTGCACTTAACGAACCAACAGTTTGCCACAGCACAAGGTGGTGTGGAACCAATTCTTAGTCACCAAGAAGGTGTAGCCTTGATTCCTGGACAAACGACGGAACTTATCACCGCCAAAGATGAGCAAGGGACCGGTACCTGGATCTATCGCTTTGGTGATGGGACAAGTGCGGGTGAAAGTGTGGCTTTAGAGGTACCACCCACTGCTGCACCGAGAGCGACGACTTATCAAACTACGCTCACTTGGGAACTTAGTGCAGTACCAGAAAACGAGTAAGGAAAAAAGAGGGAAAGAACTTTGGTTCTTTTCCTTTTTCACAGAAAGGGGAGGACGTGTCCATGACTGGTTTATTTAAGCAGTTGATTTATAAGACAAAGACTCGTCGCTGGTTTGAGCTATTGACCTTGTTGGAACAAAAAGAACATGTGATGGTCAAAGAGTTTGTGGATCAGACTCACTATACACGACGGACAATACTACAAGATGTCAAAGAACTTAAGGCCTATTTTGGTTCTTCAATCCTTTGGATCGGCGACGAAAACGGCTATCACTTTTCGTTACAGGATCCGTACGCATATGAGCAGAAAAAACAAGCATTATTGGCAGGAGAACGACTTTTCGTATTCTTTAATCACCTGGCAAACGAACACTCGTTGGATAATGCCCAATTAGCACAGGCGTTGAACGTCTCGCTTGCCACTGTTGGCCGCTTGAAGCACCGACTCCAAATGATCTTAAGAAAAGACTATCGGCTCAAATTGGATGCGAAGACCAATCTGTTAGTGGGAAAGGAGGCTGATATTCGTCAAGTGTTGTATGATTTTTATTTTACCTTGCCGGTGTATCCAGAAGATGTAGAAGAAAAAGTGAAAGAACTGCGCCAGCGTCAAACGACTGTCCAGCCTGGTGAATGGCAGCTAGACCAAACTCGTATAAATCACTGGCTATGTATTGCTCAGTTGCGAGTTACCAAAGGAAAATTTCTACCAGTAAATGACGAAGAAGGCCCGTTAATACAAGCATTGGTTCAGGCATTCAATCAACAAGTAACGGTGTTGTTGCCTGATCAAGAAAAGGTGGCCTTATTTTTATTGTCCCTTGAGGAGGAACAATTTCTCAACCCGCTTGCTCAAAAAGTCTTCTTACAGACATTTTCACCTTCTTTGTGCTATCGTTTTCTCATCCGAGGGGATGAGGGGCTGGCTTATCAATTTCTAGCTACCTACTTATCCATGATGTTGTTCTTTTTCCGATTGCCTCCGCAGGACGGAGAGGGTACAGAAAAAGTGTCTGTCCGAGAAAAAGCACAGGTCCTCGACCGACTACTGACGACCTTTTCTCTTGAAAAAGAGAATTATCAAAAATCGCTTTATGTCACGTATCACTTAACAGGATCTGCCGCGTTAAAGAGCTGGATCAAAAAAGAAGTGGAGAAAGGGCTCACTCAAGCAGGCCGAGTAGTAGTGGAGTCCCCGGTATTTGACCAGCCGTTGTTTCTTCGGCATCTTCAAGTGAGTAATGATCCAGATAAAAAAGAGACGAAACCCACCATCTTCTTGCCGGAAATTCCGAAAAAAGAAGACATCCAGCACGCAATTGACGCTTGTTTAGGGGCTGGTTGACGATGGAAAGAAGTAAGAGAAACGAATCAAAGGAGCGGAATCAATGCGCCAACTCCAATTGGATTTTGTAATGAATTCGATGATTTCACGGTGGCTCCGAATTTTGAATATTATTGAAAAAGAACCGACATTTACACTCGTTTCTTTAGCGGAGCGTCTCACAGTATCTCAGCGGACATTAGTGAAAGACATCAATGAAATCAAACAATATTTTGGTGATAGTATCGATTTACAGGCTAGGCCTGTGGGTTTTTATTTTAAGGAACGTAAACATGCGTGCTATTTGGAAAAAAAAGCTGACTTGGTGGATTCAGAAATTCTTTTTAAAGTGATGAAACAGATTTTTATGGGGAATCTAAAAACGATTCAAGAACTAGCCTACGAGTATAATTACGGGGAAAGTACCTTTCGACGTTTTTTGATACGTGCAGAAAAAGCATTAACTCCTTATGATTTACGTTTTAGTTTGAATCCGGTCGAGTTGATAGGAAATGAAGAGAACATCCGCAAATTTTTTTATGACTTTTATTATGTAGGTGACTATACCCGACATACCATTCGCCCTCCTAAAGAGCTACATTCGCTCGTCCTTGAGCAGTTAGCTGACCAATTGGACCACTATGAACTAGGGACAGGTTTACCGCCTTCAGCGGTGTATTTTTTATTGTATTTAACAATGAGTCGTGTTCGACAGAACCGATACGTTGCCATTGTGCCATGGGTCAAAGAACGTGTAGAAAAAGAAAAGGATTTTCACTTGCTTTATTCTCTAAAAGAACAGGTGATGAAAGAATTTGGTGTTGAAGTTCCAAAAGAGGAATTTATTTGGCTGTATGTGGTTCTTATTACGCAAAGAACGATCTATGATCGAGTACAAGAACAGCGCTTTTTTGAACGGTTTAATCGCTGGCCTTCAATCGAGTCTCTTGCAGAAAAGTATTTATCTGATCCGAAACTTGATGGTTGGGATCACAAAAGTCTAGTTGACTTTTTAGCCTCCTTTTTGGTTTCAAAAAGCCTCACACAAGTGATCCACCCTGTATGGAACAAACAACAGATAGAAGAAGTGGACAGAGTGAAAATGGACTTCCCGGAAACCTATCAAATAAACTATCAGTTTTTAAAAAAGCACCAGCAGGTGCTAAAACTACCAGCACCCTACTTTGAGGATATCGTTGTTGGTTTTACACTCTTCAACACTCTATTGTTGAAAGCTTATCAACCCGGAAAAACGATTTTATTTTTATTAGAAGGAGATGCATTGACGGTACAAGGGATTCGCCAACATGCGATTCAGCAGTTAGGACAGTCACACCAGCTTCTATTTCTACAGTTGAAAGAGTTAACTATGGAACAGATTGATTCAGAGCCAATTGATTTAGTGGTGACGAATTATCGACCGTATCTTTGGGATTTCCTACTCGAAAAGGATTACTTGATAATCAATACGCCTCCGAATGATTCCGATTGGTTGCGGGTTACACAACAATTAAATTGGCAGTCACCTCCTACTATCTTGTAGGAAAAAGAGGTGCTTTAACAGAATTTAAAGGATAGACATAGGTCTAAATCCAACTATTGAAGAAAGGAAGATCTAGGTGGAACATATAGCTACGATGCAGGAATACTTTTCAACGATCGATCGAAAATTTGACAAAGAATTTGCCAGCCGTTATCCGAAATTAAATGAGTATTACCAAGAGTTGAAAACGGCTTGTTTTGAAGTCGTGCAGAATCCCCAACAAAATTTTTTTGATATACTTAAAGCCTTACTGTCACTGGATGCCCAATTGCAGATTCTATTGGAATACCATAAATTAACAAATGCTAATTTCCATGAGATCTCAGATGAGGAGGCGTTGATTACCCAAATCAAAATGGATAGCGTTTCTTATTATCGGGAGCTAACCGGACTGAAGGCTTCTTCAGAGATTACTTTTGGAATTATGTTCTTAGGGGATTGTAATGAAGTTCCTTTGTTATAAAGATAAAAAGGTAGTGTAAAAAGAGTGTTCAGAAAAATTCTGGACACTCTTTTTAGTTAATTCATTAGAATTGTAAGTACAAAATTAATCAAAAATGTCTTACAAATACATTGTTGGAACATCAATATAATTGCATAGGGCCATTGCTAAATGAATGTTTCATCTTTCTAAATGTATATGCCAAATTAACTGAATATGTAGTTTCTGAATTTCTTAGAGAATGGGAATACAATCAAACATAAGAAGAAAAGTGTTTGGAAAGTAAAAACAATCGTGAGCTGAACAGAATTTCACAAGTGTTTTTTACAAAGCAAATTGGTAAATGATATCGTCCGTAACTACTGTTCAATTATTTATATTAACTGGAAACGAGAAACTGATTGGTGCCTTCTTGTGTAAAACACCAAGAGTGTCAGAAACTTAAAAGTTTTTGATCCTTTTTTTATTCCTCGTTTCATAGCTCTTTTAGTGGCTCAATTAATTAGGTCAGAAAGTTACTTTTTTAGAGGACAACAGAGTATATTTTGTGGGCAGTCCCTTTTGTTGAAAAAACATAAAGCATTGTCAATGGCTATATAGATTATCGAAAGTTATACGAAATCCTTACACAAAAAAATAGACGAAATGTTAGTCTATATTATGTGTTTTATTTAACAATATGTCATATTTGAAATAAAATAGTATATTATTAGTCAAAAGTTTAAACCTATATTTATTTAAGGGGGATAAGAAATAAAAACAGTTGCTAAGTATATTTGATCGGAAAAATAGTAATTATAAAATCTTTTTAAAGGAGAAAATAGTTATGCAGAATAGAAAGACTAGAATGTGGAACCTTTTGTTGATCCTATCTTTTATAAACTTTATCAGTTTAAGTCCTATTGTACGAGCAGAAGAAATCGATTTCCATACGAGAGCAATACTACCTAATAATGATAGAACCCAAATAATAGATACTTCAGTAGAACCTTATCAGTCAGTATGTTTTATTTATGTGAATAATGCTACTCAAGGATCTGGTGTGGTAGTAGGGAAAAATGCTATCCTGACTAACAGACACGTTGCAAATGCTGCAAATAATGGAGATCCCGCTAATATAAAAGTAAATGCAGCTCGAGTTTCTAATACTGAGTATAAAGGAACATTCTATGGAGAAGAAATAAAATACAGTCCAGATGGACAAGATTTAGCTATCGTTTATTTAAAACCTAATACAGAGGGACAGAGTATAGGTGACGTTGTAACTCCAGCTAAATATGTAAATGATCCAATTACTACAATTGGAACACCTATCAGAGTTATTGGTTATCCAGGAGATAAACCATGGGCTACCATGTGGGAGAGCAAAGGCGTATCTACGACTGAAACGACGAATCGAATTTATTACAATGCTAGTACTTTTGGCGGGAATTCAGGATCACCAGTGTTCAATAATCAAAATGAAGTGATCGGAATTCATTTTGGTGCTGTTAGTAAGGAAAATATGGCCGTTCGCTTTAAACCAAGTATTTATGAATTCATTAGACAAAATGTTGAACCTTAAAAAAATAAATTTGATAAAAATATTTATCGAGGAAAATATTTATTTACAAGATATTTTTTAAAGAGCCTATTTTCCAGAGCGTACAGAAAATGACCAAATGTTTATAAAATTAGTATACCACCCAGTTGTATGGTATACTGAATATAGTGATATACTTTGAAACGTATTAAGAGTGCTATGCTTCCATTTATACTCTCCTTTTGCTTATCAAACAGTTATTGCAACAAAACGCATACGTAGTGATGCACAAGGAGGAAATAGTATGAATAATGGTACAGTAAAATGGTTTAATGCAGATAAAGGTTTTGGTTTTATCACCGGAGAGAATGGCCAAGATGTCTTTGCTCATTTTTCTGCGATTCAAGCAGATGGCTACAAGTCTCTTGATGAAGGTCAAGCAGTTACCTTTGATACTGAAGAAGGTCAACGTGGCATGCAAGCCGTTAATATTTGCACAGCATAAATGATTTGTTCGACCGTCTCAATTGTTTGAGACGGTTTTTTTAATACTTAAAAAGGGGAGATTATTATGAGTTTTGGAAAATGGAAACCAATAGAACCATCGATTGAAGGCTTGGCTTTTAAAGAAAATCAACAGGTATCATTTAAACATAAAAAGAAACAAGTCGTTGGAACCATCGTATCCCTGCTAAACAATTCGGCAGTTGTCACTCTAAGTATAGCCCAAGTAAGCGTTACTTCAGAAAAAACGGTGATCAGTTACAAAAATTTAGTAGCTATCTGAATCAAGTGCTAATCGTTAAAAAAGGGACTATTAAATTCACCACAGCACTTCCTGATTTGAATAACTTAAATGCGTATGCTCTTACTTTGGTAAGAGTTTTTTTATTGGTTAATGATTACTTGTCTATTTAGGGTATGCTACTGAAAAAATAAAGAAACACCTAAAGTTTACTTAGACGTTTCTTTATTTTTTTCTTCTATTTTATTAAGGTAACGATAAATAGTTGTTCGAGAAACATTCCAACGTTCTGCAATCGTCTTAATAGGCGTACCGTTATCTACTAAAGTTTTAAGTAGTTCTAGGTCTTGTTTCTTTAGTTTTTCAGGACGACCACCAAAACGTCCTCTTGCTCGAGCAGCTTCTCTCCCAGCAGCGGATCTTTCCAAAATCAAATTGCGCTCAAATTCGGCAAAAGCCGCAAACAAATGAAACATAAGTTGTCCAGTAGAGCTAGATTTGTCCATTGTAATATTTTCTTGAAGACTATGAAAACTCACACCACGTTCATTCAAACGATTGACGATCGAAATCAGATCTTCCATATTTCTTCCCAGCCGATCCAAACGCCAAACTACGAGAGTATCTCCAGAACGAACAAAATCGATGGCCATTTCCAATCCTGGTCGATTACTTTTTGCACCACTCATGTGATCGGTAAAAATTTTCTCACAGCCAAATTTATTTAAGCTATCTTCTTGTAAATCTAAATTTTGCAACCCGGTGGATACCCGAGCATATCCTATTTTCAGAAAAATCACTCCCAACTAAAATCTATTGTAACATAACTTTATCTATATGGTTTAATTGAACATAGATTTTAGTATGGGTTTATGAACACAAAATGAATTGATTTTCTGAAAAATAAGTCCAAAAAAGAGAGTGTCCAGAAACGGGTGATTTTATGTACACTGAATGCTTAAATAAATATTTTAAAACCATTGCGTTACTCAGTGTTGTGTATTATCATGACATAAAAGGAGTGATATCTATGCTTATTACAAAATCTAGATTACAAGGAAGTTCTGTAGTAATTACTCTTCCGTCTGATAATGGTAAAAAACCCTCAGATAACCAAGAATATATCGTTGTATATTCTGATGATGGAACAATTACGTTAGTTCCTAAAATCGATGATCCATTTAGTGGAGGAGAAGAATCTGAGTATTATGAAAAAGATGAATGGGAAGATTTAACTCCTGAAGGGAGAGAAATTTTATAGTGTCAGAAGATAAAAATTACATTCCTAAAAAAGGAGATATTGTTTGGATTGATTTTGATCCTTTAACAGGAAACGAAATTCAAAAGAGACGTCCAGGATTAGTTGTTTCTCGGTATGAGTTTAATCGGAAGACAATGTTTGCGGTAATCTGTCCAATTACTTCTACTATAAAGAACCTACCGACGCGCTATTCTCTGCCTGAAGATTTAGATACAAATGGGCAAGTACTTATTTCTCAATTAAAATCACTTGATTTCAAAGAAAGAAAACTCAAAAAAATAGAAAATTTACCTTTACAAGATATGGCTAAAATTGATCAAATTATCCAGTATATATTTTAAGCACTGTAAATTTAATTACGATACTTAAGGCTGTAGACAACCTCCTAAATTGTGTGTGTGTTTTGTAGTCTGAACAATCCAACGATCACTTGGATTGTTTTTTTTTTTTTTTGTGGAATTTAAGCGTTATCTTTTTGTTCAAAAAAATTACACAAAAAACAGATTAGCTTTAGAAAGAGAATAGGTCTGTAATGTATGATAGTAAATATAACAAGAGAAACATAACTAAAACAAATAGAAGAGGATGGTTTTTTATGATGAAAAAAGGAACAAAGTATAAAGGTTATCTGGTATTAGTATGTTCTATCGGTCTTTTAGCAGCATGCAGTTCAGAGACCAAAGATACAAGTGAATCAGAGATGCCAAAAGTAAAAAGTGAACGAAAAGTAACCGTGGATGGGAAAGAAGGAACAGAAAAAGTTTTTGATAATGGAATGATTGTTCAAGAGTTTGATGACGAAGTGTCGGAAACAGTCGAAGACTAAGCATTGGATAGAATGTAGTAAGCGCTTTTTATGACTGATCTTAATGAAGGAGTAGGTACATGAAGCCTAAAAAAAGAAAAAAATTCAACCGAAAATGGTATTTGCCAGTAGCAGTCATCACCGTTTTACTAGTGGTTGGTGCAATCAGTATAGTTGCTTCTAGTGGGAA
>Ga0308170_10001225_pt1 | contig 25755 bp, 31 predicted proteins | sample PhyBR2_2_FD_202136 | JGI IMG/M metagenome (GOLD analysis project Ga0308170, IMG submission 202136) | Phyllosphere microbial communities from UC Gill Tract Community Farm, Albany, California, United States - DLSLSB.R2 | ecosystem: Host-associated > Plants > Phyllosphere > Unclassified | place...
CCCCTAACCTTCTCCCTCTCCCACCTTCCCTTCTTTCCCTGTGCCTGATCGAGTGCGTAATCCGCCAAGAGCTGATTCAAGGCGGGAGAGCAGAGTTCAACAGAATGATCATGTTTCGAACTTTCTGAATAACGCTGCTCGGATACAGTGAAACGAAGACTTCCATCCTGTAGCACCACTCTCATTCCCCATCAGCTCGCTTCGGAACGTGAGGGCTATGAGGATGAGTGTTGGCCTACAGAGTTCTCCCATCTCTCTCGACTAATCCAACGAATCTCGGTTTCTCCTTTCCCAAACCTCTCTTCCTTGAGGTTGACGCTGACTCGGAACTCTCCAAAATCATCGAGTTCCCAAGTAGCGGACTGCATAGCTGCTGAAAGATCCAACGAAGGAGAAGTTGCCGCTTTATCCGCTATTGACATCAAGAAAATTCCATCAAAGTCAGCTCAACAACTCTGTAGGCAGGGAGAAGTGAGGGGAGACTTACCTAAGATCTTTAATCTCAAATCACAACCATCTCGTTGGATCCCAGCAGTCGATCCTTCGGAAGGGGGAGAAACAATTGAGAGTGCAAAAGGTTTACTAGGCAAAGTCGAGCATTTCTTCAAGACCAACGTCCCACTAGCAGGAGTTCCTTTCGAAGGTAGGTTCCTCAGATCTTGTCCACGACAATCTGCGATTGCGCAGCCGAACGATGCGCGGGATTTGTCGAGGTGGAGAATGTGAACTTGAGAGATTTCGGCTTTCTTCGAGAAGGACGAGTGGGACGGTGAGTGAGAGATGAGGGAGGAGAGGAGTTGGAGTGAGGTTGAGTGCGAGAGAGAAGTTGCGAAGAGTGGGGAAACGGGAGAAGAGGGGGAACTGGTCGAAAGTGATAAACTATCCGTCTATAAGATCAGGGAGCGAAATAAGTCAGCAGGGATAGTGCGGACGTAGTAGACTATTCTCGAGCTTACCTTCCATTTCTCAACGTCTTCCAAGCTCCACCTCTCCTGCTCGAACTCCTTCTCCCCTGCGTTCTTTCCCTCTCTCCTCCATTCCTGACTCCCAATATCCAGCTTGACTCGAACGAGACTCCTTCTCTTCACAGCTCCTTCCAATTCATCAACCATCGCTTCAACATACGCCTCCCTCCTCTCCTCGAAATTCCCAATCTGAGGTGGAGTCCTCTCATCTATTGCGACGACGGGAGTTGGAGTCGAGGAAGGAAGAGAAGCGAGAGTCATCGTGAGGCCTCGAGAAGGACCAGGAGAACGACAAGGTGGTGAGGGAGTCGGAGAGTTCTCTCGAACTGTGAAGAATGAATCGTTCGATTTCTCTGATGAGGGAGTGAGAGGTGCGGGACTTGGGGCGCTCGATTGATGCTGTGACGGAGGAAGGGAGAATTCGGAGATTACCGAGGTGGTAGAGGGGTAGCTGAGGAGATCTGGTCGAGGTGCGAAAATTTGCGATGAGTGAGAGTGAGTCGTCGGGGAGAAAGCCGAGGTGACGAGTCGATAAGTTGAAGCTGAGACGGGTTGAAAACGAGAGACATGAGGACCGATTGTCGGGGTGAATAAGAGGGAAGAAGTCGAAGGAGGGACTTTGATTCCGACCAAAGTTCGAATGGGTGTTTGGGAGAGTCTGTGAAGGATACGGTGATGTAAGCTCTACATCGCGAAGAAGAGGCTGAGGTCGACGCATCCTACTCACTTTGCATCAACGAGCTGTCTCGCTTTCTGAACAGCACTCGCAGAACCCGTCGAAATCAACCTCTTTGGTCCCTCATCTTCCGTGATCTCCGTCGAGATGACTCCACTAGCTTCCTTGATACTCTGCAACGTCGTTTCCCCATCCAATCGTGCCGCCAACCTATCCCCCAAAGCCAATTCGAAACAAATCAATTTCCCTGGTGCGAGACCAGTCTTCTTCAAAGTCGAATAAGATGAAGTAGAGATTGGAGATACTTGTTTCTTTGAAGTTGGGGAGAAAGTATAGGAAGCTGGATTTGGCCATGTTGGAAGAGAGGTAGAAGAGTCGGAGAGAGGGGAAGATGCAGGAGAAGGAGTCGTGTTTCTGAAGAACTCGCTCGAAGTTTGACGTGGGAAAGGTAAGGTGAGATGAGTCGCGGATGCCAAGGTAGCCATTCGAGGATCGTCGTATCCTATTGAAGATCTAGCAGAGTTTGTCCGGTTCAAGTTGGGTGAAGAAATTGGAAGATCTTGGAGGTGCGAATGTTGGCGATTGGGAGAAATGGGAGGAGCTGCCATACTCTACTCGACGCGAGTGGGGTCTCGGTGAAGGAAAGGAAGAAAGGAGTTGGGCTATGCGCGTGGGGACTCCAAGTTGAAAGAAGGTTATTGAAAAAGGAGGTGTTCGGTATCCTTCGAAACTTGACGCGTGACTTCTACTTGTCTTTGGGTGTTGCAGTATCGAGTGAGTGTTGGCAGAGCAGCTGAGTATGATCGAGTAGAAGGAGAGGACAAAAGGAGAGGAGCTTATCAATACCCCTGAAAAAGAAGGAGGGAGAGGAGGAGCGAGAGTTTCCCCTGTTCTGAGTAATCGCATCTTCTTTGTCGTCGTGAGAGTAGAGTGTTCTAGGACAGAGAGATACAGAAGGGTTGCTGAACTATGAAGGGTAACAAGAAGATTGTTGCCCCCCCTAAACGAATTAAACTCTTCCTAACCTCTGCAACGACTCTCTCCCCTCAATCATTCACTTCTATCACTCTCAACCATGTCCAGTGCCGTCACTTCGCTCTCTGCTACTCACCAGGTAAGCCCTTACTCTCCGGCTCCTCTCCTCGCTGTTGCTCAATTCCCTCCACTTCCTTATCTCGAAACTAACCTCACTCTCTCCCTGCGTCTCTACAGTCTCTCTTCTCCCACAAGAAGCAAAAGAGTGAGTTCATCAAGCTCTCCACCTCCCTCGCAACTCGCCCTGTGAACTCTCCAAGAAGTATGCGGTCATCGTTTTGGAAACCTTCTCGCTAACCTCTCGTTCCCTCTCAAACAGAACTCACATTCGAGCAAATTGGAGAAAAGATTGGAAGGGATGAAGTCTGGGTTGCAGCTGTATTCTACGGTCAAGTGAATTACAAGGTTTTCTTCGACCTTTCGCAAGAACTCACAAATTTCGCTTTTCTCTTAGGCTAAACCAGAGAAGAAGGATCTAGAAGGCTTATCACACGTACTCGGGATCCCTCTGAAGGCGAGCCAAACCTCTTTTTACAAGTCCTCCAATTCAAAGCTGACTTGTGGAGGAAGTTCCGATTCGCAGACTCTCGAGGATACGATGGGAGAAGATCATTATTTCCCTGAACGAGGAGCAGTCACTCCTATGCCTCCTACCGATCCCGTCCTGTACCGTGTAAGCTTCTTTCCTACGCTCAAACTGAGAAAGACGGGGACTGACCCATTTTGTTGTGGAGAACGATGCTTAGCTGTACGAGGCTGTTCTAGTCTATGGATACCCGATCAAACAAGTCATCCACGAGAAGTTCGGCGATGGGTAAATCTTGCTCGTTCACTGCACTCACATTCTGTCGAAACTGACGATCTCTGAACTCGTTCTCCTTCCCGTTCCTCGCGAATCAGAATCAGTGAGTACTGCCCCTCCATCAATCTAAGACATTAGTCTAGCGTACTGAGATAAGATCGTCGGTTCACAGTGTCGGCGATCAACTTTAACGCATCCGTCGAGAAAGTCGAGAAAGATGGTGCAGATTACGTCAAATTGACTTTCCTGGGTGAGTTTGTACCTCCTCCTATGTCTCCTGCATTCCCCAACTCTCTGTGTCGAGTGATTAACCGGGATCATGGGGAATCCTCGGGTCGAAAGAGCGGAAAGCTGACTGTTTCTATTCGATTGACTTTAACTACAGGCAAATTCCTTCCCTACACACGTTGGTGAGTCAAAAGGGATGTGTGATGTACATCTTACAAGTACATAGGTTCTGTAATTATTGAAGCTTCAAAACCTGGAATAGCAAATATGTCGTTTTCACTTCTTCTTTCTCCGTCTTGACTTGACCAATCCATCACTGGGCGCGCTCACTCACTTCCCTTCTCTCCTTTCAACTTCTCTCCTCTCGCTGACGAGTTAAGTTGATGCAAGCAACTATAACAAGTCGAGTCTTTTCATACAATCTATCTCACCGCTCAATCCAAATCTATCTCCCCTTCTCTCTCTCCTCCATTCTCAGTCTCAGATTCCTCCACTCATCTCCCTCCCAACTCCCTCCCCATCCCAACTCCATCAATCTCTGCAAACCCCCAACAAACCCGCCTTCAACCGCCAATCCAGGACTAGGAAAACAATACCTCTCACAATCCCCACTCGTCGAACTTCTCATTCCCTTCACTCCGGGTCCACCTGAGCCACCGAGAAGACCAGAACGCATTATTGAGAGAGGAGTTTCGAGATCCAAGTAAGGGATTCCGAAGCGGGGTAGGATGGTTGTTCGGGTGAGGTGGTTCTGGAGTAGGAGTTGAAGGTTATGATAGATTACGTGTAAGGGTTGGAGGGTGTTGGAGGAGGAGGAACGATTGATGAGTTCACGAAGAGTGGGTTGGGTAGAGAGAGGAGGAGGTCCATCGCCTGGTGATGAAGAGGAAGAGGAAGAGGATTGACCGCAATCATAATGAATTCTCCAACCTGATCTGTAAACGACTAATTGATCCAATGGACTAGGTTCACTCCTGATACTTTTCAAAGCATCCATTAATTCCCTCATCCAAATCTCGGTCACTTCTTCGACCGCCTCAAAAATCCTTTCGATTTTATCAATCGTCTCGATTGAATCATCCTCCATGTAAGAGTAGAACCATGTATCGAATGTAGAGTTGTGAGAGCGCAGGGGAAGGGGAATCGGTTGTTTCTCGATGATTACGAGATCGGAACGTCTTGAATCTGCGAGCCATTGTTGATTCTTCTCAGAGATTGATGTGAAGGGATGCTGGTAAGAAGGGAGGGTTTGGGCGGATGCTGGACGGAGTCCATCGGTTCGTCGGTAGCGGAGGAGAGTAGAGTAAGTTGGTGAAGGGTAAAGGGATTTCGATTGACGTGATTCGAGGAGAGATGCTTCGGGTTCTGACCGTGGAGACAAGTCGGAAGAGGGAGGTGGGAGAGGAAGGCGGTGATAGACTCGTTCGTCAACTTCCCAATTCTCTACGAGTTTCTCCTTTTCACTACCCTTGTCGTTTCCTAGGATTCCTCCACATAGCGCGTGCTCCTTACAATACAAGTCACCGTAGCAGCTTTGAGGTTCAATCGTTGTGTAGTCGAGTAAGAGGTCGTGGAGGGAGTATTGAGTGGTTGATCCGAGGAGGAGGAGAGATTTGTGAGCCAGTAATTCGCAAAACCTTGTTCTTGACGGGAGTTGAGAGAGTCTTTTCGAGGGGCTGAGTTGAGAGGGTAGGAGAGAGTCGCAGGTGGAAGAAGGGACGAAATGATATTTGAGGGAATCTCGAACGTCCCATTCTGTTTCCGTACTCCCGACTGGATCCCTTCCTTTGTAAAATCGTTTGTCGCAACTCGAGAACTTACTCTCCATCTTGTGCACCGGTAGCCCTTTCCCTTCTTGCGCGAGTGAGCTCCCTAGTGGATCGTAAACCCATTCTCCTTCTCCAACTGTACAGTCGAGGTAAGCTTGTAGCGACTTGAAGTCTTCTGTGCTCGTGATCGATGTGCCGGGGAGTCCTTGGACGTCGAGATGGGAAGAACGAATGGCTCGGGAGGTAAGAGAATCGGCAGTGGAAGAAAGGGAGGAAAGGATGGAATCGAATGTCGAGGAAAGGGAATCGGGAAGAGACGAGGTAGAAGGTAGACCGGGAGTGATTGATACTCTGGGATGATTGGAAGATCGATGTTGACGAGATTCGAGGAGTTTGTCTTGCGAAGAGGGAGGAGAGGGAGAAGAAAGGGAGAAAGTCGAAGAATGTGAGTCATTCGAGGTGTTTTCTTGCGCTCGAACTGATACAGTGACAGTACTAGTGAGTATGAGGACTACAAAGAGGCAATTGAGCAGCGTAGAGTGATAGGAGAGCGAGGTTGAGTGTCGAGAGGTGTTGGCTCCCATTTTGCTTTGATTCGACCTGTGAGCGCTGATATTAGCTCGGGTATAAAGACTAGAGCTCATATTAGACTCACAGGCTACCTCTAGCCCTTCCTACGACTTGATAGTGAAGTGTCAGAAGCGAAATAGTTTATTCATCTTTCTCCTCTCGACCACTTCCGACTCCTCCTCAAAATCAGTCAGTATGCCTTTCCAAGCCCCACGAGTACCTTCACCTACCCTCACACGCTCTCCTCCAACCTCTACATCTTCTCCCACTTCTCCCCCATTCCCTCAACACGCTTCATCAAACTTTCAATCTCGCAATCCAGCAACTACTTCTGCGTCGATAGGGTTGGGCGTATTAGGAGCTGGAGAACTAGGGGAAAGTAAGGGCGAGGGACTGGAGGGTAAAGATGTCACGAGTCCGGTCGAATTGACTCAATTCGTGAGTGTCGATTACCTGTCTTTAGCTCACGTTGCTCTCGTTGATCTGATAGGAAGATGATCATCTCAGGTCGATACATTATTGAATGATCTCGAAACGCGATTCGATACTTTATCTTCAGATGTTCTCTCAAGACGTGAGTCGGATAATTGCTCAGTTTGTCGCTCTGGCACCTGCTGATTTATGCACCTTCTCACAGTGTCTTCACTATCAACACGAGTCGATTCGCTGGAGACGAGTCTAGCGGATCTCATGGCGGGAACGACTGCTCCAATTCCAACAACTTCGAATTCGACTTGAACTCCGAATCGACCGTCGTACTCGCTCTTTACCTGTCCAGCTTCGTCAAGTCACACACCACTAGATTGATCTATCTTCGCTAAAACTTGCTTTATACCCTTCCTGACTCTCTCCGTCATTCCTGTGCAGTTTCTTTTGTCCTTGTTGTGCAAATAGGTTTCGCAAGTTTACAGTTCTCGTGTGTTGTAGGATGCGTTCGCCCAGTTATGAGCCTTCACTCAGACTTGAGAGTGCTTAAGAGTCGCTCACTCAGATTCGAGAGTGGTGAGGGTAAAGGTACTAAAATTGGAATTTCAAGCTTCGATTGGGAAAAAAGGGTGACAGAACAAAACAAAGAGAGGACGAGTGGAAACAAAGGTAGACCAGGCGAGCGAGACGAGTACATGCTGAGACTTTGCTTTGGGTGAAGGAAAACGACGAGGAGAAGCAGCGGACCTAGTGCTCAACGGAGCTTTCCTTGTGATCTCCATATTTCCCTCCCCTTCCTTCAATCGATTCTTCCATGACACTCTTGCCAATCTCTCCGTTGTTCTTCATGTCCTTCTCTTTCGCAGCTCGGATAGCCTTAGCTTTAGCGAGTGCGGCTTGGTCGGAAAGTGAAGGGGAATCGCCTCCGGAGAGGAACATTGCGCGAGGGTGGGGCATGTCGGCGCGTGACGCCCACCAGTCCTTGTTAGGTGAGTAGAGCTATGCAATGTCGAGGAGAGAGTCAGCTCGACAATCATTGAGATTTGTGAAGTTTCGCTTGGTCGTTTTGGGGTCTCCCTTTCCCCCTCTACCTCCCTACATTGACTAGTCGTAGCGTCCTTACATTCTCGGGACGATGATGAGGACGGACGGGGAGCAGTCGACAACGTCCATTACGCGTTCGTAGCCTTCGAAAACGATTTGGAACCCCACTTCATCGAGAAGAGACATGCAACTCACCTTTGAGTTGTATCCTTGTTCGACACGGTTCCACGGCTCCTTGTCACCCGAACGGCGGAACACGACGTCGGGCTAGAAACGACAACTTGCGACACGGTCAGCAAAGCGAATTCGACTTCTCCAAGTCACCCCAAAAACAGGGAAGAGCTGAGACGTGCCTGTGAGCTCAGATAGTAGCTGGCAAATCCTATACTGCCTAAGACGCCCGCGCCGACAGCGACTATGAGGAGAGAGGGAGGCGAGAGTGAGCGAAAACGAAAAGCGGGGAAGAGAAATTCGGGCCTCACAGACGAGAGGATAGAGTGAAGGGTCGCGTTTGAGTGAGCGGAGTACTGAAGCCATTCTTGTGAGTGTTTGTGTAGTGTTTGTGAGAAGTTTGAGTCGGAGGAAGTGAAGGGAAGGAGGGAGAGAGACGTGAAGGGTTCGGCTCCTCGTGATTTCGAAGTGGGGGGAAAAGGAGTTTTCGCCGCAAAGGTCGAGAGGTCGTTGGTGAAGTACAGTAAGTATTGAAAAGCGTAGAGTGCAGACTTGCGAAAATCAATCCGAAATTCGGAAAAGCTCAAAAATTTCGCAAAGTCTTCTCAGAGCTCCAAAACTATCTTGTGCGTCTCGACACTTGCAGCGACGATAGCTACACACATATAGATTACATGGATACAGCGTACTTTGACCTCCTCCTCAAGTTCGGCCCTATTCGTCGAAACAGGAATGGGAGAGGAGTGCAAAGTAACGACAATCCAGCCAAGAGAGACGTAGCTCCTTGTATAGTCAAAGCTCTATACATTTGCAATGCGAAGAGTGGCTAAACTTAAGTGAATCAGTCGAGAACAAAGCGAAAGAACGTGAAAAATGAGCTTACGAAAACTCCTCCCAATAGAGCTCGAGAGCACATCCCTGCTGCTAAAGCTGATGCGGCATGATTCGTGTAGACGTCGATAAGATATGACAGGAAAGAAACGAAGATGAGGAGCATTGAAAGGGCGAAAAGGAATTCTGCGATACAAGGGACGATCCAGTGAACTTGTTCGAAAGGTGCCGTCCATGCGAAGAGAAAGAGCGATCTGCAAGTACCGAGATCAGATATTGTTGAAGAGGCAGAGAGAGAGAGAAAACGCTCACATTGGAGAGATGATAGCAGCTCCGTAAGCGAGAACGAGTCGAGATTCGGAAGTTGGGGTTTCACCGCTCTCTTTCGCTTTCATGACTTGTCGTACGTAGGCTTTGGCTGTCAACGAGTCGATAGAGAGAGTCAGCGCTTTCAAAAGTTGAATTCGATCGAAAAACGCTGCTTACTGCCGACCGTTGCGATCATCGATGCTCCGACAAGGAAACCCAATCCAAGCGAGATATAAGTGAGTCCATACGACGTCCGAGAGAAGCCTCGACCTTCGACATAGACGACGCTGAAAGCCTGTCGAATAGTTGAAAGCGAATCAGCGAAAAAGCTAAAAGAAACTCAAGAGAAGCGTACTTGGAAGAAACCGTATCTATTCAGTTCTCTCATAGGTCAGCGAGGAGAAGAGTTCTTCCTACACGAGGGAGTCGGCTTACAAGATTCCGTAAAGTATTGAGAGGTAAATTGAGATAAAAAGAACAATCGGTTCTGTCAGAAGCGAGGTCTCGTTAGCGAAGCGCCTGACCCTGCACAGTAATTGGGACTCACCAGTGAAGAAGAAAAGCACAGGTCTCTTCAAAGCCTGCTTGTAAACTCCCAACACCTTTCGTATCCGTTCACCCAACTCAACTTTCGTAATTCCCAATTTCTCCTGCTCTTCCCTCGATAATGACGCTTTCTCCTTGAATAATGTTGGACCGTGTGTTTCAGGTACTAGTGCGACCAAGATTGAAGTAAAAGTCGAAAAGATAGCCATCACTCGTAAATTCCAGCTGCGAGTCAAAACGGTCAGATTATTGCGTATTCAGAAGAAGGAGATCGAGCTTACCGGAATCCAACGGTCGTTTCGATGTATCCAGAGCATAGAGGTCCTAACGACGGTCCTCCGAAAGCCATAATCGAGTCTGAAGAAGGGTAACGGATGAGAACGGGTCGGTTCGCAAGGAGAAAGTAAAACTCACAAAGAGAAGTATAAGTAGCCCGATTCAGCGGTACTGTGAAATCTCCTATTGATGCAGGGACATTGTTGATACTCGCTGATCCGAAGAAGCCGAGGAGGAAGCGGAAAATGAGGAGTGCAGCAGCATTGTTGGCGAAAGCAGCTCCGAATGAGAAAGCTGAAGAACGTCGGACAGAATTTGGATATGACGATGGTCAGACGAGGACTTAGTGACTCTACAGAGTCGAAAGAAGCGAGACGAACCTGAATAACAGATTCCGCAGAACAGATAAACCGGTCTCCTCCCAAACAGCTCACTCGATGGTCCCGCCAGCAGAGGTCCAGCAGCGAATCCTAAAACCGTCAACGTTACTCCAAGAATGGCAGCTGTAGAGGATAAGGCTTAGTCGAGGGAAACCGAGTCAAAATGGATACTTGTAGAACAGTTTCTCACCTTCTGAACCAATATGATACTCCTCCTCGATTGCGGGTACTGAAGCGACGTAAGCCGTCGAAGCGTAGGTCAAGGACAGTACCCATAAGCATAATGTGAAGTTGATGAGCATCTTTTTCGGAGTTGACCAATTTCGAGGGTCTGTGGAAGAGAGCGTTTGATTAGTTCATATTCGCCTCTTCCCCCGTAGATTCCGGCACGAGGAGCTACAATTGAGCTTGAAACTTACTTTCAGGATCATCAGGAGCAAGAGTCAAAGGTGCACCTCCTCCTTGCGAGGCTGTTGAAGGTTTCCCCTCTTCACTTTCCTGAGCTCCACCTGCTGCTGTCCTTTCGCTGATCGTACTATCCACTGTCGCTTCATCCGATGCCTGCTTCTCCAAGTCTCCATCTAAACCGATACAAGGAGTTTCAACTTGTTGTTCAACATGTTTTCCTCTTGTCCTTTTCGCTGTCTCGGCAGCCGAGCTCATAGTCGTGCGTTCAGCCTCTATTGAATGAAGGTGTGTTGATCCGAGCAGTTTGCGGTATGAGAGGAGAGAAAGAAAGCCGTCTATCGGAAGCAGCAGGTGATGGTGGGGATTGAAGGAAAAAAGAGGAGGAGAGGGAACAAATTCTCCGAAGTCGCTAAACTCACTTCAACTAGTGAATTGCACAGCAGCTCAGACAACTGGGCTTCGCGAAGAACAATCGAATATTATTCGAATCCGCGGATAGAGACGGAAAAGTCAAAAATTGATCGCCGACGACGAAAGAAACGTTTTTCTGCGCTTTCGACGACAACGACGACAACGAAAAGCCAAGGACGATGGATCGAGAGACGTAGCAACGTAAACGGCCTAATGTGTTGACTAGCGCAGGGTCTGACCGACTTTGCGCAGAACGAGGCATGTGAATCTGCAATGAATCAGAGTGACCACGACGTCGAAATGAAACACCCATTACGCATTCGAAGATTTCACCAACAGTTTGATCGAGACGCTGCAACTCTGAGGAAATTCGGTCCCAAAAATGACGTTTCGGTTTCAACTTCTCTTGCTTTTTCCAGCGATCCCTCGAAACTTCTTTCTCTTTCTCCTTCTTACTCCACACTCCAGTACTTCTTTTACTTCGAACAATACCTTCAAGCAACTACTCTCAAGGTGAGCTCACTTGCACCCCTCCCATTAGTCTCCTCCCACCTCGTCCTCTTCGACTTTTTCGCTGTTTCAGTCTGAAACGGGGCCGACCTCCTCCCCCATCTCCCCTCTGCCGTACTTCCTATACTACCCCACTAGCTACCCCTGTAGCCTCGAGTACCCCTAGCTAACCCTACACTTCGTTACGTCTAACAGCTTTCTCTCCCTCACAACTTCTCCTTCTTTGATTAAACAACAACAAAGATGGGATTCATTCACTTTGTCCACTACTCGGGCACATTCGCCCTCTTCGCCGCTATGGCATTGCTCATCGTAGCATCCGTTAGTTTATCCTTTCGCTTATAGAAGTTGACGTTGCGAAAAATCGACGTCAACTTCTTTCCTCTCTTGATCTCGAATCGACGCTAACCTCATTTCGACCTCTTCTCTTGTTAAAAGGTCTCCTCACCTGTGTGGAACAACGTCGGATACCTCAAGGGAGAGATTGCTGGACGAGGAATCACTTTCGGTGAGTTGAGCGAAATGCTCCTCCTCTCCTCCCAACTCCCACCGACGTTGTACTGATGCATACGGCGACCGAATAGGAAATTGGGGCTATTGTTTTGGAGACCAATGCACGGCGTCGAAATTAGGTTACCCCATAGACTTCATCACTCGTCTTACTGGAACTACCGTCGCCTCTGAGAACGTTCTTCGCAACTTGTCCTTCACCCTCATCCTCACTCCCATCGCCGCTGGTCTTACTTTGATCGCCCTCATCTTCGCTCTCGGTACCCACCTCATTCTCGGTATCCTTGGATCTCTCGCCGCTCTACTCGCTTTCATCGTTACCATCGTCGCCCTTGGTGTAAGTCTCCGCTCCCCTTTCACTAGAGCTAGCTGAGTACTGATCCCGTTCGAACTCGGAATAGCTCTACCTCGGATTCTTCATCGTTACCCGAAACCGTGTCAACGATCTCGGATTCCCCAACTCGCATCTCCACATCTCTTCCTGCATCTGGCTCGTCGTCGCTGCCGCTGGTTGCCAGCTTTACGCTACCATCACCGTCTGCTTCACTCGATCCCGCAAGAGACGTGCCGCTCGTGAGGAGGACTTCGCTACCGTTCCCGCCATGACCTCGACCAACGTCTACTCTACCTCTGCTCCTTCCACTCACGGTTCAACCGGTCCCCTCGTTCACGATACCACTGGAGTCAACTCGACCTACACTGGAAACCCCATCAACGAGAACTACGTCGACCCCAACTACACTACCAACACTTACGAGACCAACCACAACACTGCCTACAACTCGGGTGTAGCCGACAACCAAGGTCACGTCTGGAACCGACAATCGACTACCGTTGTCTAAAGAGTTCCATCGTTTCAAGAAAGATGTAAATTTTCAATATTCATAGTTTCACCTAATTTTCTATATAACCCCTCTCTCCTCTTTCTATTCGATCTTTCTTCCCTCTCCCCCTACCTCTCCTACTTCCGCACCTGCACATACGCATCTCCTTTATTTCGTTCTCCTCGACCTTTTATTCCCATACACAAGTTTTTTAATCTGGAATTGCTACCCTACTTTTGTACAAAGCATCTTGTTCTTCGTTCGCTGTCAGCTTGTCACCCTGAGAGACGTCTCGTCGCCAGTGCTCGAAGTTTGCTCCGGAGCATTTGGGAACAACACAACCCAGCGAAGAAAGACTTCTTTCTGGACGAAAAGGTAGGATCCGTCTCGACAATAAACTCGAGCTTCGGCAAGCTCGCCTCAAGGAAAACAGTAGCACTGTCATACCATTGACGCAAGTAGTTTGCTTCCGCCGTTGCGTGTTCATGTTCTCAATTTGGATCGTTGAAATTGGCCTTGATCGAGTCGAGGATAGCTGTGAAGTCTCCTAAGCGATGATTGACTACCTCTTGCTGAAAGGCCATCTCCTGTCATCAGTCAGTCTCGTCAAGGCGCTTGAAAGGTAAGAGAGAGATGAGAGAGAGCGGAGAGAGGCGAGAGGGGGAAGGATTGGACCGACTCGTCCACCGCGGAATCCCCGTTCTCGTACCGCTGGACCTCCTGTCACCGAAGAAGCGATCTCAAGTGAGGGCTTTAATGAGCTGGAGGGTTGCTCAAGCGACCGTAGAGAAAGAAGCGAAGTTGAAGCGAGCGGAAAGAGGCCAACGTCGGGAGGAAGTTGACGTGGTCGAGCGATATCAGACCCTCTCCCGGCGATCAAAGCAGCTCCCACAAGCTTTGAGCGGAGCTGCTCTGGTATTTGGAGGTGAAGGGGGAGAAGACAAGAGAGGTTGAACGAAGAATCGGGGAAAGTCTCTCTTCTGCCTACCACACTTGATCAGCTAGCTCGGGAATGGCCGCAGTAGATGAATCAAGACTACTTGATTTATGGGAGACCAGAGCAGGTGCGTCCCTCTTCGTCCTCTCCTTTTGAGTCCCCTCAAATCCGCTCATCTCCCGACCTCACTTTCACAGCGACACAGCAGCTAGAGCAGTATTCGCGACTCTCCAGAGACTTTGAGGAGCTAGATCAAGCTGTCGCGCTACTACCGGCAACTCGACATTCCCCCTTCGTCCCCTCTTATCAACCTTTCCTCGAGATCCTCTGTTCGAACTTCTCGCCAACCTGGACCAGAACGAGCCGAATATTGAGCGGAATCTTTGGCGAATTGGGTCAGGCAACGAAGAGGGAGGTTCCGATGGGATGCGGTGGAATTATTGCGTTGAGGACGGCGGTGGGAAGAACGATAGTAGACGACGAGAGAGTGGGAGAGATCAGGCATTGGTTGGATATAGTGACTAGATCAGTGTATCACACGAGGTGAGCTCCTTTCATCTGCCCACTACAGCCGAGAACAGACACTGAAATCGCAAATTCGCGACAGAGAAATTATCGCTCGTAACCCGATTACCGCCAAGTCTGCTCTTCCCGATAATGGTGCCGCATCGTCCACGAGTCGGTCTGGATCCGCTCCCGCTACTCCCGTCGATGAAACCTACTCGATAGCGCGAACGAGATCTGCAACTCCCTCACCAGCGAAAGTCAAGACTTCTTCGCCTCAAGTCAACAAAGGCAAAGGCAGAGCTATTGAGACGGGGAGGGAGAAAGTGGAGGTACAGGATGATCGCAGTCGAGAAGCGGAGAGTCAGGAGGACCAAGGAATCGGCTCATCCTCGCGAGTCCTCAGATCTCGGAGTTCGACGAGTCGGGCGCAGTACCAAGAGGATGAGGAGGATGATAGGCTCGGAAGTCCGCTCTCGAGCTTGGCTGACTCGCAAGGAGAGGATCAGGGAGGGCGGGGAGTCATGAACGATGGAGGACGACCTCGGAAGAAACCTCGACACGGAGAGAACGAACCTAGTCCGGCTCGGAATGGACCTCAGAGGAGGAGTGGAAGAATAGGATCAGTACAGAGACCAGAAGCGGGAGTGATCAGTCCGGAGACGATAGCGAAGGAAACGGCGGTTCGAAACAGTTTCATTGCTCGAATGGTGAGTACCTTTCGACTTACTCCGACTCGAAAGGAATTGCGCCTCTGACTCTGCAAGGTTGCAACAGCCTGCTACGACGCTCAGCCCGGAAGAATGGCTCGTTCGGGAAGCATTCTCTTCGATTCCGACTGAAATCGACCTTTCTCCTCCTTCAACCTTCAATCTCCCCCCTGCCCATTCCTTCGCACGCCGACACCTCACCGGAAACACTCAATTCACCGTCTACGACGGCATCGGAGGTGAACCCAAGGTGTGGGATCGATTCAAGAACAACCTCTGCCTCCTCTCCGACATGAATCTCTGCGCTTTCCCCTCAGAGGATCCGAAATCTTCAACCCCATTCCGACCTGGTCAACCTATCGTATTCACGTCTCATGCTAGAAAATGTCTGGAAGTAGTCGAAGCGATCTCAGAGTTGGGCATTCGGAAAAAAGGAGAGATCAAACCTCACAACGGTCCCAAGAAAGACAAGCCTTTCATTCATCTCTTTGTTCAAGCTGCTACAAACGACTGGAGGTACATGGGAGATTACGTGGTAGCTTGGGATGGGAGTCAGGAAAAGGGAAAATATGAATACCTCGATCCACCATCTTCGACAGTTCATGAAGTCTTGAAGGAAAAGCTCGAAGTTCACGCAACGTCCAAGAATCAGAATGGACAGTGGCCTCGCATCCTCCTCAGTGACTGGGACTTCAAGGCGACGACATGGGATCAAGCTGAGAAGGAGTTGGAGTTATCGAACGACAAGGGGAGGAGAAGACACGTGAAGTATCTGGTGCTCAAGTGTATTGGGTGGGATGAGACGAGCTTTGAGAAATGGTCGGAGGAGCGAGCGAAGCTTCGCGGCAAGTAGAGCGATTGAGGGGACCTTTGAGAATGGAAATGGAATCGTTCGCGAACGTTTCGGGTTGTGATCGTCTCGCGCTGGGGTGTGTTCCTTCGCTCCTCTACTGAGGTAGCTGGTTGCTGCTGGCGTCTGAGGGTGTGCGATTGCGCTGTTACGACGCCAATTGAGGGGCAAGCGAGATCGCTTTTTCGCGGTCCTTTTCATTCTCTCTCTCGCTTCTTTGTCTCTTTCCCTTCCTCACCTCACCTCACCTCAACAACTCGATTCAAGTACTTCAAATACTATCCTACAAATTCTATACTGCTATGACCTCTATTCCCACGTCTTCTCAATTGTCGGAAGTGACAAATTCTTCGAACGGAAATGACATTCTTGCTCCCTTCCCTCCCGACTCCCTACCTCTAGACCAGTTAGACATCAATGAGGGAATAATGATGAGCTTGGTCAACCAAATTATGAAGAAGAACTCAGCTTTGGTAAGTCTCGCTCGCTTACCTTCTCGAGCGCTTCGTTCGCTTACACGCATCTCGCTCTCGTGAGTAGATCTCAGAGGTCGCAGAGCTCAAGAAGAGTCATGCCGAAGAGCTCAAAGCTAGAGATGAGGTAATTATCAATTGTGAGTTCCACTTCTTCGCAAGATCTCTTTTGACAAAGTCGCTTACTCGAGCGCTTTCTGACAGTGCAATTTGACTTGGAGAATCTCAAGATGGGTAGTGCTGTTGAGCTCGGTGGAAACAAAGCAGAGCGCTTGGAAGAAGAATTAGAGGACTTGAAGGAAGAAAAGGAGAGGGTCTTGAGCGAGAAGAGGGCAGTTGAAGAGGAATTGAGGGAGAGCGGAGTCAAGGTCAAAGAGGACACGAATGGACGACTCGCCAACATGAAGTGTCGAAAGTGCGATTGATGGGTAGTCTCGGGTGTCGGAGCTTCTTTACTGGAACCAATTTACAATTCGCTTGCCAAAGGAGAAGATAGCGATGAACGAACTGAGAGAGAAGCGAAACGAATCTCGAAGTTGCAGATTGTAGCAGCGACTCGTGATCGATCATGATCAAACTAGAACGATCTACACAGCTGCCGCCTTGTCCTTCTTCTTCTGTAGCTCTGCCTTCTTCATCAAGTACAACTGTTTCTTTGTCAACTTCCCTCCTCCCGCTCCAGCACCCGCCGCTGTTTCTACTTCTCCCTCCTTCTTCAAAGCGATCTCATCCTTTGGCACAGCAACCTTCACGGCTCCCTTCGAGTTACCGAGTACCTCGTCCTTTGGTCTGACAACCGAAGAAGGAGCTTTAGTCTTCTTTCCTCCTTTCTTTCCTCCGTTCGAAGCGACGGGTAAAGCGGGTTGTTCCTCGTCTTCTACGTCGACAACTTCGAGTTCTCCTTCTTCAGCTTCGATTGTCTCTTGAGATTCTTTGTTCCATTTCTCTTGAGCTCGTTCGACAGCTTCGACGGTGGATTTCGAAACGGTGATAGGGTTTGTTGGGTCCTCCTTGACGAAACAAGCGACGAAGAATCCGTTCGTTCCATCTTCGGGTAAAGCTCGAACTACCGAGTTTGCAATAGCTGATCACCGAGAGTTGAGACTGAGATCAGTTCTGTCCTTCTCGTCAATCGAAGGGACGTCAACTCACTTTGATCACCACCGCAAGCCTCGACACGTCCACGTCTCTCCCAAGTAGGTAAGACCTGATCACGACTCTCCAATCTCCAACCCATTTCCCTCAATTCCTTCTTTCCCAGAATCCTCATAACGACACCTTCATCCTCTTGTTCCCAGATCGAACATGTTGAGTAGACGACTCGTTTCGCACCGGAGAATCGGAGAGCGTGGGATAGAATTGCGAGTTGGAAGTTGGAGAGAGCTTTGACTCGTGCGAGATTCTCTTGATCGGGGACAGAGGGAATCAAGTGGTCGAGTCGGGAAGGAATACCGGAACCGGAACACGAAGGATCGACGAGGACTACGAAACGGGTCATGATGAGTAAAGAGCTGAATGAGGGTGGAGAAGAGTGGACTTACTGTGAGAAACATTCTTGAATTTGGGATCTTCGGGATTGAGGGACAAGAAATCGACATTCATAGGTTGGACGTCTGTGATCGACAAGGAGTTAGCTCGAATAGAGTCGAAGAGAGGGAAACGAGTAGACTCACTCTTCGCCTCTGCTTTACTACACATATCTTTCAAAACCTTGAACCTTCCCTGATCTCTCTCGCAAGCAATAACCTTTCCCTCGCTTCCCAACATGGCAGCAGCCATAGTAGTCTTGTTTCCAGGTGCAGCAGTAGCATCCAACACTTTCAACAAGTTCTTCTTTCCTTTCTTGTCGCTGTCGAAATCGGCAGGTTTCTCCATCGCTGCATCTTCGAGGTCGGCGAGGATGGGGGCGAGAAGAACCCATGCGGGCATACAGGAAGCTTTGTCTTGTGCTATCAGTCGTCCATCTTGATAGGCTGAGAGAGTCGTGAGAGTGAGGGAGGAGGGGAAGGCGAGGAGAGGTTCGATGTGTGCATCGAGAGCAAACACTCGAGGTTGTGATTGGCTGCAAACAATCGAGGTTGAGTCCATGTCCATCATCTGTAAGTGAGAAAGGAACGGGGACATACGAAGCAGCCAACATTTCGTCAACTTCCTCAAACATAGTCCAACCTCCCTTGTCCAACCACTCGACGGCGCTCTCAACCGTCCATTTCAACGTGTTGACCCTCAACCATCTCACCTCACCAGCAGCGTTCGCTCCACCTTCATCTCCCGCAAATCGTTCCAAATCATGCTCCTTCTTCTTTCCCTTTCCGATGCCTTCCAAACTACTCGCGATCTTCTCGGGTAAGGCGATTTGTAGTCCTTCATTCGTAGCTACTCGTTTCCTTCTCTTTTCCCTCTCATTCTCCTTCTCCAATCTGATCTTCCCGACTACTTGTCAGCTCATCGATCTAGATTCAGACGAAAGAAGAGTTGACGTACGCAGGCTTGTACTTCTCCAACTTTTTCCTAACCTTGTGTTCCTTAGCCAAACTCAACCCTCGTTTCGCAAACAACAAATCATGTACCATAACCTGAGCCAAATTCAACGGAGTCGGTGCTTCTTTCACTTTCTTGACCCACTTGTTCTTGCCCTGTCCTTCTCCCGAAGCGGTCTTCAACGCTTTCGATGCCGAGGATGCGGAACCTGATTTGAGTGCGTTCGAGATTGCGAGGGTTGAGGAAGGGGGAACGAAGAGGGTTGGTTCGGATGTCATCAACTTTGTCGCATTGAGGAGGTGGATCAAATGAGGTCGATCTGTGCGAACATTCTACACCGGCTCAGCTGATGAACCCAAGGAGCTGAGACAGAGGATAGAGCGTACATGTGAGGACGTTGATCACAACTCCCAAGAACCTAGCACCTTCTCCAACTTTCTTTGACTTCTTTGCTTCAGACATACATAATCCTTTGACTGAGCCTTTTTTGGCATCGAGCGAGTCGAGAATGAGGGCGGTACTGGAGGAGGGAAAGAAAAAGATGTTGAAGGATTTCGATGGGAGGGTTATATGTCAGCGAGGAGATCAGGGTAGAGGTGGAGAGAAGGCGGAGTAGACTCACCGGTGATAAAAGTCCATACTGACTGGCTATCGAGGTACGGGAGTGCGAGAGGGAGAAGTTGAAAGATGAGTTTGAAGATGAGAGAGAAAGAAAGTTCGTCCGTGCTTTCAGAGTGCTTAGCGACCAGCTGGAGTTGTTGAACGAGTTTCTGACGTGCGAGTAGTGGTGACCAGACTACTGCAAGTTGAAAGTGAGAGGAGAGGAAGCGACTTGAAGAATTTCCTAAACTTTCTCCTAACAAATCTCCTAAACTTGACTATCAATCGATTCTGATTAGCTAGTACCAAGCATGGCTAGTTTACAATCATTAAAGATCTTCTCGGGTGCGTCTCCTTCCTCCTGTTGTTGCCTTCCCTGCCCCCGAGTCTTGATCTAATTCTCTCGGCTTGATTAGGTACCTCGCATCCACAACTAGCAAACCTGATCGCGAGACGACTAGGTCTGCAATTAGGCTCCTCCTCCATCGTTACCCTTCCATCAGGAGAATTATCGTTAGTCCTCTTTCGAAAACTCCCCCGCTTTCATCCGCTCTCACAAAACTGACTCTTTCGGGATGATTGTAGGGTAACTTTCCACGAGAGTGTGAGGGAAGCAGATGTGTACATTGTAGCTACTGCTTCGGGCGATGAAACGGGTACAAACGGTGCTTTAATGGAGTTAGTCCATATTCTCTCCTTAACCTTCCGCCGTCTCCTTCTCTGATTGACGCCACTCGGTGATGTTAGGTTATGTATCATGGCCCATACTTTACGGATAGCTTCAGCACGAAGAATCACAGCTGTCGTGTAAGCCTCCCTTCCTTCCTCCTTTCCTTCTTCTTTCGCTTTCGCAAAGGACTCACCTCGCACTGCCGACTACACAGCCCTCATTTCCCGTACGCTCGACAAGATAAGAAGGATAAATCAAGAGCACCCATCACGGCGAAATTGATCGCAAACATGTTGGTCAAGGGAGCTGGAATCGATCATGTTATCGTACGTTTGGCCCGTTCCTCGCATATCTAACAGCCTTGTACTGTGGCTGATGTACAGATCGTCCCAACTGTAGACTATGGATCTTCATGCTAGTCAGATTCAGGGTTTCTTCGATATTCCAGTTGACAAGTGAGTTCAGAATCTTTCTTCATCCTGTTCTCGACTACCGCTAATATATCGCTCACCACCACAGCGTACGTACTCACGCTCAATCTCTCTCAACTCTCTCCCTATCCTGCCATGCACAGTCATCGCTTCGCCTCGACCAAACTCCTTTTCCCATTTCTCCCGATGCTGACACCTTATCTCCCCTCCTTTCCCTCAATCAACCCCCTCATTCGATCCCTCACCCTTAATTTGCAACGCCATATGCTCAATTGAACAGCTCTACGCCGAACCTACGATGCTTCAATACCTTCGAGAAACGATGGGAAAAGATATCGCGAACGCTGTGATTGTCAGTCCTGATGCTGGAGGAGCTAAGCGGTGAGTCTGCCTACATTCCCAATCTTCTCCAACTTCCCTTCCTCTCCCTTGAACGAAACTTGAGGAAATTGGAGAGGATGAACATCAAGCTGACTCGCTTCGTATCGCTCTGCTCAGTGCTTCCTCAATGGCCGCCGCACTCGATTTAGATTTCGCTCTTTTCCACAAAGAGCGTAAAAAGGCAAACGAGATTGCCCGAATGGTTCTCGTCGGAAACGTCGATTCGAAAATCGCCATCCTAATCGACGATATGGCGGACACGTGTGGAACACTCGCTCTCGCCGCGAAACACCTTCTCGCAGGAGGAGCGAAATCAGTCGTCGCATTGGTGACGCACGGGATTTTGAGTGGACCAGCTATGAAAGTGTTGAATGAGAGTCAGATTGAGAAATTGATCGTGACCAATTCTATTCCTCAAGAGAAACACAAGAGGGGTTGTGAGAGGGTGAGGGAAATCGATGTTAGTCATGTATTGGCAGAGGCCGTTAGGAGGAGTCACTTCGGAGAGAGTGTGTCGGTTTTGTTCAACTCGGTACCTGTCGTGAGTTCGCCTCGAAAACCTTCATCATTACTCTGGTTTCTATCATACTGATGAGGAGCTGGGCGGCAATTCACAGGCGGTTCAAGATGATTTCTATCCCGTTTCACCTCAACCTAGACCTGCAGTCCGACAAAACTCCTCTGTCCTCTCCCGCTTCGAAGAACGAAATGAACCTCAAACTCCTATTCGATCACTACAACACTAGAAGGGATTATGCGGGAGGAGAGGAGCGGGGAAACGGCTTTGTGATGAGGGTTCTCGAGGGAGCTTGAGAGGAGGGGAAGGGGAGGGAAAGGCGACTCTGTTATTGATTCTCAGCGAAACTATCGACTCTACAAGATTATGTGCAAATTAGACCATCTCAAAGCTATCAGTGAAGTGTGAGACCGTAGGAGAGAGAGGACGCGAGTTTTCGAACAGTCGTTTCGCACCAAACACTTTATTCGCTCGAGAGCCGCTCTGTTACTCGCAAGCTGCGATCCATACTGCTTCCCTCGAGCAGACCATGAGTCTTTACGGAGAGTTGCGGAACTTTTGAACTTGACCAAACTTTCTACTTCTTTCCCAAATCTCACCTTCCTCAACTCTTCAAGATGATGCGACCGAACCGCAAGCAGAACTCTATTCTCAACTCGCCATTCGTACGAGCCCTTATCAATCCAGTCAAGACGATTATTCCCTCTTCAAACTCCTCATCTCTAAACGCTCTCCCTGCCTCTCAACCTATCGTATCCAGCTCAAAACCATCAGGAGTGAACCCTTACTTATCTATCATTGCACAAGAACGAGGAGAATCTGTGGAAGAACCTGAAGAACATCATTTGATTCCTACTCAACCTTCAGAACCTGATCTCAAAGGCAAGAAACGAGCGAGAGAAGATGAGGAGGAACCAGAAGAAGACAAACGGAACGAGGTGGAGGGAACTAGGTTTGGAGTGATTACTCGTTATCAGGAGGGAAAGAATCTACCGAAAGAATTGGAGAAATGTACGTCCTTTCTCCTCTCCCTCATATCGTATCTGACTCGAGCTGATAGCGGGACGGGGATGACGTAGATTGGGCGCAGCGATATAGGCTGTTCGCAAAGTTTGACGAAGGTTGCGAAATGGATCGCGAAGGATGGTATTCTGTTACTCCAGAGAATATCGCTGTACAAATAGCTGAACGATGTAAGTCGAGTCTCAATCAGTCAGTCGTCGATACTGTATACTGATGTTCGTCGCTCGCAGGTCGAAGTAGCGTTATTGTCGATGCATTTTGTGGTGTCGGAGGAAATGCAATTCAGTTCGCTTTCACTTGCGAACGAGGTGAGTACACTCTTCGCTTCACAAACGACTTCTCAGACTGATCTTCGTGGACCTTGTTTGTACTTTCAGTGATTGCCTTCGATACCTCGAAAGTTCGCTTAGCATGTGCTCGAAGAAATGCCGAAATCTACGGAGTCGCCGACAGGATCACCTTCATTCATTCTGACTGGGTGAGCTGGACTCGGGACTACTTGGAACGGAAAGATAAGGGACAAGTCAAGAAAGAAGACGAGATCGAAGTGATATTCTTGAGTCCTCCTTGGGGTGGGATCAGTTATCAAACTCTCGGCCCTTCGACAACAGCAGAGGTTCCCGTCAACAAGAAGCGAAGGATCTCATCGATTACAACAGACGAACTACCTCCTACGCCTACTCCCGTCGTCCCGAATTCTCAAGATTCTCCACCTCCCGCTTATCCACTCTCCGCTCTCGCTCCTCTTCACGGTGCAGAGCTCTTCTCACTCGCCTCCCAAGTGACTCCGCACATCGCCTACTACCTACCTCGCAACGTGGATCTACTAGAAGTCGCTCAATTATCGCCGTTGAAACCGGGAGAAACAGACAAGAGGGAGAGAATTGAAATCGAAGAGGAGTGGATGAGTGGGAAATTGAAAGCAGTGACGGTGTACTTTGGTGGATTGGTCGTGGGTAGTGAGAACGGGGATAATGAAGCGGGAGAAGACGAAGAGGATCTCGAGGAATGATCGCAAGGCACCGTATTCCACTTCTTCTCGATTAGTGTGCTTATTCACGCTCTTCCTTCCAAGGCGAAGTCAAAGTGTTCTCCGAAGAACATTCTGCGGGTCGCTGAATGATTTCATCGAGGTTCAATGAAAAACGAGATTTCGACGTTCGACTTTGTCGCCCCTTCGACTTCGTTCTGCATGTACCCGTTAATCGTGTGTCAACGTGGGGCGTTTTCACTACCGCAGCCCTCGCTTGTCGTACCCAATGGAAAGCCGCCAACGCATCGATGTCGATGTCGTCTTACTTTTCCCTCTTTTCTCCTGAAAGCGCAGGAGGATATCGCTACTAGCGATTAAAGGTGAAGGGGGTGAGAGAGTTTCAAGAGGCTGCGCGCTACAGACGAACGCAAAGGAGCAGCGTGGTGAAGCTGACAGTAGCGTTTGAGCTATACCTTGAGAAGGTATGGAGAAGAGAGAGAGAACCTTCTAATTTTTTTTAACTGAGCTAGTACGATACTGGGATTCCTGCGAGTCCATTGCCTCTGATCTCTCCCTATACTTCGGACATGATAAGCGAGAGAGAGGAGCGGCAGTAGACCAAGGTTCAAAGCAAGAGAAACGAAATACAACGTCTTCGAGAATTCCAACTAAAAAAACTCCCTTGACTGCTCTGTCTACCCATGCGACGAACACTTTGACCAAATTGGCAGGAATACCTTCATATCGAAGGGGAGGGAGAGGTATTCTCTCCGTCGCTCCTTCTTCTTTTCCTGCCGTCGAGAGAGCAAGCAACTTGATCACATCTCTGCGAAAACAGATCTGCTCCCTCAGCTTCTGTCTTCGAGTCACTCGAGTTTCGTCATCGCTGTCCTCTATTAGGAGACAGTAACCTCTTCACTCAACAGGGGACAAAGCAGAAGACGTCTTCTGCAGATCCTCGATACCTTTTCATTGTTCTCCTTCGGAAGTATGGGAGGGATTGACAGGCTCTCACCCTCTCAGAGCGTCTTACCTATTGCCGCTGTAGCAACAACGTTTCTGTTTCGGACTGACGCTCGTCGATTATAAGCCTTTGCTCTGTTTCAAGGCGTGCTCACTCTTTCAACTCTCTTTCTCCGATCCTTTCGCTTATAGCGTTAGTGATTACCTACTGCACCTCTATTGAACAGCTACAGATCGACGGCGACTTCCGCACGCTGCCCATTCAACTCCTCTCCATCTTCTCTCCTCGTCTGAGCTTAGTCTTTTTTTGGTTTAGTTGAGTTTTCATCGATAGGTAGCTCGGTCGCTGAACTTCGGGATGCCTATCTGTTGCTTGCGCCCCTTTTTCACGTCGACGGCAGCGGCCACGACGACCACGAAAGCGATACGAAACGAGCATCTCCGTCGGATTAACTTGATTAAAACGACGAGTCTCGACGAAAGGAACGCAGGATTCGTATCGATCAGAAGTCGAGAACTACAGTACATGATCCGCGGCTCAGTACGTCAGTCGAACCCACTTTCATGCGGGAGAACAGAGAGAACGGAGCGGACGAGTTGCAAGTTGCGGGTGCGAAATTTTGTATGTAGATCCTTAATTTCCGTTACATTTTCCTCCTCGTGGATCTCTCTCCTCCTTTGCTTTTTCCATTTTGAGGAACTCTTCTTCCCCTATGCGACGATATGCGACGAGCACGTATCGTAAATCAAAGGCCTTCCGTCGAGAGCTTCTCCACGAATCGCTCATTTGGGATGAAGGGTGACAGAGAGACAGCACGGCACTATTTGCTTCGCACCGTTTGCGGAACTTTGATCTCAAAGGTCTCGAGAGTCGCGATGAGACGGGTATTCTACCAGACTGGGAAAACAAGGTGTCGGATACAGGATTGCGTTCAGAGCCCAAGTTCTCCTCGGTTTGCTTCTCCTCCGGCGTCGAACTGGCTCGTCTATCTGTCTCGTTCGCTTCTTCTCGCGCTGCTGGGGTCAAGCCGAGTACGGCGGTCGAATCAATTGAACCGCTGTTCAAAGTACTCGAGCATGAAATTGCTAAAGATCGCGAAATTGACGAAGTTGGGTGAGCAAAAAACCTTCGTTCGACTTGATCGTCGTCGTTTCGTCGGGTTTCTAGGGGTTTGTGGCGACGAGAATTGCCCACTCTGAGATCAGGGAGAATCTCAGTTCAAGAGGAGCCGAGGACAGGAAGCTGACCTGACTCGTCTCGCAAAGGAAACGAAACGGCATACACGAACGCGTACTGCTCCTCTCTCTCTCTCTCTCTCTGGGTTTCTCTATCTGTGTGTGTGTGTCTCTTCGAAGCGGAACCGGCAAGTCGGGTGAGAAAGGAAACGGAGTTAAGGTTGTTCGGGTCGACAATGAATTCTAGCCCTTTCGAGTTGATACTTTCCCTTTCGTCTGTTCGTACCTGGATACGAGGTGAAATGGAAACGACGTCGGAAGCAATCAGCTAGAGAGAAGTCCGAAGTTTGCTCTCTCTCTAGAGTGAAAAAACGT
>Ga0308170_10001229_pt1 | contig 25697 bp, 28 predicted proteins | sample PhyBR2_2_FD_202136 | JGI IMG/M metagenome (GOLD analysis project Ga0308170, IMG submission 202136) | Phyllosphere microbial communities from UC Gill Tract Community Farm, Albany, California, United States - DLSLSB.R2 | ecosystem: Host-associated > Plants > Phyllosphere > Unclassified | place...
ATCTGGGGACCTTCTACTCCGGTTAGCACCACTCAATTCTCTACTTCCTCCTCCGTTCTCCCTCTCCACTACTTCGTTCGAGAAGTTCTTCGTCGTTCCCGTACCTCCTGTTCAACCCTTCAACTCTGTCTCTACTACCTCCACAAATCTCGCAAGCCCATTCGAGATGCCGTCGCCCTCGCTCAAGCATCTCGCGAAGAGATCCAGAAGCTCGCTCAAAAGACCGAAGAGGACAAAGAGAAGGAAGTCGAAAGTAGTTTCGTCAATCCCCAATACTTCAAAGAGGAGGAATCGGAAATCGATCCCGCTTCTTCTTATCCTTCACCGCCTGAATCACCCTCCGCTTCAACTCCCGTTTCTCAACCCGAGGAATCCCTCTCATCTCTCATCACTCGACTCCTTCATGCTCAAAAATCCCCTCTCCTTTGCGGTCGACGCATGTTCTTAGCCTCTCTCATCTCCGCCTCGAAATACCTTCAGGATCGTAACTATTCCAACAAGGCTTGGTCGAGGATCAGTGGGTTGAACGTTCAAGAGATCAACGAGAACGAAAGGGCATTCCTTGAGTTGGTCGGGTGGGAATTACACTTGAGTGCCGGAGACTTTGGGAGGTGGGTTGAGAGACTCAACACTCTTACTTCGACTGGGATTAGTGGAGGATCGGGAACGAGGAGGAACGGGTTGGAGAGGAGTTCGAGTGAATACGTTCAGGCTCAACCTCAAACTTCGACCACTACTTCTTCTCAGAGACCGACCTCTTCGAACCTTCTCCGTTCGAAACTCGCTCTCACTCGTGGCAACTCGGCTCCTCAACTCGAGAACTCTCATACTCATTCAAAAGAGTTCCCAATCGCTCAACCTCCTACTCGTCGAATTCCTATCGCCCCTTCTGCTCCCCCTTCGACCGAGGAGATCGAACTCGAGACAACCGAAGAAGAGGACAACGTCACTCCAGTCGAGAAAGTCGTTCCAATCAAGGAGGAAAGGAAAGTACGAGGACTTCCAATTCGTCGTCACAAGCTCTCGCACCTCACTGAAGGTACCGGAGTGCCCTCAAACTGGTCTGTCGGCGCTGGAGTTGGATTCGTTGGAGTCGAGAGGGCGAGTGGGGAATTGGTTCATGTCCATTGAGGGAAGGGGTAAATAGTAACTTTTGTTTCGTTCTTCTCTGTCTCTACTCTTCTCTCTCTCTTTCTCGTCTTTCCTGTGTGTTGTCAGCGTACAGGGTTGTATGATCCCTCTCTAGTACATTACTCCCTTTCTTTCTCTCTCTTTCACGTTGTCTAGTTTCCTTCCTCCTTCTTTTTTCCTTCTTCAAATCGTGTTTGTTTGTGGATTCGGTTTGATTGCTGTATTCACCACTCGCAACGCACATTGTTACTCTACTCTTTCCGGCGGTGTCCGAGAAGAGAGGGACTGAAGTATGAGCATTCTCAATTGCGGAATCGACAACGTGAAACAAAATTATGAAATCGCAAACTTTGATTCTCGAAATCGACGACTTCCCATTGACCTTTCCCCTAGTACGGACTACTTTCGAAGAGAGGCTTTACGTGCCCACAAGTTCCACAATCCCTTGAGCATTGACAATCCTGCTTCGTTCCAATCTCCTCCCTAATCCCTTCCAACAGACGACTAGTGATAGCGTTCGCTTCGGTCAAGTGTGTCTTTGAAATGATCTCTTCTGACAAATACGCCGCCTCCTTCAATGCATGCTGACAAGATTGAGAGACAACCCACGTCTTTGCCGACAGATTCCATAAATTCTTCTCGTGCTCGACTGCGAGGGAGGAAACGTATAACAACACTCGGTGTTGGAAAGTCGACCACCACGGAGCACTGTACGAGTAAGCCATGTATTTGATCGTCTTGTGCTCCATCCAGGAAAGGAATCCGAAAGGATCTTCCGCGAGCAGCTGATGGCGTTGTCCCGTAGTGATGTTGCCGGTTAAAGGATCCTTCGAGCAAGCTTTGACGCTGAATGCCATGGCTCGAAGGTCGACCAATCCTCTCTGCTGCTTGCGTTGATTCGTACCAGCGTGAGATTTGGTTTGAGCTTCGACGAAATCCTGGTTCACGATGCCGTCCTCTAACACGTCAGAAGCTCTAATCGTCAAGATCTCGGCAGACGAGACCATACGTGTATCATAGAAGCGAGAGCAAGGGTTGACGTACCTTGAACCTCTTCAAGATGATCTCTTTCTCTTCCTCCTCCGATTTCCCTTGCAAACTCCTCCTGAACGCTGGACCCAATTCGACTTTCAATTGCTCCGCCCATGTCGTCGGTCCGTTGACTGACTTTGCAGGTACGTGTAGTAGCGAAATCATTCCGTTGACTTCTTTCTCACTGAGTAAAGGCCAGAGGAAAGGGTTTGAACCGCAGACTCGCTTGTGAACGGGCCACACCTAAAGTTTGTTCCATCCAGGAGAGCGATACGAGTTCAAATCGAAGAAGGGAAAGAGAGGAAGGGCGACCGAACGAGAGCGAGAAAAGGAAGAAGTAGGGATACGAACGATCAGTTTGCTAGCGATTGATCTTGGGGAGAGGGAGCTACTCACCTCCTTCTGGTGCTCAGGTGAGCAGAAGTACATCCAATCGATTCCAGCTGCCGAACAAGAGCCACACTTTGTTGAGGTATCCTTCCCGCACACGACGCATCTCCCTTGAGCCTTGCGAATGGTGAGTGCCGTTGAGTTAGACATGATGACTGCTAGAGGAAAGTGAAGAGAAGGAAAGTGGAGGAAGTGAAGAAGAGGAAGAGGAGAGAGGAAGAAAGAGGAAAGTTGACAATCTCAACACCGCGGAAAGTCCGGTCGATTCAGACGACGACGACGACTTAACGAAGACTATAAACAAGTAACTGACCCTCTGCTAGAGAAAAGGGAGGAAGAAGGTAAATCTCGCAGTTCTACTATTTCACTCTCTAAACAAGTTCCTCAAGTTCCCTCCATTCTTCAGACTCTTCGGAGGCACTACGGTGAGTGATGTGAGTATTGGTCGAGTCGTGGAAGAAAGGCGGGAGGCAGTCGAAAAGCGGTCGAGGGGGTAAATCGGAAAAGAGTCGAAAGTAGGGAAAGAAAGGTCGAAGGGAAAGCTGTCGGAATGGAAAAACAGTAGCAAGGGGGCAGTGGAGGTGTAGAGAACAGGCAGTGTAGTGAAGGGTGGAAATTGATGAACGTTTGTCGAGAGAGGTGAGGAAGAGAGAAAAGCAGTAGGTCGAGAGGTTGATCAAGCGGATTCGGTCGTCCTGAAGAGAGGTGAGAGAGGGAGTAAGCGTCCACAGTAGTAGGGACTATGGAGATAGACGTACCTTTTATTGTAGTCGGTCCAAGATGAATGATCGAGTATACAGCGGTAACCTTTATTCTCCTCAGCTTCCCTCTCTTTCCAGAACTCGACACATCGATCACCTTCCGAGGTCACAGTCAGCGCTTGGACGGTACAACTGGAGATGTCGTTGTTGCGTGCTGAGAGCGGCTTGTCTTGATATTCGTGGGAATCAGCGAATTTGAGCTTTGAAGCGGACAAAAAATGGAGGTTTGTGGGAAGCAGGGCGAAGATGCTGTCGAGGGGTACGAGAGAAGGGTATGATACTGTATTGCCGATAGCATCGATCATCAGAATCAGGAGTGACTCTGATTTAGAGAGGCTTGAGAGGAGAGTTGGGAAAGTCGAGGTTAAGAAAAGATGACTACCGGAGATACTGAGGCTTGTGAGGTTCGAGCATGTGGCGAGCCATTCGCACGGAAGAGTGTCCAACGATGCGCTCAGGAAGAAACATACAACCAAGGTTGTAGGGTCTAGGGATGCCAGGATCGTCTCGATCAGGCTGGAGGGGTTTGAGCTGGTCGACCTGAGTGAAAGGTGCTCTACTGGTTTGAGACAATGAGCGGCTGGAGCAACAGCACTTCTGGTATCGACTGAGAGCGCGTTCGTGGCGTGAAGGCAGAAAGTGCGCAATGAGGGGAAGCCGTGAGCGAAAATCGAGTCGACGTAGTTGTTCCATGCAAGTGCGTGGCCTCCTTCGGTTTTGACCATGTGAAGGTATGGGAGATCGGCAGCCGCTTGGAAGAGTGATTCGAACGAAGGTCGAATGGGTGTAAGCTTGAGAATTCGAAGTTGGCGTAGAGTCTTGAGCAGAGTCGGAAGCTTGTTGAATCCCTCCTCGGTGAGGTTCGGCTCGGAAACCATTCCAGTCGTGAGAGACTGTCTGAAGATCATGACGAGCTGAGGTAGGTGAGGATGAAGGTCGAAGTGAGCGAGAAGAGAGGAAACGGAGGTGATGTCGATTAAAAGGTGTCTCCATCTCAATACTTGACCAATTGGATACCATGAGCGACAGACGAGCGACACTGCTTTGCCATCTTCGACAGCACTGAGGTTGACGGAGGAAAGAGGATCGTAAAGGTGGGAAGCGATTTTGATGACGATTTCGATAGGAAGCGAAGGAATCGGCATTTCGAGGCGAGAGAGAGACTGTACGAGCAGCAGGAGATCAGCCATATCCCAGTTTCGGGTGGAGAGAAGGGAGACTCACGAATCGGGATTTGGTTGAAAAAAGCGAGAGGCGAAGGAAGAAGCTGCAAACCCCAGACGATCAGTTCAAAGCCTCTGTACGATTCACAGAGAGCTTATGATCACTTAGAAAGCTAGCTACGAGGCTAAACCTGGCTATTCGAGTCGAGTTCGAGTTGAGGTGAGTTGCGTCAAAGGTTGATTCCGAGTCTCTATTCGACGTTCGAGGTGGAGGAGGACTTGAGGCGTGATCTCTTGATGTTTCTGGGCTGTTCTAGGCTAGTTCTGGCTGAGTTCGAGTGTCGTGTGAATGGTTGAAAGTCAACTCGTTCCGTTCATCTCTCTTTCAGTTTCTCACTCTTCACACTCCCTCTACTGCTTCGAGGGACTGCTTTGAGTCATGATGCACGACGTATCAAGCTCTAGATGAAGTGGCGATCGATCTCGCCTGCTTCATCGCTAGATTTCGCTTCGTCAATCGATTCTCCCCTCATCTGCTCTGCACTGTCTCTCGAATCGATTGTTCGTCAAGAAGTACGAGGGTCACAGTCATTGCTCGAGCTCGCTGAACCTCTCGTTGCGAGCCTAGTTTTGTGTCAAGCAAAACATGAACATTTGATTTCGAAAGACTGTACAGGTAAAGTCCTACTTCATTGATGTCCATAACAAGCACCGACACATTTATGCTTCTTCAATTCCTCAATAGGTCCCCTTATCGCGCCTGCTGCTCCCAACAAAGCAGGAAGATAAACTTCGACGATCTCGGTCGCTTCCTTGGAGCTGACCTCCTCGACAACCTCCAGCGCATAGTCCCTGACTTCGTTTGAAGACCAAGTGAGAGGTCCAAGCGAAGCTGCTGGAGTTGACGTGGGCGCAAGGAGAAAGTAATTGAGTACTCCAACGAGAATCATCGTTTTGTGTTGGAAATCGGAATACCAGGAGGCCTCGAAGCACTTGACCGTCGACGGGGCGTAATCCAATTGAATCCAGGCGAGGAAACCGAAAGGGTCCAAGGCGATGAGCTTATGCAGATCCCTGTAATTCGGAGCGAAGAGCTTTGACTTGACGTTAAACGCCGTGGCACGGAAGCTGCAGAGTATCTCCTGATCCGCTGTGTCTTGCTTCCTTCCCTCCATAACCCTCGCGATCGTACCCTACACGCTTTGACCGGCTGATCAGTGCTTACGCAGATTGACGTTGACAGTAGAGAGAGCAAACCCACTTCAAAGGCGGCGGGAATCGCACCTGCTGCAATATTTCCTGGCGGAATAAGATTGGCAGCGATGATAGGCGTTTCAAACTCGCTCAACCAAGTTGTCGGTCCCGTCGATTCCCTGTATGTTTTCGTCGACAAGTCGATCATTTCCTGTTTCTCCTTTGAGGTGATTGCTGGCAATCTGAAGCTTCCTCCACACACTCTTCTGTGCGTGCTCCAGATCTAAAGGGGGAGGACACAAGAGAAGCGAGGGGGAGAAGAGACAAATCTAAATCATCAGCTCGTGTATCGTCGCTCGAGGGGAAGACGGTACGTACGAGCTTCTGATGTTCCCTTGAGCAGAAGAACATCCAATCCACTCCACCTTCAGCACACTTTGAACAACGAGTTGATGATTCTTTCCCACAAACAACACATTCTCCTAAAGCCGAGAGAGGAGCGGTAGAGCTTGAGGTAGACATGTTGAGAGTACTTGAGTGCGGTGAAATTGAGACTGAGAGGTTTGAGCGACTGAAGTGAGAAAGGGAGGGGAAGGAGGGAGAAAGAGGAGAGGAGGAAAGGAGAGTTGTTTCGCACCGCGGAAAGTCCGGTCGATTTTCGACAGTCTAAGAGTCAGAACACGCGTTCATCAAACGTTCCGCTTAGCAAAAGAGACGAGGCGATCATCAAGCCAATATACATTGTGAAGCGTTTCTTTCGAATTGCTTGTTTTCGTCAGGTTCGGAAGGCCACGACGATATCGGACGTTCAAACTACTCGCAGACAATCACTGTAAGTGTAGAGGTCAGACAAGTCATTATTGGTCAAGTACATCAAGATGGAGAGCTGACTAGTTTCCGGAAAGGAGAGGGGTCAAAGATTGGTCAAAAGAGCAGCGCGACACTATCTGCTGTCCTATTCTCTACCCGGAGTCGTTGTCACCACCTTGAAGATATGCTGACCGTTCTGCCTCGCCTCAGCGATACGTTCAGTCAAGGTTTCGATTCCGTCCATCTCGATTCCGCAGACTTTGAAGAGTGAAGGAATGAAGGTCTCGTTGATAGATTTCGCCTCGTCTGGGTGCGTGATACTGACGGTGTCGTAGGCGAGCTTGGTGACTTGAATGATGGTGTGGAATAGGGTGTTCAACGATTGCTGAGCGAGAGAAGAGTTTTCGGAGGGTCCGAGGGAACGATGGAAGACGACGAGGTTTGCGACGAGAACGACTAGTCTGTGCTGTAGATCCGAGTACCAGGAGGTGTCGTAGCAGTCCTTGATGTTTTTGAGGTGACGAATCTCGACCAACGCTAGGAAACCGAAAGGATCCTTTTCGATGAGCTCGTAGAATTCGCGAGGATTCGGCTTCCTATCCAGAAATGGATGAGAGAGCATCCGTGTCTCGAACGCATTGCTCCTGTGAGATTGAAGGAGTCTTTGCTGACTCGAACCGAAAGGTTCATCCATTTCCAAAGCTTCAGTAGCCGCCTGCTCGAAATCAGGGATCAGTTAACCTCATTCTCGCTCTTACGATAGTCGGACCGGAGGTACGAACCCTGAAGATTGTCTCAGAATCGTAACCAGTCTCGATCGCGACTTCCTCATACGAGTCTATCCAGCGTTTCCTTCTCCCAACCTCCAAATCGTCCGGATCGATTCTAAACGATTTCGTGCTCAAGTCGATGATTTCGTCTCTCTCTTTGGGCCTGAGTAATGGCCACTTGAAGGCACTGCCGCATACTCGCTTGTGAACAGGCCAGACCTGCAGGATGAAACGGAAATCAATCCGAGACTCGAGAGTCAAATCCGGATTCGACGAAAAAGACGGATAGATGAAACTCACAAGCTTCTGATGCTCAATAGAACAGAAGTACATCCAGTCGACTCCGCCTTGGGCGCAGCGTGAACAACGAGTTGTCGATTTGATCCCACAAACAACACATTCTCCGACAGGCGAGGTAGGACCAACACAGGTTGTGCTGAACATGTTGTGAGACTCTGGTCGAACTGGAGGAGATAAGGCGAGCGAGATGAGAAAGTGAAGAGCACGAGAGAGAAAGAGAGGAGAGGAGGAAACAAAGTTGGCAATCTCGCACCGCGGAAGTCCGGTCGATTCCATGCTGACGGCGACGTGAGTAGTGGAGCTCCTCTGATGGTGATAGCGCTAGACGGTAAAAAGGCTCGCGAGCTCAAGAACAAGATCAGCCAATCAAGCGATTTCTCTCGATTCGACTCGAAGTTTTGGAAAGGTGAAAAATGTAGATACTCTAAATGCTATGTTCAGTCGAGGTTTTCCTCTACTCCTCTACCCCACTCCTGTTCTCCTCTCCCCTCCCTCATCCCTCCCTCATCCCTCCCTCCCTCCTGATTCCCGAATCTCGTCTCAACGAGTTTTAGCCTCTCCCTCTCCTCAGATCCCTCTCACCTTAGTTATTCTTCTCCCCTAGCTTCAATTCCTGCAGGATTTTACTCTGTTCAATCGCCGTTCCACTACTCGGTGTTGGTTTCGTCGAATTTGGGGGTGCTTGGTCGAGGGTTTCTCGAAGGGAGATGTCGTATTTCGATTTCCATTCTCTCATAGCTGTTTCAGACTATCAACGCAGCCCGAGATTGGCTGTCAGCTCGACAGATGAGAGGAAAGGGAGTAAACTGAGCGAGAGGGGAGAACATACAGGAACGATACCTTTTGCGGCAAGTTCTGCGCAATCGAAAGAAACAAAGCTGATCAGTCTAAAGTCTCGAGAGTGTGAGAGATCAGCAGATAATTCTCAAACGCACCATTTCTAGCTTGAGTTCTCCATCGTTCTGAAGCAACTCGATGTTCCGCTTCGTATTGTAACAGGTAGTGATCTATAAGATGTACAGCTACCAATCAGCTTCGCGTGTACGCAAAATGAGAAGAGAGAAAGCCTTACCGGCATGAGTGACCATCTTTTTGCGAAGAGACGAAGACGAGAATGTCAGTATCTGAGCTGCTGATCCGTGTGAGAGGTAGAACTGCATACTCCGAAGATCGTCGCCCACATGACGAGGAAGCTGTGCAAACATCGAACAGCGAGAGTCAGCTTCATCAGATCTCGTGAGGTAACGATCTCGCGAAGAGAAGGGAAACTCACGCTTTTCCTGCCAAAGTTTGTCGTTGAACCCATGGGTACCTATTAATTGCCTCTATATATCAGCTACTAGACGGGAGAGACAGAGCGATGCGAGAGCTTACCTCCATTGTGCCCTGCGAGACGTTCCGAAGAAATAGAGTCAGCTCACAGCTCAACGATACAGCTTCAGAGCTACTCACAAAGCCATCAAAGTACCTCCTACGATCGTACCCTGTGCGGATCGAACTGGAAGCCATTAGCTGAACCGACTCGATGGGGCGAATGAAGTCATCCAATCTCTTAACGCACCTTGATCGCACCTTCCCTAGCACCTAATACTTGTAGCTTATCTGCTCGAATCAATCATCTCCACAATCAGTCTGAGTAGACAGGAGAGGGTGGAATCAGATGAGAGACGAACAAGCGATTTCTGCATCCTCTTCTCCGTGGTAGGTACGCTTCGTTGGTGTTTGTTGTTGTTCAGACATATTAGATAGATTGAGAGTAGAGTAGTGAAGTGAAGAAAGAGAAGGAGGAAATCGGACTTGGTGAAGTTTTTTCCAAAGTTGATTTCGCGACCACCGAAAGTGTGGAGTAGTGAATCCCTCGCAAGCTGACAAATCCAAAGTAGGCCTCGCAACGGAGCGCAGAATGGTATGCGAAGGAGATTGCAATGCATCAGAGTAACGAGAATAAAGGCAAACGATAATTTAGCTATTTTCACCTGTTCCTTCTCGCTCGCTTTGTACCCAATCCCTCGCACAATACCCCTAACCATCCTCAAGCAATCCACCTAGAAATGCTTCTTATACTTGCTCGTCCGTAACTGCACAAAATACAACGAGAGATCAATCAGCACCCTTCTCGAGATGAGTTGGAAAAGAGAGAGAAAAGCGTAGGCTTACTTCTGGCATCTCCAATTGATCGGCCAACACTTCCTTCAACCTATCGATCCAATCTCCCGGAGTAGGTTCCCTCTTCGCTTTACCACCAATCCATAATTCAATCCTATCACCTCTCGCTCGTCTACTAGCTACGACACCCATAATCATCCCTTCTTGAGGAGGTCCTGGAGTAGGGGGTCGCTTGGAACTAGGGGCGGGACCTTCGGTTTGAAGGAGTTCGGAAGTACCGAGTTCGAGAGAGGAACCGGCGAGAAGGAGGACGAGTCGTTCGTAGATGGGGTCGAAGAATTGAGCGGGAGGTGAAATAGTTAATCGACCACCCTGTCAACCCAATTCAATCTGATCAGTTCAAGTTTCGAGGAGGCAAGAAGTGACTGAGACGAGTAGAGTGAAGAATGGGAGGGGAAAAGAGAAGAGTAGAAGGGGAGAACTCACTTTCTCATTATAAGGGTCTTCCCACGTAGGACTAATCCCGGTCCTAAAGAAATGCAAGTTCATTCCCGGCCTGTTCAACCCCAACCCATCCGGATCGGTAGGTTTCGCCCTCTTTGGTCTGACTGCCTTTTTGAACGCTTTCAATTGTCCACAAAGTCCTGGAACGGTCGTTGCGACGAAGACTGGGTTGATTCCTTCCGTGTAAGCATCTTTCGTAGCTGCTGCTGAAGAGGACTTCGATGCTCCTGAAGTGTCGGAGAAATGAAGAGCTGCGAGAATGAATGAAATCAGTCAAACTCGTTTCCAACGTGAAGAGGGAGGAGTGAGAAGGACTGACTCCAAGATTGACTGAGAGGTAACTCCCTAGGGTATTCACTGATCCTCTCCAAGTTCTTCTTTACTACAGTTTGTTGCTCCTCTGTCAACTGATCCAATCCTTCCAAAATCTTGGTCAAAGGTGCATCATCCGAAGTAGTAGTGGTGCTAGCCTTGGTCGTAGTCTCCTGATCCTTCTCTTCACCTTCCTCCTTCTCTTCAGTGATATCTCCGTTGGTTTGAGTTGCTGATTTCTCCTCCTCCTTCTCTTCTTCCTCAGTCGTTTCTTTCTTCTCGTCCTCCCCCTTTGAAGGTGATTCCTCCTTGTTGGATTCCTCAATAGGTTTCTCTACTTCTGCTACACCATCCTGATTGATCTCTACGTGTGAAATCGGCATTTCTCCTTCTCCTTCTTGTTTCTTGATTTCCTCAGACATTTCTAGAATTCGAGTTGCTTGTGGATAGCTTCCTTGGTGTAGGTAGATGTGAGGGTTTTGGTGTGTGTTTCTCCTCGGGTATCAACTGTATGAAAGGAGCTGAGGTTGAGAGCGTCGAGCGGGAACAGGGAAAGGAGAGTAATGTGAGCATTTCTTCACCAATTTACTCAACCACTAGTTCGTTCAAACAGTTCGTCGCATCTCTCTTTCTCGCTTTGTGGCGACAGCTAGAGGAGGTCCAGAGAGAGAGAGATCTATATTGAATTATAGCGAGGCTAGAATATAGAGAAGACGAGAGGAGACAAATATAACAAGAGAAAGTTGGGGACAGAACGAGCAGACCGGAAAGACAACCTATAAGAGAGAGAGAGCACCTATGCGAGGGAGAAGAAACGAAAACCGAGAGAGAGTGTGAGAGAGAAAGTCTAGTGGGGATAATGAAAGGGAAGAGAAATGCGAAAGAGGACGGAAATGCGAAAGAATCAAACACAGGTTTACTTTCCGGATCTGTTGAAAGCAGGTAAGGACATCAATGACTGCCCGGGGAAAGAGTAGAGTATGATAGGTTAAGACTCACCTCATTCCTGCTAATTGAGGAGTTGAAGCTCCGACCTTTTTCTTTGAGGGGATTCGGAGAGCCTTTCCTTGGAGGGTTTCATCCTCGGATTCCGTATCGGGTTCACGAGTAGCACCAGGGATGGTCGAAGAAAGGAAAGCGACTGAATTGGGGAAAGGAGACGAGATAAGTCAGAAGCTTTTCGTCAACTTTGTCAAGAAGCGAGAGTAAAGTTTAGACTCACGAGTTCGCGCACGACGACGATCTTCACGAGCCTTCATCTCCTTTCGGGTCAACTTCTTCTTTCCTTTCGCAGCCTTGAACTTCATCTCTCCATCAGGTCCGACCTCGTCACCAGATCCAGCGGGAGTCGAAGTCATGGGGGTACCAGGAGCGGAAGATTCGGGAGAGAGGACGCCCATGGGAGTTCCAGGGGCAGGAGTGTTGATACCAGATTGAGGGTTTGATTCGAAAGCACCGTCATCGACAGCGGCTTTACCCTTGTGGGTGAGGACACCGGCATCGACGTTCCAGATTTCCTACAGAACGAGGAAGCGAGGGAGAAGTCAGTCGATGATAAAGGCAGCGAGAAGAAAAGTGGGAGACTTACACCACAGAGAGCGTTGACGAATTCTTGGTTGTGGGAAATACAGAGGAAAGCTCCGGTCCATTCACGGATACCGACAGCGAGACCTCCGAGAGCGTCACGATCCAAGAAATTGGTAGGTTCATCGAGAATGAGGCATTGAGGTTTCGACCACATGGCAGCGGCGATAACGACCTTTACTTTTTGTCCTCCCGACAATCCTCTCATCTCGTTGTACTCGGCGATGTCACCATCGAGTCCGACGTCCATCAAATGTTGACGAACGAGTTTGAGACTCATCTCTCGGGAACCAGCTCCTTCTCGGGAAGCTTCGAAATCGTCGAATTGTTGAACGAGTTTGGTGAATCCGAGGTCGATGAGGCGTTCTCGAGGTAACCACGAGTTCTTGTTCATTCCTAATCCTTGCCACTTGATCTCGTAGTTGTAAGACTTCTTGAGCTTTTGACGACCGACGATATCTTCGAGGAATCGAGTAGTTCCGTCCTTTCCGGTAATGGGAGTCTTGAGGAGTTCCTTCTCTTCATCGGTGAGAGCTCGGTTAGCCTTGAGAGCTTGTTCCTTATCTACACCTTCTTGGTAACGCCATTGGATGTATTGAACGGCAGACTTCTCCATGTGTTGCTCGATGTGGTGGAAAGCGTGTTGAGCGACGTAGGCGACACGCAAGTTGGGGTGCTTCTCGACCTTTCCAGAATCGGGGAGGGTCTCTCCAGTAAGGAGCTTGATGAGAGTAGACTTTCCAGCTCCGTTAGGTCCGACTAAGGAAATAGCAGAGATAAATGTCAGTTTTTGGGTACAAACGAAGGGAAAGGGTGGATCGCAACGTACCGATACCGACACGGGAAGAAAGAGAGATGGCGCAGGAAGCGTTGGTCAATTGAGGCTTCTTGGCTCCAGGGTAAGTGAAGGTGCAGTCGGTCATCTTGAGGATGGCGCGAGTTCTCGATCGAACACCCATGAGGGAACCGGGAGGAGGGAAAGTGAACTTGACGACATCGTCGGAAAGGGTGTAGTAGGATTTGCCGGGAGGGTACTTCTCGACGAAAGCGGCGAGGTTACCTCGGTAGTAGTGTAGTTGCTTTTTGTCGTAGTGAATGATGTTGGAGCAGACGGAATCGAGGAAACCAGAGTCGTGAGAGATGATCATCGAAGTGACACTGGTTTGAGCCTTGAGGTCTGTAGAGAGGAGCGAGAAGATTAGTAAAAGATCGAAACCGTCAGTTCAAAACGAGAGACGGAGACTTACAATCTTGAAGCCAAGCGACGGATTGAACATCCAAATGATTCGTAGGTTCATCGAGGAGAAGGAGATCGACCTTCATGAGCATGGCACGGCAGAGAGCGACTCGCATCTTCCATCCTCCGGAAAGCGAGTTGATAGCGAGATCTTGTCGTTCGGGAACGAAACCCATCTCTTCGAGCATAGTTCGGATCTCCTTCTCGGTAGCGTTGATGCGAGGTTCATCAATCATGAGTTGACAGATTGTGATACCGGTCTCGTCACCTTCGATATCGTGTTCGACGTAGGCGGCCTTGAGATCCTCGGGGAAGTTGTCGATCTGCTTTCGGTTGATAGCCTTGAGGAGGGTAGATTTACCACATCCGTTGGCACCACAGATTCCGTATCGGTGACCTCGTCGAAGTTTGAGAACGGTGTGGTTCAGGAGGAGGAGACCACCGTAAGCGAGGGAGAAGGGCAAGTCGCAAGTGAGTTCACCCTCTTCGTCGTCGTCGAGATCGGCACCTTCGACGTGGTTTCGCTTCTTCTCAATGTTCATCCATCGAGTGAGTTCGTCGGAAGCGATAGAATCGGCCGAATCCTTTCCAACCGAGGCGACGAGGTAAGGTCCGACGTAAACTGATTGCCAGTCCTTGAGTCCGAACGAACGTTTGCGAACGAGGTGGGAGATAGCGAATGAGGCGTAACGAAGGGATTGTTCGGTGAAAGCGTCGGGCTTGGATCCGGTGTGCTTCTCGACGATGGAAGCGAGTTGAGTGTAGGCGAGCTTCTCGTCTTGAACAGCCTCGGTAAGGTGATCGACGGCGGGGACGGCAGCTCCGACGCAGGCCTTGTCGACGGATCGCTTGGCCTCCTCAGCGAAAGCACGGATTTCGGGGAAAGCGGCTGATTCGATGATACGTTCGATACCAGGAAGGACGGCAGGGGCGTGGAGAGCGGCGAGATCGGCGGATCGAACGAGTTTGAACAAGTTGGTGATGAGGACGACCTGAGAAAATGGCCAAATCGTCAGATTCGCTTTTTCAGCCTTGCAAAATGAAGGATAAGACTCACAGTTTGACGAGTGACAACATTTCCCTTCTCAGCGAGGGCACGAGTGAGAAGAGGAGCGACAACGGCGAGAGTAGGACCATCGACTTCGCGAACCCAAACGGTCGAAGAGAGACGCTTGATGGCGGCGGCGACGGTAGTCGGGTCGGCCATACATCTGACGAGATCGGGAACGAAGGGTTGAATATCGGGGTTCGTGAGGACACCACAGAGAGTGACACCGGTCTTTTCAGCAGCGGTCGAAATCTGTCAAGTTTCGAAAAACGAAATCTCGTCAATTCCTTTTATTTCGCAGCTCGAGTCCAGAAAACGAGGAGACTCACCTCGGATTTGACATCCCTCATCGAAGGAGTCAACCTGGGAACGTATTCACCTAATCGTTCCGCAACTTGATCCCTAGCAGTAACAGCAAACATTCCCAACAACTCCAACGCTCCAACCTTGCTCTTCCACTTGGCGTTTCCTTCGAGGGTAACGAAGAGCTCTTCGATGAGTTGAGGAGCGATTTCGGGAGGAGGAAGTCGAACAAGCTGTTTAGCTGCTTTCTCAGCTGCTTCCTTGATGCTGGCCGTCTTTCCTTGCTCGGTGAAGTTGTCGAGGAGGTTGGAAAGTTGGGGAACGAAGTAAGGGTCTGCTCCACCGAGTCGTCCAACCTTTGCGAATAATTGCTCATAAGCTACCATTGAACCCTCTTTCTCAGCGGGAACCTTTGACTTTGCTGCACGATTCAGTTCATCGAGGATTGAGTCTGTGTAGAGGGATCTGAGACCTTGAGAGGCGACATGGGTAGCGAGAGTGGAAGCTGCTGCAGTCCTTGAAGAGCGATTGATGGCACCGTAAAGTTCTTGGAAAAGTGCCGAAGTAGCGGGAGTAGAGTCGGAGGACCTACAAACGCGGTCGCATTAGCTCAAAGATCATCTAAAGAAAGGAATGAGGGCGCTTACATATCGGCAGAGGGCATCTAAGGGGGAGAAAAGGGAGGAAAGAAAGGGAGAGGTTTTTTTTTGGGAGGAGGCGAGGCGGGAAAGCGAACGACTGGGTGGAGGCGAACTCTAGAGGTACCGCGTAGTGGAGAGAAGAGGAGGAGAGTAGCTAAAAAGCTAAAGGAGGAGGAGGAGGAGAGGAGGAGAGGAGGGGTGGAGGGAAGAGAAAAAGCAAGTTGATTGATTGGCAGCTTTGCTGGGAGAAAAATCTCGAAATTTCTCAAAGTCGAAAAACCGGCTCCGTTCCGGCTCATAAGCAAGCTCATTTCGACGACACTCGTAGCATTTGATGGATCTGCTCTATCGCTCTCAAAAGTATCACCGGACGACCTGTAGAAAAGAAGTAAAAATATCGCTCCCTTGAAAAAACGAGCTCATTTCGACTTTTCATGTCAACTGAGAACAACAGAGTATCGGGTACAACAAGGTAGACTACGACAAACGACAGAGAGAGCAGCAGAAAGTAGGGCTAGATATGTCAGATTAGGATATGCTATGAGTACGAAAAAGCGTGTTTTGAGTGTTTCGACGGAGTGTTCGCTGCCTCCCTTCAATCTCGATAATAGATATTCGTCGGGAAGACGACACCGTCGTAGCGAACGAGTGAGATTCGTCGAGGAGGAGCGAATTGATCGAGATCTGTAGGAGGAGGAGGTCGGAAGAGGATTGAAGTAGTAGATTGATCGATCTGCTCGGGACAAGGTTGATCGCCAACCCAGATAGTGTAGGAAGCGTCAAAGTTCTCGCCGTACAAGACTTCAAAGAGCGATGTAGGTTAGTTTTGACAAGGACGAGAAAATGACGGGAGAGGGAATAGCTCACCTGCGTAAGAGGCCTCGTGATCTCTCGGTAGACCATGCTGTGCTGGATCACAACGAGTAGCAGTGACGAGTATAGGACCGATTGGAGTGGCTGGAACTGGTGTTGTCTGTACTTGAGACTCTCCGTATGCGCTGCGAACGAGAACGAAGTGTCAACGAAACGTCAGCATCAGACTGAAAGCGGGTCAGCTTACGATTGACTCGAAGCCGAGTAAGGTAAGGCTTCGACGGAAGGAGGGATGTAGAACGAGTGTCGTGCGATATCGATCGCTAAGATTGACCAAACACTCGATTCTGTGCGAAATAGTCGAGTCAGCTAGGCCACGCGTGAAGCACTGAAGATGAGATGGTAGACTGACCTCCACAAGGAACAGTCCAGACCAGTTGCGCCTCCTGTCGAGGGGAAGGAGAGCGGCTCTTCTGTAGTTGCTGGAGACTGCTCAAAGATTGTCCTCTTCGCTTGTGTCTCGAAGTCGCCGACGGTCGAGCTGCAGGACCGGGCGACGGAGGACTCGTCGAAGGCGTTGCGAACCCAAGCGTAGTCGAAGTACGAGCTCGTTTCCTCTTCGAATCGGAATCGTCGGACGAGCTTTCCGAAATCGCATCGAATCCTGCTTGAAGAGGCATGTAGCTGTTTGTCGAGGCGTAGAGGGGACTTCGGGATCGAGATGGTTGCATCTCGACTGGAGGCGGTGTCAAGGGTGCTTCGGTTCGGAAGATCGTCTTCTCCTCCTCTGCAACGTGAATTCCGATTTCGTCGTGAAGGCAAGCGAGGAAGCTACTCGTTGGAAGTCGGAAGTCGAATGGGTTGTCACTGCGAGGTTGAGATACAGCTTGATAGACTTCGAAAGCGATGTTCTTGTATTGCGAAATTGGTTCTCCGACTTTCTCACCAGGAGCGACTGGCAAATACGAGAGATCGGCAGCGTTCGGAAGAGCAGACTCGATACTACCTCCTCCGATGGCGATCGCTTTCGAGTCGATACGACGCAAGATGAGAACCGGCTGTGATCAAAAATACAGAAGTCAGCTTAACGATAGTAGCGAGTTTCGAACGATGCTTACCGAGACGACACCAGTAGCGAGACATTGTAGGACGACAGGTTGATTGTAATAGAGTGCTTGTGGCTTCCTTGTATCGACGGGAACGATATTGAGAGGAGGCTTCGGATAACCTTGTTGAGGAGCTGGGAGCTGGATGAGCGATTCTCCTGCCGTCGGGAGCGAGAGATCGACGGTGTAGATGATGAAGGCGTCCCATGAGTTCGTCTTCGAAATGAAGCGAACATCGGAAGTATCATTGGGTGCGAAAGGTCGAGGAGCGTTCGAAGTCATGTTGCGCCAATCGGTCGAAGGGAAATTCGATTGCGGTCCTGAAGTGCACAGATAGCGAGTGGAACCAGATCCCGCTTTCGCGCGATTGAAGAGAGCTACGAGTCCTCCATGCGTCAAACCGGCAGCTGCGAAGAGAAGAAGAGAAAGCAAAATCAGCACCTTGACCCTTCGATGAAGCGAAACGAGAACGACTTACTACCTCCAGCGCTGATCGACTTCTTCTTGGAAGGTTTAGATATGACTGTCATCGGTTTACCCAGGAAAGTTCCGATAGTAGCCTGAGTTGCTCGATCGACGACAGTAACGACCGTTCTCACGTCCGACACCGTATCTTTGTTGAGGTCTCCATCGAGCGACACTGCGAGACTCTTGCTGACGAAGCGACCACTGATCGGAGTTTGAGGGTTCTCGTCCTGATCGATAATCGTTTTGCCATCTCTCGCCATCCACATCGCTGTCGGATTCGCTTCTTTTGACGAATGTGCTTCCTTCTCTACGGATCGAGGAGGATAGATCGATACGAAGACTTCGGGTGGACAAGGGATCTGTCGATTTGAGGGAGGGGAAGGGAGTCGGCCTGCGAAGGATGTTGTCGAACTCGAATGCCAAGAGGTACCGAGCAAGTAAGCCATCGGAGGCGGATTCAGTAGCCTGTAGGAGTAACTCTGGTGAGCCAAGGACAGTCGAAGCGAGATAGAGCTCTAGCTTACCGTCTTTCTGTCCCGTAACTCCTCTGAGCTATTCGAGGGTTGAAGATCAAAACCGTTCTCTCTCCCGCTTGTAGCTTATCCGTCGCCCTCAGATACTTGCGAATCTCCTCCTCTCGTAACCCTCGCTGAAGGTCGGAGTTCGGATCATGCTGAGCTGGAGGTGCTGGCAAGAGGTCGAAAGGTTGCTGATAAGCTGGCGAAGGATAGTAGGCAGACGGGTAAGCGCTCGATGAAGCTGGTCGACTAGCTATCTGGAGCTCGCCCACACCTTGTTCGAGCCCATTTCCAGCGTAAACCTGATCGACGAACGCCTTTCGATAATCGAATCCGCCTAATTCACTACTCTCGCCAGTCCACCTCCGAGTCGCATCTCGCTCGTAAGCATTCTGGAGTGTCCTTTCGTTTGTCGGAGAGGAATCTTGAGAGTATTGCGAGAGAGAGGAGGACTGGAATTGATCGTTCGGGGCGAGTTCTCCAGAGTAAGGTCGTTTTCGAGCGGGACTGAGAGGCGAAGGGAGAGAGCGGAACGGGGAGGTAGGGTAAGAGCGAGAAGATGGAGAAGTCGGGGAGTGGTTACGAGCGTGAGAAGCGAAAGCGGCGCGATCGATAGAGATACTAAGATTCGAGTTGAGGCGTCGAGGGGTCGATCTGAGGGGAAGAGGTGAGGATGAGGATGGGGAGGAAGAGTTTGCAGTAGCAGGTCGACCTCGAGGTGGACTCGAGCTACAACCGAAGTCTTTGAGCGAGTTGAGGGACGAATGTCGAACTGGTCGAGGAGGATGAGGAATGCTCGCCATAGGGAGATTCTCGAATGAGGGAACGTATCGAGTCGACAGTGTCAAGTTTTGCTCTCCGTTGTAGATCAAGCGAGGATTGGGTGTAGAAGGGGGTCCGTAATTCGATGTCGAACTCGCGGGAGGTGGATAGTAAGGCTGAGGGTAAGGGTCGGATGCAGACTTGTACGTCGGCTGAGTTGTCGAGGACTGATGAGCGTACTGAGGGAGACTCGCGAGCTGTAATGGAGGATTGTGGGTAGAGAATTCGGATTGGTCGGGTAGAGAAGAAGAAGTGTCGGGGGGTCTCGACCCGTTTCTGTAGGCTGATTCGTAATTCGACATCGCAGCGTTGAAACTCGACGTGTATTGCTGTCGCGAGGAGCGTGAGCGAGCTGTCCCGAAGTGAGGAGATGGGCGAAAATGTTCGAAACTCACGGGAGCGGACGTCTGATTCTGCGATGGATAGTCCTGGAACACATAATTCCCGTCATAATGAAGACTCTCAAACAATGCTGGTTCATCCATCCTCCACAACTGCTCAACTTCCGACGATACCGAACGAGGATTCCCTGAACTCCATCTCGACTCGTCCCCGTTGTAATGCTGATTCCCTTCTTTAAAGTTGTGATACGAGTAAGGCTGTTGTTGATGAGTCGAATACATTCGAAAGGGGCGATCTGATCTTGCGTGCGCGTCTAGTGATCGTCGTTGAACAAAGTTGTCGTTTCGTCGCGGCGAGAGGAAGAAGGGATCGAAGGAGGAGAATCGGACGCGACTCCGTGCGAGCCGGCTAGAGTGATATGTTCAACGATCAGAGATGTTAGGGGTTGAACTAGAAGGGGTTGGAAAGGATTGCGATCTGAACCGTGGGGTAAAAGGAAAACGAAGAATCGGAAACGAGAATCGGATGCTTTGTGCCGGATCTAGAGGAATGTGGTTCTTGGATTCGTCTCGTCTCGTCGTTTATCGGTTGCTGAATGCAGGAGGAACCAAAGGAAGAGGTGGTTAGGGTACAAGCCATTGTTTTCCTGCCAAAGTTTCAAGAGCGAGAAATAGTGGCGACGACGATCTCGAAGCTGAAGCTAAATGTTTCGGGTAACTTGGAAGCACAGCAGTCGTATGATTGTTTTGTGAGCGAGATGCAGTTAGGCTCCGAGTTGGAACAAAACGTAACACGAATTAGGGAACTTCGAATGAAAAAAGCTAACTCGTTTGAGGAAGCTTCCATGGAGGGCACAGCCTTCCACCATTATAGATTCATCTTGAAGAGTGGAGGTGTAGAAGGTCTGAACATCGAATTCGGAAGAGAGGGAGAGGAGAGAGGGAGGGAGGTAGAGGGAGAAGAATAAGAAGATTTTCGAATATAGGGGGAATTTCTCCGATAAAGATGAGGAGGAAGGAAGAGGTTTCTTCTCACTTCAACCACGCGCACCTTCTCTTACGAAGTGTGTTGCATGAGCAAGAGCTTCTACATCGATAAACCACCTCGTCGAACTCATTCTGATCTCTCAACAAAAGTTTCATCACCTTCTCCAACTTCAACTCCACAACCTGAAAGTACGATGAACGCACCAAAGGAGGGGACAGTAGGAAAAGGAAAGCAACCTAGGAGGAGCTCGACAAGGCAGAAAGATGGGAGAACTTCAAAAGTGATTGATCAATCAAGCGATGTCGAGGCTGAGGGTGGATCCAGCATCAACGGAGAGACTGTAGACGCGTCAGAAAAGGGAGAAGAGGAAGAAGGAAACGTTCCTCCAGCAAAGAAACGAAAAACTACGAAAGACTCGAATGAGAAACCTAGTACTCTCTGGTGTCATCATGGTGAGCTCTCTAATGCTTCATCGTTCGTGTCGAATTGCTACTGATGATTTGCTGGAAACAGAACGTCGAGCTTACGACCCTTACGTGAGGGTAATGATCTCATGTCAAACGACTCCGCAAGAGGGTGCAACGAAACGCTGCGTTCAATCATTCTGTCGCAACTGTCTGGAAAAGTTCTATGGTACCGATGTCGACGCCATGCTGGCCAACGGAGAGGATTCGAGCTGGGTCTGTCCCGTTTGTCGAGATTGTTGTGCGTTTTCCTTTCTTCTCATTTGATATCGATCGTTTTGCTCACACTGTCGTTCTTTCTCTTGTATTGCAGGCGAATGTTCAGCATGTAGAAAGTAAGCAAGATTTTGATTCGACTTTGAAGATTTCCCGCTGACTCGAGATTCTCGCTGTTCTGCAGGAAGAAAGGTCTTGAGCTCCTCGGACGCCGACGAAGCACAACACCTGCGGTCACACCCGTAGTCGCACCGAAGCTCAAAGGAGTGACGATCGGCAAAGTCGCATTACGACCTCTCATCTCCGGCGAGAAAGCTGCACCTTCAGAATCGACGAGTATCCTCCCCAAGCCATCATTCGTCCCAAGCAACTTCACAGTCCCTCTTCTCCCCTCGCCTCCACCCGCCACGACCACAGATTCCGCTCCTTCAGCACCAAAGAAACAACGACCCTTATCTCGAGCACCTCCTCCTCCGAAACGTCCAGTCCCTCCAGCTCCTTTCACTCTCTCACTCTCTTCCGTTCATTACCCTCATCCCGAACTCCCCTGTACCAACTCAATTCTTTCCCGTCTCAACCTCCGCGAGTTCTTCCTTCGCTTCCATCGTATCATGCCTGCTCTCGATCTCTCCTACTTCAATTCTTCCTCCTCCTCTGCGTCCGATGCAGCCTCCAATTCTTCCTCGCCAAAACCCGCACGTCGTCGAACTAGTCGAGGGAACCCCGTTGTCGATGAGGATCCCTCGATCAAAGCGCGTGCCGAACTCAACGCTAAAACTCTCGCTTCCCTCTCGAACGACATATTCGGCTTGAGACTCGATGCGAAGGGCGACGAATCTTTGATCATACTCGAAGCATTGGTCGATTTGCTTAGGAGCGAGAAGAAAGGGACGGGGGTGTTCAAAGAGGAACAGTATGAGGTTTTCGCGGAGATCTATGCCAGTATCAAAGGGATCCCCGGGAACTTGGGATCGGAGCAAGTTGCGGGAGATGAGGAGAAAGTGCAGGAACCGTGGGGATTGGCGAGGAAGTTGATTGGAGAGGAATCGGAATGGTTGAAGTTTGCGAAGGAGTGGAGTAGGAAAGTGGACGCGATAGACAGTGAAGGTATGGACACAGAGGGAACGGATCAAATGGAAGGGTCGGAAGCGAAGGAGAATGGAGATGCGAAAGAGAATGGAACGGAGAGTACAGTCACGGGCGACGAACGACTAGCGATCTCTTGCGCTCTCATCGACATGGCCTACGATACCGATGTCATCCGTCAAGAACTCATCAAGGTGAGTCTGCAATGTCCTCTCATCTCGAACAGAATTTGAGAACTGATCTTGATCTTTCGAAAACGCAGGGAGTCGACTATACGAAAGGCGATTTGATCGATCTGAACAAGGAGAAGTTTGCACTCCGTAATGAATTGGCTCGTCAACAGAAAGAGTTGTCACAGGAGAAGCAGTACAAACCGGATGGCACTGGAGTAAGGGCGAAAGCAAAGATTGATCAATGGAAAGCAGAGACGAAGAAGATTGACAAAAAGGTACATTCTGTTTGCTTACCCTGCTTCAATGGGTTCCACACTGACTCTTCGACTTTCCCCTGTATAGCTCGAAACGCTCGAAACCGAGAACGGAGAGCAAGCTACTCGAGTTCGTAAGTCACATCACGTCTCGCTTGACTCCCCAGTACGAGGCTCACCTCCCTGACCTCCACAGAGCACAGCATTTACCTCAAGACGTCATTCAGTCGCCTACGCTTCGACTCAGCCGGAACCGATGCCCTCTCAAACGAGTACTATCTCATGTCTCCTGCTCCCTCTGAACTCCTCGACTCTCACACCGACTACGCTTCAAGCTCAGCTTTCCCGATCGATGAAGACTACAAAGATCCAAACGTTGATTACCCCATCATCTATTCCATTCTCGTTCACGGCACGAATCCATCGAAACTCAAGGAGAAGTCGACGAAATCTCGACGAGGCGAATCAAACAAGACGGACGAAGTCCCTGCGTTCCTTCAAGACCAAGGAGACGATTGGTTCGTCGTTCGTGACCCGGATGAGATCGAGCAATTGGCGGAATGGATCGAATGTACGACGAAACAAGTTGAATACGAAGCACGTTTGCTCGCTTACACTTTCGAGAACCCTACTTCTTCGGCATCGAGGTTTGCGAAAGGAGGACAACCTACGAAGGAAGTGGTGGAAAGGGCGAAAGAGAGAATGGAAACGTTGGATACGAAGGATTTAGTCGAGAAGATTCGACAGTTCAAAGATTTCGTTACTTTCGAGAGGGAGAAATAGGACAACGCTTGATTACCAATACATACTCTTGCAATTAGATGTGCAGTTCCTAGAATCAACTGGTATCGTGGAAGAAAACGTTGCGAAACGTCATCAGCATTTTTTTGATGAAGAAGTCGAAGAGAGGAAACTTGCTTCTTCTCCTCAACCACTACTCCTATCGATCTCTCGTTATGAGCACACGGACAACAACAGTAGTACAAGCCAGACCTAGCGGTTACTCGCCTCGCCAACGGTTCCTCGCTACTCTAGTGTTTACCGCTTTACTCGGCACAACAGTCTCAGTTCTACAAACATCTGCTGCCACTACCGCATTCAGATCTCGACTACCAGCTCACACACTATCGAGGTTAACTACAAGCGAATCCGCTTTCCCAGTTCCTTCGTTACCTTATTTCGCAGACAAAGTAAGTCACACTCTTGACTGCACTCGTGTTCTCGACGTAGAGCTGACAAGTCACTCTCAACAACGTACAGCGTAACGGATTCAATCAAATGTTCGTCAAGCGGTCCTGGGGATGGGTTACGGCAATCTTCCTATTCTATTCCCTCTCCCTCTTCCTCACCGCTCCCCTCCTCACCGTAAACACCAACCCAAAGAAGACCGATTCCCCTTCTCAACCAGCGATCCAACTCTCTTCAGCCGCGAAAACTCCTTTCAACCTCCTCATGACCTCTCTTCGACGATACCTCCTCTCCTCCCTCTTCTGGTTCTACCTCACCCAAAAAACCTGGTTCGGATCTCGTACAGGTCCTTCCATCTCCCACCGTATCCTCAAAACTTCCGGAGCGATCTGTGTTCCTTCGACCCTATCCTCCGATTCGGCAACTGCAGCGATTTGTACGGGAGCTCAAGGAGAATATTGGAGAGGAGGTCACGACGTTTCCGGTCATTCATTCATGATGATTCACTGTTCAATGTTCCTCTTCGAACTCGTTCATCCTCTCCTACCTTCCCTCTTCCCGAAATACTTCACCGCAACTTCAGCAAGGACTCAACATCGGAAACTTCCTCTCGCCGTTCAAATCTCGGCGTACGTATCGTTGGCGGTGATGGGGTTGTGTTGGTGGATGTTGTTGATGACTAGTTTGTTCTTTCATTCTCCGGCGGAAAAACTCAGTGGAGTAGGGTTTGGAGTTTTGGGTTGGTGGGTTGGAGGACTGTAGCTGAACGTCGAATTGTAGTAAACGATAATAACGAAGTACCACTCTCTTTTGAGACTCTCGATGATGCGACCAGAAAGATAGACAGAGAGTGTTATTTTGACCAGGAAGATAGTATCTAAGCGTTTCACTGACTAAACAAATAGCAAGAAAGACGCCTCAAATATCCTTCACATCCGTTGGTAGATCAAAAAAAGATAGAGTTCGTTCGACGGAGAAGAGTGTACTAAAGGTTGCGTTTTAAAGTTTGCTACATTAATAGGAGAGAGCGACGACCCTTCACACTGGCGTTAGAATTACGATAACAAGTTGGTTTGAGGAAAGAGATGAATGGAACGATTGAAAGGGGGAAAGAGGAATGAAAGGTGAAAAGTTGGGCGGAGAGGAAAGGGTAAGCTGCTGAATTTCGAGTTTTGCTTTTTTTGATGGTTGGAGAAGGAGAAGTTGCGATTACTCTTCGGCGACGGGCTCATCGGCAGCTTTGTGGCGATCGTCGGCTCCGGGAATAGTCTCGAGCTGTGGAGAATGGATCATTTCAGCTTCAACGTTGCTTAGAAATGAGCTAAAGACGGGATCAGAACTCACGGTATCGAGTTCTTCGAGAGATTCCTTGATGATGCTCAAGATCTTGTCGAGTTGTTCCTCCGAGATGATCAAAGGAGGAGCCAATCGAATGATGTTGACATGAGTAGGTTTCGCCAACAGTCCTTTGCTCTTGAAGACGCAGCAGAGATCCCACGCTCCTCGTCCTTTCGTCGACTTGGTCTCGTCGATCACGATAGCGTTCAAGAGACCTTTGCCACGGACTTCGGTAATCCATCCTCCATTGGGACCTACACCCCTGAGAGCGGAAAGACCGGATCGCATCTTTTGTCCGAGGTTTTCAGCTCGGTTGCAAAGATCTTCGTTGACGATGACTTCGAGAGCTGCTTGAGCAACGGCGCAGGCGAGAGGGTTCTGTAGGTCAACATACACCCCGACATCAGCGAAACTCGTTTGTTGATGAACAAGGAATGCGAAACCTACACCTCCGTAAGTCGAACCGTGTTCTCCAGGAAGAACTTGAAGAAGGATATCCTTGCGACTGAGAACACACGAGACAGGGTAGACACCACCAGAGAGAGCCTTTCCGAGGAGAACCATGTCGGGCTTGACGGCGGGGTTGTGTTGGAAGCAAAGGAGTTTACCGGTACGAGCGAGACCCTGTACTCAGCA
>Ga0308170_10001236_pt1 | contig 25646 bp, 22 predicted proteins | sample PhyBR2_2_FD_202136 | JGI IMG/M metagenome (GOLD analysis project Ga0308170, IMG submission 202136) | Phyllosphere microbial communities from UC Gill Tract Community Farm, Albany, California, United States - DLSLSB.R2 | ecosystem: Host-associated > Plants > Phyllosphere > Unclassified | place...
GGATGAGGGCGAGGGGCGAGAGGCGGGGCGTGTGTGGCGAGTGGGAGCTGTTGCTGGCTGCTAGAGCTGCTCAAGTAGGGCGAGAGGCGGTCGAGCGAGGTGGGAAAGGGGCCGTGTCGGTCGAGGGCCGGAGGCGCGAGCGGTCGACGAGGCGGCTAGGGCGGGACAGGCGGCGCGGCGGTGGTAGTGCTTCTCGAGTTTCTGTGCTGCTGACGCGGTGGGCTGGACCTCTGTGTGCGGTCGGGGCGAGGGAGAGGCGCGTGTCGAGGGGGACGAGGGGGTCGAGGTGGGAACGGCGCTTGGGGCACAGGGGATGAGGCTGGCGCGTGTGGACGGTGCAGCTGGGCTATCTGGTGGTGCTCGTGGTGCGTACGAGGCTGTGCGAGCTCGACGGCGCGAGGTGTGGAGGGACAGGGCGACGGCTCCTCCTCCTCCTCGCGCTCACGCGCCCGCCGGCCTTTGCGCCGGAGAACCGCTCGCCCTTTTCCTCTCGCGCAAAGGAGCAGCAGAAGGGTCATGCAAGTTGATTCTTTTCACACGCTCGTCCAAGCACCCGCCTCTCTCTACGCCGACTTGGCCTTGGTCTCCTTCTGCGCGTCGGCGAGCTTGTCCCAGAACAGCGCCTCGGCCTCCTTCCACACGCGCTCCGGCTCGCCCTTGACGACGTCCTTGGCCGTGATGGGCTTGCCCTGGCGCGGCTCGCGCTCGGCGACCGCCTCGGGCAGCGTCATGAGCGAGGGGAGCAGGTCGTTCGAGAAGGCGTCCGACGCCTCGCGCGGCAGCAGCGTCGGCAGGTGGTCGATCGAGACGACCGTCATCGGCGGGCCGACCGTCAGACTGCGAGCGAACGAGCGCTGAGTCAGTTGCAGGCCGAGAGGAGAGGGAGAGAGGGAGAGAGGAGGAGGAAGGAAGGAAGAGGACGCACCCCTCGACGTCGACGGTCGGCTTGTCGAAGGTCGTGTTGATCGAGTAGATCGGGATCGGGTTGTTCGGGTTGGTCGTGTCGCACGAGACGTCGACGACGACGCGCAGGTTGCGCTTGTCGCCCGCCGCCTCGATCGCCTCCGGGTCGATGAACGACGGGATCTTGGCCGTGAGGTAGATGCAGTTGACGAACACGTCGGCTGCGCGCAACAGGTCCGAGAGTCAGCTCGAGAGCTCGGGTAGTAGGAGAGAGCGGAGGCACCGTCGAGGATCTCCTTGAACGGCCCGCCCTTGGACGTCTCTGCCATGTCCCACTTGGCGATGTTGTCGTCCTCGAAGCCGGCCTCCTTGAAGAAGTCGACGGCGCCGCGCCCGCACCGACCGAGGGCACCGATGACGAGCGCGCGCGGCTTGCGGCCGAGCTTGGCCTCGACGGCGGCGAGCTGGCCCTTGACGTCGGCGATGAGGGTCTGCTCGTTCGGGTACGGCTTGATGTCGCCGAGGCGGGCCTTCTCGCCGTCGCTGCCGACCTGCTTGGCGAGGGCGAGGGCGCCGACGGCGGCGCCGGCGAACCCGGCGTGGTAGCCAAAGGCGGCGACGCGGCGGCCGTTCTCCTCCTGGAGGAACTCGAGGTCGTAGAGCATGCCCGTGGGCTGGCCGGCCTCCCAGCGCGTGATGACGTCGATCCAGCCGCCCTGCTGCTTGTAGCAGTGGGCGAACATGATGTGGGTGTGCGGGAGGGCGGTCGTGTCGTTGGGCGGGAGCTCCTTGAGGCCGCAGATGAGGGACGAGACGGGTGCCGACGGCCACGAGTTGTGCTCGACGAGCTTGCAGCCGACCCTGCGTGGGGGTGCGAGTCAGCTCAGGCAGACTAGCAGTCCAAGGAGGGCAGAGGAGGACGCACTCCTCGAACTCGGAGTCCTTGAAGATGCGCTGCGGGTCGCGCTCGACGGTGACGGTGAACCTGCCCGAGTCGAGGAGCTTCTTGGCGGTAGTCGGGGTGAGCATGGAGCGGTGCTCGAACTCCTTGGTCTCGCAGCGCAGCCAGAGCTGGTCATGGTCGGGCGAGAGATGAGGGACGAGGAGGAGGACGGAGAGGCGAAGAAGTCAGCGACGAGAGCTCGGGCGCGGGTGCGGTGTGGACGAGCGAGCGTGATGAGAGGTGAAGCTCACGTCGAGGGGAGCCATGCTGTCGTTTGAGCGGTGGGTGGGAGAGAGCGGGAGCGATGAGGTCGTCGCTCGTCGTTTGACTTGGCGGCGGCCCGGCGGGCGAGCGAAGGTGCGGCTCTCGCCCTCTCGCGCTCGCTCTCTCGGCCGTGCACTTCCGCTGTGCAGGCACAGTGGACCCCAACACAGCCACGCGCAGGTCGCGCAGGCCCTCGGTCCTCGCCCCTCCGCCCCGTAACCCCGGCCACCTCTCCCTTCCCCCACCTCGACCCGCCTCCTCTCGAGCTCCTCCTCCTCGTTCCGGCACCACCTCGTTCGGCCAGTGCACTGCTCTGCGTCTGCCGCATCGCCCTCCCACCCTCGTCGACATGGCCGCCCCCGCCAACCTGGACGACGACGACGACCACACGCGCCAACTCGCTCCTCCTCCCTCGTACGCCTCGCTCGCCTCGCCCCTCGTCCCGCAGCATGCGTTCCGCCCTCAGCACGCCGACCTCGTCCACGCCGAACCTCGCCCCATCCACCCGGCGTTCGACCACGCGTTCGGCGAGTCGCTCCACCTCCCACGAGGCTGCTTCCTCGTCCGCAACGCCGCTCAGGGCAAGGCCCTCGACCTCCTCAAGCACCGTGTCGACGAAGGCGCAGAGTGCGTCCCCTCGTTCACTCTGTCGCGCCCTCTTGCGATGCAAAGAGCTCACCATGCTCCCTGCGCCCGCAGAATCGGCCTCCACCCGATCAAGCAGCCGCAGCTCCAGGGCCTGTCGCTTCAGCACTCGGGCTCGAACCAGCTCTTCTTCCTGTCGTGGGACGGCCACCTCGTCTCGGCGGCCGCGAGCCGAGAAGTCGACGTCCAAGGTGCGTGCGCATCCTCGCCTACCCTCCTCACCTCGAACTAGCTGACCCTCTCACCCTCGCAGACAACCGCCTCGTGCTCACGTTCCCGCACCCGATCACGACCTACGCCTCTCCTCTCTCGCACCCTGCACCTCGGTTCCGCCTCGACCCGGCGACGTCGACCCTCCACGTCCTGTACGGCGCCGACCCCTCGTTCACCGGGCCCGACGACTCGTCCGACTGGCGCGACGACGACTACATCGTCGAGGCCGTCCCGCTCAAGCGCAAGCCCGCCGAGCCACCGCTCTGGGCGACGACCCAGGCCAACCAGCTCTTGAGCGCCGTCGGCTCGCGCGCCGTCAACCTCGGAGCGCGGGTCGGTGACCTCCTCGGCCGGCGCTTCTCGCAGCCCGCCTCGCCCAGCCTCGACGACTCGCCGACGCTGCGGCGCAAGCAGTCGGACGAGCTCCCGCTCCCGCCGCCGCCGCCGCCCGACAAGACGCCCGACAAGGAGGTCCCGCCCGTCCCTTCCACCTCGCGCCTGTCCCCTCCTCGTCGAACGTCGACCTCCCCTCTCCCTGCGACACCTCCTGCCGACTCGCACCCGCCCTCGTCCGACAACGCCGACGACTCGGACTCGGATACCGAGCCGAGCGCGTACCGGCCCGTGCGCGTCGTCCGCCTCGCGCCCAACTGGCGCGACAAGTTCCCCGCCGACGCCCTGCGGGCGGCGCCTAACACGTCGTTCGGCGTCACGCGCTGGCCCTCGTCGGCCAAGGAGCTGCGCAGGTGGCGTCGCCGCCAGTGGGACGTCGTGCCCGTCCAGGTGCGCCCGTTGCCGACTTCGACTCGGGCCGCCGCCGCCGCCGACGACGACGGGTACGTCCTGCCGTCGGACGAGGGCAGCGAGCCGAGCAGCGGCGACAACGCGCCGAGGTCGCGCAGCGACAGCATGAGCTACTTTGACGGCGTCGAGCCGTCGCCGCGCAGCGTCACGGGCGAGCTGTACGCCGGCGCGAGCGACGACGGCGACGACGCCGACGCGGCCGAGATCACGTCGACCGACTTTTCGCCGCTCGCCATGAGCGCGACCGAGGGCATGCCGCCGCCGTCACCGCCGCCGGGCTCGGCGCTCGGGCGCGCGAGCGAGCGCCTCGCCGGCCTGTCGCTCGACGGCGGCGCGCCGGCGGCTTCGTCCCGCACGAGCGGCGCGTCGCCCGCTCGGCGTCCGAGCACCGTCACCTCGCCCGACGCGCACCACCCTCTCCCGCTCCCGCCGAGCCCGCCGCTGCCGAGCGTCCCCTCCTTCCCCTCGACCTCGTCCTCGTCCCGCCCGGTCACGCCCGAGCCGAGCGCCGCAGCGCTCGCCGCAGCCGCAGACGACGAGGCCGACATGCGCACGCCGCGCCCGGACGACCATGCTGGCGCGGCGAGCGCGAGGCGGCCGCACTGGGGACGGGCCGAGGAGGAGGAAGAGGGGGAGGTCCGAGCGGGGCCGGAAAGCCCGCTCGCTGCCCAGGGGAAGGAGACGGCGGGTGCGGTGCTTGGAGAGGTGGAGGAGGAGGGCGAGCTGGAGGTGGAGGAGGGCGCGAGCGAGGGAGGTGGAGGAGGTCAAAGCGCCGGCGAGGGTCCTGTGAATGAGGAGGTCCTCGAAGGTCGGCAGTGAGGCCTGCGTCGCAGAGCGGCTCTGTAGCTCTAGTTCTTGTTGTCAATCTGTCTCTTTCCTCGTCGATGCAGGTCCGTCTCTCGCCGTCGCTGCGGTCGCTCCCTCTCCTGCTCCTGAAGCGCTTGCTCTAGCTCGCCGTCGCACAAGACCAGCGCTCGCAGGACGTAAAGAGGAGCTGGTCTCGAGCATTAGATTACAGCTATGCGCGGCGGCGGTATGTACGAACGGAAGAGAGACGAGGCAAGAGAACGAGAGGAGCCACCGGCACGACGACGACCCGCTCTGCGTTCAGACCTCCCTCCACTCCATCCTCCTGTCGGCGATGCCAGGCGTCATGACCTCGTACTCGCTCGCGCCGTTGCCGTCAGCGAAAGGGTCGGCGAACGGGTCCTCCTCGGGCTCGTGCTCCTGCTGCGCGAGCGGACCTTTGCCGCGCTCCTCGCGCACCTGCGCCGCGTAGCTCCCCGCCGCGCTGTGCTGCGACGGCCCGCGCGACGCGTCCGACGAGTAGTCGTCGTCGGACGAGTAGTCCGAGTAGTCGGACAGCGAGCCGTGGCGGTACGTGTCCTCGGCCGAGCGAGGCTGGATCGGAGGAGGGAGGGCCGAGCTGCGGGCGGGCGAGCGAGCGAGCGAGAGCGACTGAGTCAGCATGAGCACGATGAGCAGGAGGAGGAAGGTGAGAGAGGGGAAAGAGGGAGAGAGACGCACCCTCCTGTCGGGCCGAACGCGAGATCCTGCAGGTCCGGGTGCACGCCTCCCTGCGGACCCCTGCTGCTCAAGTGCCGCTCGAGCCGCCTCCTCTGGCGCGACTGGAGCTTGTCGACCTCGCGGTCCTGCATGTCGAACGCCGACAGGCGCGAGCGGATGCTCTGCGTGTCGGCGTCGTCGCGCGCGCCGGCGTCGTGCGGCGTCGCCGAGGGCGGAACCGAGAGGCCCTGCTGCTTGGCCATGCGCTTGGCCTCCTCAATCGCCTCGTCGTCCGAGTCGAGCTCGGCGGGCTTGGACATGCGGTCGTACATCTGCACGGCGTTGACGATCTGCGGGACGAGGAGGACCGTCAGCTCGATCGAGATGAAGGGTGGGCGAGTCAGGCGGGTCCGGGACGCACCTGCTCGTTGGTGGCAATGAGCGTGCCGAGGAAGTCGCCGTCGGCGTCCTGGTCGATGAGCTGGATGTAGCGGATGAGCACCTTGCGGTCGGCCTTGGCCTTCTCGAGGCACTCTTGGACGCGCGCGTTGGTCGTGACCGACTCCTTCTCGCGGTTGACGTGCTGCAGGGCGTTGACGAGCCTGTAGGAGGGACGCTACGAGCGCATGAGCATGTGCACCTGGCGGGCGAGCTCGAGAAGGAGGAAGAGGGAGGAGACGCACCTCTGCGCCGCCTGCGTGCCCTGCCCGACAGAGGCCAAGATCTTGGGCTTCTCCTGCGAGAAGAACGCTGTCGTCAGCACTCCTGCTCAGCGAGAGCGCGGCGAGCAAGGAGGAAGTCGTGCGACGCACCTGCTCAAAGTTGAAAGGCGGCCTCCTCGTCCTCGTCTGCGTGCCCGAGCGCGCCTGCTGCTTCATGCGCTCCTTGTCGGCCTTGGCCTTGGCGATGCGCTCCTTCTCGGCCTCGCGCGCACGGACCTCGGCGGCCTTGCGCTCGGCGCGGGCGGCCGACTCGCGCTCGTACCGCGCCTGCTGCGCCTCGTACGCCTCGGTCGCCGCGGTGCGAGATGCCTGCGGGCGCACAATGAACGTGAGCCCCGTCTCTGACAAGTCGTCCATCTGCTGTCGAGGAAAGCGAGGCGAGCGAGGACGCACCTGCTTGCCGCCTCCGCAGCTCTTGTACAGACCGGCGACGAGCTGCATCTTGGGGTCGTCCTTGAACTGGATGTACCAGCTGCCGAGGACGTTCATGACCTTCTTCTTGACCCGCGGCTCGGTGTTGGGATCGCCGGCGAGGACCTTGATGCGCTCGAGGAGGCGCTCGTTGGCGAAAGTGGCTGCGCGCGCAGGGTGGAGCTCTTGTCAGCCAAGATCCTGTTCAGAGTAGACGCACAGGAGTGGACGCACTCTGGAAACGAGGGCCGCAGTTCTCGACGAGGGCCTTGAGGATGGTGAGCGAGCGGAGCTGCCCGTGGATGTTGCTGTACTTGAGCTGTACGGACGAGGGAGTTGGGGAGGGCGGGTCAGCGCTGCCTGTTGCCCTCGCTCCTTCAGTCCGTGAGAGACGACGCACCTTCTTGCGGATGGCGCGCGAGGCTTCAGTCGGGCTGCGAGCACACGAGCAAGTCCCCCACATCGAGGAGGCGAGCCAGGTCAGCGAACTGGTCTCGGCGATGGACGACTCTGCCGAGCAACAGATAGAGAGAGGGGAATACGACGCACCCGGTCATGGGCTGCAGGTTGATGCTCTCGACGAGCTCTGCGATGCCGTCGAGGTCGTCCTCCTCGTACTTGTCGAGGCAGAGGATGTCGATCAAGGCCGACACGCTCGAACGGGGCTTCTCGCCGAAGTTGCCGTCCTTGAGCAGGGCGGCACCGGCTTTCGCAGCTGCGCGCAGGGCGGGTCGTTGTTGAGCGAGCGGAGATGTGACGCGGTGGGGAGGAGGGAGCGGGGAGGACGAGGACGAGGACGAGGTCAGCACGGCGGGTGGGGCAGGCCCAGATAGGCAGAGAGCTGAGTGCGCACCTGCCATCATCATGCTGGGCGGTAGTCTTGTGCGGGTTGGTGGAGAGGGCGGGAGCGAGAGCAACCTCCTCCTCCTCGCGGCGCCGGTCCGCCGGGCGAGGCAAGGCAGGATCCACATTTTCGGCGACTCTCACGACGAGCTGACGTTCTAGGAAGAAGAAGGATCTTGCAGGAGAGGGTCTAGCACGACAACAAGGGGAACTCGCAAACCGGGCCCGCGATAAACCGACCCTCAGCACTCGACCTCCTCGCACAGCCGACTCCTCTCGTGCGCCCGCCCGCCCGAGCCGTACCTCGGCGGGCTCGTCGCCTGCCGCACGATGACGGCCCGCTGCCGCAGCGGGCCGCGGATCTTGGCGTGCCGCATCATCTCGAACTCGATCGCGAGCTGGAGGAGGTGCCGCGGGTTCGAGATGTAGCGCGTCGCCGGCGGCGCAGGTGCGACGGGCGGCGGCGCCGGCTCGCCCGCTGCGTCCTCGACGCCGACAGGCATGGGCGACAAAGGCGACGGTGCGACGGGCGCGACGGCCGGCACGAGCGGCGGGATGTCGTCCGTCGGCGAGGGGCTGGCGTCGTGCGCCTGCGCCCCAGCTGCCGCCGCCTGCGCCGCCGACAGGCTCATGCCGCGCATCGACATGCCGAGCGGAGCGACCGCCGCAGCCTCGACCTCGTCGACGATGGCGAGAGCCGCAGTCGGCGCGGCCGGCGGGAACCCTTTGCGCGACGACGACGACGCCCGGCGCAGCGACAGCGACAGGACGAACCCGCGCGCCTCGTCGGCGGCATGCGTGGGCTCGGCGGCGAGGACGCGGCGGCGCTCGGCGGGTCCCCAGCCCGGCGGGAGGGTCGCGAGTTCGGGCGCGGGCGCTGATGGGGCGGGTCGAACCGACGAGAGGTACGTGTCGGGCGTCGGGAGGCGCGGGAGGAGGTCGGGGAGGGTGAGGTTGGGGAGGCGCGAGAGCGAACGGAGGGACTTGGTAAGGAGGGACGGGCGCGACGAGGGCGAGGTGGCGGAGCGAGGGGGAGACGCCGGCGGGGAGGGCGCGACCGTCGCCTGCACGACGTCGGGCAGCTCGGGCGCGCTCGTGCACTCGAGCGACGTTGGCTCGGACGGCGCTGGCACCCAACGGCCGTGTCGCGGCGAGCCCTTGCCGCCCGAGAAGGTCGGCGCCGCCTGCGAGCCGGACGACGAGGGCGACAGGAGCGGGTCCGACGTCGCCGCCTTGCTGATCGACGCCTTGCGCTGCAGCGACGACGTGAACGACGACGGCGTGACGGGCGAGAACCACCTCGGCGACTCGTCGTAGTCCTCGTCGTCCGAGTCGAACAGGCGGGTCCGGCTCGACGACGGCGAGAGGCTCGGCGCGAACGAGTGCGTGCTCGACCCGAGCGAGCTCTCGCCGCCCTCGCTGCTCCCGCTGTCCCTGCGCCACTCGCCCTTTGCGCCAACACCGTCGACCTTGGGCGTCGGCCCGCCCGCGCTCTGCCGCTCGGCGGCCGAGCTGTCGCCGCCCTCGAATAGGTCGCCCTCGGCCTCGCCGTCGCAGCAGCAGCACGCGTCGAAGCCCTCCTGGGCTGGCGGCGGCGACGGCAGGCGGTACCGGCGGCGCGAGACGGAGCGTGGCCGCTCGCTCGCAGAGGTCAGACGACTCGGGTTGACGTCGTCCATGCTGGAGGGGGCGCGAGACGGGCGTGGGCGGGCCCTGCGGCGCGCGCGACGCTCGCTGTCGGGGTCGAGAGGCGTGGCTGGGTCTATCGCGCGAGCCTTGCCCTTGCCCGGGGTGTGCGAGAGGAGCGAGGCTGGAGGAGGTGGGTCGGCGGCTTGGGTGGCGCCGCCTTGTCGATGCGCTGGTGCGGGTGCTGGTCGTGGTGGTGGTGGTGGAGTGCAAGCGAGGGAGGACCAGCCTGGGTCCCGCATGGCTGGATAAGGTGCGAGAACGAGGCGGTCGTCCGTCGCCGAGGAGAGGGAGCGTGTGAGAGCAAGCGGTGCGTCGGACACCGCGAGGGAGCTCCTCTTTCAGAGCCGCGCCCGCCCACCCTTTTCGCTCTATCGCTCAATGGCTCGACCCTCTCCCACGCGCTTGGCGACAGCTTGACCTCGCCCCTCTCTCGAGCTCAGGTGTGGGCGTCCGCGTGCGAGCCTTCCTTGCGGCTGTCGCACGCGCGAGGTCCGCGCATGCACGTGCACTTGACTCTCCTGTCCGTCTCCCCCGCTTCCGCGGACTGTCCGGCCGAGGTCCGTGTGCACAAAGCGTCGCGAGAGATGCGCGAAGCGAGAAGCGACGCTGCTGCTCGAGCGAGTCGGACGGCGGCGCACAGCATCCCGCTCGACCTTCCTCGCCCGAAAAGCTAGTGACGAGGGCGGCGACATCCGGCCGATTCGCCGGGTCAGCTTGCAGTTTAAACGAGCTGCTTCGAGACCGTCTGCGCCCCGCACGTACGGCGATGAGACGGAGGCCGAGTGGGATTGATCGCCGGTCGGCGATGCTCGATGCTCCCGCCGCTGCTTCCTCCCCCTCTCCCTGTTCCCACACTACCCCGAGCCGCACGCAGGGCCCAGCATGCCCTCAGCCGACAGCGCAGCATCCGCACCAGTCGCAGGCACGCGCGCGTGGGCGACGCTCCTCACCAAGACGAGCTACCTCCAGGGCGCTCTCGTCCTGCAGCACTCGCTCGTCCAGCACGGCACCAAGTACCCGTTCGTCGTCTTCGCCACCAAGGAGCTCCCCCAGGACGCGCGCGACATCCTCAGGCGACGAGGCATCGCCGTGCGCGACATCGACTACCTCGAGCCGCCCAAGGAGCAGCGCAAGGAGCTCGACGAGCACGATCGCCGCTTCGCCGACACCTGGACCAAGCTGCGCGTCTTCGAGATGGCCGAATACGAGGTGCGTCCCCTGCCCAACCCGGTCGAGGACGACGCGCAGGACCCTCGGGGCGAAGCTGACCCGCTCGTGCGCTCCCTCGCCCGCAGCGCCTCGTCCTCCTCGACAGCGACATGCTGTGCGTGCGCAACATGGATGAGCTGCTCGAGATGCCGCTCGAGGAGGGCTGGATCTCGGCGGCGCACGCGTGCACGTGCAACCCGCGCAAGCTCGCGCACTACCCGGACGACTGGTGCGTCCTCGGCTCTGCCTCTCCAGCTCTCACACGCTCAGCTCGTGCATCTGCTGACTCGCTCTGACGCCGCAGGGTCCCCGAAAACTGCGGCCACACGTCGGCCGTCCGCACCACCCCGCTCCCGCACACCTCGTTCACCAAACCGACCCACACCCGGCTCAACTCGGGCCTCGTCGTCCTCCGCCCCTCCCTCGACACCTTCTCGGCCATGCTCTCGTTCCTCCACACCGACCCTCGCGTCCCGACCTACTCGTTCCCCGACCAGGACCTCCTCGCCGACTTCTTCGAGGACCGGTGGCTCCCCCTGAGCTACCGCTACAACGCCCTCAAGACGCTGCGCTACTGCCACTCGCCCATGTGGCGCGACGAGGACGTCAAGAACGTCCACTTCATCCTCAAGAAGCCCTGGTACTACCAGCTGCCAGAGAGCGACCCCGACGCCGAGGTGCACGCCTGGTACGCTCGCTCTCTCCCTCTTGCCCTCCCCTGTACCTCTCCCCCTCTTGTGCCTGCTCGATGCTGACCCTCATCCTCTCCTGCAGGTGGTGGGACGCGTTCGACAAGCTGCAGGCGTCGTGGGGCGACGAGCCGGGCTGGGAGGTGATCGAGGCGACCGTCAACCGCGACATCCGCCGGCCAGAGCTGCAGTAGCTCTCTATCCGCACATTGATACCCAGCAGTCATATTCTCCCTCTTGTTCATCTGCTCGAGTCGAACGGCGGCGAGGCTGAACTGTGCTCGCAGCGAGCGCTCGGGCCCTCTCTCTCTCGCATCTGCTTCCTCGGCTCGTGCTCGCCTCGATCGCAGCCGCCTCTCAGGAGCTGCTCGACAGCTCGATCGAGCTCGCCGCCGGACCGTGCCCCTGTCCGTTGCTCACAGCCGCGTCCGCGGAACGTCCTGTCGTTTCCCGACTGCCGACCTTGGAGCTCGCGCTCTCGCTTTCTTAGCGCTCGTCCTGCTCTCGCTTCTCGTCATGGATCCGCTCGCCTACGTCGAGGTGAGGAACGTTCTCACCGTCCTGCCCCGGACGAGGCACGACGGCTCCACCGTGTTCTCCGGCAGCCATCGAACCCGAGGCGAGTGGCTCACGGCGCGGGCTCGTGCTCTCGAGGCGAGCTGGGCCGCAGCTCCTCAAGCTCAGCGCGAGCATTTCGGGCGCAAGATGCGGGCCCTTGCGGCGCAGCTCGAGGCCGAGCACACGCGCGCGAGCTACGGCATGGACGAGCACCTGGTGCGCTCGCCTTTCTCAGCCTTTCGCCGGCCTCTCGGCGCGTGCTGACGCCCTCTTATCTGCGACTACTGCAGCCTAGCCTCGAGACGATGCGGACATGGCTCGAGGTGCATCCAGGCGTGCAGGAGGCGTCGTCCTCGGTGCGCTCAGGCCCTCGCTCGCCGTTCCTCTCATTCTCGCCCGGCCTCGCAGTCGTTGACCTTCCTCGTACCTCGTGCAGAGCGCTCACGTCCCTACGGTCCACTACGTGAGCTCCCTTCTTCCCTCGAGCTAACCGGCTTGCCCGAAACGAGCTGACTTGGCTGTGCAGGGCGGCGAGTTCCTCGCTCTCGTCGGCCTCGACGACGCCGGAACCGACGCCACGCCGACCAACGACAGAGAGACGCTCGTGCGGCTGCTCGACTCGGTCAAGTCGACGAACTCGTCGGGCGAGTACATCCTCCACAACCGCGGCGCGATGCGCCAGTGGCGGACGAGCGCTGTGGCGGCGCTCGCTGCGGTCTGGTCGACGGCGCGCTCTCAGCAGCGCTCCGAGTTCAGGCGCCGGCTCCTCCAGCTTGAACAGCGCTTGCAGACGGGCAAGATCACCGCGCCGGCCGACCTCGTGCGTCGCCTCTCTCTCTTCCGGCGCGCACGGACCTCGAGCGACCGCAGCTCACGTCGTCTCCCTGCTCGCAGCCCTCGATCGCCCTCATGCACGACTTCCTCTTGCCGCCTCCTCCTCCTCGACAGCCGCACTGGACCGGTCCCGCCGGCCCGCCGTCCAACTTTCCGTGGCACTCGCTCGCCAAGTCGAGTCGGCTCTCCGACCAGCGCCGACCTGCCTCTCGATACAGCATCTCGACGCAGCAGGACGATGGACAGGCGACAAGCCCGTTCTGGCCCGTGCACCGGTGCGTTCCTTCTCGCTCTCGCTCGTCTTAGCCAGTCAAGCCTCGTCTTGACTCTCCCTCCCTGCAGATCCGCATGAACGGCGGCGCCGTCCCGCCCCTGCAGCACGGTCCCTGGCTTCTCCCTCATCTTCCCCGCCCGCTCCCTCTTCTTCACTCGTTGCTCCTCGTGTGCACGCACCCCTTCTTCCTTGTCGGCCTTCCCAACTTGAGCGTTTGCCAATCCAGCATTCTGCTGAGCAGTCCTGCCTCGGCACGCTCGAGAGCACGTCGAGAGAGCTTGGGATTGACTCGCACGAGGAAGGAGCGCGCGAGCGAGCACAGAGAGCAAGCCAGCGACGTTCGGTTTGAGAAGGTCGGCGGCTCGACCTTCTCATCGACGAGCATGCAGCACGAGCGCTCTGTCCTGATCGAGCAGCGGTGCAGAACGACGTTGTGGAAGGTAGGTAGAGGTAGTGCATTGCTACGCAACGGGCTGCAGTACTCAAGCGCCCGTCCTTCCTCGTCATGCCGCCGGCCGCTCGCCCTTCATGAGCTCGAGGGTGTCGCGGCACGCCACCTCGACCATGGAGCCCCACCGCCGCCGCCGCCGCGCCGTACCGCGGCAAGTCGCCCATGGCCGCGCTCTCGATGAGCTCGACGCCGCCGAGGTGCCGCCGGATGACCCGCAGGATCTCGTCGGGCGCGAGCTCGTCGTCCCTCGCCGCCTTGGCCTTGCGCAACTCGTCGATCGGCCCCGAGAAGAACGTGATGATCGAGCGCAGGTTCGAGATGCACTCGGTCGCGACGAAGCCGGCGCCCGAGCCGCTGCGCGTCGTTGCGGTCGTCGACGACGAGGGCGAGCGCAACAGGCTCGGGCGCGAGGGCGAGACCTGGAGCGAGGCGAGGAAGGTGGCGCGGGTGGGCGTCTCGCGGCGGTTGAGCGCAGGCGCGAAGGAGGTGCTCGGCGGGGTCGTTGTGGCCGAGCTGGCGCCGCCGATGACGGGCGACGCGATGGAAGAGATGCCGAGGAGGTCGGAGAGGGACGAGAGGGTCGCATCGGCGTGGAGGATCTCGTAGAAGAGCTCGGCTTGGGCGGCGGGGGAGGGCAGGAGCTGGGCGGCCCAGTAGGTCGCGTACGAGAGGGTGACGAAGAGCTGCAAGGAAGGCACAGCGTCAGCTCATGATGCATGTGATGGACGGTCGAGAGGCGAGAGAGAGGGAGCGCACCTGAGAGATGAGCGTGTCGAGGTGCTCGCTCGCGCTTCGCAGCTCGATGCTGTGCGACACGACGAAGCTCGCGAGCGACAGCATGGCGCGCCAGACAATGACCCAGTCGCGCGCTGCAGGCAGCGCGTACAAGTCAGCTCGAGCTCGCACGGGTTGTGAGAGAGGAGGAAAGAGAGGACGCACCGAGCCGGACCTTCTCCGCCTTGAGCTGCTGGAAGATGCGCTGCAGCAGCCTGAGCGCGATCCTGTGGGCGCATGCTGCGCGTTAGATGGATCAAGGCGCGAAGAGGGGCAGGAAGAGGAGGACGCACGCGTACGTCTCGACGTCGAGCCGCTTGCGGAGGTTGTGCCTCAGGAAGACGACGACCGAATCGATCATGGCCGAGAGGGGCACTGCGCGAGCGTCGTCTCGCGCCGGAAGCATCGGATTGCGCTGCGAGCGAGGGAGAATCAGGACTGCCGCCAAGATGCCGGTCGAGGAGGAAGAGGAGGACGCGCACGCACCTGCCTGCACAGCCTCACGCCGCCGTCGACCTTGCTCTTGCCGCTCAACTTGCCCTCGCCCTCCTCGACCAGGATCATGCACACGACGAGGCACAGGCGCGCGTAGAGCCGTGCGCGGGCCGAACCTGGCGCGTGGCAGGCGACGTACGACGTGAGCGAGATGAGCGTCTCGGAGAGCGGCGGCGTGTCTGCGCGCATCGGCTCACCGTCAGCACTTGCTGCGTTCATGTGAAAGGAGAGAGAGAGAGAGATGAGGACGCACCCGAGTCGGCCCGAGAGGCAAACACGAGCGTGCAGAACGTCTTGTTCGAGTTGAGGAGCTCGAAGAAGGGCACGAGGAGCACGAGCGGCTCGGGCGGGAGGGCGGCGAACGGAGATGCATCGGCAGGCCGAGGTGATGGTGCCGCTGAGCGAGTCGGGGTCGAGGGTGCCGAGGACGAGGACGAGGCGGTGCGGGCGAGGGCGGCTCGAGGGGAAAGGGGAGGCGAGGCGACAGGGGTGGACGGCTCGCCGTTGGACGTCGCCGCGGTGGGCGTGCTCGGATCGTCGGGGAACGCCGACTGGGCCTGCGCGGGCGAGAGCTCGAGCTCGCTGCCGTTGATCGCCAAGCTCGGCACGGGCTTGTCGACCTGCTCGCCGTCCTCGTCGCCCTCGACCGCCTTCTCCTTGCCCTTGCTGCTCGACGCCGCGCCAGGGGGAGGCGGAGGCGGCGGCAGCGCGAGGCCGCCGCTGAAGAGGCCGCCGCCGAGGCGCAAGGTCGACCAGACGAGCGACGACAACGACGCGGCGAACGAGGCGGGCGTGTCGTCGGCGAGGGCGACGTAGGCGTCGCGCGCGCGCAGGCACACGGTAGAGGCGACGTCGATGATGCGCTGCGAGTGAGTGAGAGTCAGCGGCCGAGCGGGAGGGGTGCGTGCGAGAGCGAGAGGCGGCGACGACGCACCTCCATGACTCGCTCCTCGACAAAGTCCTCGATGCGGACGCCGTAAGGGTTGCGCGACTCGGTCTTGTGGTAGTTGGCGAGAAGGCCGAGGAGGAGGGTCGCCTCGAACGTAAAGTGCTGCGTCTCGCTGTCGGCGATGAACGAGACGAGGGTCGAGAAGAGGTCGCGGCGGAGGAAGAAGGCGCCGAGCGCGCCCTGGTTGACCGACGCGACGACGACGAGGGCGAGCTGGAGGGTGCGGTGGCGGACGGCGACTGCGAGGCGAAGAAGGGCGTCAAGGTCGAGCTGAGCGGGAGGAGGTCCGAGAGCGAGGACGCACGAGGGACTTGAGGGTCCTGGAGGGTCAGGTCGATCGCCGAGACGAAGTCCTGCAGGGAGAGGACACGGGCAGCGATGTACGGCTGCGCACGCCGCCCTGACAGGGAGCTCGACGCACGGTGAAGACCTGGTCGCGACGCTCGACGCTGCCGCCGAGGACCGAGAGGACGTCCTCGCTCTGGTCGAGGTACTCGCGCCCGAGCACGTTGCGGCAGAAGGGGATCAAGGTCTGCGACGAGGGAGGGCCAGAGTCAGCCGAACTGCAGCATGCAGTTGCGAGGGAGGCGAGCGGGCGAAAGGAGACGCACCTCGACGGCGTTGGAGCGGGTGACATCGGCAGGCGGGGCCGACTTGAGGACGGCGACGGCGCTCGAGAAGAGGAGCGAGATGTTGTGCTGCACGCGACGAGATGCGGGAGGGGCCACGCGAGCGTCAGGAACGTCCGGGGTTCCACGCGTGCGAGGTGGGGGAGGGGGGAGGAGGGCGCACCTGGTACGGATTCGCGAGGTCGGCGGGCGAGAGGCGGTCGAGGGCGAGCTGCTCGAGACTGAGCGAGGGCTTGAGGCAGAAGAAGTCGGCGAACCAGCGGCGCGGTGCCGGGGTCGGGTCGCCCTGGGTGAAGAGGAGCGGGTTGTGCGAGAGCTGGTGCCACGAGTGCTCGAGTTTCGAGGGCGGGGCTCTGCCCTGGGTGTTGACCTGCTTGAGCGGGGAGGCCAACGGAGGCGAGGCCATGGCGGCGGTTGCGGTTGGACGAGAGGCGCGAGGTGCTGCGGTGGTGGTGGTGTGGGGAGGCGGGAGAGGGGTCGCGGGCGAGGCGGGCGAGGGCGAGCGCGTCGGTCCGGGTTGATGAGAGCTGCGAGTGTGGTGAGCTGGTCAGGGAGCCCACCCGAGCTGGTGGTGGTCGAGGCGAGCAAGGGACGGAGTCGCGCGGGAGGAGCGCCGTGCTCGTCGCCGCCTCGTCGGCTCGCTCGCCTCTCGCTCGACCACCCGCGCCCAGCCCGCCCAAGATGGCAGACCAGCTCGACCTCGACTACTCGGACCTCGAGCAGCAGTCAGTCCCATCCCCTCTCCCTCCCCTCTCGCCCCCTCACCGCCTCCCCTTGTCCTGCACTTTTGCCCACCTCGTCCTCCTCGCTCCTCGCCTCGCACACGCCCGCCAGGGCTACCAGTCGCGCGTCCAGTCGACTGACTAGCTCCCTCGCCACCCCGCCACCAGGTTCACCGCCGAGTACGTCTCGCCCCTCGACTCGGTCGTCATCCTCGATGGCGCTCCTCTCGTCGGCCAGGACAAGGTCGACCGCCTCCTCAAGGCCGTCCTCAAGGCCGTCACCAAGGAGGCCGGCCTCTCGCTCTCGCCCGACCAGGTCGAGATGCCCCTCGACGAGTCCAACACGACCAAGGGCTTCATGTTCGTCTCGCTCCACTCGCCCACCGAGGCCCAGCAGTTCCAGCGCGCCCTCCACGGCCACGCCTTCGACAAGCGCCACACCTTCACCGTCGTCCCCTTCACCGACGTCGACTCGTACGCCAACCTCGACGAGGAGTACCGCGCTCCCGAAAAGGAGGACTGGGCCCCGCGCGTGCGTCCCCCCCTCTCTCCCTCTTCCGCTCGTGCCTCGTCTTCAGCCCAGGACTGACTCACTCTCCTCCACTGCCAACAGGAGCACTTCCGCGCATGGCTCGCCGACCCGGCCGGCCGCGACCAGCTCATCCTCTACTCGGGCGACGACCTGAGCGTCCAGTGGGCCGCCAAGCAGGGTGTCGCCGACGTCGCCCACCAGCGCAACGTGCGTCCCACTCTCTCTTCCTGCCGCATCGTTCTCATCGTCGTGAACGAGATCCTGACGTCGTGCGCTCCCCCCTTGCAGAAATGGACCGACCTCTTCACCCAGTGGTCGCCGCAGGGCACCTACCTCACGACGATCCACCTACAGGGCGTCGCCCTGTGGGGCGGCGCCTCGTTCGACCGCATCAACCGCTTCGCCCACCCCGAGGTCAAGCTCGTCGACTTCTCGTCGTACGAGCGCTACCTCGTCACGTGGTCGCCGCGCCCGATCGAGGCGACCGGCTCGCCCATGTCGCCCTTCACCGACGACGACGCCGGCAACAACGTCGCCGTGTGGGACGTCGTCACGGGCGCCCTCGTGCGCACGTTCCCCATGGTCGGCGCCGCGGCCGACCCGGCGAGCGACGCGAGCAAGCGCATCGTGTGGCCCATGTTCAAGTGGTCGCCCGACGAGAAGTACGCGGCGCGCGTCACGCCCGGCCAGCAGATCTCGGTCTACGAGACGCCGTCCCTCACCATGCTCGGCAAGAAGAGCATCAAGATCGAGGGCGTCGTCGACTTCGAGTGGGCGCCGCTCAACGACCAGGAGCGCGAGGCGCTCGAGGCCGAGCGCAACGGGTCGGCCGCGCCCGGCTCGAGCCACCGCGAGAACAAGCTCGCGTTCTGGATGCCCGAGGTCATGAACCAGCCGGCGCGCGTGTCGCTCATGAGCCTCCCGAGCCGCGCCATCATCCGCAGCAAGAACCTGTTCAACGTCCACGACTGCAAGCTCCACTGGCAGTCCAACGGCGACTACCTGTGCGTCAAGGTCGACCGCCACACCAAGACGGGCAAGACCAAGTACTGCAACCTCGAGCTGTTCCGCCTGCGCGAGAAGGAGGTGCCCGTCCAGGTCATCGAGATCAAGGACGCCGTCGTCGCCTTTGCGTGGGAGCCCGCAGGCTCGCGCTTCGCCCTCATCACGTCCAACGACCCCAACCTCGGCAACCCGCTCCCCGGCCAGATGCCCAAGACGGCCCTGTCGTTCTACGCCTACGACCAGCGCAAGGGCGACTTCCTCTCGCTCAAGACGTTCTCGGAGAACAAGTCGTGCAACAACCTGTTCTGGTCGCCCAAGGGCCGCAACGTGCTCGCCGCGACGCTCGGGTCCAACTCGAAGTTCGACCTCGAGTGGTACGACCTCGACCTCGACAAGCCCGAGGGCGCCGCCGCGCAGAGCGAGCACAACGCGGCCGACGCCATCCGGTGCCTCGTCACGCGCGAGCCGTACGGCACGACCGACATCGAGTGGGACCCGTCTGGCCGTTACGTCGCCACTTACGGCTCGTCGTGGATGGGCTCGGTGCGTCCCGCTCTCTCTCCCTCCACCCTCTGTCTCTCTCTCTCTCTCTCTCTCGCTCGCTCTCTCACTGACTCTTCCCCTCTCTCGTCCCTCTTCGCGCCCGCAGATGGAGCCCGGGTTTGCCATCTGGGACTTCAAGGGCGAGCCGATCCAGGAGGCCAAGGTCGACCGCTTCAAGCAGCTCCTGTGGCGCCCGCGCCCGCCGACGCTCCTCTCGCGCGAGCAGCAGCGCAAGGTGCGCAAGAACCTGCGCGAGTACGCGCGCGCGTTCGACGAGCAGGACGAGCTCGAGCAGGCCAACGAGAACAGCGAGCTCGTCGAGCGCCGCACGCGCCTCCTCGACGAGTGGAACGCGTGGCGCCGCGAGTGCGTCGAGGCCATGGAGCGCCGCCGCAAGGAGATGGGCCGCGCCGTCAAGTCGAGCTTGGTCAAGGCCGCCGAGGCCCAGGAGGAGGACGAGGTCGTCGAGGAGTGGGTCGAGGAGGTCATCTCGGTGCGTCTCTCTCTTTCTCTCTCACTTTCCTTCATCCCTCTCGCTCATGAGCTGACCTCGTGCCTCTCTCGACGCCCTGTAGGAGACGGTCGAGGTCCTCGCCGAGTAGATAGAGCGAGCCGGTCCTGCATTGTCACCAGCTGTTTCCCCGGTCCGCCTCTCTGCCGTTGCACGAGAGCTCGCCGTTACGCTCTTTCTCGCTCTCAGTGCTCTCTCTGTACATCTCGGTCGTCGTGAGCTGCGGCGTCCAGCGCCAAGTCGTTGCACTCGCCCGCTCGAGCCCTCGGCACCTCGCTCGCTCGCTCAGCCGAGGCACTCTGCGACCATGTCGAGCACCTGCTCGAACGTCTCCTTCTCGACCTCGCTCACGCCCGCATCCTCGTCGTCGTCGCCGACCGCCGCGCCGTCTCTCTGCGCGCGCTTGAGCCCGATCCCGAGCACGACGAGCCGCTGGGCACCCTCGCCTGCGGCGCCGAGGCGCGCAAAGACGGCGGCGCCGACGTGGAGGGCGTACAGGTCGTGCAGCGAGGCGATGTGCGGCGAGGGTGCGGAACCGAAGAGCGGCGTGAGGAGGGTCGAGGGGTGAGGAGCCGGGCGAGGGGCGCGGCGGGCGGTCGAGGAGGAGGAGGACGAAGGTTGAGGAGGAGGAGGGGGAGGCGGGAGCGCGGTGAGGGCCGAGGTAGGGGCCGTGACTTGGATCTGCGCCGGGCAACCAGTCAGCGGAAGGCGCAGCGGCGCGCGAGGAGGAGGAGGAGGAGGAGAGGGGACGGACCATGGCTCCAATGCGGCCGAGCTGAGTGACGATGACGAGGACACGGTCCTGGAAGATCTGGACGAGGACGTCTGTGTGGTTGCCGTTGATCTTGCGAGCTCGCTGGGCTGTCGGGATGGCCTGAGGCGGTTGCGGTCGAGCGGGAGGAGGGGCCGAGGCGAGGTGGTCGAGGGGCGGTTGCTGGTTCGGGGTGGACGCGAGGTCGAGGTTTGCGAGGTCTACGAGTGCGCTCATGGTGTGCACAGGCTCCAGCGAGGTGGTGGGAGCGAGAGAGGGAGTGAGACCCGACTTCATCTCATCTCGTCGCGTCGCTCGTCCTCCTCCCTCTGGCCCCCCTCAACACACCGCACTGGCTCGAGCTGCCATGGTCACCAAGCGCAAGGCTGCACCTAGTCCGCTCCAGCCGCCCGACCGCCCGCTCCTCGCCCTCGGCCTCGAGGGATCCGCCAACAAGCTCGGAGTCGGCCTCATCCTCCACTCGCCGCCGGCCCACTCGCCCACCACGGCGCGCAAGTCCCCGACAGGCGACTCGGCCACCGTCTCGATCCTCAGCAACATCCGCCACACCTACGTCACCCCGCCCGGCGAGGGCTTCCTCCCCTCGGACACGGCCCGGCACCACAAGCGCTGGATCTCGCAGGTCGTCGCCAAGGCCCTCGAGCAGGCCAGCAAGTCGATGCACGACGTCGACGTCGTGTGCTTCACAAAGGGCCCCGGCATGGGCGCACCCCTCCAGACCGTCGCCCTCGTCGCTCGCACCCTCGCCCTCATGTACAACAAGCCGCTCGTCGGCGTAAACCACTGCGTCGGCCGTGCGTCCCATCTCTCCCTCTGGCTCTCTCTCTCGTGTGCACCCCTCGCTGACTCGCCGCACGCGCAGACATCGAGACGGGCCGCCTCATCACGTCGTCGCCGTCGCCCATCGTCCTGTACGTCTCGGGCGGCAACACCCAGGTCATTGCCTACTCGCAGCAGTGCTACCGCATCTTCGGCGAGACGCTCGACATCGCCGTCGGCAACTGCCTCGACCGGTGCGTCCCCTTCTCGCCCTCCCAGCTGTCCGTGAGCGTCGGGCGGCGCTGACCCGGTCCCTCTCCTGCAGGTTCGCGCGCATCATCGGGCTCAGCAACGACCCGAGTCCGGGCGCCAACATCGAGAAGGAGGCCAAGAAGTGCGTCTTTCCCTGGCTCGGGCTCAACAGCTCGCAGCACCTCGTCCTGACCGCCTCTCCCTCTCGCTCGCAGAGGTCGTCGGCTCCTCCCCATCCCCTACGCGACCAAGGGCATGGACATCATGCTCGGCGGCATCCTCCACGCCGCAGAAGCCTACACGCGCGACCCTCGCTTCCGCCCCTCCACCGGCTCGATCTCGACAACCTCCTCGTCCACCCCGCCCAGCAAGCCCGTCTCGCAGGAGGAGCGACGGCGCCGAGCGGCCGGCGAGGGCCCGCAGGCGGCGCTGCAGGACATTGGCCTCTCGGCGGCGAGACCTGCGGCAGCTGCACGAGGCGGCTCGAGCGCGGCGCCGGAGGGCGAGAGCGAGGTCCGTGAGGGGCGAGAAGGTGGCGAGGAGGAAGAGGAGGAGGACATCATCACGCCAGCCGATTTGTGCTTCTCGCTCCAGGAGACCGTGTTTGCCATGCTCGTCGAGATCACCGAGCGGGCCATGGCGCATGCGGGCGGGCGGGAGGTGCTCATCGTCGGCGGCGTCGGCTGTGCGTCCCCCTCTCTCATCTTCTCACGGCGCGTGCCTTTTCGTCGAGAGCCCGTGCTGACGCAGCTCTCCAACTTCGCGCAGGTAACGCACGGCTGCAGGAGATGATGGAGATCATGGTTCAGGAGCGAGGCGGCAGCATCTTTGCGACGGACGAGCGGTGCGTCCTCCTCCCTCGGCTCTCCTCTTCCACTTTCGATGGGCTTAAGCTGACGAACACGACTGCGCAAACAGGTTCTGCATCGACAACGGCATCATGATCGCGCACGCCGGCTTGCTGAGCTACCGCATGGGCTACGAGACGCCCCTCGAGGAGACGGCCTGCACGCAGCGGTGCGTCCTCGGCTCTATTTTCTCTCAGTCTCTCGCACGTTGCAAATTGTCGCTCGTCGAGGCTGAGCGTCGGGCTTGTAGAGCTGGAAGCTGACCTTCACCGCCGCCGCCTGCAGGTTCCGGACAGACGAAGTCCTCGTCAACTGGCGCGCATGAGCGTCTCCTCTCTCGCTCTCTGCCAGATCTGGACGATACTGCAATAGAGCTGAGTTGCACAATCAGGTCACTCGAGAGCCTGTGCGAGCTGGACCGTTTCCCCTGCCTTCTCAAGTTGGGTCGAGAGGGCGATGAGCGCGAGCTCTTCCTGCCGGCCTAGTTCCTCTCGAGCGTGCTGTCTGGACCTCATCGAGTGCGCTCTGAACGAGGCAAGGCGCGCGAAGGGCTGTGGGCGGCGCAATCGTCGTCGGCGGGCCGGTCGGGCAAAGCTAATCGTGAATAGGAACGCGCGCCTAATCAGATCCACTTTGAATCGTTTTGCCGCCCGCCCGCGACCCGAGTCGGGTTCGAACCGACCGGGCATTACAATTTCGAGCTAATGCTACTTTGTAATCCCCACTCTCGCGCCCGCACCGGCTTGCGAGCATAGGCTCGCTCTTGTGCTAGCTCGCAGTCCTGCTTTCTCTTGAGCGTGCAGAGCCCTCGAGCTTGGAGCGGGCGAGAGGGCGCCGGCGTCCGGACAAGGGGAAGCTCTCCTCTCGTCAGGGCGGCGCGTGCGGACGGCAGACAGGGGCCTCCGCGAGGCGTGTGCGACCGAGCTAGTCAGAAGACGCCCGATCGAGCGGCAAGCGGCTTGTTCTAGCGCGCGGCGGACCAAGCGGCGGCGCGCGGAGCGACGCGCGAAGGCTCCGCAGCCGTGTGACGAGCAAGCTTGTCTTGCGAGCGCGCAGGACGCTCGTCAAGCGCTCTCGAACACGATCAGGCTAGCGCAGGAACGGCGGGCGACAGCGTTCGTGAGGAACGAGGAGGAAGCTTCCCTCTCGACGACCTTCTCAAACGCACAAACTCTCGCTCGCGCGGCGCACGAAAGCCAGGAGAGGGTTCACGACGGCGAAGATGCGATTGCGAGGATGGATGTAGTAGCACAGAGAATGAGAGAGACGCTCTACGAGCTACAGCGCGCCCACAGGTTGACGGCCAGGGCTTTGAACGGCTCGACGACGGGCAGGTCGGGCAGGTCGGGGAGGAGCGCCCAGAGGCGCAGCGCGGCGACGTAGTAGACGAGGGCGAGGCCGACGATCGACAAGGCCGAGAGGGTGAGCGAGTACGAGAGGGGAAGGCCGAGGGCGCGCAAGGTCGGCGTGACCCAGTGGACGGGCCAGGCGGCGAGGAAGGCGGCGCGGACGACGACGAAGAAGGCTTTGGCGACCATGTCGCCGGCGGGACCGACGAGGCTCGTGATGGGCGAGGGACGGGCGAGGCGAGTGCGCAGGCGCAGGTGGTGGTCCTCGAGGGCGCGAAGCTGCGAGGGGAACGAGCGGGCGGGTCAGCTGCGCGTCTCGGCGGCGTCGCAGAGCTCAGCGACAGACGCACCTTCTGGTAGTCGGTCTCCTCGATGCCCTTCTGCGTCGCCTCGACCTTCTTGACGAGGCGGTTGATCTCGGCATCGACCTTGTCCTGCTCGGCGGCGACCTCGCGCGCTCCTGCATCGAGCTCGTCTGCGGCCCGAGTCAAGTCGCGCACGACGTTCTCGAGCACACGGAGCGGCTCGGCGTGCTGCATCGGCGAGAAGCCTGACGCTCGGCTGACCTCCTTGGGCCGAGGCACGAGGGTGCTGTGCGGCGGCATGGCGTTGGGCGGGAAGGCGAGCGTCTGCGAGCGAGCGCGCGTCTGCTGGCGGGCCGACATGGGCTCGGTGACGTGACGAGCGTGCGCCTGGACGTGATGGCGGTCGCGGCGAGGTCGGCGAGCGTGGAGGGACGGCTTGCGAGGCGACGACGCGCGCGACCGTGCGCAGCGGTCTCGCTCGCCGTAGCTTGACGCGCGAGAGCTGCTCGAGTTGGAGGAGCTCGACGTCGAGGAGGACGTCTCGCTGTCCTCCGAGTCCGAGTCGTTGCCGGACCCGCCGCTGAGGTCGTCCTCCTCCTCGAGGTCGCGACGCCGCTTGACGTGCGCGATGTCGGCCAGGACGCTCGCCGGGATGCGCGGCGAGGCGTAAGACGACGAGATGTGGGCCTCGGCCGTAGTCGACTTGGCGTGCGCGGCGAGCTCGTCGAGGCAGGAGCCGAGGGTCGCGATCTGCTGCGGCAGCGAGTCGTCGATGCGGACGACCTCGGTGCGGACCTGGCGGAGAGCGCTGCAGGACGAAACGTCGGCTCTCGAGTCGAGTCGAGATAGGAGAAGGAGCGAGGGGACAGAGACAGAGAGAGAGAGAGGGCGCACCTGTTGAGCCGTCCAAAGTCGTCCTCGCCCAGGTCAACGACCTCGCGGGGCTGCCGCCGCCGCCTCCTCGTCGCCGCCCACTCGCCCTCGCTGTCCTCCTCCTCCTCGGCCTCGGCGATATGGCTGCGCCGCAGCGCGCCGTCCGTGTCCCGCCCGCCCGGCCCGCTCGCCGCCAACCGTCCTCGGCCGCCGCTGCCGCCGAGCGCCGTCGTCGGGCGCACCGCGGGAGGGTAGCCCCAGGGGTCCGGGTACGTGTCGAGCGACGTCTTGAAGCCCTGCCACGCGCTCTGGAGGATGCGGTTGCTCGCGCGGCGCCAGGCCTTGCCGCCCGCCGCGCCGCCGCCCATGAGCGCCTCGTCGCCGCTCGAGCGCATCGGGCCGTCGCTCTCAAAGCCGCTCGGGCGCGTGACGTCGACCGACGTGTTGTTCTTGCGCAGGTAGGGCCGCTCGAACTGGCGCCGGCTCGCAGCGCCGAGCTCGCCGCCGCTGCCCGGCGAGGGCAAGGGCGGCTGCGGACGCCTCGACGGGCTGCGAGCAGCATAGTCCGAGTCGGACCGACCTTGCGCGGGCGAGTCGTGCGCCTGGCTGTCGAGCGCGGTCGCGGTCGCGCTCGCCTCGTCCATCGTGCGGCCGCGGATGCGGTCGAGGCGGCGCGAGATGCCGGACCGCAGCGCCTCGGTCGTCGAGTGCGAGCCTCGGTGACGCGACGTCGAGATCGAGGCGGCGCCCGAGCCGAGCGGGAGGTCGTCTCGGCTCGCGAGGGCGGACCCGCCGCGTGAGTACGGGCTGCCGTCGCTCGCGAGGCCGACGGCGTCGCGACCGAAGAGAGGCGACGAGGGGTGGACGGGCGACCGAGGGTGCGCCGTGCCGTTGGCGCCGGCCGAGAGGGACGTCGAGCGGCGGAGGGGCGAGCCGGGGTAGACGCCGTCGCTGCTGTGGAAGCTGTGCTTCGAGCGGGCGAAGGGCGCACCCTCGTACGACGGTTGGCGAGGCTGGAAGGGTCGCTGCGGCGGCGAGGCGGGCGAGGCGGGGCGAGGGAGCGGGCTCGACCTGCCGTCGGTCGTCGCGAGGCTGCGGGCCGAGGCGTTGCCGTCGCGGAGGTACGGCTGCGCGCCGGCGTCGGTCGAGGTCGATGTCGATGCACCGGTCGGGATGCGCGACAGGTCCTCGTCCTTGCCCTTGACCGTGCCGGCGGGCGCGACCGCCGCCGCGGACGAGCGGGTGCTGCTGCCGGCGCCGCCGCCCGACGCGCTCGACGGGAAGAGCTCGTCGACGCTCATGCTGCCGCGCTTGTGCTCGCGCACAGGAACCGGCCCGTCGCCCGCGCTGGCCGGCTGCTGCGCCGGGCC
>Ga0308170_10001237_pt1 | contig 25642 bp, 18 predicted proteins | sample PhyBR2_2_FD_202136 | JGI IMG/M metagenome (GOLD analysis project Ga0308170, IMG submission 202136) | Phyllosphere microbial communities from UC Gill Tract Community Farm, Albany, California, United States - DLSLSB.R2 | ecosystem: Host-associated > Plants > Phyllosphere > Unclassified | place...
CACGACACGCTCTTCCGTAAAGCTTTCTCTTCTTCTACTTCCAGATTAACTATCTTCGCTAGAGGAATGTATGCCTGAAGCCCTTGTCGGTCAAGCTAATGCAAATCCAGTTCCAGGCTCTATTGTCAAGGTAAAAATAGACGAATATATTTGCACCGTCGTTATAGAGCAAAACGAATTCGGTGACACTCTCCCAATAATTCCGACCGCGGCACGGACGGAGCGCAACAAGATACTTTATCAGCTCAAAATCAAAGCCAAGCTAACTCGTCAGACCGACGGAGTCCCGGTATCGAGTCACAAATTTTCCATTAGATCTAACCGTACAGGTGACCGAATCGAATCGAAAGGACAGACCAACGCACAGGGAGAGGTAACTTTTACATTGGTTACACGGGAGCCTGGCGAGCTGGAGCTAAGCACATCAACTGAAGGAATTACTATGCCTACCTTCAAAATTAAACTAAAGGAGGCATGGTATGAATCTTCCTTCCTTATCACGGGCTATAACGTTTGTGATGAGAGCGACTTTTCTGGAGAGTTAGTCGAGGGTAAAGGTCTTGATGAGAAGCATAAGGATGATTTTCTTTATGGCGCCGCCGGAGTAGCCATGCAAGGGACGGGAAAAACTACAGAAGGAAAGTATGTTCGCCTCAACAATAAGCCGGCGGGTGGCTGGCAAAAGAACAAAAAGGGAAGTCCTGAACGCTTGGCGGATCCATCTGCCGCTGAATTTGCGTACGCTAGCGGTATTCACGGAAAATACGACGATCTCAAAGAGAACTCCTCAATTGCTATAGACAAGGCGGTAATTCCTAAAAAAGCAAAAGTAGAGATAGAAGGACTTGGCGAGAGGGTGGCAGACGATTCTGGCGGCGCCATCGATTTGTATCATATAGACAACTTCCTCGGATCAGGGAAGGCAGTCGTAAAATCGTGGCTGAAAGGCGGAATAAACGGAACAAAGCGGCGGGTAAAATATCTCGGAGGTAGCAAATGAACATTTCATATCGGTCATGGTGTGCTCTTATATTTGTTTCCTTCGTCAGTCACGCCGAAGCAGGTGCGCCACAGAAAACTTACCTAGACCAAAAAAATAACGTTCATTTCGTAACAAGCCAGGGCAAGCACCAACAGCTTACGCATAACGGCAATGCGAGCATGCTAAAACTTGCACCTGACAATGAAACTGTTGCTTGGTTGGTGATGAACGCATGGACGGCGGAAGGTGATGACAAACCTGGATCCGAAGAGCTTGTTATTTACCGAAACGGGAAAGCTGCTTCCATAAAGTGCACCCCCTTCATTCGAGATTACTGGTTTTGGAAAAACGGCGAACAAGTAGCCATCGACTGTGGCGGAAGACGCTTCGCGGGCCGCGAAATCCTTTACGACACCAAAACACTGAAGGAACTCGCGAACTTTGACCAAGCCGAAATTCCACTAGGCAAACGCCCGGATTGGTCGAATAGTGATGATTGACTAATCTCTTGCCAGTCTCAATCTCGTCAAATTGCACTATCTTTCATTAATTGGAATTAATATGAGGCATGAAGGGCGTGGTGTTATTCGCTTGAATGACAAAACCGATCATGGAGGCAAAGTCATTTCAGCTTCGTCGGGGACTGTGGTCCTAGGCATTGAGGCCGCACTTGCGGACGACATGACCTTTTGCCCAAAATGCAAAGGAACCTTTCCTATTAAGCCAGATGGTGTTGGCGCCAAGCATATTGGGCGCCCTTACGCGTATGATAACGATCTCACCGCTTGCGGAGCCAAGGTGATTTCGTCACTGTAATCGTCAGTTGCTATCTTTCGGGCTGCAGTCGGCACCGGCATACCGTTTCTAAGGGTCATGAGCAGCTGAAGAGCATCCGGCTGAACGGTTCCCCTCCCGGCCAAAAATGAAAATCCCCGTCGCACTTCTGCAAGAACCCGCCACCCCATCCTCCTTATAATGACCAGACTCGGCGCCCGCGTCCCGGCGCGCCTGTCACTACATATGGATGAGGAAAAAGTCATGAACGCAAAGCTCGATTCGGGTGTCACAACGCGGCCTGTCACTCGGCAGACCTTCGACGAAGTCCTCGTTCCGACCTACGCTCCGGCTGCGATGGTGCCGGTGCGCGCCTCGGGCCTGGACGTGTGGGACCAGGAAGACAAGCATTACCTCGACTTCACCTCCGGCATCGCCGTCTCGAGCCTGGGCCACGCCAATCCGGTGCTGGTCGACGCGCTGACCAAGCAGATCAACACCCTGTGGCACCTCGGTAACGGCTACACCAACGAGCCGGTGCTGCGCCTGGCCACGGCCCTGGTCGACGCCACCTTCGCCGACCGCGCCTTCTTCTGCAACTCGGGCGCGGAAGCGAACGAAGCGGCCCTCAAATTGGCCCGCAAGTACGCGCACACCAAGTTCGGTCCGCACAAATCGCGCATCATCTCCTGCCTGTCGTCCTTCCACGGCCGCACGCTGTTCACGGTTTCCGTCGGCGGCCAGCCGAAGTACACCGAAGGCTTCGAGCCGCTGCCGCAGGAAATCAACCACATCCCGTACAACGACATCGAAGCCGCGCGCGCCGCGATCCTCGACGATGTCGCGGCCGTGATCGTCGAGCCGATCCAGGGCGAGGGCGGCGTCATCCCGGGTGATCACGCCTTCCTGGAAGCGCTGCGCGAGCTGTGCGACCAGACCGGCGCGCTGCTGATTTTCGACGAAGTGCAGTCGGGCGTCGGCCGCACCGGTTCCTTCTACGCCTACATGGACACCCCGGTCATCCCGGACATCCTCACCAGCGCCAAGGCCCTGGGCAACGGCTATCCGGTCGCCGCGATGCTGACCACCGAGGAAATCGCCCAGCACTTCAACGTCGGCTCGCACGGCACCACCTATGGCGGCAACCCGCTGGCCGCGACCGTCGCGCTGAACGTGGTCGAGATGATCAACCAGCCGGCCTTCCTGGCACGCGTCAAGGAAGCCAGCGGCAAAATCTTCGCCAATCTGGAGAAGCTGTCGGCCGACTACCCGCAGCTGTTCGGCAAGGCGCGCGGCATGGGCCTGCTCATCGGCCTGCCGCTGGCCGACGCATTTAAAGGCCGCGCCAAGGACGTCACCAAGATCGCCGAGAAGATGGGCCTGATGCTGCTGATCGCCGGTCCGGACGTGATCCGCATGGCGCCGGCGCTGATCGTGTCGGATGCGCAGATCGCGGAAGCCGATCGTATCCTGCGCGCTGCCGTCGACGAGTTCCTCGCCGCCGCCTAAGCGTCGTCGCTTGCAGTAGAGTCCCCGCCCGCACGGCAGGGACTCGTTCGCATTGACCCTTCAAGGGAGTCCACATGTATGTTGTCCGTCCGGTAGAACTTGCGGATGTCGACGCGCTGGAAGCGCTGGCCGCCGTCGCGACGCCTGGCGTGCACACGCTGCCGCGTACGCGCGACGCGATCGCTGCGTTCGTCGAGCGTTCGGTCGCGTCCTTCGCGGCGCAAGTCGATATCCCGAGCGAGGAGTCCTACCTGTTCGTGCTGGAAGATTCGAGCAACGGTGACATCGTCGGCACGGCCGCCGTGCACGCGTCGGCCGGCTCGAACGGCACCTATTTTGCGTTCCGCAACGACGTCATCCAGCAAGTCTCGCGCGACCTGAATATCTCGCACAGCGTGCATGCATTGACGCTCTGTTCCGAACTGACGGCCTGCTCGCAGCTGGCCGGTTTCCACCTGCGCGACCGCGCGCAGGCCGGCATCGAGGCGGCGCTGCTGTCGCGTGCGCGCCTGTTGTTCGCGGTACTGGCGCCGCACCGCTTCGGCGACCGTTTCTTCGTGCCGCTGGCCGGTGTGACCGATTCCGACGGCGAGTCGCCGTTCTGGAATGCGCTCGGCCGGAAATTCTTCAAGATGGATTTCCTCGACGCCGAACGCGTCATCGGCGGCGCGCGCAACCGCACCATGATCGTCGAGCTGATGCCGCACTATCCGGTGTATGTGCCGCTGCTGCCGGGCGACGCCCAGGCGGCGATGGGGCAGATCCACCCGAGCGGCCAGCTGGCCTTCGACCTGCTCACCGCCGAGGGTTTCGAAGCGGACGAATATGTCGACATCTTCGACGGCGGACCGATCCTGGCCGCGCACAAGATGTCGCTGCGCTCGTTCTGCGGCTCGCAGAAGCGCCGCGTCGAAAACGCCTCACGGGGAAGTTCAGACAAGCTCGTCACCTATGCGGTGGCGACGAATGCCGAGCGCTTCCGCGCCATCACCGTGGCCTGCCCGCCATGCGACACATCCGACGCCCTGTGCCTGCCTGCCGCGGCACAGCAGGCGCTGGGCGTGACGTTGGGCGACACCGTCACCTGCGTCAGAATCTGAGAGAGGCACCATGCTCGTTATTCGCTCCATTGCTGCCTCGGACCTCGACCCGCTGATCGAGATGGCGCGCGAAGTCGGCGGTGGCATGACCACCCTGAAGCCGGACCGCCAGATGCTGGGCGACCGCGTCGCCTGCGCCGTCGCCTCGTTCCAGGAAACCATCCCACCCGAAGAGCGCGACTACATGTTCGTGCTGGAAGACACCGAGACCGGCAAGCTGGCCGGCGTCTGCGCCATCAAGGCCGCGGTCGGGATGAACGAACCGTTCTATAACTACCGCATCGGCACCCTGGTGCACTCCTGCCGCGAACTGAATGTGTTTTCGCGGATGGAGACGCTGTACCTGTCGAACGACCTGACAGGCGCCACCGAACTGTGCTCGCTGTTCCTGCAGCCGGACTATCGCAAGGGCTACAACGGCAAGTGGCTGTCGAAAAGCCGTTTCCTGTTCATCGCCCAGTTCCAGCAGCTGTTCACCGAGAAGATCATCGCCGAGATGCGCGGCTACCTGCTGGAAGACGGCACCAGCCCGTTCTACGAGGGCCTCGGGCGTCACTTCTTCAAAATGGATTTCAACCACGTCGACGGCCTGACCGCGATGGGCAAGAAATCCTTCATCGCCGAGCTGATGCCGCGCCAGCCGCTGTATGTGGACTACCTGCCGGAGTCGGCGCGCGAAGTGATCGGCCAGGTGCACCGCTCGACCCTGCCGGCCCGCAAACTGCTGGAGCAGGAGGGCATGCACTACGAGGGCTATGTCGACATCTTCGACGCCGGTCCGGTGCTGCAGGGCCGCGTGAAGGAACTGCGTTCGGTGCGCGACAGCGTGCTGCGCGTGGCGCACGAAGGCCGCGCGGAAGGCGAGACCGAATGCCTGCTGGTGTCGAACACGAAGCTCGACGATTTCAGGATGGTGCTGGCGCAGACCACGATCGACGGCGCGGAAGTACACCTGTCGGCGCAGGAACTGGCGCTGTTACACGTCCAGGCGGGCGAGCCGGTGCGCACGCTGTCACTCAACGTAAGGAAGAACAATGGCTAATCTGTCGAACTACATCAATGGCGCGTGGATTGCGGGCAGCGGCGCGGAACTGGTCACGATCGACCCGTCGAATGGCAGCCAGACCTGGACCAGCCGCGAATCGACCGCGGACGACGTCGCCCGCGCCGCGCAAGCCGCGCACGATGCTTTCGAAGCCTGGGCCCTGCGCCCGCTGGAAGAGCGCATCGCCGTCGCCACCCGTTTTCGCGACCTGCTGAAGGAACACGCCGAAGAGCTGGCGGCGATCATCGCCGAGGAAGTCGGCAAGCCGCTGTGGGAAGCGCGCACCGAAGTGGCGACGATGGCGAACAAGATCGATATCTCGGTCCAGTCGTATGGCGCGCGCACGGGCGAATCGAACGCGAAGGTCGCCGACGGCAATGCCGTGCTGCGCCACCGTCCGCATGGCGTGTTCGCGGTGTACGGCCCGTATAACTTCCCGGGCCACCTGCCGAACGGCCACATCGTGCCGGCCCTGATCGCCGGGAACACGGTCGTCTTCAAACCGAGCGAATATGCGCCGCGCACCGCCGTCAAAACCGTGCAGCTGTGGGAGCAGGCCGGCTTGCCAGCCGGTGTGCTGAACCTCGTCAACGGCGGCCGCGACACCGGCATCGCCCTCGGCCAGAACGCGCTGATCGACGGCGTGCTGTTCACGGGCAGCAGCCAGACCGGCGCCGCGCTGCATAAACAGTTCGGCGGCCAGCCGGGCAAGATGCTGGCGCTGGAAATGGGCGGCAATAATCCGCTGGTCGTCTGGGATGTCGAGAATATCGACGCGGCCGTGCACCACGCCGTGATGTCCGCGTTTATTTCGGCCGGCCAGCGCTGCACTTGCGCACGCCGCCTGATCGTGCAGGACAACGCACAAGGCCAGGCGTTTATTGACCGCTTGGTGGAAGTGGCTGCCAAGCTGCAGGTCGGCGCCTCGAATGCCGAGCCGCAGCCCTTCATGGGACCGGTCGTCTCCGCCGCCGTCGCCGCCCGCCTGGTGCAGGCGCAGGCCGAGATGGCAGCGAAGGGCGGCAAGGTGCTGCTGCAGATGCGCCAGCTTGATCCAAAGGCGGGCTTCGTCACTGCCGGCATCGTCGACGTGACCGATGCGCAGGGGATTCCGGACGAAGAGTGGTTCGGCCCGCTGCTGCAGGTCGTGCGCGTCAAGGATTTCGACGAGGCGGTGAAAGTCGCGAACGCCACCGAATTCGGCCTGGCCGCGGCGCTGCTGTCGCCGTCGGAAGAATTGTGGAAGCGCTTCGCGGTGCGCGCCCGCGCCGGCATCGTCAACTGGAACCGTCCGACCACCGGCGCGGCCAGTTCGGCGCCCTTCGGCGGCGTGGGTAAATCGGGCAACCATCGCCCGAGCGCCTATTATGCAGCGGACTACTGCGCCTATCCGGTCGCTTCGATCGAAACGTCCGAACTCGAAATGCCGGCCAAGCTGTCGCCAGGACTTACTTTCTAATTATGCGCAACGCTCGCGAATTCAATTTCGACGGCCTGGTTGGCCCGTCCCATAACTACGCCGGCCTTTCGTTCGGCAACGTCGCTTCGTTCAGCAATGTGCGGAGCAGCTCGAACCCGCGCCTGGCCGCGCTGCAGGGCCTGGCCAAGATGCGCGACCTGGCCGCGCGCGGCTTCGCGCAGGCCGTGATGCCGCCGCAGGCGCGTCCCAACTTCCGCCTGCTGCGCAGCCTCGGCTTCTCGGGTTCCGACGCCGACGTGCTGGCGCAAGCCTGGAGGGAGGCCCCGGTGATCCTGTCCTGCGCCTGGTCGGCGGCGCCGATGTGGACCGCGAATGCGGCCACGGTCAGCCCTTCGGCCGATACGCGCGACGGCCGCGTGCACTTCACGGCTGCAAACCTGAACAATAAATTGCACCGCTCGGAAGAGCACGCGCAGGCCACGCGCACGCTGCGCGCGATCTTTGCGAACCACGACCATTTCGTCGTGCACGACCCGCTGCCGCCGACGCCGGCCTTTGGCGACGAGGGCGCGGCGAACCACACGCGTTTCGCTGCGAACCACGGCGCGGCCGGTGTCGAGTTCTTCGTGTATGGACGGGTGGAATTCGATCCGTCGGCGCCGTTCCCGAAAAAATACCCGGCGCGCCAGACGCTGGAAGCTTCGCAAGCCGTGGCGCGCCTGCACGGCCTCGATCCGGCGCGCACGGTGTTCGCGGCGCAGAATCCGGACGTGATCGACCAGGGCGTGTTCCATAACGACGTCATCGCGGTCGGCAACGGCAACGTCTTGTTCTATCATGAGGAAGCGTTTGCGGACGAGGCCTCGACCATCGATGCGCTGCGCCGCTCTAGCGCGGGTGTCGGTGCTGAGTTCATGCCGGTGCGCGTGGCGGGCGCCATGGTGCCGGTGGCCGATGCGGTGGCGAGCTACCTGTTCAACAGCCAGCTGCTGAGCAAGCCGGATGGGAAGATGGCGCTGCTGGTGCCGCACGAATGCCGCGAGAACGCGGCGGTGGCGAACTACCTGGCTGGATTGGTAGCGAGCGGCGGGCCGATCGACGAGCTGCTCGAGTTCGACCTGCGCCAGAGCATGCGCAACGGCGGCGGGCCCGCCTGCCTGCGTTTGCGCGTGGCGCTGACGGACGACCAGGCGGCGGCGATGCACCAGGGCGTGATCATGACCGAGGCGCTGTATGCGCAGCTGGTGGAGTGGGTCGAGAAGCATTACCGGGACCGGATCGAGCCGAAGGATCTCGCGGATCCGCAGCTGGCGATCGAGTGCACCGGCGCATTGGAAGCGTTGGAACGGATTCTTGGCTTGCCGGGCTTGTACGATTTTAGTTAAGGCGCCGTCGAGCGGGCGTTGTAAACGCGTGGGCATGCCCCCCCTACGTTATGCAACGGCCACGGACTGCGGTGTAACGTAGGGTGGGCATGCCCACGCGGTACGGAATAAGCGAGCCACAAACAGCAGCAAAGAACCGGGCCTGGCGCACAACGCACCGTCCCGACCCAACAACGAGTGACAAGCTTCCGGGACAAGGAAGCCAAGGACCTGGACGGGACAACCCTGTCCACCAAACGCCGGTTGCGCGCAAAGTCACAAGCCGTAGCGCGAACGGGCAACAACACTAGCTTTGGAGAAGCAACGATGAACGACATGTCGCAAGATTTGCGTACGCAAACCCTCAACCTGGTGACCAACCAGCCAGCCGCAGGCGCGACCGAACAGGTCCGCGCCCTGATCAGCGCCTGGCTCGGCTCCCTCGACGAAGAAGATCTGGCCGGTACCGCGCCGCAAGCGCTGGCCCCCGTCCTGTGGGACGGCTTCACGCAGGCCGCGAAGCGCACCGCGCACGGCTGCCAGATCGCGCAACTGCGCTACACCGACACCAAGGGCGGCATGGCGACCGCGCTGCTGATCCTCAACCAGGACATGCCCTACCTGGTCGACTCCTTCGTCATGGCCATGCGCAAGGAGCGCGTCACCGCTGCCGGCGTGATGAACGCCGTGCTGCCGGTCCAGCGCGACGCAAACGGCATCGTCACCGCCGTCGGCACCCCCGGCGCGCCGCTCGAGTCCTATGTACTCGTGCTGCTGAACGACGAACTCGCCTTCGAAGAACTCGACAAGCTGACCGCGCGCATCCGCATGGTCGCCGACGACGCCGCCGTCGTGCACCGCGACGCCGTCGCCATGGGCGACCGCATGACCGAAGTGGCTGCCGCAGCAAGCGCCCACGGTACCCCGGCCGGCCAGGAAGTCGCCGCCTTCCTCGAGTGGGCGAAGAATGAAGGCTTCGAACCCTTCGGCTACGCATACTATGTCGTCCAGCCGGGCCAGACCCAACTAGTGCGCGACATCCCGAGCCGCATCGGCGTGCTGAAAGATACGGCGCATCCGGTCTACGGCACCTGCCTCGCCAACATCCCGGGCGAACTCAATACCTTATCAAGCCGCGCCGAAACGCTGTCGATCGTGAAGGCCGACGTCGAGGGTACCCTGCACCGCGACCAGCCGCTCGACTTCATCGGCGTGCGCAACACCGACGCGCAAGGGAACATCCTCGGCGAGCACTGCTTCGTCGGCCTGTTCACCCGCGCCGCCACCTCGACCCCGCTGGCGCGCCTGCCGTTCGCGCGCGGCCGTGTCGCGAAGGTCCTGAGCCTGGCCGGTGTGCGCCAGGAAGGCTTCCGCGCTGAGAAATTCCTCGAGATCCTCGAATCGCTGCCGCGCACCGAAGCGCTGGAAGCCGATCCGGAATGGCTGGCGCAGGTATGCAGCTCGGTCGTGTCGATGTACAAGCAGCCGCGCCCGAAAGTCTTCGCGCGCCGCGACGTGTATGGCCGCCACCTGAACGCCCTGGTCTACCTGCCGCGCGAGCGCTACAGCGCCGTGATGGCCTCCAGCCTGGCGCAAGCCCTGAAGGAAAGCTCGGGCGCGCACGAAGTGCGCATCCAGACCATGGTGGCCGACGGCCCGCTGGCCCGGGTCTACCTGATCGCGCACGGCGCCCGCTACCCGCTCGACCTCGAGACCGACATCCAGCAGCCGCTGCTGGCGGTGCTGGACGGCTGGCATGACCGCTTCGGCGCCATGACCAACGCCGTCGAGGATCACGCGCAGCGCAGCAGCCTGCGCAAATTCGGCGCCAACCTGCCGGTGTCCTTTGTCGCCGCGACCGCCCCGGACATCGCTTTCCGCGACCTGCAGGCCATGCTGAACAAGGGCCAGCACGACCGCGTGGCCGTGCGCATCGAACCTGGCAGCGGCGAGGGCAACGCCGCCCGCGACGCCTCGATCCGCCTGTACTCGGGCGAGAACGTGCCGTCGCTGTCGCGCATCCTGCCGGCCCTGCAGAACGCCGGCATCGCGGTCGACCGCGAGCAGACCTGGTCGATCACGAGCGCCGACGGCGTGCGCCGCCACGTTACCGCGCTGGCGGTGGACGACGAGAGCGGCGCCAAGCTGGTCAAGGACGGGATCGCACCGGTGGCCGAAGAACTGTTCACGGCGCTGTTCAACGACGAAGCCGAAGACGGCCGCCTGAACGGTTTGACCATCGAAGGCGGCCTGTCGACGCGCGAAGTGCAGCTGGTGCGCGGCTATATCAGCTACTGGCGCCAGCTCGGCTCGAAGTTCTCGGTGCGCTACATGGCCGAGACGCTGCGCGCGCAGCCGGCCCTGCTGAAGGAATTCGTCGCTGCCTTCCTGCAGCGCTTCAACCCGGCCCTGTCGGAGTCCGAGCGCGCGCAAGGCACGGCGAAACTGGCCTCGCTGAAGGCCGGCCTGTCGAGCGTGAACCACGCCGACACCGAAGAAATCATGGCCGCCCTGGTCGAGCTGGCGCTGGCAACCGTCCGCACCAACTACTTCCAGAACGACGGGGAGAAGATCATCTTCAAGTTCGACACCAGCAACCTGTCGCTGGCGCCGGAACCGCGTCCTTACCGCGAGATCTACGTGTTCTCGCGCCGCTTCGAGGGCCTGCACCTGCGTGGCGGCCCGGTCGCCCGCGGCGGCCTGCGCTGGTCGGACCGCATGGAAGACTACCGCACCGAGGTGCTGGGCCTGGTGAAGGCGCAGATGGTTAAAAATGCCGTCATCGTGCCGGCCGGCTCGAAGGGTGGTTTTGTCTGCAAGCAGATGCCGAAAGACGCCGCGCGTGAAACCGTGGCGGCCGAGGGCGAAGCCGTGTACCGCCTGTTCATCGCCAGCCTGCTGGAAGTGACCGACAACCGCGTGCGCGGCGCGATCGTGGCGCCGGAAAGCACCGTGCGCTACGACCAGGACGACCCGTACCTGGTGGTCGCCGCCGACAAGGGCACCGCGACCTTCTCCGACATCGCCAACGGCATCGCCGTCCAGCGCGGCTTCTGGCTGGGCGACGCCTTTGCCTCGGGCGGCTCGAACGGCTACGACCACAAGAAGATGGGCATCACGGCCAAGGGCGCCTTTGAAGCGGTAAAACGCCACTTCTACGAAATCGGCCACGACATGAGCACGACCCCGATCACGATGGTCGGCGTGGGCGACATGTCGGGCGACGTGTTCGGCAACGGCGTGCTGCTGTCGCGCCAACTGAAGGTGCTGGCCGCGTTCGACCACCGTCACATCTTCCTCGACCCGACCCCGGATGTCGCGGCCTCGTTCGCCGAGCGCCAGCGCATGTTCGCGCTGCCGCGTTCGTCGTGGGAAGACTACGACAAGAGCCTGATCTCGCTTGGGGGCGGCGTCTTCCCGCGCAGCGCCCGTTCGATCGAACTGTCGCCGCAGATCCGCGCCGCGCTCGATATCGAAGAGACCGCGCTGGCGCCGGAAGAGCTGATGCACCGTATCCTGCTGGCGCCCGTGGACCTGTTCTACAACGGCGGTATCGGCACCTATATCAAGGCCTCGACCGAGACCCACGCCCAGGTGAAGGACCGCGCCAATGACCGCATCCGCGTCAACGGCAACGAACTGCGCTGCAAGGTGGTGTCCGAAGGCGGCAACCTGGGCGCGACCCAGGCGGGCCGTATCGAATTCGCCCTGGCCGGCGGGCGCATCTTCACCGATGCGATCGACAACTCGGCCGGCGTGGATTGCTCGGACCACGAAGTCAACCTCAAGGTCTGGCTCGACACCGAAGTCAATGCCGGCAAGCTGCCTGAAGCCGACCGTAACCGCATCCTGAACGAGATGACGGGCGACGTCGAGCACCTGGTCCTGCGCGACAACACGCAGCAGACCCGCCTGCTGACGCGCGAAGTGCAGGCACAGGGCAACGGTTCCGTGGTCGACAGCTATGCCGCGCTGATCACCAGCCTGGAAGGCGAGGGCGCCGTCTCGCGCGAGCTGGAACAGCTGCCGACGGACGCCGAACTGCAGCGCAGGAAAGCCTTGGGTGTTGGTTTGACCGCGCCGGAACTGGCGGTCGTCGTTGCCAACGTCAAGAACCGCTTCAAGCGCATCCTGGCTACGCTGCCGTTGACCGACGAACCATGGGCCGACACGGTGCTGCGTCCTTACTTCCCGGCGCAGATGGTCGCCACCCGCGATCCGCTCGACAACCCGCTGGCCAACGCGATCCTCGCGACCGTGCTGGCGAACGAAGCGGTCAACCGTTGCGGTCCGCTGATGATCCGCGACCTGGCCACCGAACACCGCGTCGACGAGGCGGAAGTCGTCAAAGCCTGGGGCCGCGCCTGGTCGGCGCTGAACCTGGCGCCGGTGTTCGACGCGCTCGACGCCGATGCCCTGAACGTGCCGCGTGAAGTCTCGGTCGCGGTCGACCAGCGCACCCGCGCACTGCTGCGCGCCGTGATCGAAGGCGTGCTGTCGCTGCCGGCAGGTACGGACGGCATGGCCGAGCTGACCGCGCTGTTCTCGAACAGCGAGCAGCTGCGCCAGCTGATGCCGGCCAAGTCGGAAGCGGATGGCCATGCGGGCCTGAACGCCGGCTTCGTGCAGGCCTGGAAGTCGGTCGAAACGATCGAATCGCTGGCGACCTTCCTGTTTGCTGCCGTCTCCGTGCAGCGTCCAGCCGGCATGTCGCTGGCCCAGTTCCTGCAGGTCGGCATGGCGCTGCGCGAAAAGGCCGGGATCGATACGCTGGAGCGTGGACTGAAGCTGCCGCCGCAGAGCAAGTCGCAGGAACAGCTGCGCAACTACGCGATGCAGGCACTGCGCCGCACCCAGCAGCGCCTGCTGCTGCAGGTGATCGAGCGTGCCGGCAGCGGCGACGCGCTGGCGGCGGTCGACAAGGTGACTGCGGATATGGGCCTCACCGGTTACGCGCCGGCCACCGACCTCGAACAGGCAATGCTGAACGTCTGGTCGCTGTCGGAAGGTTCGAACCCCGAACGCCTGGCGGCATAAGCGATGAGCGCGCCCGTGACCCCTCAGTTTCCCAATGCGGTGCCTGACGCGGTGCGCGCGCTGGCCGAAGCCGATTTCGGCACGGTCGCGCAGCGCTTCCGCGATGCCGGCTTCGTGGTCGGGATGCCTGCGAAGGGCATCCTGACGGTGAAGGGCGTGCAGCCCGTGACCCGGCCGGCGGTGCTGCTGTCGGTGGGCGTGCATGGCGACGAGACCGGGCCGATCGAAATGGTCGCCCATGTGCTCGAACGTCTCTCGCGCGCGCCAACGGCATTGGCGGTGGACCTGATGCTCTGCGTCGGGAACATCGAGGCGATCGCCGCGGGCAAGCGGTTCATCGACGCCGATTTGAACCGCATGTTCAAGCCGGATCGGGGCGCGCTGGCCGGCACCGCGGAAGCGGCGCGGGCCGACGAGCTGATCGCCGCCACCGATGCCTTTTTCGCCGGCACCGGCCCGGTGCGCTGGCACCTGGATTTGCACACGGCGATCCGCGCCTCGCACTATCCGATGTTCGCGATCGTGCCGGACCTGATCGCCGACCACGGCAAGGAAGCGCTGATCGACTGGCTGGGACAGGCGGCGATCGGCGCGATCGTCATGAACCCGAAGTCGGCCGGTACCTACAGCTATTATTCGAGCGAGTACCACGCCGCGGCAGGCAGCACCGTGGAGCTGGGGCGGGTGGGCACGCTGGGCCGGAACAACCTGGACCAGTTTGCCGATGCGTCCGCGGCATTGGACGCCTTGCTGCGTGGCGAACAGGTGGCGGCGAAGACGGAGCCGCATGTGTTCAAGGTGGCGCAGGAGATCGTCAAACTGTCCGACGATTTCAAGATGGGCTTCAGCCGCGAGACGCCGAATTTCGCGTCGCTCAAGCGGGGAGAGGTGATCGCCACCGATGGGGAGACCGTGTATTCGGTCTTCCACGAGGAGGAGATGGTGGTGTTTCCGAATCCGGATGTGCGGGTCGGATTGCGCGCCGGCTTGATGGTGGTGCGGGTGAATTGATCGAAACGCCGCGGAATCCGCGGCGTTTTTATTTCCGCTACGGTATGCTGGCGTTATGGTGTCATGACGCATCGTGTCTGCTCGCCCGTTCCATACGCGTGGGCTCGAGAGCCCACCCTACGGTGCGCCGCTGCCATCACATCATCGTTAGCCGATGCGTAACGTAGGGTGGGCATGTCCACGCGTTACGCCCGCCTGCAGAATCCCCCCATGTTCGCTAGACTGGCCCTTTGTACAAGACCGGAGCCTTTCCATGAGCATGCTGTTCAGCCCCTACCAACTCGGACCACTCGAACTCAGCAACCGCATCGCCATCGCCCCCATGTGCCAGTACTCGGCCGACGCGGGCCTGGCCACCGACTGGCACATGATCCACCTCGGCCAGCTGGCCCTGTCCGGCGCCGCGCTCCTGATCATCGAGGCGACTGCCGTCACGGAGGAGGGACGCATTACGCCGGGCGACCTGGGCCTGTGGTCCGATGCCCACCTGGAGGCCTTACAACCCGTGATCGCCGCGATGCGCCGCCATTCGCCGATCAAGATCGGCATCCAGCTGGCCCACGCCGGCCGCAAGGCCTCGAGCGCCGCGCCTTGGGAAGGCGGCGCCAACATCCATCCTGGCCAGCCGGGCGGCTGGCAGACCGTAGCGCCATCGGCGGTGCCGCATGCCGAAGGCGAGAGCGTGCCGCTGGCGCTGGATGCCGAAGGCCTGCAGCGCATCAAGCAGGGCTTCGTCGACGCCGCCCTGCGCGCACACGCACTCGGCCTGGACGCCATCGAACTGCACGGCGCCCATGGCTACCTGCTGCACCAGTTCCTCTCCCCGCTGGCGAACAAGCGCGAGGACGCGTACGGCGGGTCGCTGGAAAACCGCATGCGCTTCCCGCTGGAGGTATGCGCAGCGGTGCGAGCGGCCGTGCCGGACATGTGCGTCGGCATGCGCATCTCGGCCAGCGACTGGGTCGAAGGCGGCTGGGACCTCGAGCAGAGCGTGCAGTTTGCGCATGCGCTGGAAAAGCTGGGCTGCGACTTCATCCACGTATCGAGCGGCGGCGTCTCGCCGCTGCAGAAGATCCCGGTCGGCGCCGGCTACCAGATCGCCTTCGCCGAGCGCATCAAGCGCGAGACGAGCATGCCGACCATCGGCGTCGGCCTGATCACCGAGCCGCAGCAGGCCGAGCACATCCTGCGTTCCGGCCAGGCCGACATGGTGGCCCTCGCGCGCGCCATGCTGTACGACCCGCGCTGGCCCTGGCATGCCGCGGCCGAACTGGGTGCGCAGGTGGCCGCGCCGCCGCAATACTGGCGCTCGCAGCCGCACCAGTACAAGACGCTGTTCGGAGAGACGCGCCTCGGGCAGCGCTGAACACCGCCTTTTCGCGCTCCAGGGCGTGAAATGCGCAGTTCGTCGCAGGCGGCGCGACGGCAGCAGGGCCTCGCTCTAGAGTGGCATCATCGGCGCACACGCGCCTCACCACGACTACAGAGGTCCTCCATGCGTAACTTGCTCGCCCTTGCCTGCGTCGCCGCCCTGAGCGGCTGCATCGTCATTGCCACCCCGTCCGGCGAGGGCGGCAAGGATTACCAGGTGTATACCCCGTTGAACGCCTCGACGATCGAGGGCAACGGCGTCGCCGCACGCGATCAGCGCAACGTGGCGCCGGTCCCCGGGCTGGACGTGGGCGGTTCGATGATCGTCGACGTGCGCGTCGGCGGCGCACCGTCGCTGGTGCTGGAGGGCGACAGCAACCTGCTGCCACTTGTGAAGACCGAGACGCGCGGCGCGACCCTCTACATCGAGACCAAAAACCGCCTGCGCAGCAGCACGCCCCTGAAAATCACCTACACGGTGGCGCGCCTGAGCGACCTGCACCTGGGCGGCTCGGGCCATGTCACAGTGCGCGATCTGAACGGCGAACCGCTGTCGGTGCGCCTGGGCGGCTCGGGTGTGGCGCGCCTGTCCGGCGAGGTGGCGGAGTTCGACGCGAAGGTATCGGGCTCGGGCAAGATCGAGGCGGGCGAGCTGCGCGCGCGCAGTGCGAATGTCGATGTCAGCGGCTCGGGCGGGGTGATCCTCGGCCAGGTCCGCGGCGATAACGCGCGCATCGGGATCAGCGGTTCGGGAACGGTGCAGACCAAAGGATCGGTGCGCAGCCTGAACGTGCGCGTCAGCGGTTCCGGCAGCGCCGACCTGGCGGGCTTGACGACGGAGCAGGGGGACCTGGCCAGCAGCGGCTCGGGCGGCATCTCGGCCACCGTGCGCCAGTCGGTGTTTGCGCGCACCAGCGGTTCCGGTCCGATCCGCGTGTACGGGCAGCCGGCCCAGCGCGACGTCGGCGGACGTGGCGTGCAGATGTTGTAAGTAGCAGAGGTGTACCGTTTCGTAGGGTGGGCGCCCCCGCGCCCACGCGGTACATACAGGTCACGCAGCTTGCGGCCGCGATGAATCGCTCGCACAGCATCCGCGAGCCACAACAATATGATCGTGGCACGGTGATGCGGTACGAGCGACATTTCACGGCACGTAGTGCAAGGATGCGCACGTAAGCGCGTGGGCGCAGGGGCGCCCACCCTACGTCAGCATGCGCCATTACATCGCCACATGCCCACGATGACGCCTTACAGCAGGTGATCCAGCAAGTCCGGCCCGAACACCTCACGGTGCAGGCGCGGCGCCGGCACGCCGGCATTGAGCAGCGCCAGCCACTGCGCCTGCATGAACTTCAGCGGCCCGCACAGCCAGACCTCGGTCTGCTCCACATCCCACTGCGGCAAACGCGCGACGTCCATGCGCCCGACCATCACGCCATCGGCGGCGCTGCCAAGGTCCTCATAAAACGTCGCGACATGCAGGTTCGGCATGATGGCCCGTGCGGCGGCGAGGTCGGCCTGCAGCGGGTGGTGCGCCGCATCGCGCGCGGCGTGGGCGAAGATGACGCGGCGCTCCGGATGCACCAGCGCGATGCGGTTCAGCGCCGAGACCATCGGCGTGATGCCGACGCCGGCCGAGAGCAGCACGATCGGCGCTTCCGACTCGGTGTCCGGCGTGAACTCGCCGAACGGGTGCGTCACCTGCAGCACGCTGCCGACCTTCACGTTGGCATGGATCCAGTTCGACACTTCGCCGGCCGGCGCTTCTTCCAGCGCATCCTCGCGCTTGACCGAAATACGCAGGCTGCCCTTGCCCGAGGCGTCCGACAGGCTGTACTGGCGCAGCTGGTGGCGCCCGTCCGGCAGGTCGACGGCGACGCTGACGTACTGGCCCGCCTTGAATGGCGGCAGCGCCTTGTCGTCGGCCGGAACAAAGCGGATCGACAGCACGTTGGCACTTTCACGCGTCACCTCGGTCACTTGCATCGGGCGCGTTTCGCCCGGCTCGATGCCGGCCGTGCTGTACATTTCGGCTTCGGCGGCAATCAGCAGGTTCGCCAGCGAACCGTAGGCTTCGGCCCAGGCGTCGAGCAGCGGTTGCGTGGCGGCGTCGCCCAGGGTGGCCGAAATGGCCGCCAGCAGGTTGCGGCCGACGATCGGGTAGTGCTCGGCGCGAATGCCGATCGAGACGTGTTTATGCACGATGCGCTTGACCACCGGACCCAGCGCTTCGGGCGTGCCGATATTCGCCGCGTAGGCAAACACGGCCGAAGCGAGCGACTGCTGCTGCGCGCCGCTGGCCTGGTTGCCCATGTTGAACAGGCGCGTCAGTTGCGGGTTCTCGGCGAACAGGTTCTTGTAGAACAGGCTGGTGATGGCAAGACCATGTTCGCGCAGGACAGGGACGCTGGCATCGATATAGGGACGGGAGGCGGCGGAGATCATCGTGGTTTCCTCATTGCTGCATTTAATATGCAACTTTATAGTTCAAAAAAACGCCCGCTTCGGGCGCTCCATGCTGGGCTGGCTCTAAGCCGTGCCAGCTGTCGTTCCATCCCAGAAAATCTTGTGCATCCGGACGATCTGCTCGCCGGTGCTGCCTTCGGTGATGCGCGCCAGGGTGTAGCGGTCCATCTCCGCATAAAAGGCGCGCATGCCGGCTTTTAACATTCCGCGCAGCTGGCAATCGAGGCTCAATGCGCAGCGGGTCGCTTCGCAGTCGACGAGTTCGTCGTCGCCTTCGAGTTCGCGCAGCACCTGGCCGACCGTCAACACGTGCGGATCGGCGGCCAGGCGCAGGCCGCCATTGCGTCCGCGCAGGGCGCGCACCCAGCCGGCGCGGGCCAGGTGGCCCACGACTTTGACCAGGTGGTTTTGCGGGATCGCGAACTGCGTGGCGATCTCGGCAACCGTCACCGGATGGGGGCGTTCGCCGGCGCGCTCGAGGTAAATCAGCACGCGCAAACCGATGTCGGAAAAGCGGGTCAGACGCATAAGATGTCTTCAGGAAAGAACGGGTTCATTTTAGCGCATTAAATACGCATCGTAAATGCATGTTTAGGTAAAACTATTTTCTCAAGCACAGCCAACAGCCCCATGAATCGGCCCTATAATCGCGAACTTTGGCGGCGTTTCGAGCTCAGCCATTTCTCACTCGCGACAAAGGAACACTGTGAATCTGACACTTGGGCAGAAGCTGATTCGTACCAAATCGGCCGAACGCGCGCATGAAGACAGCCAGGCCCATGGCGGCGGCCTGAACCGCACGCTGGGCTTGTTCCCGCTGACCATGATCGGCGTCGGCGCCACCGTCGGCACCGGCATCTTCTTCACCATGGTCGAAGCGGTGCCGAAAGCAGGGCCCGCCGTCATTCTATCCTTCCTGATCGCCGCCATCACCGCCGGACTGACGGCGCTGTGCTACGCCGAGCTGGCCGGGCGCGTGCCGGCATCGGGCTCATCTTACTCGTTTGCCTATGCCACGGTCGGCGAATTCGCCGCCTTCATCGTGGCCGCCTGCCTGTTGCTCGAATACGGCCTGGCCGGCAGCGCGGTGGCGATCGGCTGGTCCGACTACCTGAACAATTTCCTGCAAAACGCCTTCGGCTGGGAAATCCCGGCCGCCCTGCGTTCGCCCATGTTCGTCTCGGACCATAGCAACCTGACTGTCCACTCGGGCAATTTCAACTTGCCGCCGGTGCTGCTGGTGATCATGTGCTGCATCCTCCTGATTCGGGGCACCAAGGAATCGGCGACGACGAATGCGATCATGGTCGTCATCAAGCTGGCCATCCTCACCTTCTTCTCGGTGATCGCGTTTAGCGGTTTTGATGTGAATAATTTCCACCCGTTCTTCAATACCGACAACAGCAAGGGCTTTGCCGGCATGGCCGGCGTGACGGCCGCGGCCGGTACCGTGTTCTTCTCCTTCATCGGCCTCGACACGATTGCCACCGCGGGCGAAGAAGTCAAGGACCCGCGCCGCAACGTGCCGATCGGCATCCTGGCCGCGCTGGTCATCGTCACCCTGTTCTACATGCTCGTCGCCCTGGCCGCGATGGGCGCGCAGCCGGCGCACCTGTTCGAGGGCCAGCAGGCCGGCCTGTCGGTGATCCTGCAGAACGTTACCGGCAAGGCCTGGCCGGCGCTGGTGCTGTCGGCCGGCGCCGTCGTCTCCGTGTTCTCGGTGACCCTTGTCACGATTTACGGCCAGACGCGCATCCTGTACGCCATCAGCCGCGACGGCCTGATCCCGAAAACGTTCCAGAAGGTAAACCCGCGCACGGGTGCGCCGGTGTCGAACACGCTGATCGTCTGCCTGGTCGTGGGCCTGGTGGCCGGCCTGGTCGACTCGACCTTCCTCTGGGACATGGTCAGCATGGGCACGCTGACGGCGTTTATCGTTGTCTCGATCGCGGTGCCGGTGATCCGCGCCAAGCAGGGTCCGAATGCCGAGCACGGCTTCCGCGTGCCCTTCGGGCCGTATGTGGTGCCGGGCCTGTCGATCCTGGCCTGCCTGTACATCATGAAGGACTTGCCGCTGGCGACCTTCCGCGTGTTCTTCATCTGGATGGCGGCGGCGGTGGCGACGTATTTCCTGTACAGCGTGCGGCATAGCCGGCTGAACAAGAAAGGCTGATCGAACAGGCGGGCCGCGTTCGGCGCGGCGCGGCGCGTCTGGATGGAAAAAAAGAAAACCACGCGCCTTGCGGCAGCGTGGCTTTTCTTTTGGTAAGGGTGTCAGCCGCGGCGTGCGCGGCGAACACCGGCCGCGCCCAGCAGGGCGATGCCGAACAGGGCCAACGAGCCTGGTTCCGGAACGTCATTGGCCGGAGGGGCGATTTCGACCGGCGTGTAATCGATGGTCAGCGAACCGCCCAGGAAGTTCAGGTCGCCGATCGCGTTGATGCCGAAGCCCAGCTGCTTGCTTGCGAGCAGGTCAGCCAGCAGGGAGCCTGTCGGCACGAACTCACCGATCAGCGAGAAGTTGCCAGCATAGGTATCGGTGTGCGTGCTGCTCTCGGTGTTCGTGATCGTGTAGTGAGCAGTACGCTTGCAGCTGCTGCTGTTCTTGTCGTAATCGGCTTTGGTGCAGGCCTTGGTTCCCTGCATATAAGTGTAATACGAGAACTCCTCATTACCCTTCGTTGACTCGCCAGGAATGTCGCTCGTCGTCAGCGCCGTCGAGCCGCTCAGAAACAGGCCGCCGATGGACAGCGATGCCGATTCCATTGGATTGGTCACGGTGTACAGCGTCGTTTTGGTGGTCGTCACCGTGCTCTTGCCGTCTTTGTTACCGGTTGGATCGATGACAACCGGATCGGAGGGCTTCGTGGTCGTCACACCTGGCGGGGTCAGCAGTGTATCCGCATTGTCCGCGAACTGGAACGAGAAGCCAATATTCTGGACGGTGAAATTGGCTGGCAGCGAGCTGAAGTCGAAGCTGCCGGTGTAGCCGGGACCGTTCAGATAGATGGGCGTGCTGTCAAGGTTCAGGGTGATTTGCGCGGCGGATGCCTGGGAAGCGGCGGCGAATGCGAGTACGGTGAGTGCCGACTTGAGGTGGTGCTGGATTTTCATGGTATCCCTGTATTTATAAGTAAGTTCTAGTAGAAAAAACGATCGTATTCAAATGCGTGCTGCTGAAGAATGCGGTGACACGTATTGCGAACCAACGAGCTGCGAGCCGAGCAACGATGCAGTCCAGCCAGGTTCTGCAAGCGCCACTCCAAATGTAACGTGCGCTTTTTAAGGTGTGACAGTTTGTCATCGTTATTTTATTTGAAGCAATTTTAATGCCAATTGGAATTTATTCTATAAATCAAGGGCTTGTATGTACGGTGGGTAAGATGGTGTAAAGTTTACCGAAAGTTAAATCTGAGATTTTGCTGAGAGGTAACAAGATGCGTGCAAATGCAATCAAGATCCGCGAACTTGCTTAAAAATGGCAAATAAAAAAGCCACGCGCCTTTCGGCAGCGTGGCTTTGTTGGAGGCGCAGTGCGCCTCTCTATAACAACTGGATTACAGCGCGTTCATTTCCTTCAGCAGGTTATCCGCCTTGTCGACATGCTTCATGTTCCACAGGATGTAACGGATGTCGACCTGGATGTCGCGCGTATTGGCCGCATTGAAATCCCAGTCCGAAATGATCGAGTCCAGGGTGCCGTCGAAGGCCAGGCCGATCAGCTCGCCGCGCTTGTTCAGCGCTGCGGAACCCGAGTTGCCGCCGGTGATGTCCAGCGTCGCCAGGTAGTTCACGGGCACGGTCTTCAGTGCAGGATCGACGAATTTGCCGAAGTTTTTCGCCTTGATCGCCGCCAGCTGGGCGGTCGGGGCGTTGAACTCGCCTTCGCCGGTGGCCTTCGCGACCACGCCTTTAACCGTGGTGAACGCGGTCCACGAACCGGTGCCGTCGGCGCCATGGTCGCGGCCGGCGATCTTGCCGAAGGTGACGCGCAGGGTGCCGTTGGCGTCCGGATAGACGGCCTGGCCCTTGCTGTTCATGTAGGCGATCTTCGCTTTCATGTAGGCCGCGTAGGACTTCTGGATCTTGCCGGCGAGCTCTTCCTCTTTGGCTTCGTCCTTCATGTCGGCGTCATACATCGCGACTGCTGCCTTGATGAAGCTGTCGTCGCTGGCTTTGAAGTCGGCCGGGGTCTTCTTCAGCCAGGCGGTACGCTCTTCCTTGTTGGCAAGCTTGGAACCGGCATAGGCCTTGTCGATGGCGGCCTTCAGCTCGTCCTGGCTCATGCCGGAACGAATGCCGAGGGCGGCGTTGAAGGCGCTGTCCTGCTCCTTGGCCGGCTGGGCCAGGTACTTGGTGAGGAAGTGCATGACCAGCGCCTTGTCGACCTTTTCGTCGTAGGTGCGGTCCTGGCCGGTGATGACCGAGGTCATGCGCGCCATGTCGCGTTCCTGGTAGCCCGATTTACGCTCGGCGTCCGGCTTGGTGCGCTCGTTGGCCAGGCGGTACAGGGTGCGTGCCGAACCCAGGAAGCGCGGCTGGGCATAGCCCTGGTAGAAGCCTTCCTTGGTGTGGGCGTCGCGCTCGGCGATCAGCTTTTCGACGGCGTCGATGTCGCCGGCGAACTGTTTTTTACGGGCTGCGTCGCTGTTGACCCAGGCCTTCAGCGCATTGTGTTCTGCGGTCTTGCGCGCCAGGAAGTCGCTTTCCCCGTAGGAGGTCAGCATGCCCTTACGGTTCTTGTAGTAATTGTTCACGCCGGCGATCTGGCCAGCGTACTTCAGCTTGGCGGCCGGGTCGTTCTTGGTTTCGCGCTCGATGATGGCGAGCACGTCACCCGAGGCTTGCACGAAAGCAGGGTAGTTCCAGTCGAAGGTGTACTGCACTTCCGACGGCAGGCGGTGGCGGTTGGTGCGGCCAGGGTAGCCGACGACCATGATGAAATCGCCTTCCTTCGAACCTTCGCTGGCGATTTTCAGGTGGTGCTTCGGCACGTACGGGACGTTATCGGTCGAATAGTCGGCGGCCTTGCCGTCTTTCGACACATAGGCGCGATAGAAACCGTAGTCGCCGGTGTGGCGCGGCCACATCCAGTTGTCGGTGTCGCCGCCGAATTTACCGACGCCCGAAGGCGGCGCGTGCACCAGGCGCACGTCGCGGATTTCCAGTTGTTTCAGGCGATAAAACTCGAGGCCGCCGTAGTAGCTGGCCACGGTGCAGCGGTAGCCCGGCGTTTTTTCGCAGGCTGCAACCATTTCCTTCTGATTCTTTTCGATCGCGGCGATGCGCGCCTTGCCGGTCAGCTTGGCCACTTTGGCGTCGATGATCTGGTCGCTGACGTTGGCCACTTCTTCCGTCACGAACACGCGGCTGCCCGGTGCGGCCGGCAGTTCCTCGCCCAGGCTCTTGGCCAGGAAACCGTTGGTCAGCAGGTCGCGCTGCGGCGTCGAGTTGACGGCGACGCTGTTGTAGACGCAGTGGTGGTTGGTGACGATCAGGCCTTGCGGCGAGACGAACGACGCCGAGCAGCCGCCCAGGCTCACGACCGCACCCATCGGGAATTCGGTCAGTTTGGTCAGCGTGGCAGGGTCGAGTTCGAGGCCGGCGGCTTTCAGTTGCTGGGCTACTTGTGGCAGCTGCTGCGGCATCCACATGCCTTCGTCCGCGTGTGCGGCGAAGCTGGAGAGGATGGCCAGCGAGAGGAGGGTCTTTTTCATTCGCGATCGATCAGGAAGGTTATCGGAGACGTCTGCTTCAAAAAAGCATCCCAAGAGTATCCGTAATCCCTGACCGGCTCGTCAACCGTTATTTCCCTCGCTGTACAGACGGTATTTACAGCTGCGAACCCAGCAGCGAGGCGAATTCGCCGCTCAGTTTTTCCGTCCACGGGCGCTTGTGCCAGGCGACCAGCGTCATGCGCCGCGCACGCTGCCAGTCCTGGTCGAAGACCGCATCCTGGGCGCGCGCGAAATCGGCGTCGAGCACATTCAAATTCGCTTCGTCGTTGATGCTGAACGAGCGATTGTCGAAATTGGTCGAGCCGACCGAGACCATCAGCGAATCGACGATCAGCGCTTTCACGTGGTACATGGTGGGCTGGTATTCGGCGATCTCGATCCCGGCCTCGAGCAGGGGACCCCAGCGTTCGCGCGAGGCCAGCCGTACCACATCCGAATCGATCTCTTTACCCGGCGTAATAATGCGCACCTTGACGCCGCGTTTCGCGGCGGCGACCAGTGCGCGCACGGTCAGTTCGTCGGGCACGAAATACGAGGCCGACAGGTTGATCGAGTGGCGGGCGGCGGTAATTGCCATCAGGTACATCAGGTGCATGCTCTCGCTGCCGCCGGTGGGCGAGCTGGAGAACATCTGGGCCGGCATGGTGCCGACCGGCCTCAGGGGCGGGAAATAGGCGGCGCCGTCGAGCACCACACCGGTCGCCTTGAGCCAGTTATCGGTGAACACGGCCTGGATCTGGCCAACCACGGGACCTTCGACGCGGAAATGGGTGTCGCGCCAGTGATTTTCGTCCTGGGCATGGCCGCGCCACTGGTCGGCGATGCCGACGCCACCCGTAAAGCCGACCGTGCCGTCGACGATCAGCAGTTTGCGGTGGGTGCGGTTGTTCAGGCGCGCGAGTTTCCACCAGACCGGCTTGTGGTAGCGCTGCAATTGCACACCGGCGTCGCGCATTTTTTTCATGGCTTCGTCCTTCATCTTGATGCTGCCGATGAAGTCGAGCATCACATGCACTTTCACGCCGGCGCGCGCGCGCTCGGCCAGTGCCTCGGAAAATTCTTCGCCGATCGTTTCCGACCAGTAGATATAGGTCTCGAAGGTAATCGTTTTTTTTGCGCCGCGGATCGCCGCGAGCATGGCGGGGAAGATCTCCTCGCCGTTGAGCAGGGTCTCGACCTTGTTGCCTTCGATAATAGGGGGGCCGAGCAGCACGCCCACCGAGCGCCGGAACTGGGCGTCGTGGATATCGTATTGGGTCTTGAGCTGGGTTTCGATCTGCTTCTCGCCAGGGGCGAAATTGAGCGCCAGAAAGCCGACCAGGAGGGTCAGGATGCAGCTTGTTATCGAAATAGTGACTTTGCTAGCGCGCATACGAAATCCAGACGAAAAAAAACCAACGCGTGGAAGCGTTGGTTATATGGGGCCAAACACTGATTAACGTACCCGGCCGCGACGCAGCAGGTTGACGATAGCCAGCAGGATGACGGCACCCAGGAACGAAACCAGCAGCGACGACACGCTGAAATCATCCGAATTGATAGTGCCATTACCGAACAGCGGGGAGAGCAACCAGCCGCCCAGGAAGGCGCCGATGATACCAACCACAACGTTCAGAATCATGCCCTGCTCTGCATCGGTCTTCATGACCATGCTTGCAAGCCAGCCCAGGATACCACCGACGACGATCCAGATGATGAATAGCATTTTAGTTCCTCCTCATAGTAAAAAAAACCTACCCGAGGCCAATTGATTGCGGTGGCCATGTAAAAAAGTCTACAGATCGACGGGATAGCGGGTCGGTGCGGCAACGAACGTTAGACGATG
>Ga0308170_10001240_pt1 | contig 25625 bp, 21 predicted proteins | sample PhyBR2_2_FD_202136 | JGI IMG/M metagenome (GOLD analysis project Ga0308170, IMG submission 202136) | Phyllosphere microbial communities from UC Gill Tract Community Farm, Albany, California, United States - DLSLSB.R2 | ecosystem: Host-associated > Plants > Phyllosphere > Unclassified | place...
TGGTTGAGGCATTTGATTTGCGCTCGATGGACTATCAGCAGGATGCGTGCCAGCTTTTTCGCGACGCCTCGAAATTGAGTGCATGTCGTTGAAAATAAAGGAGATTTTCTTGCTCTTCTCAGCCGTTTACGGCGTTGGAGGAAGCGGCCGCAGGCATCGTCGGTGATGGCGCGGACCCAACACCTTTCGGGACCTGTTCGGCGCCGACCCACACCCGGCGTGCGACAGGACTTGATCATCCGGGCTTTCATGCTAGTCTCAATACACGCCCCGGGATCTAACAAACACAACCATGGATAGCTTCGCCCAAGCGATCCGGCAACTGCAGGCCGGCACCTTGCCGCGTGCCGAATTCTTTGCCGAGGTCGATCGCGTGCTCGAAAGTGCGCCCGAGAGCGTGGGCCGCCTGCTCGAGGTCCTGAGCGAAGAGCATGCACGCAAGCCGCTGCCGGGCGAGGTCTATACGGAAATCCAGCATCGCATCGAACGCCTGATCGTCGCGCGCCAGCACAAGGAGGGCGACGACACCTTTGTCCAGACCCGGCCCGGCGCGTACACCATGCGCGATGCTCCACCGCCCCCGCGCGAATACGAAGGCGATGCCGATCCCGAACCCGAACGCGTGAAAGGCGTCGGCGATACGCTGAACAATCGCTTCGTGCTGGAGGAATGCATCGGCTTCGGCGGGATGGGGACCGTGTACAAGGCGCTCGACCTGCGCAAGCTGGAGGCGTCGGATCGCAAGCCGTATATCGCCATCAAGGTATTGAACGTCCAGTTCCGTGGCCACCCGAAGTCCCTGATCGCCCTGCAGCGCGAAGCACGCAAGGCGCAGGCGCTGGCGCATCCGAACATCGTGTCGGTCTACGATTTCGACCGCGATGGCCCGATGGTCTACCTGACGATGGAATACCTGAAGGGCAAGGCCCTCAGCCAGGTACTGCGTGCGCCGGGCTTCGCCGGCATGCCGTACCCGGACGTGCTGCGCATCGTGACCGGCATGGGCAATGCGCTGGCCTACGCGCACGGGCGCGGCTTCGTCCATTGCGACTTCAAGCCCGGCAATGTGTTCCTGACCGAGTCGGGCAACGTCAAGGTCATCGACTTCGGGATCGCGCGCGTGTTCCAGAAAACCGAAGAAGATGTCGATGTCACGGTATTCGATCCCGGCAGCCTGGGCGCGCTCACGCCGGCCTACGCGAGTCCCGAGATGCTGGAGCACCTCGACCCCGATCCGCGCGACGATATCTATGCGCTGGCCTGCATCGCCTACGAGTTGCTGACGGGCCGGCACCCGTTCAACGGCGTCTCCGCCCTGCAGGCGCGCGGCGCCGGCATGAAGCCGCAGCGCCCGGCCGGATTGGCGCGCGGGCCGTGGCATGCACTGAAATGCGGCCTGGCCCTGGAGCGCAACGCGCGCACACCCACGGTCGAGCGCTTCCTGCACGATTTCGGCACCGGCGTATCGGTCCAGCGTTACGGCCTGGCGGCCGGGGCGGGGGCGGGCATCCTTGCGATCGCTGCGCTGGGAGCGGTCGGCTGGCACTACCTGGGTGCGAAGCCACGCGCGCGGGCGGCTGCCGCGGCACCGCCGCCGGCGGCGCAGGTACAGGCTGCGCCGTCCGCGGCCGCACCTGCGCCGGCGCCGGCCGCACCTGCGGTTGCGCCTGCACCTGCACCTGCGCCCACGGCAGCCGCGATTGCCGCGGCGCTGGGGAAGCTTCCATGCGCGGCGCTGGTGGGCGCCGTCGATGGCCATGCGGTGACGGTACGCGGCTACTTGTCGACACCGCCGGGGCAGGCCGGCTTGAAGGACGAGCTTGCCGCGGTGCCCGGCGTGTCGAGCGTGAATCTGGACGTCAGGCTGGTGGACCAGACCAAGTGCGCCGTGATCTCGACGCTTGGACCGTACTGGTCGGCCTATCGCCAGGCCGGCGGCGGCGCCGCGATCCGTCTCGCCGGTAGCGGGCACGGGCCGGATGCCCAGTTGACCGAAGGTGACTCGCTGATGGTCGACGTGACCACGCCGGCGGCCGAGTCCTTCATCACGGTCGACTATTATTCGCTCGACGGCAGCGTCACCCACCTGCTGCCGAATGTGCGCGCGCATGACAACCGGGCGCCGCCGAACTACACGGCGACGGTCGGCAGCCTGGGTGAATGGGGGATCGGCAAGCCCTTCGGCGCGGAACTGGTGGTCCTGGTGACGACGCCGACACTGCTGTTCGATGCGCCCCGGCCGGTGTCCGAGCCTGCGGCCGCTTATCTGGCCGACGCCGCCAGGCGCCTGGAGCAGATCCGGGCGCACAGCGGTGCGGGCAAGATCGCGGTCGAGTTCCTGCAGATCCATACCCGTCCACGCAAGCCCTAGCCGTGCAGGCCGCGCGTCATTTGAGGCTGCGCGCGACCCTGAAGCCGTTCTGCGAATGGCGCACGCTGGCGTCGTACTTGAAGCGCGTGGAGGCGACCATGTACGAGGCGCCTTCGCGCCACGATCCGCCGCGGATGACGCGCACGCGGCAATCCGGCTCGTCCCAGGCGCGGGCGTTGGCCGGGGCGCCCTTGTAGTTGTTGTGCCAGCAGTCGGCGACCCACTCCCATACGCTGCCGCTGGTGTCGTACAGTCCATAGGGGTTGGCGGCGAAGCTGCCGACGTTCGCCGGTGCATCCTCGGTCCATGGCTTGCCGCATTCCTTGCAATTGGCCTTGCCCTGCGCCATTTGCTCACCCCACCAGTAGCGGGTCGTGGTGCCGCCGCGGGCAGCGAATTCCCATTCGGCCTCGGTCGGCAGGCGATAAGGCTTGCCGCTGGTGGCGCCCAGCCACTTGACGTACTGCTGGGCATCATCCCAGCTGACATCGCGCATCGGCGCATTCGGACTTGCGCCGGCGGGCACGGCGATCTTCTGGCAAGCGCCGGCGGCGGCGCAGGCATTCCATTGCTGTACCGAGACCTCATAGCGCCCGATCGCGAACGGCGCATCGATGGTGACCTGGTGCGCCGGCTTTTCGCTGGGATCGCTCGTGTTGTTCCCCATGGTGAAGGTGCCGCCGGGCAGGGACACGAGCACGGGGCAGGCTGTGCAATCCTTGATCTCGGTGCCGGATGCGGCGGCCGCGGCGCCTGCCGCAGGTCCCGCCGATGCCGCCTTGGCGGGCGGCGGCCGTGCGGCCGTGTCCGGCGCCATGGCGGGAGCCTGTTTCGGATTCGGCGGCGGCGGGGCGGATCCCCCCGCGTGCGCCTGCGCCGCGCGCAGGGTGGCGATCCGCGCCTGCGCGAGCGCCACGAACTTCCCCTTCGGATAGGCCTTCAGGTAGGCCTCGTAATCGCTGATCTGGTTGCTGTCCTTGACCGAGTTCCAGAACGCCAGTTCGAACTGCTCGGCGCTGTTCTTGGGAACGACTCCTGCGAGCTGGATCCGCGGCTGGTCCTGGGCTGGGGCATTGCACGCCCAGGCCAGCCCGGCCAGTACACAAACCTTCCAGGGTGTTTGCCACATGAGCGCGCTCCGTTCGCCTGTGTTCGACAGAAGTACCTTGCGATCTGACCGAGAGTGTGCCAGATTTAGAAGTATTGACGCGCACCTCAGTCAGCCCTATTCGGGAGCTATCGATCATGCGCTTTCCTTTGGTTTTTCCTTTATTGCTGGCAGCAAGCCTGCACGCCGGCACCGCCGCTGCCGCCACCCCGACGCCCGCTCCGGAAAATGCCCAGGTGTATTTCATCTGGCCGCACGACGGCACGGTCATCAACGGCGGCAAGTTCTGGGTGCGAATGGGCCTGCGCAACATGGGTGTCGCGCCCAAGGGGACCGCGATGACGCACACCGGCCACCATCATCTGCTGATCGATACCGACCTGCCGCCGATGACGGAACCGATCCCGAACGATCGCAACCACCTGCATTTCGGCGCCGGCGAAACCGAAGCCCGTATCGAGCTGCCGCCCGGCACGCATACCTTGCAACTGCTGCTGGGCGACAAGGACCACATTCCGCACGCGCCGCCCATCATGTCGAAGAAGATCACCGTCACCGTGCGATAGCCGTCGACGCAGCTGGAGACCACCATGCGCAACCTGTTCCCCGTCGCCGTCGCCGTGGCGGCCATCCTGGCCAGCGGACCGGCCGGTTCGACCGACGCGCCGAGCAATGCCTACTGCTACATCGGCTGGCCTTCCGATGGCGCGGTGCTCCCGGCCGGCAAGCCCTTCCGGGTGTGGTTCGGGCTGCGCAACATGGGAATCGCGCCGAAAGGCGTCGCCTTCAAGAACACCGGGCACCACCACCTGCTGATCGATGCCGATCCGCCGGCGGCCGGGCAGCAGATCCCGTCGGACCGCAATCACCTGCATTTCGGCGCGGGCGAGACCGAGACGATGCTCGAACTACCGCCAGGGAAGCATACGCTGCAACTGGTGATGGGCGACGAAAACCACATGGTCCACACGCCGCCGGTGGTCTCCAGGAAGATCACGGTCACGGTCAGATGAAGCAGTCACATGGAACCGAACACGCCATTTTCCGCATCGAGCGGCCCGGTCCGGGCTTACCTGGAATGGATGGGAGCGGAGCCCGGTAAACCAGCCGTGTTCCCGCTGCACGAGGAGGCGGTGGTCGGACGCAACCCGCAGGATGCGCTGGCCTCCGACAAATATGTCTGCATTCCCGAGCAGACGGTGAGCCGGCGGCATGCGCGCATCCGGCGCCGCGGCGCCAGTTATTTCGTCGAGGATCTGCATTCGCGCAACGGCACCTTCGTGTCCGGCGAGCGCCTCGCGCCCGGCGCCTGGCGCGTGCTGGCCGAAGGCGACGAACTGGCGCTGGCGTCCGCGCACCTCGTGTTCCATTCCCTGCTGCTGCCCGAGCGCAGCGCTGCGTCCGCCGTGATCACGCGCTCGGTGGACGCCACGCAGTTCGCGCCCGTGGTGGATACCAGCAGCGCCGGTCGCGGCGATCTCGAGAACACGGTGCACCGGCTGCATGCGATGGCCCAGGTCGGTATCGCCCTGGGTGTCGTCACCGACCAGGAAACGCTGATCGAAAAGCTGATGAATTTCATCTTCGACCTGTTCCCGCTGGCCGAGCGCGCCTTCATCATGTTGCGCGGCAGCGAACGCGACCCGCCGCAGCCGGTCGCCGCGCGCCGCCGCGGCGGGATCGTGGAAGATCCCGCCCAGATCAGGATCTCGCGCACCATCGTCGACGAAGTGCTGGGCCGCAAGCGTGCAATCCTGTCCGTCGATACGCTCGCGGACCGCCACTATGCCGCGCACGAGTCGATCGTTGCCCAGGCGATCCTGAGCGTGATGTGCGCGCCGCTGATCCTGGGAGACGAAGTCCTCGGCCTGATCCAGGTCGACACCTCGTCCGATCCGTATGCGTTCCAGGAAGCCGACCTGGAAATCCTCAGCGGCGTCTGCGCGGAGACCGCGGTTACCCTGAAAAACTTCCAGTTGTATTCCGATATCAAGGGCCTGCTCGACGGCTTCGTGTGCGCATCGGTACAGGCAATCGAGGAGCGCGATCCGGTCACGGCCGGGCACTCGTTCCGGGTGGCCGGCTATGCCGAAAACCTGGCCATGGCGCTGGAGCATGCCGGCGATCCGGAATTGCGCGGCGCCACCTTCACGCCGGCCCAGCTGCGCGAGATCCGCTATGCCGCGCTGCTGCACGATTTCGGCAAGGTCGGCGTGCGCGAACACGTGCTGCGCAAGGAAAAGAAACTGCATCATGCCGACATGCGCCTGCTGGAACAGCGCTTCCGCTATGCCCGCGCCTGCCTCGAACGGCATGCCTGGCGCAGCCTGACGGAGCGGCAGCTGAGCGGCGAGCTGGGAACGGCCGACCTGCGCCGCGAGCGCGAACGCATCGTGGCGCGGCTGGCGGAGGAGGGCGAGCGCCTCGACGAGTTCCTCGAGCTGATCGTGCGGGCCAACGAACCGTCGATCTCGCACGCGGCGGCGCCGGAGGGGCTGTGCGCGATCCGCGACCACGTGTGCGCGGGCACCGGCGATCCGGCCTTCCGCCTGCTCGACGACGCGGAATTCGCCGCGCTCAGTATCGCCAAGGGTTGCCTGACCCCGGATGAGCGGCGGCAGATCGAAGCCCACGTGGCCGACTCCTATTCCTTCCTGATCCTGATTCCCTGGACGCGCGAGCTGGCGGGCGTGCCGGCGATCGCCCACGGCCACCACGAGAAGCTCGACGGCACCGGTTATCCGATGGGACTGCGCGGTGCGGAGATCAGCGTGCAGACGCGGATCCTGACGATCAGCGACATCTACGACGCGTTGACGGCGCGCGACCGCCCGTACAAGCAGGCGGTCCCGGTCGAGCGCGCGCTCGACCTGATTGCCGAAGAGTGCCGCGCCGGCCACCTGGACGGACGCCTGTTCAAGGTATTCGTCGACTCGAAGGCATGGCAGGCGAGGTGAGCGATGAGTACGCACTTCCCCTGGAACAGGATCCACCCGGCAGCGGCCGCCACGACCGGCATCGCGGTCGTACTCCTGTGCGGCTGCGCCGACGTCAGCATGAAGCCCTACCAGCGCCCGGACAGTCCGGCCAAGACGGCCTGGGCCAGCGGCCGGGCGCTGCCGGTGGCGCCGGCGGCAATGATCGAACAGGACTGGTGGAAGGGCTTCCGCGACCCGGACCTGGACCGGCTGGTCGAGCGCGCGGTGCACGACAACGTCGATCTCAAGATCCTGGCGGCGCGCACCAGGGTGGCCGGCGCGCAGATCGACGAGGCGCGGGCCGGGGCCCTGCCCACGCTGGACGCCGGCGCCGGGGCCAGTTTCGAGAAGAGTACCGGCCAGAAGTTCAGCAAGCAGTACAGCCTCGGTACGCAAGTCAACTGGGACGTCGACATCTGGGGCAAGGTGGCCAAGGGGGCCGATGCGCAGACCGCGGAATTCCGCGCCACCGAGGCCGACTGGCGCGCCGGCTACCTGACGCTGGCATCGGAAGTTGCCACGACTTACTTCCAGATCCTGCAGTTCGACGAACAGATCGTCCAGCAGCGCAGGACCCTGGAAAAGAACGGTCAAATCCTGGCGACCTACGAAGCGATGCAGCAGCAGGGCCTGCTGCCGCTGACGCGCGTGCTGCAGCAGCGCGCGGAGATCAACCGCCTGAACAATGACTTGATCGAGCTCGGCCGCCTGCGCGCGCTGTCCGGGAATGCGCTGGCAACCCTGCTCGGCGTACCGGCCGGGAACTTCAGCCTGCCGACCGGTTCGCTGCAGGAGCGGGTGCAGCTGCCCGCCGTGCCCGAAGGCTTGCCGTCGGAATTGCTCAAGCGCCGACCCGACATCGTGGCTGCCGAATACCGTGTGCTCGAATCCTACGACCTGGTCGGCCAGGCCAAGCTGGCCCAGCTGCCGTCCATCAGCCTGACCGGCCGTGGCGGTACGTCCAGCTTCGCGCTCGGCTCCCTGCTCAAGTCGTTCACCTTCGGCCTGCTCCCGAGCATCAATTTTCCGATCTTCGACCCGGCCGTCAAGGCGCACCTGAAAACCAGCCAGGCCAACAACGAAGTGGCCGAGCAGCAGTACCGGAAAGTCGTGATGGACGCGTTCGAGGAAGTCGAGAACGCCCTCGTGAATCTCGATGCGCACCGGCGCCAGCGGGACGAGCTGCGGCAGCAGGCGGAACGCCTGGGCGTCGTCGCCGCGCAGGTGGAAGCCCAGTTGAAAGAGGGCGTGGTGTCGCAGCTGGACGTGTTCGAGGCCGAGCGCTCCCTGCTGGGGGCGCAGCTGGCGCTGCTGGCCAATCACCAGCAGATCCTGTCCGACACCGTGACCCTGTACAAGGCGCTGGGCGGCGGCTGGCCGGCGGTGGATGTGCGCAGTGTGGCGCGCAATTGAACGGGGCGCACCACCATGATGCCCGATCTCACGATCGCCGCTGCGCGCTCCGCGACGGGAACGGCGATGCGGATCGTGCTCGAACCTGTTTCGCATCCTGAGCTGGCGCCGATCCGGATCCACGACAGCCTGTTCGCGATCGGCCGCGCGGAAGCGCCGTTCGATGCCTATCCACCCGAGCTCGCCTCCGAACTGTCGCGCCGCCATGCCCGCATCTTTTGCGAACACGACACGGTCTACCTCGCCGATCTCGGCAGCACGAACGGCACCAGCGTCAACGGCGTGCCGGTCAGGACGGCGATCGCCACGCTGCACAGCGGCGACGTGCTGGGACTCGGCAAGGCGCTGAAGTTCCGCGTATGCCTGGAGCCGGGACCGGCAGCACCGCCACGCGCGCGCCTGGCCAGCCTGACCCTGTCCCCCGTCCAGGACGACAAGGCGCTGCAGACCATCGTCGTCACGGAGTTCCCTTTCCTGGTCGGCAAGGCCGAAGACAGGTTCGCGCGCTACCGCGACAGCGAGCCGGCGCAGGTGAATTATCTGTCGCGCCGCCATGCGCACATCTTCCTCAAGGGAGGCGCACCCTTCATCGAGGACCTCGGCAGCACCAACGGCACCTTCGTCAACGCCAGCCGCATCGAGGAACAGGCGGTGGCGCTGCACGAAGGCGATACGCTCGCGTTCGGCGGCCGGCACTTCGTCTATCGCGTCTCCATGCAATGGGATGAATGCCTGCCCGACGCGGCACCGACGCGCATCGGCGTGACCCAGGTGCCCGCGGCGGCGGACGCGGACCGCACCACCTTCGTCGCGGCCGCGGATTCCTTCCTGGACATCTTCTGCGTCGAGCCCGCTCCCATGCAGGATGAGCGGGCTGCCGCCGCTGCGCCGGAAGGTCCGGCGGCCGAGCCGGCGCCGGCCGGCCGTGGCCGGCTGAGGACCGTGGCGGCCCAGGTGCCGGTGAAGTGGCGCATTGCCGCGCTGGCGCCGGTCGTCCTGCTCGGATGGGTGCTGGTGCGCGGCGGCGGTGCCGAACGCGAGACCGGTGAGCTGCTGGCCGGCGGCAATTACGCGCGGGCGGCGGCCGTCGCCGCGGCGGCGCTGGACGCCGACCCGGACAACGCCCGCCTGCGCGCCCTCGACACCGAAGCCCAGCTCAAGGCCGGATTGCCGCCATGGATGGCGGCGATCGACAAAGCTCAGTTCCAGCGCGCGACGGCCCAGCTTGCCGACATGCGCCGGCACGGCCACCGCAATCCCGAGCTGGTACCGCTGCTGGCGGAGCTCGACTGGATCGGCCAGCTGCGCGCCTTCACGGCGGCCCGGGGCGGCGCCCAGGCGCCGGTACGCGACGCGGCGGACGCGGCGCGGATCCGCCAGTTCCTCAGTCAGTGGGAAGAGCAGGGCGACGCCCACCAGCGCGCCTTCGCGCTCATGGCTGCCCACGTGCCGGCATACCGTGACGCCTATGCCGCCGCGCTCAGCGATATCCGAAAGCTCGCATTGCAGGAGGCCAACCATGAAGCTGCCAAGCCTGAAGCCGGAGCCGATGGCGCCGCTGAGCCAGGCGCTCGAGGACCATAGCGCCGAAGGCATCGGCATCCTTACCGCGGTGCCGTGGCGCTTCACGCAGGCCCTCGTCTACGCCATGGTCGCGCTGGTGTTGACGGCGCTGGTCTGGTCGTTCTTCGGCCATGCCGACGTCCTGGTGACGGCCGGGGGCGCCCTCGGACCCGCATCCGAGGTGCGGCGACTGTATGCGCCCATCGATGGAGAGCTGAGCAGTATCTACATCGCCGAGGGCCAGCCGGTGAACAAGGGCGACGTCGTCGCACGGCTGTACGCCCGCGGCGCCATCGAGGCGGCAAAGAATGCGCTGGAAGCGCGGCTGAAGCTCGAGGACGCCGAGCGCGACTGGAAGGAATTTCCTGAAAAGAAAGCGCTGATGGAACACCGCGTCGCCGCACTGAAGGAAGCCGTTGCGGTCGAAGAGCGCCTGCACCAGCAGCGGCTTGCCCAGGGCACCAGCAGGCTGTCGCAAGGCCAGGCTGCCCAGCAGCAGGAAGCACGCGCCAACCTCGACGAGGCCCGGCGCGCGCGCGATGCGGCCAAGGATGAAGCCGACAAGTATGCGCGCCTGTTCGCGATGCCCGGCGGCGGCGGCGTGTCGCAATTGCAGGTCGAAAGCAAGAAAAACGCCTTGCTGGCAGCCGACAATGCGGTGCGCGTGGCGCAGTCGCGCATTGCCGAGCTGGGCGCGAGGCAAAGCGTGGAAGCGACCCAGGCACACTCGGAGCTCGAAACGAGCGGCCAGGAATTGTCCAAGCTGCGCCTGCAACTGGAAGCGGCGGAGCGCGAGATGGACAATGCCGAGGACAAGATGCGGCTGCAGGTGCAGACGGCGCGCCTGGTGGCCGACGCTGCCGCCCGCATCAAGTTCGAGAACATCGACAAGGAGAATTTCCTGCTCATCGTCGCGCCGGTCGACGGCGTGATCACCGATGTCACCTCGACCCAGCCCGGCGACAAGATCCAGGCCAATTCTCCCCTGGGCGGCATCGCGCCGAAAAATGCAAGGCCGATCCTGAAGATCGAAATCGCCGAACATGACCGTGGTTTCCTGCGCGAGGGACTGCCGGTGCAATTGAAATTCAATGCGTTTCCCTACCAGCGCTATGGCCTGATCCACGGGACCCTGCAATTCATCGCCCCGGCGACCAAGCCTTCTGCGCAGAGCAAGCAGCCGATATACGAAGGCCGGGTGGCGCTGGACCAGGATCACTACACCGTGGGCGACACGGTCTATCCCTTGCGCTACGGGATGACGGCCGTGGCCGAGATCGTCGTGCGCGAGCGCAGGCTGATCGACCTGGCGCTCGATCCCTTCCGTAATATCGGCGGCTAGTGCTAGTGCTAGTGCTAGTGTTGGTCAGCGGATCTTTTCGATGGCCTGGTCCGCAACAAAGGGCAGCAGGTCCGCCACGCGGCCGCGGCCGGGAATGAGCAGCCCGGGCGCCAGCTCGGCCAGCGGCGCCAGCACGAAGGCGCGCTCGTGCATGCGCGGGTGGGGCACCAGCAGGGAAGGAGCGTCGGCGATGACCTCGTCGCCGTACAGCAGCAGGTCGAGATCGAGGGTGCGCGGGGCATTGCGGTAGGGGCGTTCGCGGCCGTGGGCCTGTTCGATGCCGTGCAGGGCGGCCAGCAGTGCGCGGGCGCTCAGCGAGGTATCGACTTCCGCCACCGCGTTGACGTAATCGTCGCCCGAGGAATCGATGGGCGCGGTGCGGTACAGCGACGAGGCGCGCAGCAGGCGCACGCCCGGCACCCAGGCCAGGCGCTCCAGCGCGTCGAGGACGTTGGCGCTGGCATCGCCCAGGTTGGCGCCGATGCCGATCCAGGAACTCATTCGCCGTCCGGTCCCGATGCGGCCTGCGCACCGCCGTCGAACTGGACTGCCGAGTCGCCGTCACCGGTCTTGCGCGGGCCGCGGCGGCGCGGGCGCTTCTTCTTCTCGCCGCCCTGCGGTTCGCGGGCCGAGTTGATCAGGCGCTCGCGCTCGGCGATGTCGCCGGCATAGAAGGTGGCCCACCAGTTGCCCAGTTCCGCATCGAGCTCGCCCGATTCGCAGCGCAGCAGCAGGAAGTCGAAGCCGGCGCGGAAGCGCGGGTGTTCGAGCAGCTTGTAGGGCGTCTTGCCGGTGCGGCGTTCGAAGCGCGGCTGCATCGCCCAGATGTCGCGCATGTCGGTGGCGATGCGGCGCTGCAGGGCCAGGCTGTCGGTCTGGTTGTCCAGCACGTCGTCGGCGGCCAGGTGCAGGGCCGGAATCGCCGATTCGCCGGCGGCGCGGTAGGCATTCCACTTTTCCAGCACCTGGTGCCACAGCAGGGAGGCGAACAGGAAGCCGGCCGAGACGCCCTTGCCGGCACGGACGCGGGCGTCGGTCGATTCCAGCGCCAGGGTCACGAACTTCATGCCGATCGGCTGTTCCAGCACCACGTCCAGCAGCGGCAGCAGGCCGTGGTGCAGGCCGGCGGCGCGCAGCTCCTTCAGGCAGGCCAGCGAGTGGCCGGACTGCAGGAGTTTCAGCATCTCGTCGAACACGCGCGCGGCCGGCACGTTGTTGATCAGCGGGGCCATCACCGGGATCGGCGCGCGGGTGGCCGGCTCGATCGTGAACTGCAGCTTGGCGGCAAAGCGCACCACGCGCAGCATGCGCACCGGGTCTTCGCGGTAGCGCGCTTCCGGCTGGCCGATGATGCGCAGGACCTTGGCGCGGATGTCCTGGATGCCGCCGTGGTAGTCGAGCACCGACTGGGTCGCCGGATCGTAGTACATGGCGTTGATGGTGAAGTCGCGGCGCTCGGCGTCTTCGTGCTGGGGACCGAAGTTATTGTCGCGCAGGACGCGGCCGTGCTCGTCCTTCGGTGCGTTGTTGCTGCTGGCGTTGCCGCGGAAGGTGGTCACCTCCAGCAACTCCTGGCCGAACATCACGTGCACGATCTGGAAGCGGCGGCCGATGATGAAGGCGCGCCGGAACAGCTTTTTCACCTCTTCCGGGGTGGCGTCGGTGGCGATGTCGAAGTCTTTCGGCTTCACGCCCAGCAGCAGGTCGCGCACGGCGCCGCCGACCACGAAGGCCTTGAAGCCGGCTTCCTGCAGGGTCTGGGTAACGCGCACCGCGTTCGGCGACAGCAGTGTCGGGTCGATGCCGTGCTCGGCTGGACCCAGGACGATGGGCTGGGTGGGATCGCGCTCGTCTTTCACGCCAAGGATCTTGCGGATGAATTTTTTAATCATTGAACAGATGGAGTAATGGCCAGCCATGGGCGCTTGCGTGTTGGGCCAGTCTGGCGCTCGGGTTGGTCGCCACCGGATGCGAAACGACGGACAGCAGCGGGATGTCGTTGTGCGAGTCGCTGTAGAAATAACTGCGATCGAAGCTGCCGAAGGGCTTGCCCAGGCTCTCCAGCCAGGCATGCATGTGGGTGACCTTGCCGTGGCCCTGGGTCGGCGTGCCTGCTAGCCTCCCGGTCGGATGGCCGCGTTCGTCCAGGTGCGGGCGCGCCGCGATCAGGTGCTCGACATCGAGGGCCCGCGCGATCGGCGCCGTCAGCCAGCCGTTGGTGGCGGTGATGATGGCCACCAGGTCGCCGGCGTCGCGGTGGCGCTGCAGCAGTTCCACCGCCTGCGGCCGGATCGCCGGCGCGATCACTTCGCGCATGTACTGCGCGTGCAGGTCCTTCAGGCGTGCCGGGTCGAAACCGGCCAGGGTGCCGAGGGCGAACTCGAGGTATTCGACCGGATCGAGGGTGCCGGCCTGGTACTGGTTGAAGAATTCTTCGTTGCGGCGCTGGTAGGCGTCGCAGTCGACCACCTTGTTCCGCACCAGGAACTGGCCCCACTCGAAGTCGGAGTCGAGCGGCAGCAGGGTGTGGTCGAGGTCAAACAGCGCGAGGTTGCTCATTCTTTGGATTCGTTTTGCGGGTTTCCCTGCAGCAGCAGGTCACGCAGCAGGGGCAGCGTGACCGGGCGCTGGGTCTCGAGCGAATACTGGTCGAGGGCATCCAGCATGGTCGACAGGGAGCGCATGTCGCGCTTGAAATGGGACAGCAAATAGGGTAACACGCTCGCCGACAGCGTCAAACCGCGCGCCTCGGCGGCCTGGGTGAGGGCGGCGATCTTCTCGTCGTCCGACAGGCCGTGGATCTGGTACACCAGGCCCCAGCCCATGCGGGTACGCAGGTCTTCGCGCACCGGCAGCACGGCCGGCGGCACCGGTCCCGCACAGACCATGTAGGCGCCGTGCTCGCGCACCTGGTTGAACAGGGCGAAGGCGTCGATCTGGCGTTCCGGCGTCAGGCGGTCGATGTCGTCCACCAGGTAGAGGCTGGTATCGGGCGTGTAGGTGAACTGCTCGGTATCGGCGTCGAAGGCGATGTAGCGCGAGCCGGGCGTGGCGGCCAGGCCGTGCAGGATGTGGGTCTTGCCGGCGCCGGTTTCGGCCCAGAGGTAGCAGAAATGCTCACGCGAGGCACGTTGCGCGAACTGGTGCATCAGGTGCGCCATTTCGGCATTCGCTCCTATCTGGAAGGTGTCGAGGCTCTGCGCCGGGTCGGCCGCGCCTAAATCGAGCACCAGCTGTTTCATGGCTTGCATCTCATCCGGGCTGAGGGGAAAAAGGCATATTGTTCTTGTTTTCGCGTCGTGGCGGGGCCGTTTTGCTAAAATAGCGGATTGACCAGTTGGCCGTTCCCGGCAGTGACGCGGGGGCGTTCAGTTGATCCACCGCTATCTATTTTACCGCCTCCGCTGCCAAATATCATGAGCCAACCGTCTAATGTTTCTCTCTCCTACCGCGATGCCGGTGTCGATATCGATGCCGGCGATGCCCTGGTCGAAGCGATCAAACCGTTTGCCAAGCGCACCATGCGCGAAGGCGTCCTTGGCGGCATCGGCGGCTTCGGCGGGCTGTTCGAGATCAGCAAGAAGTACAAGGAGCCCGTCCTCGTGTCCGGTACCGACGGTGTCGGCACCAAGCTCAGGCTCGCTTTCGAGCTGAACCGCCACGACACGGTCGGCATCGACCTGGTCGCCATGAGCGTCAACGACATCCTGGTGCAGGGCGCCGAGCCGCTGTTCTTCCTCGACTACTTTGCCTGCGGCAAGCTGGACGTCGCCACCGCCACCGCCGTCGTCAAGGGCATCGCCCTGGGCTGCGAACAGTCCGGCTGCGCCCTGCTGGGCGGCGAGACCGCCGAGATGCCGGGCATGTACCCGGACGGCGAATACGACCTGGCCGGCTTCGCCGTCGGCGCCGTGGAAAAATCGCAGATCATCGACGGCAGCAAGATCGCCGCCGGCGACGTCGTGCTGGGCCTGGCGTCCTCGGGCATCCACTCGAACGGCTATTCGCTGGTGCGCAAGATCATCGAAGTCGCCAAGCCGGACCTGGAAGCCGACTTCCACGGCCGCAAGCTGGCCGATGTCCTGATGGCGCCGACCCGTCTCTACGTCAAGCCGCTGCTGGCCCTGATGCAGACGATGGAAGTGAAGGGCCTGGTGCACATCACCGGCGGCGGCCTGGTCGAAAACATCCCGCGCGTGCTGCAGGATGGCCTGACCGCCGTGCTGGATTCCAAGTCCTGGACCATGCCGCCGCTGTTCCAGTGGCTGCAGCAGCATGGCGGCGTGGCCGACGCCGAGATGCACCGCGTGTTCAACTGCGGCATCGGCATGACCGTGATCGTGTCGAAGGAAAACGCCGACGCCGCCATGGCCCAGCTGCAGGCTGCCGGCGAGACCGTCTACCGCATCGGCGAGATCCGCGCTAGAGCCGAGGGCGAAGCCCAGACCATCGTCGTCTGATCCTTCCTGACCCCATGTGAAACGGGCGCCGCGGCGCCCGTTTTGCTTTACTGGATCACGGCATCCTTGCCGATATTCTTGTCGAGGAAGTTCTCGACCCGGCTCCAGAAGTCGATGCGGTTCTTCGGCAGCGACCAGCCGTGACCCTCTTCCTGGTACTCGATCCACTCGACCTGCTTGTTGGTCCTGGTGACGGCGTCGTGGAACTTGCGGCCGTGGTACATCGGCACGCGATGGTCGACGCCGCCGTACGCCATCAGGAGCGGCTGGCGCAGGCGCGCGGCCTGGCGCAGCGGCGAGGTTGCCGCCAGCTGGGCGGCATCCTTGACCGGATCGCCGACCAGGTCCGGCATGCCGTATTCCTTCCACTCGTCGCTCATGTCGGACTTGAAGCTCCAGTGGCCGTCGTACAGCAGCTGGATGTCGGTGACGCCGACCCAGTCGATGCCGCAGCGGTACAGATCGGGATCGTTGATCAGTCCCATCAGGGTGGCGTAGCCGCCGTAGCTGGCGCCGGCGATGCAGATGCGCTGCGGATCGGCGATGCCCTGGGCGATGGCCCAGCGCGCGCCGTCGGCGATATCGTCCTGCATCTTGAGGCCCCACTGCTTCCAGCCGGCCGTGAAGTGCCTGGCGCCGTAGCCGGTCGAGCCGCGGAACTCCGGTTCCAGCACGGCGTAGCCGCGCGAGGCCAGGAATTGCGTCGGCCCGCTCCAGCCCCAGGCCGTGCCGCGCACATAAGGGCCGCCGTGCACCAGCACCACCATCGGCAGCTTGGCGCCCTTGGGCGTGCCGGCGGGGAGGGTCAGCAGGGCCGGGATCTCCATGCCGTCGCGCGCCTTGTAGCGGAACGCATCCTGGCGGGCCATGCGGCGCGGATCGATGTCGGGACGGGCTTCGCCGACCTTGTTGAGCTTCCCGCTCTGCAGGTTGTACAGCATGAAGACGGAGGGCTGCACGTCCGAGTACGAACGCACCAGCACCCACGGCGACTCGGGACCGGAAGCCACCGAGATCAGGTTGACGGTGGTCGGCAGCAGCTTGTCGATCTTTTCCTGGACCTCGCGCATGGCCGGGTTGAACCATGCCGTTCCCTGGGCGTCGGTTTCGTAGCGCACGCCCAGCAGTCCGGCGCGGTTGGCGACCAGGCTGCCGCTGAAGTCGTAGCCCTTGGTCTCGATCAGCGGTTCCGGCCCGGGCTTGCCGGTCTGGTAGTCGAAGGCATACAGCGAGACGGTGTCCTGGCCGCCGCGCGCGGTCACGTACAAGGTGCCCTCCGCGCCGAAGCCGACCGGCGTGAAAGCTTCCTTGCCGCCGGTGTAGGCGCGGTAGCTGGCCAGGGTGCGCCAACGCTCGCTGGCGGGATCGAGATAGTAGATGCTGATGAGGTCGCGTTCATGGCCGACCGCCAGGCGCGGTTTGCCCTGGTGGTCGAGCATCCAGCCGTCCACGCGCGCGGGGCGCTGTACGGTCGTGCTCTGGCCGGTCAGGGTGTTCAGGCGCAGCAGGCTGATGTTGTCGACCTTGTCGGTGTTGTCGAAGTCCGCGCGGGTGACGTAGATCCACTCCGAATCCTGGGCGCCGGTCTGGTTCATCAGGAAGGTATTCCAGGGCAGGATCTTCTTCGCTGCCAGGCCGGTGGCTTCGCTCACGAAGTTCTGTCCGCGGCGGTCGGCCAGCTGCAGCGCCTTGCTGCCGTCGCGGTTGACTGCGAACAGGCCCGCGCCGTAGATGACGTCGCGCGGACCGATCTCGCTGTCGGTGACGTCGAACACCAGGCGCTCGTCATTGACCCACATGACGTGGCCGACATCGGCATCGCGGAAGTTCGCGACCACCTTGATCGTATTCTCCTGCAGGTCGACCACGACCAGGATGATGCGGCGGCCGGGGGCGCCGGAACGCGCAGCCAGGTAGCGGCCGCTGGGCGAAAGGACGGCGCCGCCGAAGGAGGAGTTGTCGAAGAAGCTGGCCAGCGGCGGCACGACGGCTGCCTGGGTTGGCGCGGCCGCGGCGGCAAACGGCAGGAAGACGGTGAACAGCAGCGCCAGCGCGGCGCGGCGGCAGGGCACAAACGGAATATGCATGGGGATCCTTGACGAAAGCGGTGGAACGGGCCGGCGCGATATGAAAAGGATAACAGTCTGATTATTCTGTCAGGCAACATTTTTTGAAAATGTTGCCGTCCTGATACAAAATCACACCTCCTCCGGCGCCCGGATGTACTCGACCAGCCCGGTGCTCTCGCGCGACGGCGCCGGCGTCAGCAGGCTGACCACGGCCAGCATCGCCAGCCCGGCCGGCACCCCGAACACGCCGGCCGAGATCGGCGCGATGTGGAACCAGGTGTTGTCCGCGTTCCCGCCCAGGATCGGGTTGGTGTGCAGCATGTAGTAGACGCAGACCAGGAATCCGCTCAGCATGCCGGCGATCGCGCCCTGGTGGTTGGCGCGCTTCCAGAACACGCCCGCCACCAGCGCCGGGAACAGGGTCGAGCCGGCCAGCGAGAAGGCCGCGCCGACCAGCGACAGGATGTCGGCCGGTTTCTGCGAAGCGACGTAGGCGGCGATGAAGGCCACCGCCAGCAGCAGCAGTTTCGAGATCGTGACCCGTTTCTGGGTCGAGGCGCCCGGGTCGACCATCTTGAAGTAGATGTCGTGCGACAGCGCGTTCGAGATCGCCAGCAGCAGGCCGTCGGCGGTGGACAGGGCCGCCGCCAGTCCGCCGGCCGCGACCAGGCCCGAGATCACGTAGGGCAGGCCGCCGATCTCCGGCGTGGCCAGGGTCAGGACGTCGCCGTCGATCGCGATCTCGGCCAGCTGCACGATGCCGTCGCCGTTGATGTCGGCGATGCTGATCAGGGGATTGGTCTTGTCGACGTTGGCCCAGTAGGAAACCCAGGTCGGCAGCGTGTCGTAGCTGCTGCCGACCAGGGAGGTGTAGATGTCGAACTTGGCCAGCACCGCCAGCGCCGGCATGGTCAGGTAGATCAGCAGGATGAAGAACAGGGTCCAGAACACCGACACCCGGGTCTCGTGCACCGAGGGCGTGGTGTAGGCGCGCATCAGGATGTGGGGCAGGGCCGCGGTGCCGAACATCAGGCAGAACACCAGCGCCAGGAAGTTGTTGCGGCGCTGGTCGGATTCCTCGCGGGTCTTGCCGGGGAAGGGTTCGACATGCGGTTCGGGCGGCTGGGCGCGCGCGAGGTTGGCGGCGCGCTGCTCGGCCCACACATGGGCGGCTTCGTCGGCGGTGCGCGGATAGGCGATCAGTTCGCGCTCGGCGTTGCGGACTTCGCCCAGCGAGGCGTTGCGGCCGCGCGCGGCGTCGAGCCGGCGCTGGACTTCGATCCGGCCCGCCTCCCACGATTGCGGCAGGGCGGCCAGCCGGGCGCCGAATTCGTCGGCCCTGGCCTTGAAGGCGGCGCGCACTTCCTGTTCGCGCGGGTCGACCGCCAGCTGGGCCTCGCGCTTGGCCAGCTTGGGCAGCACCGAGCCGTAGGCGACCTGCGGCACCGGGTTGCCGGCGAATTTCATCGACAGCCACATGGTCGGGATCAGGAAGGCGACCAGGATGATGATGTACTGCGCGACCTGGGTCCAGGTGATGGCGCGCATCCCGCCCAGGAACGAGCACACCAGAATCGAGGCCAGGCCGAGGAAGATCCCGACCGAGAAGTCGACGCCGGTGAAGCGCGAGGCGATCAGGCCGACGGCATAGATCTGCGCCACCACGTAGATGAAGGAGACCACGATGGTGGCGCTCACCGCCAGCGCCCGCACCAGCTTGCCGTGCCTGCTGCTGCCGCCGTAGCGCGCGGCCAGGAAGTCCGGCACCGTGTACTGCGCGAACTTGCGCAGGTAGGGCGCGATCAGCAGCGCCACCAGGCAGTAGCCGCCGGTCCAGCCCATCACGTAGGCGAGGGCGTCGAAGCCGTGCAGGTAGAGCGTGCCGGCCAGGCTGATGAAGCTGGCCGCCGAGATCCAGTCGGCGGCGGTCGCCATGCCGTTGAACAGGGCCGGCACCCGCCGTCCGGCCACGTAGTATTCGGAGACGTTCGAGGTGCGCGCCACCACGCCGATGATCGCGTACAGCACGATGGTGGCGAACATGTACAGGTAGCCGATCCACTGGCGCGGCATGCCCTCGTTTTCGAGGATCGCCAGCGCCGCCAGGAACAGGCCGAGGCAGGCCGTGAACCACAGGTAGTAGCGCGCCAGGCGCTGGAAGTAGCTGCGATGTTTGTTTTTGCCGCCCATGCTCACGCGCCGTCCCTGAGCATGCGTGCGAACTCGCGGTCGAGGATCCGCATGCGCCAGGCGTAGACGCCGATGATGGCCAGGTAGATCAGCGTCGCGCCCTGGGCCGCCAGGTAGAAGGAGAGCGGCCAGCCGAACACCGACATGTGGGCCAGGTCGCGCGCGAAGAACACGGTGCCGAAGCCGGTCGCCAGCCACAGCCCCAGCAGGACCAGGATCAGCCTGCGCGCACGCGACCAGTGCAGGGCGCGCGCGGCGAGGATGCGCTCGCGCGGCGGCGGGGAAGAAGGGAGAACGCTGTCAGTCTGCATCGGGATCGGGTGGGGCGGGTGGTGGCGGGAAGGTCAGCCGGAACAGGCTGCCCGGGTATTTCTTGCTGGTGCTGCGCGGGTTGTAGAAGATCTCGATCTCGGCGCCGTGCTGCTGCGCGATCTCGCGCACGATCGCCAGACCGAGGCCGGAGCCGGAGGCGCTGTTGCCGAGGATGCGGTAGAAGCGCTCGAACACGCGCGGACGCTCGCCCGGCGCGATGCCCGGGCCGGTGTCCTCGACTTCCAGCAGGGCCAGGCCGCCGTCGCTGCGCACGCGGACGGTGACGCTGCCGCCCGGCGGCGTGTAGCGCAGCGCATTGTCGATCAGGTTCGACAGCAGCTCGCGCAGCATCATGCCGTCCCCCAGGATCTCCAGCGGGCCGTCCGGGTCTTCGTAGCCGAGGTCGATCTCGTGGGCGAAGGAGGCCGGCACCCAGTCCAGCACCACGCTGCGCGCCAGCAGCGCGAGGTCGAGCGGCTCCAGCGCCAGGCCGGCATGCGGCTGGTTCTCGGCGCGCGCCAGCGCCAACAGTTGATTGACCAGGCGCGTCGCCGATTCCGAACTCTTGGCCAGCTGCTCCAGCGAGCGGTGGATCTCGTCCGGATCGAGCTGGCGCAGCGCGAGTTCCGACTGCATGCGCATGCCGGCCAGCGGGGTCTTCATCTGGTGGGCGGCGTCGGCGATGAAGCGCTTCTGGGCGTCGATGGTGTGCGCCAGGCGCGCCAGCATGTCGTTCAGCGAACCCACCAGCGGCGAGATCTCTTCCGGCACCTGGCGCGAATCGATCGGCGACAGGTCGTCCGGCGGCCGCGCGCGGATCCGCTCCTGCAGCTGGGCCAGCGGCGACAGGCCGCGCGACAGCGCGAACCAGACCAGGGCCAGGATCACCGGCAGGATGATGAACTGGGGCAGGATCACGCCCTTGATGATCTCGTTGGCGAGCTGGGCGCGCTTTTCCAGCGTTTCCGCCACCTGCACCAGGGCCAGGCGCGGTTCGCCGCTGCCGCGCGGTCCCGGGTCGAGCAGGGGCTGCAGGTTGACCCAGGCATAGGCGACCCGCACCGGGGTGCCGTGCAGGCTCTCGTTGCGGAAGTGGACGCGGCCGCTGCGCTCGGCGTCATCCAGCGGCGGCAGCGGCAGTTCGCGGTCGCCGTCGACGACCTCGTTGCGCGGTCCCGTGACCTGGAAGTAGACGCTGTCGATGTCGTCGGCGCGCAGGAAGTCGCGCGTGCTGCCGGGCAGGCGCGCCACCACCTTGCCGTTCACTTCCTTGACCTGCTGGGCCAGCACGGTGACGCTGTCTTCGAGCGCATGGTCGAAGGGTTGATTGGCGATCGATTTGGCGACCAGGTAGGTGATCGCGATGCTCATCGGCCACAGCAGCAGCAGCGGGGCCAGCATCCAGTCGAGGATCTCGCCGAACAGCGAATGCTGCATGCTCTCCTCGGGCTCGGGCCGCGGAGGGACATACACGGGATCGAAGGTCGAGCCGGGGCCGGGTTCGGGCGCGAGGATGCCGGCGCCGCGCCGCTTCAGGGACTTCATGTGCCGGACTTGCCCGCGGCCTTACTTGCCGCTGCCGGCGGCCTGCGCCTTGCGTGCGCTGTCGGAATAGCGCTCCAGGCAGTAGCCCAGGCCGCGCACGGTGGCGATGCGGATGCCGCCGGTCTCGATCTTCTTGCGCAGGCGGTGCACATAGACTTCGATGGCGTTGTTCGAGACTTCCTCGCCCCATTCGCACAGGTGGTCGACCAGCTGTTCCTTGGATACCAGGCGGCCGGTGCGCGCCAGCAGGATCTCGAGCAGGCCCAGTTCGCGCGCCGACAGGTCCAGCATCTGGTCGTCGATATAGGCGCTGCGCCCGACCTGGTCGTACACCAGCGGGCCGTGGCGGATCACGGTCGAGCCGCCGCCCTGGCCGCGCCGGGTCAGGGCGCGCACCCGCGCCTCCAGCTCGGAGAGGGCGAAGGGCTTGGCCATGTAGTCGTCGGCGCCGGCATCGAGGCCGCCGACGCGCTGTTCGATCGAGTCGGCGGCGGTGAGGATCAGCACCGGAAGCAGCGAACCGCGCGCGCGCAGGCGGCGCAGCACGTCGAGCCCGGACAGCTTCGGCAGGCCGAGGTCGAGGATCAAGAGGTCGAATTCCTGGGTCGACAGCGCGGTATCGGCATCCTGGCCGTTCTTCACGCAGTCGATCGCGTAGCCGGACTGGCGCAGGGAGCGCGTCAGGCCGTCGGCAAGTACGCTATCATCCTCCGCTAGTAAAATACGCATGATCTCCCCCTGGTTTTGTCGTTTGACCCTAGCTTACCCGCATATTGTGTTTGATATCTCGCAACATGTCGAATTGATCAAATGGCGGTAAATATCGCTTGCCAAAACCACTGGGATTTTATACAGTACTTCCTATTGAAATCGCGCGAGCGGTCCCTATCTTGGTTCACTCAAGGACTGAAAGAAAATCATGGACGATAAAAAATCCGCAGTAAACGCAGCAGAGAAGGGCAAGGCGCTGGCAGCAGCCCTCGCGCAGATCGAAAAGCAATTCGGTAAGGGTTCGGTCATGCGCATGGACACCAATGCGCCGGTCGAGGAAGTACAAACCGTGTCCACCGGCTCGCTGGGCCTGGACATCGCACTGGGCGTCGGCGGCCTGCCGCGCGGCCGTATCGTCGAGATCTACGGTCCGGAATCGTCGGGTAAAACCACGCTGACCCTGCAGACCATTGCCCAGATGCAGAAAATGGGCGGCACCTGCGCCTTCATCGACGCCGAGCACGCGCTGGACGTCACTTATGCGCAAAAGCTGGGCATCAGGCTGGACGAGCTGCTGATCTCGCAGCCGGACACCGGCGAGCAAGCCCTGGAAATCACCGACGCGCTGGTGCGTTCGGGCAGCGTCGACATGGTGGTCATCGACTCGGTGGCGGCACTGACCCCGCGCGCCGAGATCGAAGGCGACATGGGCGATTCGCTGCCGGGCCTGCAAGCCCGTCTGATGTCGCAGGCGCTGCGCAAGCTGACCGCTTCGATCAACCGTACGAACACCCTGGTGATCTTCATTAACCAGATCCGTATGAAGATCGGCGTCATGTTCGGCAGCCCGGAAACCACGACCGGCGGTAACGCGCTGAAGTTCTACGCCTCCGTGCGCCTGGACATCCGCCGTACCGGTTCGATCAAGGCCGGCGACGAGGTGATCGGTAACGAAACCAAGGTCAAGGTCGTCAAGAACAAGATCGCACCTCCGTTCAAGGAAGCCCACTTCGACATCCTGTATGGCGAAGGCACTTCCCGCGAAGGCGAGATCATCGACCTGGGCGTGGACAACAAGATCGTCGAGAAGTCGGGTTCCTGGTACAGCTACGGTGGCGAACGCATCGGTCAAGGTAAAGACAATGCGCGTATCTACCTGCGCGAGCGCCCAGCCCTGGCCCGCGAGATCGAAAACAAGGTCCGTGCCGCCCTGGGCGTGCGCGAACTGGCGCCGGTTGCTGCCAGTGACGGCGCCGGTGCGGCCGAGCTGACCGCTGTCGGCGGCGAAGAGTAATCTTCGGTCCGCGCCGGTGAGACAAACTCTGAGCTTGAAAGCTCGCGCGCTCAAGTATCTATCGGCGCGCGAGCACAGCCGGATCGAGCTGGGGCGCAAGCTGTCTCGCTATGCCGAGGAGGGGGACGATGTCGAAGCCCTCCTCGATTTCCTCGAAAAGAACAACTGGCTGTCGCAGGAAAGGTTCGCCGAATCTCTGGTGCACCGCCGTGCCGGCCGTTACGGCAACAGCCGCGTGCTGGCGGAACTCCAGCAGCACGGCCTGAAGGGCGAAGAGCTCGACGAGCTCAAGTCCGGCCTGAAGGAAACCGAAGTTGCCCGCGCCCGCGAAGTGTGGCGCCGCAAGTTCAACCGGGTCCCGCAGGACGCCGAAGATCGTAGTAAACAAATGCGCTTCCTCATGGCGCGTGGTTTTTCGCAGGGCGCGATCCGCAGCGCAATGCAGGGACGAGACGAGGACGACGAGTCCTGAAGCGTCCAACGTAAAGTAAAGCGCGGCGCGAGGCGCAAGCGCACAGCGCCACCCGCCGATGCCGCTCGCGGCACCTCCTCAACGGCGGATTGACGCTGTGCGCTTGCACTTCGATGTCATCATCTTCGCAACACATCCCGCCATCTTGCCCACCAAACTGCCTGTCAAAATGGCAGCCGGGTGCATCCGCTGGCGCCCTGTGCTAAACTTTCGTGGTTTAAGCAGCGCCGCAAGAGCGGTTGTTGCCGTAGAAGCTGCGGCAACGTGCATCAGGCACAACGGCTGCATACTTTTTTCGCCGCATTCCGGCATTGGTGTTTATGCCCCTGTCATCCCCCGCACCGCGTAAGCTAAGGCACACGCGCGCCATCACCGTTGAAGCGTTCGCGCGCGACGATGGGCTGTGGGACCTCGACGCCTGTATCCGCGACATCAAGACCCACGATATCGACCTGCCTTCCGGCTCCCGTCCGGGGGGCGTGCCTGTGCACGACCTGAGGCTGCGCGTGACCATCGACCGCGAGATGGTCATCACGGACGCCGAAGCTTCGTCAGATGCCGTACCCTATCCCGGTTATTGCGACACCATCGCTCACGCCTACAAGAAATTGATTGGCTTGTCGCTGCTGAAACATTTCCGCCTGCACCTGAAAGACCGCCTGTCCGGCGTCCTCGGATGCACCCATTTGACCGAGCTGGCACAGGTCCTGCCCACTGCGGCAATCCAGGCCTTTGCCGACGACGCCATGGAAAACCGCGAGGCCGCGCAATCGGCCGAGCGTCCTTATGAACTCGACCGCTGCCATGCGCTGCGCACCGACGGCCCCGCCGTCGCCAGGTACTACCCGCGCTGGGCCTTGAAGGTGGTATCGGGGTAAATTTTTATCTAAATCAGTAACAGAAGAAGGGAAGCCAGCATGAAAATCCATGAGTATCAGGGCAAAGAAATCCTCCGAAAATTCGGAGTGACCGTTCCGCGCGGCATTCCGTGCATGTCGGTGGACGAGGCCGTCAAGGCAGCTGAAGAGCTGGGCGGCCCGGTCTGGGTAGTCAAGGCGCAGATCCATGCTGGCGGCCGCGGCAAGGGCGGCGGCGTCAAGGTCGCCAAGTCGATCGACCAAGTTCGCGAATACGCGAACCAGATCATGGGCATGCAGCTGGTGACCCACCAGACCGGCCCGGAAGGCCAGAAAGTCCGCCGCCTGCTGATCGAAGAAGGCGCCGACATCAAGCAAGAACTGTACGTCTCGCTGGTTACCGACCGCGTTACCCAGAAGATCGTCCTGATGGCCTCGTCGGAAGGCGGCATGGACATCGAGGAAGTCGCGCACAGCAACCCGGAAAAGATCCACAACGTCGTGATCGAGCCGTCGGTCGGCCTGACCGATGCGCAGGCTGACGACGTCGCCCGCAAGATCGGCGTGCCGGAAGGCTCGATCGCCGCCGCCCGCGCCAACCTGCAAGGCCTGTACAAAGCCTACTGGGAAACCGACTGCTCGCTGGCCGAAATCAACCCGCTGATCGTGACCGGCGACGGTAAAGTCATCGCCCTGGACGCCAAGTTCAACTTCGACCCGAACGCCCTGTTCCGCCACCCGGAAATCGTCGCCTACCGCGACCTGGACGAAGAAGATCCGGCCGAAGTCGAAGCATCGAAGTTCGACCTCGCCTACATCTCGCTGGACGGCAACATCGGTTGCCTGGTGAACGGCGCCGGCCTGGCCATGGCCACCATGGACACCATCAAGCTGTTCGGCGGCGAGCCGGCCAACTTCCTGGACGTGGGCGGCGGTGCGA
>Ga0308170_10001242_pt1 | contig 25597 bp, 27 predicted proteins | sample PhyBR2_2_FD_202136 | JGI IMG/M metagenome (GOLD analysis project Ga0308170, IMG submission 202136) | Phyllosphere microbial communities from UC Gill Tract Community Farm, Albany, California, United States - DLSLSB.R2 | ecosystem: Host-associated > Plants > Phyllosphere > Unclassified | place...
CGAGGAGGGCGCGAGCGAGCGGCGCTGAGGGACGAGGCGCACGAGGGCGCGAGTGGCGAGCTTGGCCGTGCGCAAGGGCGGGCACTCTGAGGCGGCTCGAGCGGGGGAGGCCGCGCAGGCGGGCGAGCGCCGACAAGCTGCCGTATCTGCCACTGCGACGACGTGACGTTCTCGGCCTTCTGAGCACACCCACGAGCTTGGGGCAAGAGCGAGAAAGAAGAAGGGAGCTTGCACGAGAGCAGCTCGGGCCCGTCGGTAGCTCGAAAGATCTCCAGCTTTGGCTCGCTCGAGCTAGCTCTCCTGCAGCGAGCCGTGAGCTGCATTGCAGGCCGTAGATCTACGGCACGAGCCCGGCGAGCGACCGCCTGCGCGACATCGTATCGAGCTGAGAGAGCGAAGCGGTCCGACCGCAGCACGAGCAGCGACGCCGACGACGAGCATGGCAGCTCTCGCACCATCCACATACCTGCCGATGCAAGCCGACGAGAGGAGGGAGCATGTAAGAGCTTCAGTCTTCGACGAGGCTCGAGAGCGGCGACGTGCTTGAAGCATGAGCAGGTCGAGCAGCTCGAGCCTGAGCCCGACTGGCGGACCGAGCGAGCCGGCATGTGTGCGCGCGCTGTCCTCCGTGAGGTCAAGGTATTACCCTGGAGAGGCGAGAGCACAGCGCAGAAGCTGAGGCGAGCCTCTCGAGAGGGCGACGGCGAAACTGATTTCCGGCGAGGACGGACTGAGAGCGAGGGAACAACAGGCACGGCGGGACGAAGGAAGAGAGGCGGTCGAGTCGGAGATCAGGAGAGGGAGGTGATGGCCTTGGGGTCTGCAGGTGCACAAGGAGGAGGTCAGTGAGGAAGAGGGCGAAGCGCCGAAGAAGAGAGGGAGGGAGGACGTACCTATCGGGAAGCCGTTGGCGTCGACGCCTGCGAGCAGCGCACCGAGGCGCAGGTCAGCACGATCCGAGCCTGTGGAACGTTGCACCGTGGCCCACCCGAGAGCGAGAGAGGAGGGAGCGGCGCACCGTTCTTGCGGAAGATGCGCGTCGTGTGGATGGCCCTCGCCTCGTCGAAGCCGACGTTCTCGCGCTCCATGATGCGGCGCACGTCGGTGAGGGTGCGCTCGTCGAGGCCGGCGCGCGAGTCGCCGCCGAGGTTGGCCGACAGGTCGAAGTGCGAGGTCGAGAAGCCTGTGCCGAGCGAAAGAGGGGGAGGGGGTCAGCCGAGCTGTCGCGAAGGGGAACGAGAGCGAGGAGCAGGAAGGGCGAAGTGCCGCACCTTGCTCTGCTGCGTCCTCAAAGGTGGTCAAGGGGGCGTAGTAGCGCAGGCGGGACGAGACGGAGCGCGGGAGGCGGTCGACGTAGAGGTGGCGGTAGTGCCACGCGAGGAAGACGGCGAGGAGGGCGACGCCGAGGAGTGGGAGCGAGTAGTGGAGAGAGTACATGGCGGGAGGGGGGTGCGGTTGGCCGGGTGCGAGGGTGGTGAGGCCGGGTGCTGGAGCGAGGTGGGGAGGCTGGGCGAGGAGGAGGGGAAGAGCGGGGAGGGGTCGCCGAGGGCTGGTTGGACGTGGACGCGGGCCTTGAGCTGTACGGGGTGCTGGCTGGCTGGCTGGAGGGTCCCGGCTCGAGCGAGGGCGAGAGGGTGGACGGGCGAGCTGATGAAGACGAGCTCGCCTGCGTCGGACGGTGGACCAACCTCGGCCCTCGTCGTCGACCACGAGCGACCATGGCAGCTACCGTGCACCCAGTCCAGGTCATCACCACCACGGCCAGCCACCTCATCGCCGCGAGCGACTGCCAGCTCACCGTGTTCGACGCCGCGTTCGTCCTCCTCCTCCTCGCCTCGCCCTCGACTTTCCTGCCAGAGCTGACCTCGCCCTCGTGCGCGCAGCACGTCCGCCCTCGTCGCCACCAAGACACACCACAAGGCCCTCGTCCGCCTGATCGCCCCCTGCGTCGACCCGGCCACCGGCACCGCCTACCTCGTCTCGACCGGCGAGGACAAGCAGCTCGTCGTCTCGGCCCTCCCCTCGCTCGACCTCGTCAGCTCGCGCGACCTCCCCAAGCGCGCAAACGCCCTCGACGTCGCCCCGAATGGCGACATCGTCGTCGGCGACAAGTTCGGCGACGTCTACATGTGCGCTCCCTCGTCCCTCCCTCCCTCTCTCTCGCTCTCCTTCGTGCGACTCGCCCTGACTCTTGCCCCTTCTTGCCTCGCAGCTTCCCGCTCCACGTACCCGTCATCCCCGAGGGCACCAAGCCCGAAGACGTGGCCAAGCCGCAGCCCGTCCTCGGCCACGTCTCGATGCTCAACACCATGACCCTCATCCCCGCCGACCCGGCGCACGGCATCCCGCGCGACTGGATCGCGACTGGCGACCGCGACGAGCACGTCCGCATCTCGCGCTTCCCGGCCGGCCACGTCATCGAGAAGTTCGGCTGGGGCAGCAAGGCGTGCGTCGTCCCTTCTCGCTCGCTCCCTCTCGTTCCTCGCTCGAGCGACCGAGCCTGACGCGCTGCTCCTTCCTGCAGCTTCGTCTCGGCGCTCCTGTACCTCCCCGCACCTCCCTCGTCCTCGACCACGCCCGCCGCCGACGAGCCGCCGTACCTCGTTTCGGGCGGCGCCGACTCGACCCTCCAGGTGTTCGAGCTCCCCTCGGCCAAGCTCGTCGCGCGCTTCCCCGTGCACGACCTCGTCTTCCCCTACCTCGCCGTCGGGCCCGAGGCGCCGACGCCGATCCCGTCCGGGCGCAAGAAGAGCAAGCTGGGGCCCAAGGGCAAGGGCAAGCTCGCCGCCGACGCGTCGGCGGCGACGACCGAGACCGAGGAGGGCACGCCCGCGGCCGAGGACGACGAGCAGGAGCAGGGCGTCGAGGGCGGTGCCAGCGCCGGGCGCGAGTTGACCAAGGGCCTCGCCGTCGTCAAGCTCGTGTCGGTCGGCACGTCGCGCGCAGACGGCGGCGTCGTCGTCCTCGCCGCCGGCTCGACCGCACTCCTCTTCATCCCCTTCTCGCTCCTCCTCCCGAGCTCGACCTCCTCGCGCACCCCCGCCGCCGCCGCCGACGCGCCGGCCCCGACGCCGAGCCTCCTCCCCTTCGCGCACCCGATCCTCGACTTTGCGCCGTCGCCCACCCCTTCCCTCGCCGGCTCGCTCGCCGAGTTCCTCATCTCGCTCGACACGACCCGCCCCGTCGCGACGCCCGAGGCGACGCCGATCGTGCGCGCCGGGCTCTCGACCGGCGGCGAGCTCTCTGCGGTCCCGACGCTCGCGACCGACGCCGTCGCGCTCCTGCAGGCGTGCAGCGCGCCCTCGAGCACCGACGCGGCGGGCAAGGGCAAGGCGCACAACAACGTCGCGAGCGTCGCGAGCCTGTACCCGGCGCTCCAGCTCCTGCACCACCCGGGCGACGAGGAGTTTGCGGCGCCCGCGCCCGCGACCGACGACCTGCCCGCCGACGCGCAGCTCCTCGCGCAGGCGGGCGTCGGCGACGGCAAGCCCAAGGGCGGGCGCGGGATCAAGCGCGCGCTGCCGAGCTCGTTCGGCGAGGCGGGCGAGGTCCCGAACGACAAGTTCAAGGTGGGCAAGCGCGCGATCGGGCGCGCCGAGACGCTCAAGCGGTACGAGGAGGCCAAGGAGAAGCTGCGCGCGCAGCCGGGCGGCGAGGGCTTGACCGAGGGCGAGAAGGCGGCCGTGCGCGAGATGGAGGACGAGGCCGAGCAGGCGAGCAAGGAGGGAGGGGCCAAGGTCGAGGGGGCCATGGTCGCGTAGCGCACGCTCTCGAGTTCCTGGAATGGAGAAGGGAGTGCGATACAGTACGTGGTGGCTACAACACGAGAGAGCGTCCTCGAGAGCAAGCGCTCGTCCTCCTCCTGCTCACGGGTCGCACCGCCCGTCGGCCCATCCGTCCCTCCACCTCTGCGGCACATCACCGCACTCGAACTTGTCCTTGCCCAGCCGCTCATTGACCTCGTTGTGCACGCCGCACAGCCAGCGCTCGAGCGCGTCGCGGCCCTTGTCGACCTCGGGCTCGGGCGGGTGCGTCGAGAGGTACGTCCCGAGGTGGTCGGCGCAGGTGCCGCACGGGTACAGGGTCGGGAGGGCGCGCAGGAGGGAGAGCATGGCGGACTTCTGGTGCGAGGAGGGCTGGGGAGGGAAGTAGGACGCCGTCGTGTGGAGGAAGGTCCAGGTGTGGCGGCCGAGGCGCTCGACGTCGGGCGGGCAGTCGGCGGGGAGCACTGGCTCGGCGTCGGTCGCGGCTGCTCCCGCCCCTGCTGCTGCTGACCCTGCGCCGGCGCCGACCGCGAGAGCCGACGAGGCGGTGCTGCTGCCGCCGCCGCCGCCGCTCGACGACGCTGCGCCATGCTGCTGCTGCTGGTGCGCCGCCGCCTTCTTCTTGACGCCGGCAAAGCTCCGGAACGCCATGCATGGCTGCGCACGAGGGAGGGAGGAGTCGTCAGCGACGAGTCGCCCCGGCGCTGATGAGGTGAGCCAGAGAGCGGGGCGCACCTTGCAGGGCTTGCCGTCGGGGCCGAGGATGACGCCTGGTGCGAGCTGCTGCTGCTGCTTGTCGGGAGCTGTCGACATGAGCGCGGTGTGGGGAGGAGGAGGAGCGAGGCGACGAGGCGGAGTGAAGCCGAGCGGACGCCGGCCAGCCCAAGTCCGACGAGCCGCTCTCGAGTGCTCTCACGGGCAAATTGGACGACGTAGGCTCTCGACGGGATCTTCTGTAGCACTAGGAGCTGCACTCGAGCGCAGAAGAAGCGCGCAAGAGGCTGTCTCGAGTTCCGCGGCGCGCGGAAGGAGGCAAACAGACGACCGAGACGGGGAATGAGGCTGCATTGCGCACGACGAGCTAGAGTGTCCCTCGCCTGTATCACTCCTACGAGGCAGCCCTGTCTTTCGAGAGGCACATGCGCCGAGGAGCCTTTGCAGGCAGAGGCTCGACCGCCGGGGCGTCCGGCTAAGGAAACGCTGGTGGCGACGAGGTCGGGTCCGGTCTCCCCGCTCACCAGGCCTTGCCGCGGCGTAGGTTGAGCGCCTTGGGCAAGGTAGTAAGGCGGGGATGAAGGAAGGCGAGTCGAGGGAGGGGGGAGGGGCGTCCGGGTCGAGGTCGAAGGCGAGGGCGACGAGCTCGGGTCAGCAACGAGCAGCGGATGTAGAGGCAGAAGGCTGCGCGAGTAGAGGTCTGCGTGTCGCGAGGGAGGCAAAGCGTCAGTGCGCTGTTCGACAGACACGGGTCGGGGTTGTTGCTCGTGGCCCTCGCTGAGGAGGGCCGCCGCTCGTCGAGGTTCAGAAGAGACCGGTTGCCCGGCAAGGTAGCGAGGTTTTTTCTCCAGGCGTCCACCAGCCCGCTGCGGACCCACCCGCCGCCGCCCTCCCCGAGGAGAGGACGACGACGAGCGGCAACGCAAAGGCCGGGGGCCAGTAAAGCCAAATGCACTCGAGGTCATCAGGATGACGAGGGGGGGGTGCGGGGAGGAGAGGGAGGCTCACCAAGCCATGGCAGCCGTGCTGTGCTCGTTGGAGCAGAGCAGTGTCGAGTTGGCGAGGCGGGAAAAGCTTCGAGGCGCGAGGCGGCGACAGCGGGCGGCGGGGCGAAGGCGAGGTCGCGTGCGATGTCGGGGTGAGGTGTCGAGGCTGGCGGTGAAGTCGAAGGCGAGAAAGAAAAAGCGCGAGCTGGGGTGGTGAAGGGGAGAGAGGGAGAAGGAGGAGGAGCTGCGAGCGAGGTCGACCTTGGGCCGCGCGCGCTCCTTCGCCCCGCGCCTCCCCTCGACCGCGTCCCTCCCCCTCGCCGCGCCCTCCTCCTCCTCGCTCACCCTCACGGCTACCACGACCCGCCGAGGATGCCGTCGCGTCCACCGGCACCTGCGCCCATCCCGGGCCTCCCCCAGCTCAAGTTCACCACCTTCGCCGTCCGTCCTCATCTCCCTCTCCTCGTCCCGACACGGCTCCCCCCCGCTGACCCCACTTCATCTCCCTCGCCGCACACAGCCCGTCGGCTTCCTCAAGTGCGCTCCGCTTTCACCGCTCAGCTGAATCTCCTCGAGCTGACCTCGAACCCCCAACCCTCGCCCGCAGCGGCAAGAACGTCTCGTCGTCGTTCGCCAAAGCCGACTCGCAGTCGTGGTACGCCCGCCGACCCGTCGAGCAAGAACGCGACCGCCTCCACGACGCCAAGCGCAGGCGTCTCGTCGGCGACGCAGCCGACGCAGAGCCGACCGCGAGCGTGCTCGTCACCGCGCCCGAGGGAGCCGTCCGGCCGTCCAGGGTCAAGCCCGTCGAGGTGCGTTCTCGTTCTCCCCTCTGCAGCACCGACGACCAGCAGACTGACTCGAGTCTACCCCTGCAGGATGAAGCCGTCGCCGCCGACCCGCTCTCGCGCACCCTCGTCATCCACCCGGGCTCGCGCTGGCTCCGCATCGGCCTCGCCTCGTCGCTCGCACCCGTCGCCGTCCCCAACGTCATCGCCCGCAAGCTGCGCGGCACCGTCCCGGGCAGGACCTCGACCAAGGGCAAGGAGCGCGCGCCCGACCAAGGCTCGGCCGCCCCGCCCGCGCCAGCCCCCGCCGCGCCGCCTCCGACGGCCGCGCTCGCCGGCGCGCCGCTCCCACCCCTCCCCTCGGCCGCCGGCGCCGACGGCGACACGACCATGGCGGGTCCCGACGACGACGACGAGGGCTGGGACTCGTCGTCGTCGTCTTCGTCGCGCAAGCGCCGCACGGGCGCCGGCGCTGACGCCGCACCGCCCGACGCCCTGACGGCCAAGATCCAGTCGATCCGGGGCGACCTGCGCGCGCGCATGCGCGCGTACAAGCTGCGCGGGCAGGGCAACGGCAACTCGCAGGCGGCGACGTACAACGCGACCGTCGCGCCGCAGCGCATGGAGGAGGACTTTGAGGGCGACATCGAGTGGACGACGGGCGAGGACGAGGTGCACGTCGGCAACAAGGTGCGTCCTGCGCTCTCTCTCTCTTCCTCTCGCACGTCGGCGAGAACTGGGACTGACGGTGGTCGTCGAGCGCGCGCAGGCGGTGCGGATCCCGGACGCCGAGGCGGCAGAGTACGACCTGCGGTGGCCGTTCCAGCACGGCAAATTCAACACGGCGCCGTACGACTCGCCGCAAGAGCTCCTCGGCGACGTCGAGGCCATCTACAAGGGCGTCCTGCGCGACGAGCTCGACATTGCCGTCGAGGAGTTCAAGGTGCGCTCGCTCCCCCTCCCTCTCTCTCGATGTCGCTCGGCTTGACGAGAAGGTCCTGACTTTGTTTGCGCGCCTGCAGGATTACGGCGTCATCCTCCTCATCCCCGACCTGTACGACGAGGTCTACGTGCGCGAGATGACCGACCTCCTCGTGCGGACCATGGGCTTCAAGCAGATCTGCCTCATCCAGGTGCGGCTCTCACCCCCTCTCGCTCTCTCTCGAGTTTTCCTACCCGCTCAGGGTGCTGACGAACTGCCTGTGTGTGCGCAGGAGAGCGTCGGTGCGACTTTCGGCGCGGGCTACTCGTCGGCGTGCGTGATCGACATCGGCTCGCTCACGTCGACCATCACCTGCGTCGAGGAGGGTCTCGTCCTCCCCGAAACTCGGTACGTCCCTGCTCCTCCTCTTCCAGTTCTTGCCTTGCTCAACTCGGCCACTAACGTGCCTTCGTACCGCAGGATGGTCCTCGACTTTGGCGGCGACGACATCACGCGCTTCCTCATGACGCTCCTGCAGCGCCTCAGCTTCCCTTACAAGGACATCGACCTCGCCAAGTGGCACGACTGGATCGTCGTCGAGGAGCTCAAAGAGCGACTCGTTGTCCTGAGCGAGGTGCGTTCGCCCTTCTCTCCTCGTCTCGTCTCGGGTCGGCGAACCGTGCGCTGACTCTCCGATCCCTGCAGGGCGACATCGGGCTCAACCTGTACGACTTCTACGTGCGGCACCCGGGCAAGTTGACGCAGAAGTACTCGATGCGCGTCTACGACGACTGCATCCTCGCGCCTTATGTACGTCCCCCTCCCTCCTCCCTCCTCCCTTGTCGACGAGCTCGACCTGACGTGCTCTACGTCCCTGCAGGCCCTCTTTGCGCCTCGCGTCATCGACTTCGACGCCAAGCGCACGGCGACCAACGAGCTGTGGAGCAAGGACGTTGACGACAACGTCGAGATCGGCGCGGCCGACATCACGAACGCCATGCGCGCCTCGGTCCGCCATCTCCTCGTCCCGCCTACGCCGGCCGTCGCACCGAGCGGTAGCGGTGCCGGCACGCCCGCCGTCGAGGAGCCGCCGCAGGTCGCCGTCGTCGGCGGCGCGCTCCCGCCCATCCCTGCCGCCGCCGCCGCCGCCGCGCCCGCCTCGAGCTTCGCCGGATCGCCCGCACCCGAGACGACGAGCGGCACGCCCAAGCCGCTCGCACAGCCTGCGCCCGCCGCCGCCGCCGCCTCTGCGCCTTCGCCCGCACCTCCTCCTGCCGCCGCGGTCGTCGCCGTCGACGTCGCGCGCGAGTCGTCCAAGCTGCCGCTCGACGTCGCCATCGTCGAGTCGCTCCTTGCCGCCGGCCCCGCCGAGGAGCGCCTCAAGAAGGTCGCCGCCAACCTGCTCATCGTCGGCGGTACGGGCGGCATCCACAACATCGGGTTCGCCGTCCAGTCGCGCGTCGCGCCGGCGCTCGCCGTGCGTGCGCCGGTGGTCAAGGAGTGCGCGTACGTGCCGTGCCCGAAGGAGATCGAGCCGGAGAACCTGGCATGGAAGGGCGTCGGGGCGCTCGGCCGGCTCGAGGGCGCGCAGGAGATGTGGATCCGGCGCGAGGAATGGGAGGCGCTCGGCATGAGGGCCGTGCGCGAGCGCGCCTTCTACTGGGCGTGACCGTCGACCGCAATGCAGCGTGCTACCTTCTCCCTAGAGCTCAGAGCCTCGCAGCAGCGAACCCTCTCGAGAGCGGCTTTTCGAGCGCACGGACCTCTTGCTCGCGCTCGTTCTCTCGACTCACGACGCTCCTCGGCTCGGTTCGTCGAGAATAGGTGATGATTGCGACAGGACTACGAGGAGGAGGAGCGACAGGCACGGCGTGTATAGGAGAGAGGACGAGATAGAGGAGAGGGAACGAGCTACAGGGGACGAAAGGGGTACGGCGAGAGCGAGATTAAGGAGAGGAAGGGTCGTCTAGACAAGAGGAGGTGGGGAGCAGGCTAGTCCTGCTTGCCCCAGGCAAAGGCGCCGAGGCGCTCACGGAGAGCGTGCGCCTCGTGCCCGGCGCGCACGTACTCCGGGTTGAGGAAGGCGTTCGAGCCGCCGTCGCAGCCGAAGTCTTCGTCGCTGTCGTCGTCCATGGGCTCGGCACCGTCGCCGTTGAGCGACTCGGCCGGCGACGACGAGAGCGACTCGAGCTTGAGCGAGTTGAGGTCGAAGAAGGGCGACAAGGGCGACGTGACGGCGCTCCCGGTCGACGACGACGCGGTCGAGGCGGCGAGCGAGGTGAAGCTCGACATGGTCGTCGACGCCGACGACGAGGCCGTCGAGAAGGTCGGCGAGGCGAGGGACGGCGTCAAGGTGAGCTTTGGCGGCGAGTTGCGGCGGCTCGCGAGGCTGTCGGGCGACGAGGACGGGTCGAGGAGCGTGAAGGTGCCCATGGGGCCCTCGAACGACGGCGTGCGCATGCGCTGCTCCTTGACCGGGCTCGTCGGCGCCGTCCTGCGGCTGCCGAGGAGGAACGGCGAGTCCTCGTCGCCGCGGCCGCCGAACATGGACGAGCTCGCCTCGGCGCTCAAGGCGCTCGGGCCGCCGCCCATCGAAAAGCCGAGGCCGAGCCCCGTTGGCTCGCTCGACGTGACGCTCGCGGCGTCGAACGACGGCGCGCGCGCCGGCGCAGGCGCCGTCGTGACCTTGGCCTTCTTCTTCTTGGGGCTCGAGCTCGCCGTGGGCGGGAACGCGCCGACTACGGGCGACGTGAAGGCGCTCGCGAGCCCTGCGGCGCCGCCGTTGCGCTTGAGCGCCGAGGCCGACGAGGGGACGTCGAGCGTGAGGCCGAGCGGGTTCTTGGGCGGCGACGCGAACGTGAACGCCTGCGAGCGCTTCTTGGTCGACGCCGGCGGCGTCAGGAGGCCGGTCGACGGGGCGTGCGCCTTCTTGATCGGCGACGCGCCGAGGACCGTCGGCGGCTGCGGCGCGGCGGCCGACGAGGGCGGGCCGCACTGCGAGAACGACAAGTGGCGCGCGAGCGGGCGTCCGTGGAGCACGCTCGACTCGGACCCGGTGCGCGCCATGCGCGTCGACGAGGCGGCGGCTGCTGCTGCCGGCGGGGCCGCCGAGGCGGCGAGGATGCGCTCGGCGTCGAGCGTGTCGGCGGCGGCGGGCTTGCGGCGCGGCTTGGCCGGTTGCGAGGGCGAGCCGGCGATCGACTGGAGCGAGTTGGTGCGCTGCATGCGGTACGACGGGCGCGACGACGCCGAGCGGGCGAGGGGGATGCCGAGGGTGCCGAGCTGGGCCGAGGGAGGGAAGCGCGAGGTCGCGGCGGAGGAAGGGGGAGGGACGACGATGCCGTCCTGCGAGGGCTGGCGCAACATGTTGGAGAGGCTGCGAGGAGGGAGCCGAGTCAGCGCAAGCTCGTGAAGGAGACGCAGTGAAGGCGGGGACGCACCGAGCGATGCTGTTCGTGTTGTGCACGTCGGGGAGGAAGTCCATGCTGTCCTGGCGGACGAGCGGCTGACGACGCTTGGGCGTCGCGTCCGGGTCGGTCTGCTTGGGCGTGTCCTCGACGCGAGGTCCAGCTTGACGCTCCTTGCCTGCGAGCGAGAAGGCGGCGCAGGTCAGCGCGCCGCTCGGGAGCGAGAAGAGGCTCGAGAGAGGTGGACGCACAGAGGGCGAGGATCTTGAGGCGCGTGCTCTTCAGGCTGTGCGGCCACTTCTGGCTGTCGAGCTCGTCGAACGCCTGCTGCTCGGCGTCGTGCGTGTCGTTGGCGCCGAGGGTGAAGCGTGCCCGGCGAGCTGCGGCACGACCGCTCCCGCCGGCGGCGCGCAGGACGGCGCGCGCGACCATGTTGGTGAAGTTGGACGGCGGCGGGCCGTTGGCGGGAAAGGGGGCCTCGGTGAGGGCGTGCTTGGCGAGGCAGGCGTCGTAGACCTGCGGGCGAGAGAGAAGAGAGTCAGCCTCGGTCCGGGTCGGGACGAGAGCGGTCGAAGGAGAGAGAGAGACGCACCCGCTGGACCTGCTCCTCCTCGTCATGGGTCCACTCCTGCTCGTCCTCGTCGTCCTCGACGACCGAGCTCGAGACGCTGCTCAGGCTCGAGTTGCGGCGCAGGAGGCTCTTGCGCCCAGGGCAGGTGCCCGCCGACGGGTACAGGCTCGGCTGGGCGGCGCCGAGGGGCGGGGTCTGGAGGCCGACGACGCCGCCGCCGGGCGCAGGGAAGTACGAGTCCCAGAAGTGGGCGTTTTGAGGCGTGATGGGCGGGTGCGACGAGAGCGGGGACGAGGCGAGGGCGGGAGTGGTGGCGCCGCTGAGGGACGCGCGCAGGCTAGGTCGACGAGAGACCGAGAGGGACAGTGCTGATCGCTCGCTCATGGCTGCTGGTGGTGCTGCTTGTTGGCGAGGTCGCGTCGAGGTGGTGGTGTGACGGCGTGGGCGGGGGAAGGTGGGGGAAGCGCGGGGCGAGCTGCGAGTTGGCGGTGCGGTGCGGTGTGTTGCTGCAGAGGGCTCTGGCGAGTCTAGCGGGGTGCGGTCTAGGTTGCTGCTGTGCGGTGATGGTGAGAGCGAGGAGGGGAGGGACGAGGGAGGAGGGTGACTCTGGCCGAGGACGAGCCAACGCGCTCCGACGCGACTGGCGCCCGTTGCGAGCCGCTTCTCATCTCGATGCCCGGCCGAACCAACTTTGTGTAGCCTCGCCTGCGATCGCGCAAAGAACGACGAGCCGCTCGAGCCGCAGCTGACCTCGTTCACCTCGCCCTCGCTGTAGCCGTCACGCCGCCGTGGGCACGAGCGCGCAGCGTTCCGCCTCTCATCGACTGCGAGCTGGCTGCCGTACAGCGCCCCCTCGATGCTGAGCAACCGAGGAGCTGCGAGCTGGAAACGCTCGGCGGTCGCACTTCGAGGCGGCGCCGAGCACTCGGTTTGGGAAGGCCGACTCGCGGACCGAGCGAAGGCGCTTGCCTCGCCGTGCAGCTCCCTCGAACACACTCTCAGACGTCGCCAAGCTGCCCGTGACGAGAGTCTTCCGAAGCGCAAGCTACATGCACCGCCTCGACCGCGGTCGTCTACCTCGTCCTGCTCAAGCTCGCTCAGACCGCCTTCGCGCCCGCCCCGACCCTCGCGGGTCCGCCGCCCTGCTCCTCGTCCTGCTGCGGCTCCTCCCTCGTCCAGACCATGCGGTGCCGGTCGAGCGCGTCGGTCTCAAAGTGCCAGCCGAACTCGGCGAGCGGCGCGAGGTAGCTCTGGAGGGACACCATGGCGGCGACGATGGCGGTCGCCTCGTAGGCGGCGGCGCTCGGGTTGAGCAGGTCGATGACGTTGCGGAAGGCGAGCGACAGGTACTCGGGACTGTACGTCGCGGGAGGAGCGACGGGCTGGGTCTCGTACGACGCGAGCTGGAACAGGCTGAGGAGGTTGTGCAAGAGGCAGTCGTTGATGACGGGCGCGATCGGCTTCGAGTGCAGGCTGCGGATCTGCATGTAGAGCGAGGGGGTGTGGTGCATCGGCGTGAGGGTCGGCGAGAGGATCGGCGAGTCGGCGTCGTCGAGAGCGGCGAGTCGAGCGTAGGCTTGGACGAGAATGGCTTGCTGGACCTCGTCCGTCTGCGCGCGCAAAGTTGCGAGTCAGCGGTGGCGTCTGGGAGGCCTACAGAGAAGGAGACGCACCTTGTTCTCGAGCAAACGCGCCTGCTTCGAGCCCTTCTTGACCTTGACCTTGGTCTCGGGCCCGAACTCGGCGGACCAGCACGCCTTGGCGCGCCTCTTCTGCGGCGCGAGGACGATCGAGGGGAAGTTGAGGCTGTCGCCTCGGAGCTGGAGCGAGCGGAGCGTGTCGGTGTCGGCTAGCGAGAGGTCGGCTGGGATGAAGGGGTGCGACTTGGTGCCGCAGACGAGGCAGTGCGACGGCCAGAGCTGCGGCGCTGGGTGCGCGTCAGCTGCGCTCAGCAGGAGAGACGTATAGAGGGAGAGAGGACGCACTAGCCGTTGGTGCTGGCGCGAGCAGAACGAGAAGCTGAGGCCTTGGGCGACGCAGGCGACGCAGCGCTGCGCGGTCGGTGCGTCGCACACCTCGCAGACGACATAGCCCAGCGGCACGTCCATCGCGAGTCGTTGTGCGAGAAGAGCTGTCAGATGTGACGAGAGCGAGGAAGAGAGGGAGAGAGGCGGGGTGGCGAGCTCGGCGGACGGCGAGCACGCCGAGGCGCGTGCGTCGCCTCCGCGGATTCTCCTGTCGCTCCTTCTCCTCACTCGGCGCGCCTCGCTCTGGCTCTCTCCCTCTCCTCGACCAAGGCAGAATGCCTGCTGCGCCCACGACCACCACCTGCGCTGTGTGCGGCGAGCCCGCCAGCAACTGCTGCTCGAGCTGCGCCAAGTACGGCTCGCGCATCTCGTTCTGCTCGCGCGAGCACCAGAAGCTCGTGCGCCCCCTCTCTCTGCATCCTCCTCATCTGTGTAGCGAGCTGACTCAAGTCGAGCGCGCAGATCTGGAAGGCGCATCGCGACGTCTGCGGCCGCCACTCGAAGCCGTTCATGCCGCCCGACCTGTCCGAGGCCGACCTTGACACCGTGCGCAGCCACGTCCCGACGCCGAGGACTTACCCGTCACTGGCGCGCGTCGACGAGCAAGAGGCGGCCAAGTCGTCGTGGACGAGGAAGTACGGCGAGGGTGCACCTGCTCGCTCGACGGCCGACGACTCGGTGCGTGGACGCTCTCAGCTCTGCCGCACGCCTACAGCACGTACTCGCCCTATCCTTTGCAGATGTCCTCACCGGCGGTCACGCAGGCCGTCCAGCTCGCAGCGCACGCCGGCCTGTACCACCTCTCGAGCCGCAACCTCGACGAACCTGCGCTCGAGCTCCGCCCGATCCACCGTGTCGCCGCCGCCTACCTCGACATGCGCACGGCCCACCCCGTCATGCTCGACTCGGCCAAGAACGACGAGCTCCTGCACGCGCTCGTCGCCCTGTGCGCCGTCGCCGCGCACGAGTCGGCCGCCGTCGCGCGCACGCTCGTCGCGCACAACAGCGAGACGCTGTCGCACGCGCTCGGGACCGTCCTGAGCTGCCTGTCGACCGGCGGCGCGTGCTTCGGCGAGATGCAGGGCGTCTTCATCGCGCTGAGGAGGGCGCTCGCCGACCTCGTCGTCCTCGACTTTGCCCTCGGGCCGGATCCCGACGGGCGCCAGGTCGTCTCGGTCAAGATGAAGGTGCCCGTCGGCGAGACGGGCTGAGCGCGCGCAGACGAGCAGGAGCAGGAGCAGGAGCAGTGCGTGCAATGGACGAGCTTGACCTGTGGAACGACCGAGCGAGCGCCGCAGCGAGCCCCGAGAGGCAAGAAAACGAGGGCGAGCCGGCAGCGCCGCCGAGCAAGAGTCTGCATTCGCGGGCTTGGCCGAGCGAGAGAGGCGCGCAGGCGCAGGCGCACAGCAACGAGCAAGAGACGGCGCGCCGCTCGAGCCGGCGGCTCGAGGCTGCTCTCCCACACGGGCGAGAAGGACGAACTGCGTAGTATTGACAGCATCAGGACGAAGGAGTACAACAGGAACTGTGTACGGAGAGAGAGTCAGTTTGAAGGAGCGCGTCGTCGACGAGAATAAGGAAGCGAGAGCGAGACGTACCAAGCGGGTACGGCGAGAGGAGGTCACGCAAAGTCGAGGAGGAGGCCGGCGAGGACCTTCTCGAGGTGCCTGGTCTGTGTGCGGTATTCGAGTCAGCTTTGAACAGGCGGGAGAGGGGCGGACGAGGACGCACCTCGAGCAAGCCGGGCGGAGCGAGACGGTCGACGGGCCCGTTCTTGGCGCGCTCGCGCTGTGCGACCTCGGCGGCGCGATGGATGGCCTCGGTGGCAAAAAGACGGAGGTACTCTGCCGAGAGCTGGACGGCGGCGGCGCTGACTGCGGGCGAGAGGACGCGTCGAGTTGAGTGAGCGTGGGGAGGGGGAGGGCGAGGACAGCAGAGGGGACGGACCGCGGGTGTTTGGCTCTGTGACGAGCTTGAAGACCTCCTTGACGGTGGCCTGTGGGGGTGCGAGGCGTCAGCGAGGCTGCGAGGCCAGGGTGTGGGGGGGGGGAGGCAGCGATGAGGACGAGGAGGGGGGCAGGAGCGGGGACTCGCCTGCTTGAAGTGCGGGTGGTCTGGTTCGTGGTGGTCGTCGGCCATGTGTGCGTGTGTGGCTCTGTAGCTCAGGCCAGTGAGCAGGTAGGCGCGAGAGGGAGAGCGAGGCGGTGCAGCTCGGCGCCATCAGCACGGACTGGACCGCCGCCTCGCTTCCACCTCCTCACACCGCTCCAGCTCGAGCCATGGCTGGCCACGACTCCAAACCCCGACAGAAGAACCAGAAGGCCAAACGCACAAAGCAGCCAAAGGCCACCGACCGCGCCGCCATCGACCTCCTCCAGCAGCAGGTCGACCACTTCGAGGTGCGCTCCCTCTCCCGCTCTCGCGCCTGTGCAGTCTCGCACCGCACCACCGACAGCCCAGAACACTGACGCACTCCATCCCGCGCAGGCCTCGGACGATGTGCAAGAGTTCGGCCAGCTCCCGCTCTCGTCCCAGACGCTCGCCGGCCTCACGTCGGCCTACTACTCGCGCATGACCGACATCCAGCAGCGCTCGCTCCCCTTGACCCTCAAGGGCAAGGATGTGCTCGGCGCAGCCCGCACCGGCAGCGGCAAGACGCTCGCCTTCCTCATCCCCGTCCTCGAGGTCCTCCTCCGCAAGCGCTGGGGCCCGCAGGACGGCCTCGGCGCCCTCGTCATCAGCCCGACCCGCGAGCTGGTGCGTCCACGTCTCCCTCCCTCGTCTCCTTCAGCCCAAGACCTCGCCGGCTGACTCTCCCTCCCTCCCGACCCGCAGGCCGTCCAGATCTTCGAGGTCCTGCGCAAGATCGGCCACCAGCACCAGTTCTCGGCCGGCCTCGTCATCGGCGGCAAGAACCTCAAGGACGAGCAGGACCGCCTCTCGCGCATGAACATCCTCGTCGCGACCCCGGGCCGCCTCCTCCAGCACATGGACCAGACGCTCGGCTTCGAGTGCGACCACCTCCAACTCCTCGGTGCGTCCCTTTCCCCCCCCTCACGACCGTGCCGAGCCGAGCGCACGAGGCTGACGGCGCATCCCTGCCCGCAGTCCTCGACGAGGCCGACCGCATCCTCGACATGGGCTTCTCGGCGTCGCTCAACGCCATCATCGCCAACCTGCCGCGCTCGCGCCAGACGCTCCTCTTCTCGGCGACCCAGACCAAGTCGGTCAAGGACCTCGCGCGCCTGTCGCTCCAGGACCCCGAGTACGTCGCCGTGCGCGAGTCGGGCCCGGGCGGCAGCAAGGGCAAGGGCAAGGCCGACGACGGCGACGGCGACGACCAGGACGAGGGCGTCGAGGAGGTGCCCAAGAACCTCGAGCAGCACTACATGGTCGTCGACCTCCCGGCCAAGCTCGACCTCCTGTGGAGCTTCATCAAGACGCACCTGTTCACCAAGACAATCGTCTTCCTCTCGTCGGGCAAGCAGGTCCGGTTCGTGTACGAGAACTTCCGCCACATGCGGCCCGGTGTGCCCCTCATGCACATGCACGGCAAGCAGAAGCAGATGCAGCGCCTCGAGATCTACCAGCGCTTCCTCACGTCCAAGCACGCCGTCCTGTTTGCGACCGACGTCGCCGCGCGCGGCCTCGACTTCCCCGCCATCGACTGGGTCGTCCAGCTCGACGCGCCCGAGGACGTCGAGACGTACATCCACCGCGTCGGCCGCACGGCGCGGTACCAGGCCAAGGGCAAGGCGCTCCTGTTCCTGCTCCCGAGCGAGGAGGAAGGGTTCGTCAAGCGCCTCGAGGCCAAGAAGCTCGACGTCAACAAGATCAAGGCCAACGACAAGAAGAAGCAGAGCATCCGCAGCCAGCTCCAGAGCGCCGCCTTCCAGTTCCCCGAAGTGAAATTCCTCGCGCAGCGCGTGCGTCCCTCTCTCTCTCTCTCTCTCTCCTCTGTTCTCGTGCAAATTCTCCTTCACGACAACGAAGCTGACTCGCTCGCGTGCAACAGGCCTTCATCTCGTACGTCCGCTCGATCCACCTCCAGAAGGACAAGTCGGTCTTCAAGCTGGACGCCCTCCCGCTCGACGAGTACGCCGCCTCGCTCGGACTCGCCGGTGCGCCCAAGATCAAGTTCGGCACCAAGCAGGAGGCGAGCGACAAGAAGAACCAGGCGCGCGTCGTCGAGGAGCTGAGGAAGGAGATCGAGGTCAAGGGCGCAGAGGAGGAGAGCGACGAGGACGACGATGACGAGAGCGGCGAGGACGACGATGACGAGCCGGTCGCGGGACCGTCGGGCGTGAGGAGCGACGAGGACGAGGACGACGAGGACAAGGTGCGTCGCAGCTCTCTCTCTCTTCCTCATCCACCTTCTTGACCTCGTCCGGCTGACCCTCCTCGCCGGGCCCTCGTCCTCTCCCGCTCGCAGGACGACAAGGTCAAGACCAAGTACGACCGCATGTTCGCGCGCAAGTCGCAGACGGTGCTCTCGGACCACTACACCAAGCTCATCGACCACGGCTCGGACGACGACGAGGGCGAGGGCGAGGGCGAGGGCGCCAAGGGCGAGTCGAGCCTCGTCGGCGCCGCAGCACCGGCACCAGGCGGCGACGACGACGACTTCATCACGCTCAAGCGCGTCGACCACACGCTCGACGAGGCGTCGCTCCCCTCGTCGTCGTTCATCTCGAAGCGCAAGCTCAAGATGGGCCAGTCCAAGAAGGCGATGCTGTCGACCAAGGGCAACCCGTCCAAGCTCGTGTTCGACGACGACGGCGAGGGCCACGCCATCTACGAGCTCGGCGACGAGAGCGACTTCAAGGCGCTCGGCGACGCAGAGCAGCAGCGGCGCGCGTTCGTCGAGCGCGAGGGCGGCAAGCTCAAGGAGCAGGACGTGCTCGACAAGGAGCGGCAGCGCGAGGCGAGGAGGGACAAGAAGCGCAAGCGCAAGGACATCGAGCGACAGGTGCGTCGCTCCCGCTCGGACCCCTTCTCTCCCTCCCTCCTTCTTCTCCCTCAAATCCCTCACTCTCGCTCGTGCCTCCTGCCGCCTCGTCCTCAAGCGCGGTCACTGACTCATGCCCTTGCGCACCCGTACGCAGGCCAACGGCGCCCCTCTGCTCGGCGCCGAGCTCTCGGGCGACGACGACATCGTGCACCCGTCCTTCTCGGACATCGAGTTCGCCTCGGGCTCGTCCGACGACGACCGCGGCCGGTACGACGACGACGATGACGACGTGCCCGACGAGCCGGCGGCGCGTGCGCCCGTTCCGCTTAAGAAGAACTCGCGCAGGGCTCGGTTCGAGGAGGACGATGGGGAGGGGGACGAGGAGGGCGACAGCGGGCGGTCGGCCAAGAAGGCCAAGGTGGACCTCGAGGCGCTCGCGCTCCAGGCGCTCGGGAGGAGGTAGATGCGCCGCTGTGCGCGACGAGGTGTGCAACGAGCCGCTTTGCGCTACTCGATCTTCTCGCTCGTCCGTCTCGCTCTGAAGCTTGCTCTCGCTCTCGCTCTCTCTCGGTCGTGCCTCTCTCTCTCGTGCAACTTCAGAGAGCGACTCAGATAGACAGAAAGGACAGGGAACGGCTCAGCGTTTCAGCCCTGCGAGTACGCTCGACGGCGCACGGGCCCCCTGCACATTCCTGCGCGGCGAGACGGCGCCGCCGCTCGGGCCCGTGCCTGCAGGCGCCGGTTCTGCTGAGGCGAGCTGTGACGGTGGTGCTGGTTCGGGTGGACCGGGAGCTGGTGCGGGAGGCGGCGGCGGAGGAGGACCGGGTCGGCGAGAAGGGGTCGCGTTCGAAGAGGGTGCCGGTGCGACAGGAGCAGCTCTGCGGGCGACGTGTCCGAGTCAGTCACGGAGAGAGAGAGCGTAGCGAGCGCGAGGAGAAGGACGAGGACGCACCCTTGCTCCGCCTGCGTGCGCACGATCCTCTCCCTCCGCTCGCGCACCTCGCGCACCCACCGCCCGAGGAGGAACCCGACGCGGCCGCCCTCGGCGGCGACGTCCCGCTTGGCGGCGATCACCTCGTCGATGACCTCGCGCGGCGTGAGCTCGCGCACCGAGACGCCCTCCTGCGGCGCGAACCGGATGCGGAAGACGGGCCACTCGCTCGGGAGCGCGGCGTCGGCGTCGGCGGCGGGAAGGTCCTCGGCGGCGGTCGAGTTCGAGCGCAAGTTGGCCTCGGCGCGTACGGTCGACGGGTGGGACGCGACGGTCGAGTGGAGGAAGGCGAGGAGGTCCCGGGCGGAAGCGAGGCAGGCCGCAGGGGTCCAAGCGTGCGCTTTGCCGCGGACGCTGCGCGAGTCGAGGAGGGCGGCGTCAGTACGATGCTCGATGAGAAGGAGAGGACGTGAGGGAGGAAGACGCACAGGCGAGGAAGCTCGAGCGTGTTGAAGCTCTGCAGGGCCGTGAGCTGGCCTTGGCGAGTGCGGAACCCGACGGTGACGGTCGGCACGCCGAGGAGGACTGTGTGACGTGGAAGAACAAAGTGAGCTCACGACGGGCAGAAGGGAACGAAGCGAGAGGACGCACAGGACTGGGCGTAGTGCTTGAGGAGCTTCTGCCTGCTCGAGGTGAGGTCCCCGTCAGCGAGGGAGACGCAGAGCCGAGACGACTGCGAGTGAAGAGGGGACGCACCGCTCAAAGTTGACCTCGTCGCGCTGGCTCTGGATCGCAATGTTGGTCTTGAGCTCGACAAAGTCGGCCGTCGAGATCCTGCTCGGGTCGGCGCCCGGCCGAACGCAGTCGACCTCGCCGCCGACGATGGTGCGGAACCCGCCGAGGTTCGTCTTGACGACGCTGCACCACTGGACGTTGGTGTTGGGGACGGCAAAGTCGGCGAGCGGGTCGGCCGGCGGCGAGGTGCAGTACGACTCGAACGAGTAGCCGTAGTACGAGGGGAGGGCGTTGCTCGACTCGGACGCCGACTTGGCGGCGAGCTTGGCGGGCGGGTTCGATTCCTCGAGGTAGAGGCAGCCCTGCGCGCAAGAGAGGACCGTCAGCGAGGAGCGCTTCGACGAGGAGGACGAAGGCGGCGGACGCACATCGACGACCATGGCGTTCATCTCCCAGCCGTCACCTCGGCGGCCCGTTGCGACGTTGTCGACCTCGTAGACGGCGAGCATGAGCTTGGTCATCATGCCGCGCCAGGTGATGACCGAGATCTTGCCGAGGAGGTCGTCGGCCGCCGCCGAGGGCTGCTTGGCCGCCCAGGTCGACAAGCTGCGCACACAAGGACATGAGGGAGGAACTCCGTCAGCTTGTCGTCGCCGGATGGAGACTGGCGCGCAGCGAACGACCGAGGACGCACCAGTCGAGCAACGCATCCAACCCCTCGTCGACACTGCCGTCCCTCCACACGGCGCGCTTGAACCCGACGTTGAGGTCGCTGCCGAGCCTCGGCTCGTGGTAGTAGGCGAGCGCGTCGTCCTTGCGCTCGTCGTCGAGGAGAAGCTCGCGTGCGGGCGAGTAGGAGAAGGAGGCGAGGTGGAAGGGCTGCTGGAACTGGGGGAGGGCGGTCGAGTGGGCAAGGTAGTGTGCCGGCGGGTGTACGGCGTGCGAGGCGCAGGGAGAGTAAGGTGCGGTCGCTGGGGGAGGTGCGGGTGGAGCGGCGGGCGAGGTGTCGGCGAGGGAGAGGTGGTCGGCGGCCGGCGGTGGGGGCGGCGAGGTCGGGCGCGGTGCGCTGGGCGGAGGCGATACGCGAGGTCGCTTGCGGGCTGGCTCGGCCATGCTTGAAGGCGAGCTCGGCGAGGTTGGCGGTTGTTGCGAGGCTGCTGCGGGCGGCCGAGCCGGGTCAGCGACGAGGAGTGGAGAGAGAAGGAGCTCGGCTCGCGCGAGAGACGAGGACGCACCGGTCGTAGGTCTAGAGGCTACTTACTAGGACTGATTGGGCCCACGGTGCGCTCCAGCTGGTGCTTGTGGGTCGAGTAGAGCCGGGGCGAGATGACGAGGGCGAGGAGGACGAGGCGGCGAGGGCGGAAGTTGACGCCTGGAGGAGCGGCGCGTCTTGGATGGCTCAGAGATGAGCTGGAAGCAAGGCCAGACTGGCCAGCCGGGCGCAGAGCGGGGTGGGCGAGAGGACGGCGAGGACGACGCGGCCGTCCTCATCTCGCTCGTCGCTTGGCTCCTGCACCCTCTCGCTCCCACCGCCGAGCAGCACAGAGAGCAGCCACCGTGCAGCCATGGTCAGAGCACCAGACCCTGACAAGATCCCCGTCCGTCCCCGCCCTCTCTCTCCCTCTCCCCCTGTTCTCCTCGCTCAACAACAACCAACCCGCCTCGCTCGCTCGCAGATCAACTCGCCCCACGACCTGGGCCTCGAGGTCGACGCCCTCGTCACCGCCCTCCAGCTCAACGAGACCGAGGACACGTGGGAGAAGATCAACCGCGCCGTCAAGCGCTTCCAGGCCGCAGTCCGAGGCGGCGCGTGCCGCTTCACCGACGACTTTGTCCACCACCTGCGCGACCCGCGCGTCGTAAAGGGCCTCGTCCGCTCCCTCGTCACCGAGCGCACCGCCCTCAGCGGCACCACCCTCGAGCTCGTCGCGTCGTGCACCCGCCTCGGCCACCACTTTGCCGCCCTCCTCTCGCTCTACTTCCCGACCCTCCTGCGCCTCTTCGCCCGCCCGAACAAGGTCTACGTCACCCGCTCGGCGTCGTGCGTCGCGAGCATCATCCGCAACACGCGCATCGCCGACGTCGTCCGCCTCGTCGCCATCGAGTGGCGCAACGAGCCGGGCAAGAGCGCCTCGTTCCGCGAGCAGGCCGCCGTCGCCCTCGGCATCGCCCTCGGCGCCGATGCAGACTCGCTCGGCGTCGACAAGGAGGGCCTCGAGCGCCGCATCGACGACCTCGAGTGGCTCATCAAGAACGGCGCAACGGGCAGGGAGGCGACCGTCCGCGCCGAGATGAAGAAGTGCTGGGAGGTCTACAAGCGCGAGTGGCCAGAGCGTGTCTCCTCGTGCGTCCTCCTTCCTCTGCCCTCTCGTGACGCTCGGGCTCGATCTTGACGTCCGTCCGCCTGCAGGTTCACCGCGCCCATGACGCCGACGATCCGCAAGTACCTCAAGGTGACCGACGCCATCCCGGGCGGGTCCTCGACCGGCGCCGTCTCGCGCCCTCCGCCTCGCAAGCCTGCACCCGCGCTCGGCGCCTCCACCGGCCCGTCCTCGCACCACGCCCCGACCCGACCCGCCGCTCCCGCCCTCGCCAAGTCGCACGGCCCGCCCTCGATGGCCACGTCGCACGGCCCGTCCCGCTCGACCGTCTCGCACTCGACGAGCGCCGCCGCGCCGCGCTCGCACGCCCTCGCCGCCTCGGCCTCGACCTCGACGTCCGCCGCCGAGTCGCTCGGGCACGGCGCAGCGCCTTCCCTGCGCGCCGCGCGCGTCGACCACTCGCGCTCGGCGAGCGCCTCGACGATGCCCTCGTCGTCGCGCTCGGCCTCGCGCTGCGACGAGCGCGACCCGCTCGCTGCGTCGACGAGCTCGGCGCGCTCGGGCGCTGCCGTCGTCGGTCCGCCGTCGCGCTCGGGCTTCAAGCCGACCGCGCCCAGCGCAGGAGGTGCGTCCTCGACGACGATGTCGTCGTCGTCGTCGATGGCGGCGGCGGGCAAGGCGGGCCCGCTCGGCTGTGCGGCGCGGCCGGCGATCCGCTCGGTGCCGTCCTCGTCGTCAACGACGAGCGCTGCGACCGAGCCTCGCAAGGCGCGGCGAGTCGCTCCGCCTGCGCCGGCCGCTGCAGCTGCTGTCGAGTCTGCGGCTGCACCTGCGCCGCCCGCACGCGCCCAGACGCTCACGCGCTCGACCGGCCCGGGCGGTACCTCGGCGCCGCCTCTCGCCGCCTCGACCTCGGCGGCGCAGCACAAGCCGTTCCGCCCCAAGCTCAACGCGTCGGTCGCAGCAGCTGTGACGCCGCTCGCGACGAGCACCAAGCCTCGTCCGGCGCGCGCGCCGGCTCCTCCTCTTCCCGCCGTCCCCACCACGACGTCCTCCGCCCCCGCCTCGACCTCTGCGCCCGCACCTGCACCAGCACCAGCACCCGTCGCAGCCGCACCCGCCGCCCCTCGCCCTCCGCGCGCAGCCGCAGCCGCAACAGCCGGCACGGCCTCGTCGCGCGCGGCCGCCGCCGGCGCAGCGCGCACGGCCCCGAGCGCGGCGACGCTCGCGTCTCGGGAGCGCCGCGCCGCGCGCGAGGCGGCGAGGACTGCCGCGGCCGACAAGGACGCCGCAAAGGTCGAGGCTGCAGCCGCGGCTGCGGCCACTGCGGCGCAGGACGAGAAGGACAAGGAGGAGCGGCGCCGCGCGAGGGAGCGCGAGCGCGAGGACGAGGAGCGGCAGCGTGTGCGGGCCGAGGAGGCGAGCCGTGTTGCGGTCGAGCGCGAGGAGCGCGAGCGGGCCGAGCGTGAGCAGGAGCGCGCGAGGGCCGTGCCGCTCCCGGTCGAGGAGGACGTTCAGGAGGCGGCCGACGACGAGCCGGCGCCAGCGCCGACCGAGGTCGTGCAGCAGGCGCCGGACGAGGAGCACGTCGACGACGTTGCCGCCGAGATGGCCGTCGAGGAGGAGCGCGGCATGCACAGCGAGATGGTGCTCGCCGAGTCGCAGGCGGCCGACGCCGACATCGAGCCCGCTCCTGCGCACGGCCTCGAGCCCGACGTCGAGCTGCCCGCGCACGTCGACGTGCACGTCATCCACCAGCTCGAGCCGGCCGTCACGCCGGCGGAGCAGAACGTCGACGTCGAGGAGCCGTCCGGCTCTGAGCGCGAGGAGCCCGTGCCGCAGCTCAACGTCGTCGAGGCCGAGGTTGGCGACGCTTCGGTCGACGTCGACGCTGCGCCTGCGCCGGGTTCGCTCGAACGCGACGAGGAACCGTCGCCGCCGTTCGTCTTCGCCGCACCGGTCGACGAGCCCGCCGAGGTCGACGACGAACCGGCGCTCGACCTCGACGAGCCGGTCCACAACGGTCCCGACGGCACGACCGTTGTCGACGAGCACTCGGTGACCCCTCCCGCGCTCCAGCCGTCGCCCGTCAGCGCGCCGTCGCCGGCCCGCGCTCGGACCCCGTCGTACGACGCGCTCCCGCCGTCGCCGCTACTCGCGAGCGCCGCGCGGGCTGAGCGTGTCGACGAGGTGAGCGAGGCGGCGAACGACTCGGCGACGAGCGACCGGATCGAGTCGGCCTCGCTCGACAACGCCGGCACGGCCTCATCCGCCAGCGCCCGCACGCCTCGCGACCACGAGCAGCAGTCCGTCCCGCACGCCTTTGCGACCAACTCGGCCCCTCCCACGCCCTTCCTCGCCCTCGCCAACTCGCCCGCCCTTCTTTCGACCCCTGCGCCCGTCACCCGCCCGGCGCTCCCTCCCACGCCCGCGGCTACTACGCCCGCCCGTCCCTCCGTCCGCTTCCCCTCCTCGACCCTCCAGTACTCGCCCGAGCCGTGGCAGACGGCGTCGATCATGCTCGACACGCCGCCGAGGCTCGACGACCTGCCCGGCATGGTCCGGCTCCCAGGCGCTCGAGTCGCTCTCCCCGCCGCCGCCGCCTCGGCCGCCGAGCCCGAGGCGAGCGACGACGAGCGCGACGCTGAGGAGAACGACGTGCTTCCAGCGTCGCCGCTTGCCCGCACCGTCGCGTCGCCCTCGCCGGCTCCGAGGACCGAGCGTCCGCAGGCCGTCTTCCTCGACGACTACCAGCAGACGCCGCCTCACGACGACGTCGACACGACGTTCGAGGCGGACGAGTCGCTCGACAGCGTCGACGCCGCCGAGGAGCAGGACAAGCAGGAGAAGGACGGCGACGACACGTCGCTCGCCCGGACCGAGCGCGGCGCCGAGCCGTCCCCCGCGGCGGCCGACGACGCACGCAGCGCGAGCTACGAGTCGTCGCGCCTGTACTTTATCCCGCTCCACGACACGAGCGCGTCCAACTACACGGAGCGCTCGCCGTCGCCTTCGGTCGCCGCCGGGGACGAGGACGACGCCGAGTACGACGACAGCAGCGTCGACGATGCGCAGGTCTCGGCCGAGACGACGCGCACCGCTCGCTCTCCTGAGCGCAACGACGCCGAGGCGCAGGTCGAGGAGGCCGCCGCCTCGACGAGCAGCAGCACCGCCGTCGGCACCACCACCGGCGCCAACGCCGAGGACCCCTTCCGCGCCTCGCCCGCCTCTCCCACCTCTCCGGCCAACTCGTCGACGACGCAGGACTTCTCCTTCTTCGGCGCGCCCGTGTCGAGCACGCCCTCGTCGCGCAGCGGCGCCCTCGCCGGCCCCGCTCCCTGGGACATGTCGCTCCTCGGCGACGAGAGCGCGTGCTTCGAGCTCGAGCGCACCCAGCTGCGCTTCCACGACGAGACCGAGTCGGAGCACGAGGCGTCGATGGCGAGCACGGCGCGCGCGCTCGCCGACGTCGAGGTCGAC
>Ga0308170_10001245_pt1 | contig 25564 bp, 39 predicted proteins | sample PhyBR2_2_FD_202136 | JGI IMG/M metagenome (GOLD analysis project Ga0308170, IMG submission 202136) | Phyllosphere microbial communities from UC Gill Tract Community Farm, Albany, California, United States - DLSLSB.R2 | ecosystem: Host-associated > Plants > Phyllosphere > Unclassified | place...
TTGGTGAGCTCTCGTCCTCTTGTAATATGCGCTCACAAGTAGGTGAAGCTGATTGATAGCCTTCCGCGACGCAGGTTCGGTCCATGCACAAGCGAGTTTGCGGGGAACATTCGAACCCTTTTCAGTGGCCTTACTTCAACGAGATAGAGATCAACGAGATGATGGCATATGTAGATAAGCCGCTCAAGCCGTCACCAATGGCAGCGCCTCAAACCTGGCTTGATTCCATTGCACCTCATCTACATCTACGAGTGTTATCTGATGGATGTGAAACTCGCGAGTCGAAACTGAGAGTGAGTAGCAATCATGCGACTCGGTTCTCGCTTATACTGACACCGCCTCCGCCTTAACTTCTATTTGCGTGCGTAGCTCTGCCTCAGATCGCTCTGCAATCAAGTGCAAGCTGCTTCTTTCCGACAGTCGGCTTATCGCATTCGATTCAATACTCTGTTGTTCGAAGGGGTCGAAAGGAACGCAGCGATGTCGCTCGCCTTCGCTGAGAGTCCACTCAACTGGATGATCAACGCACAAGAGACCATCATCAAAGGATTGACTCGAGACCCGTCGAAATATCAACCTTGGTGGACGGAATTCAATCACCGCTACCTCTACGCTGTCTCTTTGACGTATCTTTGGATCAAAGCGTCTCATTCACCATCGGAACGGGAGTTCGAGGCACTTACAGAGCTTTGCAAGTACACAATTACCGCTTTCCTGCATTTTTTGCGACAGGTGGTCGGGGCTACCCATCCGGTGGAGATGGAACGCTTGGCTGAGCTCATGTCCTGTCTAGTGCAGCTATGTGAAGCACACTCAGCTGGATTAGGCCGAGCAGAACGCAAGTAGACAGCGATTTATAACCCTTGAAATGTCATACTCTTGGGAAGTTGGTTAAGGCAGACAATGTCACACTTAGCGAGAACATAACGTATACAATGCAACAAAGAGACGGCTGTGAGAAGGGACAAAGAGAACGCGTGAGGAATAGAAACAATAACAGGGATCAGAACCAAAGTGAACGAGAATTAGCGTAGGGTGTGGTATATGCAAACTGAATATAGATAGAGTGTCTTTGCGGCTCAAAAAGGGTATATCTCACACGAGGGGGAGAGGAGCGATCAGAAATCTTGATGAATAGCTCTCTGTTTCCCCTTCCTCTCCCTCCTCTCACTTCTCGTTCTCTCCCTTCCTCCACCTCCCCTTCCTCCTTTCTTCACTTCCTCTACCCTAGACTCGACGGCCGGCCCACCACCTTCCATTCTCCTTACTTCCTCTTTCACTCCAGTGACCCATCTCAACCTCTTCTCCCATTCGACTTCTTTCCGCCTTCTTCGCTCTTCGAAGGGGAGGTCATAACCTTCGTGTTGATGTTTGAAAGGTTTCTTTGACGGTGAGGAAGGAGGAGGGGTCGAAGCGAGTGGGTGACAAGAGATCAAGAGTCGAAGGAATGCGAGTCGAGTCAAATGGAAATCGAACAATTGAAGAATGTTGTCCAACTACACACAATAGCACGAACAATCAGTCATCAGAGTGAAAAGAGGGAGTTAAGAGGGAGTGAATGACCTACCCTCGATTCGATTAAATCCCAAACATCTTCCAGATCCGGTTTCTCGACTCTCGCACTCTTCGCACTCTTCGAATCTCCCTCCTTGCTCCTTCTCTTCCTCCTCTCCTTCTCCTTATCCGCGAAATCCTCTTCCTCAACTCCCTCTTCCCCTTCATTCTCCTCCCTAATCTCCCAATTCCCTTCCTTCTTCATCTCCTCTCTATGATCCTCCAACCATTCCGTCCAACCCTCCATTTCCCCTACTCTCCATTCGTTCCACTCACTACAACCTTCCCACCCTTCTTCCTTCCTCTCTCTCCTTCGATCTCCTTCTTCCCCATCCCTCTCGATCGGTGAATCTAACCAAACCCTCCATAATGCCAACCTCTCCCTATCGATCCTTGCTACTCGTTTCATAACCTCCCTCACTCTTCTCTCATTGATCTCCCTCACTCCACTCCTCCAAACCAATTCTTTTCCTTCTCTACCCTCCTTCCCTCCTCCTTGTTGTTGTGCTTCGTGAGAATGAGCGAGGATAGCTCTGAAAGGAATGAAAGGATTCAAAGGTGGAACTTGATTCTCCATTCCTTGGTGTCCCGATGATGACAAACTCAACGATTCAAACAATTGTTGTTTCTCGTCCAAACTCAATGGTAAACAATAACAAGCACTCCTTAAATCTTTCACTTGTTCGATTGAATCCACTTGTTCTTCCAAGTCGGTATAAGGAGCTCCATCGATCGAATGGAATTGGGTTTCGGAAGAGGGGAGGGAAGAGGGGGAGAGAGATTTTTGGAGCAGAGTTGGAAGCGGGATATAGATTCTAGTTCGGATCCATCGACGGCGACGAACGAACGAACGGAATAAAGATGGTTCTCCTCTCCAGCGTTTCGAATGGAAGAACACTGCGTAACTCCAGCCTACCCCCAATCGATTCCTCATCAGCCTTCACTTCTCCTTTGCTCAAGGGTGAAGCTGGGAGGAAAGCGGAAGCAAGAGACGTACCTTCCTCGTCTCTATCACCTCCCATATCAACCATGAATTCACGATCCCTCCAGTTCCAGTAAGGACGACACGGGAAATCGTGTGGAGTGTAAGGGGAAGGTTTGAGGTGTTCGTTCGTCCATACTGACGGATCAAACTGGAATAGCGCTGCACTCGAAAACTTTGGTAATCCAAATACAATCAACCTAAGTACATTTCCAAAGCATCAGTGTATTGAGTGAGTGAGAGAGGAGGAGAGAGTAAGAAGAAGACGTACCCTCGTTGGTGTTCCCATAAAACATCAGTTTCAATTTTCTCTTTCTCATCGATCAATGCTCCGAGCTCTTTCAATCTCTCGACGATAGCACGATCAAACTCTTTCTCTTTCTCTTCCCCTTCCTCTCCCCTCTCTACTTTCCTAATCAATTTCTTCCTTCTCGCAAACAATTTCTGTAATTCCTCTTTCGCATGTTTCCTTCGAGTATGTGTTTGATTGATACTCGTTGGAGAACGGGACAGTGATGGCGAACCACCGAGAGAAGAGTTGGTAGAGTGGTGCGTAGAGGTTTGGTGTAAGTGGAGAGAGTTTTTCAGGTGTGAAACTAAAGAGTTGCCGTTACGAGGGATTAGGAATGAAGTGATTGTGTCACGACGGGAAGGGGCAGAGTAATCATCGATGGTGAGGGTACGGCGGTGTGCGTTGGGGGGTGCGAGGGGTGGGGAGTAATTGTGGAGGGACGAAGTTGGGGAGGAGGAGAGAGTTCGAGAGGGTGGAGTTGTGTGCTCGGTCAAGGGGGAGAGGGGGAGGAAAGGTGAAGGTGAAGTCAAGAGTGGTGAGGTTGTCGTCGAGTTGTTTCGGGAGTGAGTGTTCGAGTGTGAATGGTGAGGATGAGGGGAAGAGGGAAAGGGAGGTGGAGTTGGAACTCGAGGTTCAGGTTCGATATCGTTTAGATCGACGGGGATAGTTTGGGGTGAGGAACGAGATAAGCGGTTCGTCGAGGCTTGGTGTAAAGGGATCCAGTCGACTGTTGAGAGAGTCGATTGAGACGAAGTTGAACGATAGCGTGCTAGATCGAAGGATTGGGGTAAAGGGATGGTCGATTCGAAAGAAGAGTTAGTTCTCGCTGGTGCCAAAGGTCGTCCTCCGTTCGGCTGCTCTTGGTCGTTGTCGTTTGTGGGAGATGGATCGAGTGAGATTGAAGGAGTTTGTTTCAAAGTCAATTTCCTCAGAGTATGACTCGCTTTGTTTCCCGCTCTCCTGATATTGAACCTGACCGAGTTACCGGTATTTGTCAATAGATCTTTCGAGCTAGTTCTGAGAGTGGAAGAGTGGTTTGCCCATTGATGTTGATAGATTCCTCCTCCATCTGAATGAAACCAATCTTGCTCTACTGTATCCTGTTGTGTTCTTATACGTTCTTGGTATATCTCGTCTGTACGTTTCTTGTTTACTGGTGCGGTCAAGTTGCGTAAATGACGATGTTTGCGAATTGAGGATAAATGGGAAGATATCTCGGTTTGAGTATCATCGGGTGTAGTCCATTGGATCGTAGGTAAGTGTACTGGATCATCCGAAGCCATTTGAAGAGTGAGCGGGTTCAATGAAGCGAGAAGAGGATTGAGATTCCCTCCCTCGCCTTGTTCTGTTCACTCTCACTCTCTCACCATCCAATGGATACACAACCTAGTCAACCTATTCAACATCCATTACGTCCTTATTCAGTCTCACCACAATACGATGATTTCTCGTGGTCAACTTCATCCACTCCACCTTCACTCCGATCTCACTCTACAACAAAAGACCGCTACTCGTCCTCGTTAGCAGATCTAGATTCATTCTCAAATTCAGCAACATCAATCTCAGCGGGAACTTTGATCAAATCATTGGTGACGAGTTCATTGTTATCCTTCACTGGAGTCGCGTTGGTACAACCTTTCGAAGTGGGAAAGACTCTCTTGCAAGTACAATGGGTACCCAAAGATGGTGTATTGGAACAAATAGAACAACAACTATCCCCTCAACAACTAGATGAAGATGTTGTACGCTTTCTCACTTACACTCTCTCCCCTCTTTCACTCTCACTCTCACTCACTCAATTGCCCAATCTATATAGATCACAGATGAGAATGAAGCAGAATCTTATTTCGCCGACTTGTCTTCCGTTTCCGCTCCTTCCTTCGCACCACCTCCCCTTTCAAACTCTTCTTCTTCTCACCTCCGACCTCCTCATCCCACAGATCCCTCCGGTTACCTCCCCTCCCGCACGACCACTACCGGTCCCGACGGCTCCCTCCAATTAAGTCGACCAGAGTGGGTCATGCCAATAGTAGTTCAAGGTGGAGTTTGGGACATGATCAAATCCATTTCTCGTTGGAAAGGCGAAGGTTTGAAATCGTTGTGGAAAGGACAACTCACGACTTTCATTTACGACACGTTATCAACCACCCTCCAACCTTCCTTCCTTTCAATCCTCACCTTGATCTTTTCCCCGATTCATTCAAACTCTTTCTCCTCTCTCCCACTCATCTACTCTCCAAAACCTCTCCCCCTATTAATCCTCACGACAATTTCCCACACTTTAACCACAGTACTCCTCTCCCCACTCGACCTAGTTCGAACTCGTTTAATCGTCCAATCCGCCCAACCCTCCCACCGAAAATACACCAACCCCCTCTCAACCCTCCGTACCATCACTCTCGAAGAAGGTGGTCTAACCTCCTTATACACACACCCAAACCTCCTCTACCCTTCTCTCCTCGAAGGAATCCTTCGACCCCTAATCCACCTCTCAACCCCTTTACTAATCACTCGATATTTCCACCTCGAACCCTCGACATCTCCCCTCTCATTCGCAACTACCGAACTCCTACTCTCTTCTCTAGGACTCTTGATCACTATCCCGATTGAAACTATAAGGAAACGATTACAAGTTCAATCGAGGGCTGAATTCGTCAGAGCTGGTAGAGCGGGTGGGGTGGGGAAACCTTGGAGAAGTTCAGTTGAATTGAGACCTACTCCTTACGCAGGAATCTTTGAAACAATTTACAGAATCTTGACTGAAGAAACTGGTAAAATTCCTAGGAGACGTAGATTGAGGAGACGTTCTTCTGCTGTACCCCCGACGATGGAGAGGAGGATGAGTGGATTGAGTGAATTGGGAGTTAATGGAGAGAGAGAGGATTTGGATAGTTTGGGATTAGGGGGTTCAGGGGGTTTGAGACAGTTGTATAGAGGGTTGAGTATGGGATTGGCGGCGAATGGGGTCGTCTTCTTGTTGGGATTAGTTGCGGGTGGATCTGGAGGAGGAGGAGCGGGAGGAGCTGGAGGTTGGGCGGAAATGTAGAAAAGGTACGTGACTAGAACGAAACGATCAGAAGAGGAGAATTGAACTGATTGTTTCTCGAACTCGAGTACAGATCGTAGCTGACTCTGCGATTTGGTAGTTGGTGGGGGTAGAGGTGTGGTTTTTCGTGTTTCTTACGGGCTTTTTGTATACTTCCGTTTTCGAACTTTTGACTGAAATGATTCCTCTTTTCGCTTCGACTATGGGGGTCCGTTTTAACTTCTCACTCTCTCACGGCTGGGAGCGATCGATAGCAGAGTGGACGCTAATAACGAAAAGACAAAGGTTTCATTCATTCACACAACGAGAATTAATCGAATCAAGTTCGATCGGTAACAGACAAAGTCCATCGTTCCCTCCTCCTTCCTCTCTCGTCAGCTCTTCCACTCTCCCTCTTCGCTCACAGGTGTCCAAACAAGTGCTTGATGAACCCTTCGACATCATGTCCCTTTCCATTCTCCGGTTTCGGCGGTTGAATGTGTAACAAATTCGCCAATTCATACGGGATCTCTGTGGTTCCGAACCGACTATGAATCAGACTTCTGTATCGAGCAGATTCACGAAGAGAAGGAACCCACCGTGTAAGATATGTTGGTCTTCTAGGAGGTTCAGAACAGCAGCTATCATTCCTTTCAACTCATCCGGATGAGGATCTCGACCTTTGGGTGAGAGTAAAGTGGGAGCCATGACTACGCAGAAGGAAAGTGTAAGCGAGAGAGAGGAGGAGGGAAAGGGAAAGGGAAAGGGAAAGGGAAAGGGAAAGGGAAAGGGAAAGGACAAGAAAACGTACTGGTAGCGATTCCGGTTAGATCCATTTGTTGTCCATCGATTACGGATAAATGGAATTGAGTGTGTAGGTACGAGAGGAAGAGGAATATACATTCCATCACATCTCGATTCTATTAGCATTGTTTGAAGAAACGAGATCAGTCTTTGCGATTGGGTAGGAACGATAGGAGATGATAGGAGGGAGAAAGAAGGGAGACGTACCACTTTGGGCATGAGACAGATTACTAAGTGCATGGCTCTCCTCCTCAATCCAGGATGTGAGATATCTGTACACCTCTCTCTTCTTCATCAGCTGTCGTTCCAGTTGGTGAAGAGTAGAGAATGACGTACGGCTCGTAGCGATGAACAATCCGAATAAATGGTGAGTGAACACTGGATGAGGTAATTGAGCTAGGAATCGCTTGAATAACGAAGCGAGAGTTATCGGGTCGAGTTTCGCGAGATCTAGAATTGTTTCGTTCGAGCCATCTGCGTGACTATACACGTACGAGAGGGTCAGCAGCGATGAAGAGGGCAGTGGATGAGGGATAGGGAGAGCGTACTCGAGTGCTCCGATGATTTGTTCGAGTTTTTGTAGGCTCGCTGATTTTCGCAAAATTCCAGGAACTGATAGATCTGCATGGCTCGCCCGGATCTATCAGCTCGCCAAATTGGGAGAGAATAGATAGAGGGATGAAGCTTGCCTGATTGCTTCATGGCAGTGAGAACATGGTCCAGAAATTCGGGAATCTTGAAATTTTTCGCATTCGGATCGATCCCATGCTTACTTTCGACTCCTTCATGTTTCGTCAATTCTTTGATATCGACTCCGAACAGACCTACGGGCATCCCTCTAGTGTATCAGTCTGAGCTCGACAAACGATACAGAGTTGAGAATGAGACGTACGATGATTCTTTCTCTGCGAATCAACTTTCCGAATCCCTTCCTCGACTAACCCACTCAACTCTTTCCAGCCTCCGACGACGGCTCCAACCACTAACCCAATCTCGTCGTAATGGTAAGTCTTTCCATTCTCTCCGTTCTTTTTGGAGGATTCGACGGCGGAAAGGTGAGCGTGATGATGTTTGAGCAGTAAGGCGGCGGAGGCGTGTTGTAGAGTCTTGTGTTGTGAGGGCGTGAGGTGAGAGAGGTAGATTGGAACTGGTGTGGTTGTGGAGGGAATCGAAGGGATTGGAACTGTATCGAAATGGGAGACGATGAGGGTTTAGATGGCAACCGAGGAGAAGTGAGAGAGAATAAAGGACACAACGAAGGGAGCAAGGCAGGGGAGAAGCGGGAAAACATTGAAGCTTACGAGGCAAAGAAGGACGAGGAGCGTTTCGATCCATCGGTGTCGAAATGACTGGTGCTGAAGAAGCTGTGGGCCCACCATTCCCTCTACAGTCAGTTTCCATCTCGAGGACGAGACGGTAGAGGAAGTCCGAGAACTCACGTCGAACCGTCCCGAATCCACCTTGATCCCTCATTTTCTTTTCCCTCTCATGCTTCTTCCATAACGCATAACCCCCCGCCGCCAATCCCACCACCGCATCAACCGCCAACCCAGTTTCCAACATTTCCTTCCCATTCAATCCCCCAAAAGTTCCCTTCTTCTCATTCCCATTCTCGCTCTTCCCAGAAACCGACGATTTCCGATCCCCACTCAATGCCAATCTATCCCTTACTCCTTTCCCCTCTACTTCCTCCTCCAACCCAACCTTGACTCTCTCGAACACCTCCCTAACCTCCTCAATCCCTTTCCCTCCACCGGTCCCTCCTCCGAATGAAGCGCTCCTTCCTTTCCCTCGATCGTGCTTGGATTCTTTGTAGAGTCGACTCACTCCAATCGCAATATCCATCTCTGCTTTCAACCGCCTCATACGGTGCCTACCCTCTCGATCCTCGTCATGATGGAAAGATCTAGAGAGTTTCGAAGCTTTACGACTGGAGAGAGTTGAAGCGGGCGCGAAGAGTGAATCGTCTGAGATGGCTTCAAGTCGGGAGGTGGGAATCGCTTCATTGGAGGACGTGGACGTGGGAGAAGGAGGGAAAGAGGAGGGAGTGTGCGAGATTGGTGGTGAGGAGGAATAAATTGAGGATGCGGGAAGGGGTTGGAATGCTTGATCTAGGAGTTCTTGGGAGTGGAGGTCAGAAGAGAGATCGAGATTGGCGTGAGGTTGAGGGGTTTGTCGAGCGTGGGGGAACAGTAAAGGAGTGCTTCGACCACTTCTACTCAGACTTCGAGACCGACGGGAAAACATTCCTTGCTCGATGCCTTCATGTTGAGGCTGTGGGTGAGATGTAAAAGCTGATTGGTAAGGAGTTGTAGGACGAGATCGGGAGTGGGAAATGGGAGTTTGAGGGAGAGGTGGGAGGGGGGTTGGAGAGGGTGCGAAAGGGTGAAGTTCGCTGACTGTAATGGAGGAGGAGTGATGCCGTGTATGTCGATGGAACATGACTGCTCGAGTTAGTCAGGAAGAGAGAAGAGGCGATGGAAAGGAAGTGGGAGAGAGCAAGAAAGGAGGTTTGTGATTTTTCGGAGGAAAGAGAAAAATCCGCGGTGTTGAGGAACTTCAACCGCATGGTCATCTTCTTACTCTTTGTGTAGCAGTGATGTAGTTGTGTGAGCAGGAGAGAGCAGGTCGAGGTTCTGAAGCGAGGAAGAAGAGAGAAAACAAACGAAGCGGCCTGAGCGAAACGGGGAGCGATTGCGCTCATTCTGGTACGTTCGAAGTCAGCTACGAAGCGAGGTGTAGAGTGAGAAATGAGTGGCAGCTGAAAGAAAGAGAGGAAGGGTTTCCAACGGACGTCTTCTCGCTTGAATTTCGAAAACTGTCAAGGCCAAGAACGAACTCTGGCTCCTTCTCTCTCTCCCCCTACTCTCCTCCCTCTGCCTCTACTCTGATCAAAACGAGAGTACTATTGACGATACTCCCGGCCCCCCTCCTCGAACAAGTCAACATCGGAATCTCCTCCCTCTTGTTTTTCCCCTGACTTAAACCTCTTCCTCTACCCACTCTCGACACCCTCTAGCTCCTCCAATGACAGACTCTAGAACATCAATAACCCCACCCCCTTCTCTCTCTACTCTCCTATACCTCTCCACCGCCCTCCTCCTGCTAGTCTCCCCTCGATCAACTCTCGCCGCCCACTCCTCTTCTCCCTCCTCCTCCTCCTCTCTCCCTTTACCCACTCCAACCTCGACCCCTTCCACAGGTCTCCACGTACCTCTCTACCGTAACAACGGTCACTTGCACCAATTATCAAAACGACAATCCTCTCCTTCTTCGCAGCAAGACTTGGTACGGTCTTGGGCCCTGAGAGAAAAAGGCAGAGTCATCAACAAGTATGGATCATCCGAAGAACGATTAAGGAGGAGAGAGTTGGAAGAGCGACAAGCACCGGATGTGGTCAGTTCGAGAATCATGTTTAGTACGGCTGGAGTAGGGGGAGAGACAATAACTGTTAGTGGGACGGTTAGTGGGACTGCGACTACTACGACAGAGATTAGGAGTAGCGTTCAAATGAGTCCGACTCCAACGGGTCCCGTGGGTTTGGCGAGAATGCAGAATTATGAAGCAGACTTGTATGTTTCTCTCCTTTCTCTCTCTCTTTCGCTGCTTCGAGCTGATGGCAAGGAGTGGAGAGATAGATCGTATTTCGCACCAGTAGCGATAGGTGTACCACCTCAATACATGTCTTGTATCCTCGACACGGGTTCAGCAGACTTATGGATAGCTTCAACAAATTGTTCTTCTCTCTCTGGATGTTCAACGACAACTCCCTTATACAATACGACCCTGAGTTCGACGAGGTTGGATATGAACACTACGTTCTCGGTGAAATATGGAGGAGGGAGTGCGAGTGGTGAGATTTGGCAGGATTATGTTGGGTTCGCTGGATATAACGTTTCGAGTCAGGCTTTCGCGTTGATTGAGGATATAGATGGGGATTTATTAGGTCAAGGGATTAGTGGATTGATGGGTGAGCACAAGCTTTCGCTTTACGCTACTTCGAGCGAAGCACTGAATTTCAGATGTTCTCGATAGGTTTGGGTTGGCAACCATTAGCAGCATCAAGAGTGACACCATTCTGGCAGAACCTCTACGCCGCCTCCGTCCTTCCTTTCCCAGGATTCGCAGTCTCCCTCACGCGATACAACAACATTTCGACCGCGTCTTCTGTCGAACCCGGAGGATCCCTCACAATCGGATACCTGAACGCCTCTCTCTACACCTCCGATATCAACTACGTCAGTATCCCTTCTGGAATGGAGAGCTATTGGGTGGTTCCGATGGACATGGTCAGTGTAAATGGAACGAATGTTACGAATAGTGTTGAGGATGGAGGTAGTACGCAGTACGTCGCGATCGATACGGGGACTACGTTGATTGGTGGACCGAGAGATATCGTTGGAAGTTTGTATGCGGAAGTCGAGGGAGCTCAAGCTGCGACGGGAAGATACACTGGTCAGTTCGAATTCTGATGTTGAGTCGCTTGTAGGAACTTTATTGACTAGTAAAGAACTTTGGCCCGACAGGTTACTACTCGTACCCTTGCGAACACGATGTCGAGGTTTCGCTGACTTTCGGAGGAATCGTAAGTTTTTAAGCCTCTCTCTCCCTTCGTTCCTTCGGATTTGCTGACTCGGAGTCACTCTCCAGGAATACAACATGTCAGCAACCGATTTTAATCTCGGACCTTTCGGAATCGATGCAGCAACGAATCGATCAACCTGCTTGGGAGCGTTCTTCGACTTGTCATTCGGTTCTGGTTCACGAGTATCTTGGGTTGTACGTCCACCTTTCTTTCTCCCTACCCTCTCGTCTTGCTCACTCTCTTCGACGTCGCGTCGAATAGATCGGCGCTTCATTCCTCAAGAACGTTTACTCAGTTTATCGAGCCTCACCCCCTTCAGTCGGATTCGCTTTCCTCTCGAATTCGACTCACCGTCCTCAATCCTCTTCAAACCAGAACTCTACAAACGATCTCGGAAATGAAGATGGCAACATCACAGCTCAGATTCCAGGATTGTACGGACCGAGTGGGACAGTATCAGTGAGAACTACTCTGGTCCCCGCGAATACTATCACTACCGCTGTCATGGCTGGAGAGACATATGGTAGTATACCTAGGAACGGTGGAGGGAGGTTGGGTGTAGAGGGGAAGTGGGCGGTAGCAGTTCTCGTTGGTACGGCTTTGGGAGGTTGGACGATTTACCCTTGATCGCTCTTTGACGGGTCACAGACACTTCTTACTACTCCCTTGTACAACTCTCTCTCACTGTCACTTGACGAATCTTATTATATTCAGCAGTGGTTCTCTCTTCTCTGTTTTGAACTAGCTCTTGACTTACCATACTTCGCAATTTAATCTCTTCCTCTCGTTATCTCGTTCAGCCCTGCTCTCGAGTGTTCGACCCAGTTGCTTCGATCAGATCACTCGAGTCTCGAATACGGGGGCTCGCTTCTCACGCTCGTCGCACACGAAGGTGAACAGATCGAAAAGAGCAGATTACAGATAGATGCGAGAAAGTACTCAGTTTTCAGACAGATGACAAGCCTTCAGCTAGCAACATAGCGCTCATGACACCTCGACCATTGAAGATTGCAGGGTGCTAGCTATCTCCGGATGTGTACGTGCAACGACTTCATTCATGAATCGGATAATTTCAACTGTTGTATAGGTTGGGTATTTGCTGGTGACAGGAGATCGGTTATAAGTCGCGTATGCACACATCGAGAGGTGGATTAGAGATTTGTGGCGATAATCGTTCAGCCATGTATAACGTTCGGGTTTTTCAATCAGATCCGGCAACGTCTGTATCTCGAAAGCAACCAGGAAGTCGAAGATGGACGTGTTGATGCCTCCGTTCGCAGCTTTGACAGCTTCTGCTCGACCGAGTTCCGCTCGTAAGAAGCAGAGCCTTTGACGAAAGCTCGGCACAGAGAGTGGCTCGATCTCTGCCAACTTCTGCGACGAGCAACAATCGAGCTCACTCTGACGCAAGGAGAGCACGAGGGTCTGTACCACAGTGGAAGTTGCAGATCAGTTCTTGAACAGAGAGTAGGCGTAGTCAGAGTCGTCGAACTCACCTCAAACAATCCGTCGAATGTTTCGCCTTTGCGAAGCTTGTACGTTGGCTCCCGGTACGCTTCTTGTAGAGTCACTCTTCTCCCTTCTTCGTCTAGTACGCGCTCGTACCGTAGACTGATGATCTCCTCAGCCTCAGCTTGAGTGAACCCAGGCCAGCGAAAAGGATTTCCGTGTCGACCGCAAACGAGCTTGTGAACAGGCCAGATCTGTCTCGAAGAGGTCAGCAATCGATCGAGGTAAGATTGAGAAGTACTCACCAACTTCTGGTGTTCGATCGAACAGAAACACATCCAATCCAATCCTGCTTTCGAACAAGCCGAGCACCTCATCCAAGTTTCTGACCCACAGACAACACACTTTCCGGGTGAATCGGAAGCTGGTGAGGCAGAGGAAGTGGTAGACATGTTCGAAATTGAGGGCGAGAGACTGAGGGAAACTCGGAGGGAGAAGAAAGAGCTAAACAACACCGCAGAAGATGTTGAGCGAAGGTTTGATAGCGAGTGATAGATGTATACTCACCTCTGAAGGGCGATAGCTCGCTACAGTCGAGTTGAAGAGAGTTCGAAGCGACCTGAGATGAGAAAGTTGATCGAGTCGAGGAAGAGCGAGGAAAGCGTGGAGCTTCGCGTGATAGCGTCTAGAGGGAGTTCAAGCTGTTTCGAGTATCCTTTGCGTGTTTCAAGCTGATCTGATGAGATTCCGCTGTTGTTGACGAGTTGGTTGAAAGTCAAGAGACGACGACCTCTTCTCTCCCTCTTACACCTCACTTTGTTCTCTAGCTTCGTGCTCTGAAGCTCCAGAATATTCTCGGCTCAGCTCGGCGGTATCGGCAAGCGTGGACTTATCGTTTGAAGCGCCAAGTCCATCTCATTGAGGGCTAGTGAAGGAGATGATACGCTATACATGAACTGGGAGCGAAGGTCTCGCCATGCTCTCACAAATTGCAATTTGACTCACTCCCTTCTATCGCTCGTTTCGCAGATCCGAATTCGAGAAGTCAAGATTGCTGACAGTCATCGATGAGATCAAGGAACGACAAGTAGAAGGAGAGATTTATCGTGATCAGCTCGAGGTGAGTCAGCGCTCGCGCAATCGATTTCTTCGAGAATCCTAGTTTCGCAAGTTTCGCTTCTCGCTGCAATACAAGTTTTGCTGACGCTCTTTTCACATTCACAGCACCAAGCCAATCACCTTCAATCCCTTGCCCGATCATCATTCCCGTCGACATACGTTCACCTCCCGCTTCTCCTGAATCTTCCTCGACGTCCTCACTTCCCGCTCCGTCTCAGCCTACTCGCTCCTCTCGCCCTTCTCGTCCTTCCCGCCCCCCTCGCCCATCGGCTGCCTTGTCGCCTCTTTCACCCTCAGATCCAGACCCTTCCTCGCAATGTTCGAAACCCATTCCTCCGACAGATCGACGAAAACTAATCCGAGCCGTTCAATCTCGGAAAGAAGGAGCAGTGAGAGGCAGATCAGGTAGGAACAGATTCATGGAAGGTCCCGAGCCAAGCTGGATTCAAAAGAAGCGTAAAGGAGGAGGAGGGGGGCAAGAGGAAAAGGGTGGAAAGCTGGAGGAGTACAAGGATGGATGCGGTTGCGGTGGACGCTGAGATTGATTCCTCGGACGGAGCGACACCCACAAACCTGTGTCTCCGACGGTTCATGGACGACTCTCGCTGAACAACGGAACGGTCAGAACTGAACGCCTCCCTCGCGCCCTCTCGACGACCCCGAACGACACATACCGCACCCTGAGGCTCTTCAGGACAGCTCTCACGCTCACTGCGATGCTCTCGCAGCTCCTCGCGTGACAGTAGCTCTCGATTCGGCAATTCAGTTCCGACGAAACGACCTTGGAGTATTTACAAGACTCTACCGCCGATGATCAGCTCGCGGTTAGAGATGGGGAGAAACAAGGGATACAGAGTCCTGCTGATTGCGATACCTTATAAGCGATACATGTGAATATAAGAACAGAATGCGAAATGAAGCGAGTGAACGATAATAACGAGGTCTCTACAATCAGCTACAATCGACATTAACCCCTTCGCAGATTCTTCCTACACACTCGTCGATCTGGAAACATGTCGAGAGCTTCGAAAGCTTGTTGGAAAAGATGAGGATGAGTCCGACGAATGTCCTTGAAGTAAATCTGCTCTAGATCCTCCCTCATCCAGATGAGATAGGTGTCGTATTTAACGGATCGATGCTCTATATCTGCGATAGACATAGCTGCGTGCAGAAGGAACTTGTGTAGGAATTTGTGAGCCCATGGTGCGAAATCGTCGCATTTTTGAGCGAGACCTGGCATTGTTCTGTCGAGAATGGCCAAAACGTAGTCGATGGGTCGAGAGCACATCAATGCGGGCAGGTTTGATATCGAATCGGGACCGGCCCCAGTCTTGTCGCGGTCGACGGCGATCGCGGTGGTCATTGAAGTGAGTCGCAGTTGGATGAGGTCGTCTTGAACTGGGAAAGGTTTTCCTCTTCCAGGATCTCGCCACATTTCGAGGTATTGCTGTCGGATACAGCAGTCAGGCTCGTGGAAAGGCACAGACCAGCTGGCAGGGTGAAAAAGAAAACTCACGATAAACGTTTCCAACGCCGTTTCCTTGTCCACTGGGGCTTTCTCGCAGAATCCATCGAACCAGCTTCTCATGCCTTTGCCTGACCCTCCGAACTCTGTCATATCTGTGTAAGGTGTACGACCCAAGGCGAGATAGTCCTTTTGCTCTTCTCGATCCAGTCCTGGCCAACAGAACGGTTTAGAACGAATCCCGCATACTCGTTTATGGACTTGGAATACCTATTGTCGCGGACCCGAGATCAGCCGCTTCACTTTGTTGAGAGAAAGAACGAGACTTGCGAGCTTCTTGTGTTCAATCGAGCAAAAGTACATCCAGTCTGTCCCAAACTTTAAGCAATCGCTGCACCGATTGTACGTGGCTTCACCACAGACCGCGCAAGGTCCATCAATTCCCAGTGGTGGTATATTGAGAGAACTGGCGCCTTAATCGGAAAGAAGGGAAGAGTGAGGAGAGTTTTACAGCAGAAGGTCAGCGCAACGCTCAAGGGAGGCTTTGAGCTAGTACTGACAGGTATGTACACTGTTCACAGTAGCAGAAGTGACTTGAGAACGAGCAGGCAAGTTTGAAGATGAGAAAGTTGATCGACCTGTGGAAGGGCGAGGACGAGATGCACGGCGTGCCGATGCCTGTGAATCGATGCTAATTAGGTTTCGTAGCCTCGTGAGGCGTTTGGTCTCGATCTGAGACGTTGCTCTAGGTCGGAGGTCGCGGGTCGAGAGGAAGAAAAGTTTCGCTTCTTTGAGTTTACTCCTCTTTGCCGGCCTGGTCGTTCGACACCGGCTCAGTGCACAGTGCTCGAAAGGCGCTTGATCTGACTAGTGACTTCTTTCGACAGCTCGTTATCGGTTTCGCAAGAATTCCTCTTTGAAGGGCGCTTTCGAGCGAGGGACGAGATACTCTCACACGTTTGTCTCCGAAACACTGACAGAGTCGACAGAGGCACAAACACATATTCTATATTCATCAAGGGCAGTCCATAAAGATTGTCTGTACAGGTAAATTTCGTTCAAATCGAAAGAAATCGATAGTCTATTTTTCCGATCAATCAGAACTAGAGGTAGCCCAATATAGTCAGCTCGAGTAGTCGGTTGAGGATAGAGAGATTGAGAACGTACTCTCGAAAGATCTCGTCCAAACATTCCACGCTTGATCCAATCGAGCATGAGCAAGCATCTCGTTCTCAGCGAAACGGCTTCCGAAAGGTAGACACTCCTCCATAGATCTGCGTTCCTCAGCGTCCACTACTAGTATCAGGCTCAGTCGACTAAAAAGGGAAAGAGAAACGCACACATAGCAGCCAATCCACCAGCGAAAGAGAAACTGTCAAAGTCGAACACAGCCGAGTTTCCGATATAAGCGATCGATCCCAAGTTCTTATACGAGAAAGGTTCGTAGAGGAGGTCGTCGGGGTCGTCGTAGACTCCGTTGTCGATGGCGACTTGATCGTTGTGCGAGCGAGCGAGTTTCGAGAACTTCTTGCCAAGGTACTTTCCTTCTTGATCAGCGACCTGTGAGCAGATCACTCAACCGTCAGCTGATTGTGATGATAACAGAGATAGAGTGTCAACACACTTGAGCGGTAGCGGGCAAGTTGGTGATCTTCTTCGAGATGTGAATGAACATGTCGGCGAGTTCGTTCAAACCGAGAGTCTCATCTGATCGCTTGTACTTCTCGAATACATCGTAGATCTTGCCGAGGTGCTTCTTCGATGCAGGAAACTTGCGTTGAACGTACTGCGAGCATAAGTTTCGACGTCAACAATCGACAACGACATAAAGATAGAGGGAGACGAAGGACGCACGCCCATCATCTTCTGGAACTCCTTCTGATCAATCTTTCCATCCTTGTCCTCATCACATCGCTCGACGAACTCCAACAAGTGATCAACGAGGTTGGTTTCGATAGTCGCGCAATCTCCGAGAGCATAAACAGTTCCCAATGGAGCGCCGAGTACTCGAAGATGAGCGTCGACTTCGAGGGCATGCTTGTGATACTGATTGGGTAGAAGGGAAGCGATTCGTTGAGTCAAAGGGTTCATGGCTGTCGAACGAACAAGATGAGACTCGCTTCAAATGATGGAGTCTGAAAGTTGCTCACCAATTCCGGTAGACCAGAGAGTGAAGCCACTGTCAACCTCGTGCTCTGACATCTTTCCAGTCTCGGGATCCTTCGTTGTGTAGACGACCTTTTCAGGAGTAACTTCCTTGACTCGTGCGTTCAAGATCATGTCGATTTCGTTGCGTCGGAATCGTTCCTGCGAGGTCACATCCGACATCAGCACACGTCCAGATATTGGGATTGTGGAATCGTCGGCTCACCTCGGCATAGTTTGAGATCTTCTCGGCGTAAGTGTTCAGAATGTGATCCCTCGATTGGATGATATGAACCTTGATCTCCTCTCGAAGGTAGTGAGGCATGTCTGTGCGAGATCTCAAGTCAATCACGAGATTGAGCGGGAAAGTAAAGAAAGGTTTTGACCTTACAATTGTTAATGTCCTCGGTCACCATCTCCCAAAGTTCACTCGCAAACTCGACTCCAGTAGGTCCTCCTCCACAAACGACGAAGCTCAATAACCTCTTTCTCTCTTCCTCATCGACTGAAGGTAAAGCAGCCTTCTCCAAGTTGTCCATCACTCTTCGTCGAATAGCTTGAGCATCTTGAACTGTCTTCAATTGGAAGCAGTTCTCGAGGCCTGGAACTCCATGAGTCGAGTTGACGGATCCGCAAGCGATAACAAGTTTATCGTACTAGAGATCTGAAGCGAGTCAGCCTAAATTGCGATTCCTGAGAAGCGAAAAGCGACATGCAGGAAGATAGAAGTTCTCGCTTCCACCGTTAGATTGGATCTCAATCAATCGATCAGAGAAGTCGACATCAACGGCGCTGTGACCGAGAATTACACGAATCAGTTGATGCTTGAGCAGATTTGCGAAAGTAAGTTCTTGCGACTCACCGGCCTTGAATGAAATGTCCAGAAACTCGAGCAATGATTTTACGAAGAGGCTCGACCAGCGAGCGAACTTCGACGGTACCGACAGTAGCGGAAGCTGTAATTCACGATGTCAGACACGATGAGAGTCAATGATTGTTCGAGAATCGTCGTCCAGAATGCCACTCACGGAGCAGAGGATGGAAGAGGAAGTAGTTCTCGGGTGAGACGACGGTAACATGCCAGAGGTCAGGTTCGAGGTTCTTGAGAATACCGACAGTCTGCGAAATTGACGAAAATCGAGCGAAGTTTGATCAGTCATCGCATTCAAGGATTGTGAGATCGCAGGGTGGTCTTACACCCCATCCGCCTCCGACAATAACGAGCTTCTTCTTTCCCTCTCCACTTGAAGCGATCATTCGTTCATCTTGATCATCCATCAATACTGAAGCAACTTTCAAGTTCTTCTTGCCACCTCTTTCCGGTTTGAGAGCGAGAGGATCTATGGGATGATCATTCTCCGTCGAGTGTCCGTAGGTACTCGCATCGTAACCGAGTAGAACGAGGAGAGTAACCCCGAGACTCGCTGTTACGACCAAAGGACTGACTCCCAATGCGAACCAATAAGGATGCCTTCTATAAAATGGTCTAGGTTTAGGTGTTGGTGGTGGGAGAGGCGGTGGAGGTACGTTTGATAGGGATCTGAGTTGAGGTCGATTCAGCGAGAGAGTTGATTTCGATGACGAGAAGAAAGAGGAAGGGAGAGTTTGGCGGGAAGATCGGCTCAAGGCGGATCGGAGCATGGTGGGATAGAGCTCCCTAGTTGACGAGATAAATGAGCAAAGTGAGAGGTGAGAAGTGAAGCCGAATCTGCAATCGAGTCGATCTCTTCGGATTCGACGTCGGCGCAAAAAAGACACTTTCGCAAGGTCATGAATTTGCTCGCACTTGCTCTCTTGACGTCGACTGTACTGCACGACAGCGAGCAGCGAAGGAGCACGAGAGACCTCGCACAAATCACTCTCGAAAGCAGAGACCTATCGTTTTTTTGTGTTCGCGTTGAGGCGTTTTATAATGCAAGGAAGGGGGGTAGTAGATGCGAAGTGTAGAGAGAGAGATAAATCTAGCAAGAGAATAGTGCTATTTTGAGGGGGGAGAGGGCGGGATCTAGAGAGAAGGGTATTGAACTATAAACGACGCGAGGTTGACCGCAAGAGAAGGAAGGAATGACAAGAGTGTACAGGAAGGAATGCGCAACTGTCCAGAGGACGCCCAAATAGAGAGTGAAAGGTACTGCGTGAGGTAGAAAGAACAAAAAAGTCGAGAAAAGTCTAGTTTCGACGACGACGCTTAGAAGTTGAGCTTCTTGACCTTCTCCCAAGGGTACGAGGGATTGCCAAAGTGACCCCCCGTAGCAGTGCGAGCGTAAATCGCCGACTGCAGGCCGTACTCCTTAACGATAGCTCCAGGTCGTAAGTCCCAGTCTGTGAAAGTTGCGAAAAGTGAAGTTCCGTCAGTTCGTGGACTCTGTATGCATTGAGCAACGGAGCACTCACTCTTCTTGATGATCTCGGTAAGGTCTGCGTCGGTCTTGCCCTCCTTGACGGAACCGTAAGAGTCGACGAAGATTGAGAGAGGCTCAGCGACACCCTGTTCATCAAGGCTATTAGTCGAGCAACTAATCGAAGAAGGATGAAGAGGTACTCACGATAGCGTAGGAGAGTTGGACGAGGCATCGCTCGGCGAGACCGGCAGCAATGAGCGACTTGGCTAAATTTCGAAAAGTCGGAGGAAAGTTAGTTTCTTCTCACGAGGACGACGAAAGCTTCAGTTCTAGCGCACCAATTGCTCGCCCCGTGTACGCGCCAGAACTTGGTACAGGACGCATGGTTGAGCCGGGGAAGGTCGAGAAGTTGAACGAGGAAGGGAAAAAAGCGAAAAGGACGAAAGTCAGTACATTTCTCGAGAGTTTTTGGACATTCTCGTTCTAGCTTACCGATCGACCTCTACAGGAAGCGAGAGAGAGTCAGCATAAAGCGGAAAGAAAGCAGAACAAGTAAAGTAAAACGTACTGGACCAATCCTTTCCAGAGAAAGCTCCTCCTCCGTGAGCTCCCCATCCTCCGTAGGTGTCGACGATGATTTTACGTCCGGTAAGACCAGCATCTCCCTGAGGTCCACCGATAACGAATCGGCCTGAAGGTTGAATGTGGTAAACAGTCTTGTCGTCGAGGTACTTGGCGTCGATGACAGTCTTGACAACCTTCTCCATCAACTCCTTCTGGAGGTCCTCAGTAGAGATCTCTTCGGCGTGTTGAGTCGAGATAACGACGGTGTCGACACGGAGAGGCTTGACAGCACCGTTGGGGAGCTTCTCGTATTCGACGGTAACTTGGGTCTTCGAATCAGGTCGGAGCCATCCGAGTTCACCAGATCGACGGAGCTCAGCCATCTTGTTGTTAAGCTTGTGGGAAAGCATGAGGGTGAGGGGCATGAGTTCCTCGGTTTCTGTAAAAATTGGGCAAAGTCCGTCAGATCTCTTCGCTGTCTGAATCAAATCATTAGGGAAAGCATACCGTTGGTAGCGTAACCGAACATGATACCCTACAGAGCGATAGGAGTAACGGATACATTCAGTCGAAATTTCAGGAACTGTACGAAAAGTGAAAACTCACTTGGTCACCGGCTCCGTGGTTCTCGAGATCACCGTGGTCGAGACCTTGAGCGATATCGGGAGATTGTTGCTCAATAGCTACGAGAACGTTGCAAGTCTTGTAGTCGAATCCCTTCTCGGAAGAGTCGTATCCGATACGCTTGATGGTGTCACGGATGACCTTTTGGTAGTCGACGTGAGCCTTGGTGGTGATCTCACCGAAAACCATGATCAAACCAGTCTTGGCAGCGGTTTCGCAAGCGACCTGCGAGGAAACAAAGCGAGAATCAGTCGGGTTTTCGAAAATTACAGTTCTGAGTCGGGCTCACCTTCGACCAGGGATCCTCAGCGAGGCATGCGTCGAGGATAGCATCGGAGACTTGGTCACAGATCTTGTCTAGATTCGGTTGAGGTCGGAGGAAAAGGTCGAAGAGTCGGAGCGAGAGTGTGCGGTATGGGCGGAGTGACGAGGGAAAGATGTGGCAAATACAATAGAGTCAGTCAACATGATCCTGCGAGCGTTTCGAAGGATGTTTGGCGGGAAACACGTGGTGCGAAATTCTTGAGGGAAGAGACAGAGGTGGAGGTCGTTTGTTTGCCGAGTCTTGCTGTTCCCGCATAGCTGCTCTTGCGTCCATCTTATGACCTCCCTCTGCCCTTCCCGACCGCTCCTCGCTGCCCTGCGCAGCGTCCTTCTACATCACGCAATTCTTTCGCTGAATCCCCCAATTTCTCAATCTTGCTCCTGTCCCTCTCCTAGCTCTTATCGCTGAATTGCGAGCATTCTTTGACGTCCAATTATCAATCTGGCAACGAGTCGTACTGTCTCTTGAGGTTGTCGAGGCGTATTGAACCGAAAAGCAAAACAAACGAAGAAAACTAACCAGGGTGACCGTCACCGACAGACTCAGCTAAACGAAGAAGCGAAGGGGTCAGTACGGTTCTGCGTATCCATAGAAGGTACTAGGGGTACTCACAAGTGAAAAGGAATCGGGAAGCCATTGTGAACGTGGGAGAAGAAAAAAAGGGGACTGAGAGGGAAAGAAGAGCGAGCGATTGTAGGAAGCAGGAGAAGAAGAGTGTCAGCTATCGAATACTATCGTCAGATGTATGTGCGAGGCTTACGAGGTGTAGTGAAGTGGAGGAAGAGGAGGGAGACTCGTTGTTGCGTGATTTCTCTTTGACTGAGAAAAAAAATCCAATCCACCAAGTCGCTCGCTCGCACCAACATTTTTGCCGGCTTCACTCTACGATCTCAATTTGCTGAATCTACGTATCTTCACCTGGCCAGAATCACGACCCACGTGAGCGCACCAGCGGAAAGGGTCGCAAATCGACTTGTCGTCGTCGTCGTCGTTCACATCCTTCATTGCGAAACGTCTTATAGCTAACCCCCTTCAGCCTGCTGTATCACCGGTTCACCTCAAGCGAGCATGTGAATACTTCAAAGAGACCGTCCAACGAACGCTGCTACTGAAGACCAGCCAGAATTGTCGTTGTTACGGAATTAAGAAAAGTTTGCGAAAGTCTATCAGATGAGTTTCGTCGATGGGTTCGCAAGATAACGTCCGCTTAGTAGGTCGAAAAGCTCCAGACTGATCCTCTCTACTCTGCGTCGTCTGCGAGACTCTCAGGTCAACTACATCCTCGACGTGCTCAGATTCCTCATGAGAAGGTTTATGGGACGAGCCTTGCTCTCTCGCTCAGACGACCCGACAACGCCCGAAGCAATCGCTACCATACCTCAAAGCTACCTAGCTTTGCATCGGCGAAGAGGCCCGAGTTAGGATGATCAAGCTTTCTCTCGATGTTCTTTCGAGAAGCGATCGTTATTTTCCTGCCGTCGAGCCGCACTTCCGTTCCGACGCTGCCGGGTTCAGCTTACTAAGGAATACCCACTCATTCCGTGAGACGGCAAAGCGACCGCGCCGGGGAGAGTGGACTTCAAGAGCCTGCTAGATTTTCGGGACAAAGCGTTTCGCAGAAACCATCTCTCCGAATCCGCGGGTAATACGTTACTGATCACGAAAGTAGTTCAACGTATGTCATATGTGATAGGAGAATGCAACAAGGGTAATACAACATCAAGCGGGACAAACGAAAGAAGGGGTACTGCCAACGAAAAGGAAACAATCTAAATCTTTCACAACCTAGCCAATCCAGTCACTTGTAACCCAGCTAACTTCTTCGCCTTTGCCTTGTTCTCTGCGTCCTTCAAAGCGTCCAACCAGCTTTTGTGCGATTTGGGAGGGGTCGATCCGAGAATTTGGTTCTTCGCTCGACTCGACGATGCTGAAGATGAGGAAAGGGATCTTGGTCGAGCAGGTATCGGTAGAGAGGGTAACGAGGTTGGTAGGAGGTTCGGTGAGGTTAGAATAGTCGTGAGAACGTCGATTTGTCGACTTGTAATGGCATCGTTTTTGCGAAATGAGGAAGACGACGACGAGAGGGGAGCGAGGGAAAGAGTGAGGGATGGAGGGTAATCGGAGGATGAAGTCAAGGGTAGTGTCTCGTGCTCAAATCCTGGATGGTGGCCTAGGTTCGGGAGGGAGAAGGCAGAGGGAGAGGAAGGGCGCGAATCGAGGAAAGAAGCGTCGATTGTTTCGTGAAAGAGATGATCCATTTCTGAATCAAAGATGGACAGTGAAGGAGGTGTAGGGAGTTCCATCGTCGCAGGGGATGCCAATGATCTTTCGGAAGACGCCGAGGACGAGGCTGTCGAAGAAGAAGAATTCCAAGAGAGAGGAGGAAGAGCCTCAGAGTTTCGAGAGGATGAAGAGGAGGAGGCGAAGGGGAATGTGAAAAGGTCGTTGGGAGAAGCGCTCATCGTGTGCAGTGGAAGGGTAGGGAGGGTGCTAGTCGACAGTGGGTTGAACGCGTTTGAAAGGGCTGCCAGTGACGAGAGTTTTGTGTGTTGACGATTGCGAGTCTTCTTCCTTCTTCAAATAGGGTAAGGAGTTGGAAGGGGGGCAAAGCAGGTGAGAAATAGTCGCTGACGAGGTGAAAGAAGCAATCGAACACGACCTGGTTGGAAATTTGTGTGAATGAATGAAAAAAGAAGCAGACGGGGGGTTGTGACCAAATCGTCCGATCGTTCCCTGACTCTCCTTTTCTCGGACATTGGACCTCTTCTATTTGGTCAAGCGCGGCTAGCTTAGAACAAGCCAGTCATTTTCACGCCTCCATCGTTCTTTCACCCTATAACCGATAGTTTGTATTCCTTTTCGAAACTTCTCCAACTCATGACATGAGCGAGAAGTGTGGAGGATAGGGGGGGAAACTTCAGTGGAGTTTGATCGAGGAAAAAGGGAGTGCCTGACCGAAGTAAGAAAGGTAACAATTGAATGCCTTTTCGGCCTAGGTCGCGCATTACGAAAAGTCTAATCAACTCTTGCCCTCCTCACCTTCACTTTTTCAAAGTTTCGATTCCGTCCGCCTAGCCCGCGCACCGCATACCTTCCTTCCGAGACCACGAAAATCTCCTGGTCCACTCGATCACTGCGAAAAAACAAATTTCGGACATGGCAGTGGACAGTCCACAAAGGTTCGTCGAGGCGGCTCTTCCGAAAGCTTCTCCTCGTCGTCGACGTTCACGGCTACCCGACCGTCTGAGCGCATTACCCATCGAACTCCTCCACCTTGTGAGTCCACGTCCTCTGGTTAGCGCTAAGGCATTCACTGACCTTGACAAATTCCCGATTTGCTCTGCGAAACCTTTTCCTTCGCGAAGGTTGTCTCTCACCTGAATCTCTCAGCTCTATTAGCTGTCTCATTCGTGTCCAAGCCTTTACGTTCCTTCATCCTCGCTCCAGGATGCGAATCAAAATGGCTCGTCGCTGTCGAAGAGATGAGAATTCCTGAGCTCGACGCGAAAATGCGACCGGTTGAACTCGCTAGTCTAGTCCTTGGACGTTATTGTCGCGTACGCCAAGATACTGCTCGCCTGTCTTCTAGTCTCTGAGACTGACTGCATCTATGTCAACAGGTGTGCGGGAAGAGCAACGCCCGAAAAGTTGATTTCTACCTTCGCGCTCGATTGTGTCCGAAATGTTGGGATGAAGAGTGAGCACTCTCACATCTCAGTGGTCGAAGAACTCCGCTGACCCATCGTTTCATTACAGGCTTGTTTTGGAAGGACCTGACGAACCTGATCCAGCTTTTGAAGAGTTTTATCCGGGTACGAAACGTTACACTCCGCGATCCCGTAAGTTTGGTCTTCGCTATGCCGTCGAACAACACCTTTGCTGATCTCGTACGCTCTTCTGCTGGTTCAGGGACTGGCAGAAGGTGGAAGAAACTGAAAAGTGAGATTCCGCTTCGTTTCGCAATCTTCGGTTTCTCATTAACGGTTTGCGACAGCCTACTTCCTCCACTCCTCGCTCGAGGCGGCCTCGTCGTTCCTATCTCGCCAATTCGAATCGCAGAACGAAGCCTATGAAGTAGCGCTGGAAACGGACCCCCTCGCTGATATCGACGATTTCCTTACTTTCTCGTCACTGCCGAAGCCAGCGCAAGACAAACTTAATGAACGACACGAGTGGGTGAAGAACGTTTGGAAGGTGAGTTAACGGAGCTCTCGCGCCCGTCAGACTCGGGAAGCTGATTGTCGATATTCGAATTGGAACAGGACGGAGAGAAATTAACGAAATGGAAT
>Ga0308170_10001249_pt1 | contig 25471 bp, 26 predicted proteins | sample PhyBR2_2_FD_202136 | JGI IMG/M metagenome (GOLD analysis project Ga0308170, IMG submission 202136) | Phyllosphere microbial communities from UC Gill Tract Community Farm, Albany, California, United States - DLSLSB.R2 | ecosystem: Host-associated > Plants > Phyllosphere > Unclassified | place...
GTACATGTTGATCTTGCCGGGTTGCTTGGGAACGAATATCTGCTTGTCACGCGCGAGCGTGTTGTAAATCTTTAGTTGGCTCATCGGATGGTGTTCTGGATGGTTGGAGCTTGACGCTCGGACGCACAGCTGCGGGGCAGCGTGCCGGGGTATGGCACTCGTCGCGACCGTCAGGACTTGATTCCGCTGTAACTTTGATAAAATCAACAGTCCATCGCAAAGTATAGCATTGATAAAATCCTGACTGGCCGCATATGCCGCAGGTTTATTTTTCTGCAAAAGTCTTGACATCACTTTGCGTTTGCCCACAGAGAGGAAGCCACGATGTACATCATGAAACCGTCCCCTACCCGCCTGCTGGCCCGCGTGGCGGCCGCCGCTGCCGGCGCCCTGCTGCTGTCGACGGCGGCCTGGGCGGCCGACCCGCGGGTCTCGCTGAAAACCACGATGGGCGAGATCGTGCTGGAGCTGAACCAGGAAAAAGCGCCGAAGACGGTCGACAACTTCCTCAAGTACGTCAAATCGGGATTCTACAAGGACCTGATCTTCCACCGCGTGATCGACGGCTTCATGATCCAGACCGGCGGCATGGACGCCAAGCTGAACGGCCGCAAGACCCGTCCACCGATCAAGAATGAATCCGACAACGGCTTGTCGAACGCTGCCTATACCGTCGCGATGGCGCGCGAATCGAACCCGGACACGGCCACCTCGCAATTCTTCATCAACGTGGTGGACAACCCCGGACTCGACTATCCGAACATGAACGGCTCCGGCTATACGGTGTTCGGCAAGGTCGTGAAGGGACAGGAGGTGGTCGACAAGATCAAGGGCGTGCTGGTCGACGACGTGCGCGGCATGGAGAACGTGCCGGTGACACCGGTCGTGATCAAGTCCGCGACCATCCTCAAAGCGCAGTAAAATACGGAACTCTTAACAATAAGGCACAGGACAAACCATGACCACCGTACTCATGACCACCAACAAGGGCAACATCAAGATCGAACTCGACGACGCCAAAGCGCCGAAGACCGTTGCCAACTTCGTTGAATACGTCAACCAGGGTCACTTCACCAACACGATCTTCCATCGCGTGATCAAGGACTTCATGATCCAGGGCGGCGGTTTCGAGCCGAACATGAGCCAGAAGCCGGCCGACAAGACCGTCGAGAACGAAGCCAAGAACGGCCTGAAGAACGACAAGTACACCATCGCGATGGCCCGCACCATGGCCCCGCACTCGGCCTCGGCCCAGTTCTTCATCAACACCAAGAACAACGACTTCCTGAACTACCCGGGCCAGGACGGCTGGGGCTATGCCGTGTTCGGCAAGGTCGTCGAAGGCCAGGACGTGGTCGACCAGATCAACACCGTCAAGACCGGCCGCACGGGCATGCACTCGGACGTGCCGGCCGAGGCCGTGATCATCGAGAAAGCCGAAGTCGTTTAATTAAGTAGTTTATTCAAGCAAGGCGCGTGGGGCCGTCCACCGTTAATCCGATGAACAGTCCCGCGCGCACGCTTGCGCTTTTCGTTTCCGACCTGCACCTGCAGGAATCGCACCCGCACACGGCCGAAGCCTTCCTCCACTTCCTGGCCGAGCAAGCATCTCACGCCGAATCGCTCTACCTGCTCGGCGACATCTTCGAATACTGGGCCGGCGACGACGATCTCGCCACGCCCTTCCACCAGCGCGTCACCGACGCCCTGCGCGCCCTGTCCGATGCCGGCGTGGCCGTGTACTGGATGGCGGGCAACCGCGACTTCCTGGTCGGCCGGGACTTCGCCCGCGCCGCGGGCCTGAGCCTGCTGGCCGAACCCCACGTCGCCAGCTTCAAGGGCGAGAAAGTCGCCCTGGTCCACGGCGATGCCGAATGCACCGGCGACCTCAAATACATGGCCTTCCGCGCCCAGGTGCGCGACCCGGCCTGGCAGCAACAATTCCTGGCCATGCCGCTGGCGCAGCGCAAGGCGATCATCGCCGGCCTGCGCGAAGGCAGCCGCCAGGCCCATGGCGAGAAGTCCTACGAGACCATGGACGTCACGCCCGAGGCGGTAACCGCCCTGCATGAAGCCACCGGCGCCGACATCATCATCCACGGCCACACCCACCGCCCCGCCCTGCATGAAGACCCGGCGACCGGCCGCCGCCGCTACGTGCTGCCCGACTGGGAACTGGACGCCGAACCGGCGCGCGGCGGCTGGATCGCGATCGACGCGGACGGCCGCATTAGCCGCCACGGCCTCGACGGCCAGCCCCTCTGAATCCTCCCCGATCTGAACTGATCTGAACTGAACGACATCGTTCAAATTCTGTCTTGACGCGTTGCGAACTGGTGTTATACTTCACTACAACACCACTTCAATACTTCACCGAAGTAGTGCCCCATCAACGAGGAGGCAGGCATGGATGTCCAGGCTGCAGCGCAAGAACAAGGAGCCGGCAATGACAATCGGCTGGAATGACAATGCGCCGATTTATCGGCAATTGAAGGACCGGGTGATCGGGATGATGCTCGACGGCGTGCTCAAGGCCGGCGATCCGCTGCCCTCGGTACGGCAGATCGCCGCCGAGTACCAGCTGAACCCGATCACGGTCTCGAAGGCTTACCAGGAACTGGTCGACGATAACTTAGTAGAAAAAAGAAGGGGGATCGGCATGTATGTCACTGAAGGCGCCAGCGAAAAATTGCTGGCAAGCGAAAGGGAGCGCTTCCTGCGCGAGGAATGGCCGGCGATGCTGGAGCGCATCCGCCTGCTCGGCCTGAACGTGGATGAGCTGCTGGGCAGCGAGCACGGAGGCCGGGCATGAACGCCGTCCTCTCCGCCCGCGGCCTGTCCAAGCGCTACGGCAAGCGCGTCGCCGTCGACGGCATCGACTTCGAGATCCCCGCCGGCCGCATCGTCGGCCTGATCGGCCCGAACGGCTCGGGCAAGACCACCACCCTGAAGGCCGCCCTCGGCCTGATTCCCTTCGACGGCGAGCTGTCGGTGCTGGGCTTCGACCCGCGCACCCAGCGCGACGACCTGATGCAGGACGTCTGCTTCATCGCCGACGTCGCCATCCTGCCGCGCTGGATGCGCGTGAAGGATGCGATCGACTTCGTGCAGGGCGTGCACCCGCGCTTCAACCGCGCCAAGGCCGAGCGCTACATCGCCGCGACCTCGCTGAAGCCGACCATGAAGGTCAAGGAGATGTCGAAGGGCATGATCGTGCAGCTGCACCTGGCCCTGGTGATGGCGATCGAGGCCAAGCTGCTGGTGCTGGACGAGCCGACCCTGGGCCTGGACATCCTCTACCGCAAGCAGTTCTACCAGAACCTGCTGGAAGACTATTTTGACGAGCACAAGACCATCGTCATCACCACCCACCAGGTCGAGGAAGTCGAGCACATCCTGACCGACCTGATGTTCATCCGCGAGGGCAAGATCGTGCTGGCCGCGTCGATGGAAGAGATCGGCGAGCGTTATGTCGAGGTGATGGTCTCGCACGACAAGATCAGCGCCGCCAACGCCCTCTCGCCGATCGACCGCCGCACCGTGTTCGGCAAGGCCGTGATGCTGTTCGATTCGGCCGCGCCGGGCAGCGCCTCGCGCCAGCAGCTCGCCGCCCTCGGCGAAACCCGCAACCCCAGCGTCGCCGACCTGTTCGTCGCGACCATGAAAGGAAGCTACGCATGAACACCATGACCATGAAATGGCTGCTCCGCCGTGAGTTCTGGGAGCACAAGGGCTCGATGTTCTGGGCGCCGGCGATCGTCTCCGCGCTGCTGGTGCTGCTGGTCGGCGGCACCATGGTCTACGGGATGGCCGTGCACGGCGCGCCCGGCATCGTCCACGTCAACGGCCAGGCCGTGAACAGCGGCGCCTTCGCCGCGGCGATGCCGGCCGAGTCGCGGGCGATGGTCGCGAAAGTCGCGAGCGGCATGTACATCGCCGCCGGCTCGCCGCTGTTCCTGATCCTGAGCTTCGTCGTGTTCTTCTACTGCCTGGGCGCGCTGTACGACGAGCGCCGCGACCGCAGCATCCTGTTCTGGAAATCGCTGCCGGTATCGGACGGCATGACCGTGCTGTCGAAGGCCATCACCGCCCTGTGCGTGGCGCCGGTGATCTCGATCGCGTTCGCCGTGGTCGCTTCGCTGGCCCTGCTGCTGGTCGGCTGCGTCGCCATGGCGATCGGCGGCGTCCACCTGGGCGGCACCATCCTGGCCCAGCCGGACCTCTACCTGCAGCCGCTGCGCCTGGCCGCCCTGCTCCCGGTCTACGTGGTGTGGGCGCTGCCGACCATCGGCTGGCTGCTGCTGGTGTCGTGCTGGGCCAGGACCAAGCCCTTCCTGTGGGCGGTCGGCGTGCCGCTGATCACCCTGCTGCTGGTGAAGTGGATCAGCTACACGCTGGAGAATTTCTCGGGCTCGCCGCTGAACATCATGCCGCTGGCCCAGGAAATCGTCGCCCGCCTGCTGACCGGCATCGTGCCGGGCATCTGGTTCGGCTTCACCGGCGGCATCCCGCCCGGCATGCACCAGAACGCCCAGGGTCCGGACGTGCAGGTGCTGTTCGAAGCCTCGTGGATGACCCTCGCCACCGCCCAGGCCTGGATCGGCGCGCTGTGCGGCGCGGCCATGATCTTCGGCGCCATCCGCCTGCGCCGCTGGCGCGACGAGGGCTGAGGCGATGACGCGCTCCGCCATCCTCCTGCTGCCCGCCATGCTGGCCTGCGCCGCCGTCCCCGCCGGGGCGGCGGAGCCGGACCAGGACGAAACCCGCACCGTCCACGTCAACGCCATCAGGAATCCCGAGCTGCACAGCTATCGCGCCGTGGTGGCCGGACTGGACAAGTTCGACGAGCTGCACGCGCTGGCGCCAAACGTGCCGCAGCTGCGCTTCCAGGTCGAGGCGCGCAGCGGCAAGGTGCTGGGCGACGAGCCGCTGTTGGCGCGCATCGCCGCCGACGAGTTCTCGATCCCGCTGAGCCTCGACCAGGACCGGCGCTTCACGGTGCCGCGCAGCCAGGCGGCGTATGACGCCAAGGCCGAGATGGTCCTCAACCGGAAGAAGCGGCAGGCCCGCTTCCAGACCTATGTGCGCAGCCCGGGCCTGGCCGACAACCAGTACCGAATGGGCGACGTCCGCCTCGATTGCCAGGTCAAGATCGCGATCGCCAAGGAAGAGATTCCGTTCTGGGTGAATGGCCTGATCAACGGCTTCCTGCTGACCACCGACTGGTGCTCGTGGTTCAAGGGCGAGACGCCGAAGGGCGGCGACCGCACCTGGTCGCACGAAGGCGGCGCGAAACTCGTCGCGGCCACCTTGCGCGACGGCGAGCGCAGCATGGCGCTGAAGACCGAGGACAAGCGCTTCAGGCTGCCGATCGGCGATACCAGCTGGAGCAATGACGCGATCGTCGAGCTGGAATTCGCGCCGCCGGCCGAGCCCGCGCAGCTGGCCCAGGCGGCGGAACCGGCATCGGCGCCGGCCGCGAAGGAAACGGCGCCGTGAAGGCCGGGTTTATTCGAACTGCTGGCGGAAGGCGGCGAACTGCGCCTTGAGTTCGTCGATCTCGCTGCGCAGCGCGGCCACTTCCTGCTCCAGCTGGCCGATGCGGCCGCCGGACGCCGCACTCGATCCAGCCGAAGCGCCGCCCGCGTCCATGCGCGCGACGTCGATCTCGCCGCCCAGCAGCTGGCCGTAGCGCGGCTCCTTGGTGCCGGGGGCACGCTCCAGGCGCGCCACCAGCGGCGGGTATTTATCGATCAGGAACTGCAGCGCGCTCTCCGCCTCGGCCACCGACTTGAACTCGTGCAGGCGGCCGCTGCGGGTGCGGATCTCGCCGGCGGTCTGCAGGCCGCGCAGCATCAGCACCGTCAGCACCGCCACCTTGTCCTGCTCCAGCGACCACTTGATGCGCATGCGGTGCTCGTACTTGATCACGCGCGCGCCGGCCTGGGACATGCTGCCCACCAGCTTGCGCTGCATGAGGCGCTGCAGGGTGTCGTGGACCAGGTCCTCGGACAGTTGCATGACCGGATCGCGGCTGGACAGCTGGTTACAGCCGTTCATCACCGCGTTCAGCGACATCGGGTAGTTGTCGGGCGTGAGCGCTTCTTTCTCGGCAAGCACGGCCAGTACGCGGATTTCGTTGGGGTCCAGGTCGGACGCGGGGTCGAAGCTGCCGGGGATGTCGCTGTTTTCGCTCATCTGCTCATTTGAGTAGTTTGAATTGCTCATTCGACCATGCGGTTCAACTGCGCCTGGTCGAGCTTGTCGTTTTCGGCGATGCCGGCGCAGGAAATGCCGGCCGCCTTGATGGTCGAGCACAGGCGCTCGATCTGTTCGTCCTGCTGGGCCACGTGGTTGATCAGGTTGCGCAGGGCCTTCGACAGCGGATCGTCGCCGTTGGGCGTGACGCCGTAGGCGGCGAACATCTGCGCGCTGCGAGCCTGGTCTTCCTTGCGCACGATGTGGGCCGGGTTGCCGACCGCGGTGGCGCCGCCTGGCACCGGCTTGACCACCACCGCGTTCGAGCCGATCTTCGCGTACTCGCCCACCGTGAAGGCCCCCAGCACCTGGGCGCCGGCGCCGACGATCACGCCGCGCTCGAGCGTCGGGTGGCGCTTGGTGCCGGCCACCAGGGTGGTGCCGCCGAGCGTGACGCCCTGGTAGATGGTGCAGTCGTCGCCGACCACGGCGGTTTCGCCGATCACCACGCCGAAGCCGTGGTCGATGAAGACCCGGCGGCCGATGGTGGCGCCGGGGTGGATCTCGATACCGGTAATGACGCGGGCGATGTAGGAGATGAAACGGCCGAGCCACTTCAGGCCGGCCTGCCAGCAGGCATGCGCCCAGCGGTGCATGACGACCGCATGCAGGCCGGGGTAGCAGGTGAGCACCTCCCAGCCGTTGCGGGCGGCCGGGTCACGTTCGATGATGCTCTGGATGTCTTCGCGCAGCTTGGAAAAAAACATAGGCCGAATGGTAGCTTATTCAGCCAGTATTTGCAGATGGCCACCAGGTTCGTCGTTCCCGGCATTGCCGGAAACGACTTCCCGCGCAGGCGGGAACGACCGAAAGGTTTTTATTGCTTGGGCTCCAGCGCGAGGCGCTGGCGGCGCGCCTCGTACAGGCAGACGCCCGAGGCGACCGAGACGTTCAGGCTCTCGACCGAGCCGAACATCGGGATGCTGACCAGCATGTCGCAGGTTTCGCGCGTCAGGCGGCGCATGCCCTCGCCTTCCGAACCCATGACCAGGGCGGTCGGGCCGGTGAAGTCGCCTTCGTACAGGCCCTTGTCGGCGTCGTCCGAGGTGCCGATCAGCCAGACGCCGCGGTCCTTCAGGTCGCGCATGGTGCGGGCCAGGTTGGTCACGGTGATGTAAGGCACGGTTTCGGCGGCGCCGCTGGCGACCTTGGCCGCGGTGGCGTTCAGGCCGACCGAGCGGTCCTTCGGCGCGATCACGGCATGCGCGCCGACGCCGTCGGCCACGCGCAGGCAGGCGCCCAGGTTGTGCGGGTCGGTGATGCCGTCCAGGATCAGCAGCAGCGGCGGACCCTCGACCGCATCCAGCAGCTCGTCCAGGTTGCGCGCCAGCGAGAGCTGGCTGGCGAAGGCGATCACGCCCTGGTGGCGGCGGGTGCCGACGATCTTGTCGAGGCGCTCGGCATCGACCGGCATCACGCGCACGCCGTGCTGCTTGGCGTGGGCGATCAGGTCGGTCATGCGGCGGTCGTTGCGGCCGGCGTCGACGAAGATCTCTTCCACCGACTGGGCTTCGTGGCGGAGCCGCGAAGTGACCGCGTGGAAGCCGAAAATCATTTTATTTTTCATTGATGCTTACTTCTTCTTACTGGTTTTGGACGTGGCCCCGGGGGCCTTGGCGGCGCTCTTGCGAGGAGCACTCTGTTTTGCTGCGGCCTTCTTTGCGGCCGGCTTGGTAGTCGGCTTCGCAGCCGGCTTGTCAGCCCGCTTCGCAGCCGGCTTGTCAGCCGTTTTCTTCGGCGCGCGGTTGGCGTTCCGGCGGGTCGGCGGCACGAAGACGATGTCGTCCTCGCTCTCGTCGCTGGTGCTGAAATCCGGCGGCACCGGCGGATCGCCCTTCATGCCGTGCACCTGCTGCGGCGAGGCCGGCACGGCGCCTGCGGTGGCCGTGGTCGCGGCCTGCTTTGCCTTCCTGCGGCGCGGCGCCTTCGGCTCCCGCGCTTCCAGCGCGGCGCTGCGGGCCCGCTCCAGCGGCGCCGGCACGCCTTTCCCGGCCTTGGTCTCGGCCAGCACCAGGTCGATCTTGCGCGCCTCGAGATCGACGCGCGCCACCTGCACGGTCACCTGCCCGGTCAGCGCGTACACCTGGCCGCCGTTCTTGCCCCGCAGCTCGTGGCGGGCTTCGTCGTATTCGAAATAATCCTGGCCCAGGCCGGTCACGTGCACCAGGCCCTCGACGAACAGCTCGTCGAGCTGGACGAAGATGCCGAACGGGGTCACGCCCGAGATCACGCCGGTGAATTCCTCGCCCAGGCGGTCCTTCATGTAATAGCACTTGAGCCAGTTTTCGACGTCGCGCGAAGCTTCGTCGGCGCGGCGTTCGTTGGCCGAGCAGTGCACGCCCAGCGCGTCCCAGACCGTCAGGTCCTTCGGATCCTTCTGCGTGCCGGCGGCCTTGTCCTTGGCCTGCTGCTTGCGGGCCGCGTTCGACACCGTGGTGTTCAGCTTGGACAGGTCGATGCCGGTCGGCTCGTACTTCCTGCCCTGCAGGACAGCCTTGATCGCGCGGTGGGTCAGCAGGTCCGGATAGCGGCGGATCGGGCTGGTGAAGTGGGCATAGTGCTCATAGGCCAGGCCGAAGTGGCCGACGTTGTCCGGGCTGTAGACCGCCTGCTGCATCGAGCGCAGCAGCATGGTCTGCAGCAGGGTCGCGTCCGGACGCTCCTTGATCTTCTGCATCAGCTCGGCGTAGTCGCGGGCTTCCGGCTTGGTGCCGCCGCCCAGGTTCAGGCCGACCTGCTTCAGGAAGGTGCGCAGCTGGTTCAGCTTTTCCTCGGTCGGCACCGCGTGGATGCGGAAGGTGCTCGGCTGGTCGTGGCGGATCAGGAAGTCGGCCGCGCAGACGTTCGCCGCCAGCATGCACTCTTCGATCAGGCGGTGCGCGTCGTTGCGGGTGCGCGGGATGATCTTCTCGATCTTGCCCATCGCATTGCAGACGATATAGGTCTCGGTGGTCTCGAAGTCGATCGCGCCACGCGCCTGGCGCGCTTTCAGCAGAGAACGGAATACGTCGTTCAGGTTCAGCAGGTGCGGCACGATGCCGGGACGGCGCCCCGCTTCCGGACCGCTGGTATTGCCGAGGATGGCGGCCACTTCGTTATACGTCATGCGCGCCGCCGAGTGCATCACGGCCGGATAGAACTGGTAGGCCGTGACTTCGCCGGCGGCGGTGACGACCATGTCGCACACCAGGCAGAGGCGGTCGACGGCGGGGTTCAGCGAACACAGGCCGTTCGACAGCTTCTCCGGCAGCATCGGGATCACGCGGCGCGGGAAATAGACCGAGGTCGAGCGCTCGATCGCGTCGCCGTCGAGGCCGTCGCCCGGCCGCACGTAGTGGCTGACGTCGGCGATCGCCACCAGCAGGCGGTAGCCGCGGGTAGCGCCGATCTTGACCGGTTCGCAGTAGACCGCATCGTCGAAGTCGCGCGCGTCTTCGCCGTCGATGGTCACCAGCGGCACGTCGCGCAGGTCGACGCGCTCGCCCAGGTCGCTGTCGCGCACTTCGTTCGGCAGCTTGTTGGCCTGCTTCAGTGCGGCCGGCGAGAACACGTGCGGCACGCCGAATTTGCGGACCGCGATCTCGATCTCCATGCCGGGGTCGTCCAGCTCGCCCAGCACCTCGACCACCTTGCCGATCGGCTGGCGGAAGCGCGAAGGCTGCTCGAGCAGTTCGACGCTGACCACCTGTCCCGATTTCGCCTTGCCCGGCGAGCCCTCCACCAGGATATCCTGGGCGATGCGCTTGTCTTCGGGGGCGACGATCCACACGCCGTTTTCCTGCAGCAGGCGGCCGATGATGTGGGTATTCGCGCGCTCGGTGACTTCGACGATCGTGCCTTCGGGGCGGCCGCGGCGGTCGGTGCCGACCACGCGCGCCAGCACCTTGTCGCCGTGCAGGACCTTCTGCATTTCCTTATCGGGCAGGAAGAGGTCGTCGCCGGGTTCGTCGGGGATCACGAAGCCGAAGCCATCGCGGTGGGCGCTGACGCGGCCGGAGATGAAGCTCGAATGGTCCGTCAGTGCGTACTGGCCGGCGGGATTCGAGCGGATCTGGCCGTCACGCTCCATCGCATTCAAGCGGCGCGTGAGTACGCCTTCCGCTTCGGGATCGACTTGCAGGGCGCGTGCCAGTGCTCCGCTGTCGAGCGGCCCCTTGGCATCGCGGAAAACGCCGAGAATCTCCTCGCGGCTTGGAATGGTATAGGTTGGGTGCTTCAAATCGTCTTCTATTCTTGTTAAGCCTGTGGCGCGCCGGTTGCATTGCAAGCAGCGCAATATTGGTTGGATTGACACCTTGACAGGCGTAGTGTAACGGAGGACCGGGGTATTCGCCTAACGCCGACCTTCCAAGCGTGCTGCGGGATCCTTCCGAGGGGACTTTGACTTTTGCCATTCATCCGCTATACTTTCGCTCTCTTCGCAAACGGCACAGCCGAAAGCGAGGATGCTGCGAAGGATGCGGCCGGCGCAAAAGCCAAACGAAAGTTGGTCTAGCGCAAATCGGCAAAGCCTGATATCGTAGCGGAATTCGACGGCAACGTCGAGCGATGATTGCAAGACCCGGCCCACGTGGCGGAATTGGTAGACGCGCATGGTTCAGGTCCATGTGCCGCGAGGTGTGGGGGTTCGAGTCCCTCCGTGGGCACCAAGCCGGTCTTGCAGGCATCGATGCGGTAAGTAGTTTGTTATGCCCACGTGGCGGAATTGGTAGACGCGCATGGTTCAGGTCCATGTGCCGCGAGGTGTGGGGGTTCGAGTCCCTCCGTGGGCACCAAAAGCTACCTTGTTGTTGGCTGTACTGTTGTAACGGTTGTTTGTTATGCCCACGTGGCGGAATTGGTAGACGCGCATGGTTCAGGTCCATGTGCCGCGAGGTGTGGGGGTTCGAGTCCCTCCGTGGGCACCAAATGCTACCGTAGTTGTTCGTTGTACCTGTTGTTTGATATGCCCACGTGGCGGAATTGGTAGACGCGCATGGTTCAGGTCCATGTGCCGCGAGGTGTGGGGGTTCGAGTCCCTCCGTGGGCACCAAATGCTACCCGGCCTTCAAGAAGGCTTCCGGAATCCCCGGCGCAAAACGCCGCAATCTTTGAAAAAGGATTGCGGCGTTTTGCGTTTCTGCGCATCGGCGGCCCCTCAGTGGCCCTCAGTGGCTGGTCAGTGGGTCGCCAGGTCGTCGAGGATCGGGCAGTCCGAGCGCTGGTCGCCGTGGCAGGAATGGGCCAGCGTCTCGAGGGTGCGCTTCATCGCCTGCAGTTCCTCGATCTTGCGGTTCAGCTCGGCGATGTGCTGCTGGGCCAGGACGCGCACGTCGGCGCTGGCGCGGCCCTGGTCGCGCCACAGGGCCAGCAGGTCGGCGATCTTCTCCAGCGGGAAGCCGAGTTCGCGTCCGCGGTGGATGAACTGCAGCATGCGGACTTCCTGCTCGCCGTAGACGCGGTAGCCGGAGGCCGTGCGCTTTGCCGCCGGCAGCAGGCCGATCGATTCATAATGGCGGATCATCTTGGCCGATACGCCCGATGCCTGCGCCGCTTCGCCGATATTCAACATCTCGCCTCCTCCCATGTTTGCCACAGAATACACCTTCCCATCGTGGGAAGGTCAAGCGCCGCTTCCATGCTTGACTTGGGGCGCCGGGCAGGTCAAGCTCGGCATATGTCGAAGACGCTCGTTATCCTGCTTGGCCTGGCCCTGGCCAGTCCCGCCGTCCTGAACGCCGCGCCCGCGCCCTGGTACCAGTGGCGCAGCAAGAGCACCGGGGCCCTGGCCTGCTCGCAGACGCCGCTCGGCCCGGGCTGGGAGAAGTTCGCCGGCCCCTACCGCGATGCACGTTGCGAAATACGCAAGACCGAGAAATAATGTAAAAAGCAAAACATTGAGTACGCCGCAGGAAAACCAACCGAGGAGATACCGATGTTCACCAACCCCGAACAATTCGCCAACGCCACCAAGACCCTGTTCGATCTGCAGGTGGAGACCTTCAATGCCCTGGCCAGCAAGGCCGTGCAGGGCGTCGAACAGGTGGTGGCGCTGAACATGGCCACCGCCAAGAATTCGATGGACGGCGCGCTGGCCGCCGGCCGCCAGATGAGCCAGGCGAGCGATCCGAAGACGGCCATCGACAACCTGCAGGCGCGCCTGCAGCCGGGCATACAGGGCGCCCAGGCCTATGGCGAACAGCTGCGCCAGATCGTCGCCGACATCCAGAACGACTTCCAGCAGGCCGCCGACACCCACCTGGTCGAAGCGAAGAACACCCTCTCGGCGCTGATCTACGACGTCACCCAGAACGTCAAGCCGGGCCAGGAAAACGCGGTCGAGATCATCAAGGCCGCGATCGACAACGCCTTCAAGGGCTATGAACAGGTGACCATGTCGACCCGCGAAGCCATGCGCCGGGTCGAGGAGCAGGTTGCGAACGCCACCGCGCAGCTGGCCGCCGCTTCCGGCCAGGCGCCGAAGGCCTGAGTCCCCTTCGCGCCGTCAGCCCTTCGGCTGCGGCGCGACGCCCAGCATCTCCTCGATGTGGGCGAACGAGGCATCGTCCTTCACCACCGAACGCAGCCACACGTGCAGGGACTGTTCGCCCCAGTGCGCGGCCTTGTCCGCCAGGTAGGCGACCGGGCTGTGCGGCTCGGTGCGGCGGAAGAACTCGGCGACCTCGCGCAGCTGGGCCAGGGCCTGGGTGCGCGATTGCAGCGGCCCGCCCAGGATGTGCTCCGCCGGCGCCGGGACTGAACCCGGGGCCGGCGCCGCGGACGCCGCCGGTTTGGCAGCCGACGGTACCGCCCCACCCTCCTTCGCCATCGGCTTCACGAACAGCATCACGCTCTGCAGGCCGGACTTGGCGGCGCTGAAGCTCGGCCCGTCCACGCCCAGGCGCGCATCGACGCTGTGCTCGATCCGCTCGAGCGCGCCGGCGCAGTGCTCGCAGTCGCGCAGCAGGGTCTCGTAGAAGGCGGGACTGGTGCGCGCCCTGGCCGTTTCCAGCCTGGCCAGCTCGTCGCCGCCATGCATGCGGGCGACGTCGAAATCGCGCAGCGCATGGCCGGACTGGCCGCCCTGGCCTTCGGTCAGCGGGATCTCGCGCAGCAGCGGCGCGATGCGCGAGGCCATCCAGGCCAGGTTGCCGATGCGCCGCTCATGGCCGTCCTCGTCCGGCAGCGGATACAGGCCGTCCCAGTAGCGGTCGCACAGGCTGGCCACCAGCAGCAGGCTGTCGGCCAGGCCGCGCAGGCCGGAGGTCCTCGCCTCGGCCTCGGCCAGCCAGACCGCCAGCTGCAGGTCCTTGCTGCGCTGTTCGAGCAGCTGGGCGCACTGTTTCGCCACGAACTTCCAGTCGGCCTCCTTGAGGTCGGTGACCCAGGCGCCCTGCTCGATCGACGGGTCGTCCGCCTGGCGCGCGCGGACGATGGCGTCGATCTCGCTGGAGAAGGCCAGGTCCTCGCCGCAGGGCCGGGCCGCGCCGACCGGCGCCGTCAGCCGTTCCAGGTTCAGCATGGCGTCCTCCTCAAGCCGGTTCGACGGCGTACTTGATCTTGCCGCCCCTGGTGGCGCCGACCTTGATCGCCCTGACGCCGCCGCCGGCCGCCATTGCCGCCAGCACGTTGTCGGCGATCTCAGGGAGCAGCGTGCCGTTCAGGATGGTGTCGACGTTGCGCGCGCCGGAATCGACCTCGGTGCAGCGAGCCAGCACGGCGGCCACCAGGGCGTCGTCGTACTGGAAGCTGGCGTTGTGGTTGGCGGCCACCCGCGCCTTGATGCGCTCCAGCTTGAGGCGGATGATGTTGGCCAGGACCTCGTCGTCGATCGGATAGAACGGCACCACCGTCAGGCGCCCGAGGAAGGCCGGCTTGAAGTGCTTCATCAGGCCGGGCCGGATCAGCTCCGACAACTGCTCCGGCGTCGGGCGCTCGGCCGCCGGCTTGTTCAGGCAGGCCTGCATGATCTGCGGGGAGGCCGCGTTCGAGGTCAGGATGATGATGGTGTTGCGGAAGTCGATCTGGCGGCCTTCGGCATCGTCCAGCACGCCCTTGTCGAAGACCTGGAAGAACAGCTCGAGCACGTCGGCGTGGGCCTTTTCCGCTTCGTCGAGCAGCACCACGCTGTAGGGATTGCGGCGCACCGCCTCGGTCAGCACCCCGCCCTCGCCGTAGCCGACATAGCCCGGGGGCGAGCCCTTCAGGCCGGACACGCTGTGCGCTTCCTGGTATTCGCTCATATTGATGGTGACCAGCTTGCGCTCGCCGCCGTACAGCAGGTCGGCCAGGGCCAGCGCGGTCTCGGTCTTGCCGACCCCGGAGGTGCCGACGAACAGGAACACGCCCTTCGGCTTGTTCGGGTCTTCGAGGTTGGCGCGCGCAGTGCGCACGCGCTGGGCGACGATGCCGCTGGCGTGTGCCTGGCCGAGGATGCGCTCGTCCAGCATCCCCTGCAGATTCATGACGGTGCGGATCTCGTCCTTCACCATGCGGCCCAGCGGGATGCCGGTCCAGCCGGCGACGACGGCGGCCACCGTGTGACCGTCCACCTGCAACGGCACCAGCGGCGTCTCGCCCTGCAGCGTGCGCAGCTCGGCGATCAGCGCCTGCAGCGCCGGGCTGTCGGTGGACTGTCCGGCCTCCAGGCGCGCGCGCATCGCGTGGATGTCGGCCGTCAGCGCCTGCTCGCGGTCCCACTGGGCGCGCAGGCGTTCCCGCTCCTTCAGGCCGGCCTCGCGTTCGGCGCGCAGTTCCTTCAGCAGGGCCGCGTGGTCGGCGCCGCCGCTTTCCTCGCGCACCAGGACCTTGACGCGCGCATCCAGGCGTTCGAGGCCGCGGGTCGTTTGCTCCAGCGCCGCCGGCGTCGCCGTCTGGCCTAGGGCCACCTTGGCGCAGGCGGTATCGAGCACGCTGATCGCCTTGTCCGGCAACTGGCGCCCGCTGATGTAGCGGTGCGACAGCCGCACCGCCTCGCGGATCGCCTCGTCGAAGATGCGCACGCCGAAGTGGCGTTCCATCAGCGGCGCCATCGCGCGCAGCATGGCGCAGGCCGTGTCTTCGTCCGGCTCCTCGACCTTCACCACCTGGAAACGGCGCGCCAGCGCGGCGTCCTTCTCGAAATACTTCTTGTACTCGCCCCAGGTGGTGGCGGCGATGGTGCGCAGCTCGCCGCGCGCCAGCGCAGGTTTCAGCAGGTTGGCCGCGTCGTTCTGGCCGGCCGCGCCGCCGGCGCCGATCATGGTGTGTGCCTCGTCGATGAACAGGATGATCGGGTGCAGGCTCTTGCCCACCTCCTCGATCACGTTCTTCAGGCGGTTCTCGAATTCGCCCTTGACGCTGGCACCGGCCTGCAGCAGGCCCATGTCGAGGGTGTGGATCTCCACGCCGCGCAGCACATCGGGTACGTCGCCCCCGGCGATACGCAGGGCCAGGCCTTCGACCACGGCGGTCTTGCCGACGCCGGCCTCGCCGGTCAGGATCGGGTTGTTCTGGCGCCGCCGCATCAGGATGTCGATCACTTGCCGGATCTCGGCGTCGCGCCCGATCACCGGATCGACCTTGCCGTCGCGCGCACGCGCCGTCAGGCAGGTCGTGTACTGGTCGAGCGCCGGCGTGCGGCCCGGCGCGCTCGAACGCAGTTCGCCGACCGGATCGCCGCCGCCCGCGGCCTGCGGAATCGGCGCCTGCGCCAGCGCCGGCGCCTCGCGGGAACCGCGGGTGAGCTTGTCGAAGTCGTGCTTCAGGCGGTCCAGCGGAAACGCCATGAAGCAGCCGGAGGCGCGCTGCGCGAGCTGGGCCAGGCCTGGTTCGGCCAGCAGCGCCAGCAGCAGGTGGCCGCTGCGGATGCGCTGTTCCTGCCCGGGCGCCGGCTGGCCCAGCGAGGCGATCAGCCAGGCGTGTTCGAACAGCACCGGCAGATGGCGCGAGAACACCGGCGTGCGGCCGCTGCCGCCGGGCAGGCGCTCGACTTCCTTGCGCAGGTCGGTTTCCAGGGCCGTCAGGCTGATGCCGGCGGCGCGCGCGGCCACCACGAAGTCGCTGGCCGGCTGCTCCAGCAAGGCCAGGAACAGGTGCTCGATGTCGACCTCGTACTGGCCGAAGTCGACGCAGATGCCGGCCGCACGCGTCGCCGCCGCCCGGGTGGTGTCGTTCAGCTTGCCGATCAGGGTCTTCAGATTGATGTCCATCGTCTTTTCCTTTCGTTCGCGATCTCGTAATGCAGGCTCGAAGGCTGGAGTACGGCGTTGAAGTTGACGGGCTCGATGCCGTCCGCCACCTGCAGCGTGGCGTGGATGACGAAGTTGAGGCGGTTCACGCCGCCGGCGTCGCGCTCGAGCGTGGCGCTGACGTTCTTCAGACGCGGCGCATGGCGTTCGATCGCGTCCTTCAGGCTGGCGCAGATGGCGGCGCGGTCCTCGCTGCTGGACAGGCAGAAGCCGGCGAAGTCGACCAGGCCGTAATTCAGGATCGAGGAACGGGTCTCGGGGAAGGCGTCGAAACGCCCCGCCGGGAAGCCGAGGCGGGTGTTGAGCAGGGCTTCGATGTCGCGCGCCAGGCTGTCCTTGAGCTGTTCGATGCCGAGCCGGGACGCGCTGCCGGCATCGGGCATCAGGCGGTCCAGCAGGCCGGGGACGAAGGCAGTCATGACTCCTCCAAAAAAGACCGCGGCACGAGGCCGCGGCAAGCGCGCTGGCAACGGAGCGCGGCAATCACGTGGCTGTCAGGCCACCTTGTTCGAGGACAGGTCCCAGCCGCCGGAGGTATTGCCGCCGGCGCCGCCGCCGATCTTCTGCTGGGTGTATTTCCACTTCACCTTCGAGAACTTCAGGCCGACGCTCTCGTGCATGAAATCGCCCTCCTTCACGCCGGGCTTGATCGAGCCGATCAGCACGTTTTCCAGTTCGATCTCGAAGTACTTGACCCGCTCGCCCTGGCCGTCCGCGCGCATGAACTCGAACTTGGCCTTGGGGATGGTCTTGCCGGACGAGCAAGTCTGCAGCAGCACCGGCGAGGACAGGTCGGCCAGCTTGGACACCAGGATCTCCTCGTGCTCGCAGCGCTCGGCGGTATGGCCGCCGCCGGTCGAGGAGGTCGCCGACTTCGGCTGGATCACGCCCCAGTTCACCGATTTGCACTCGATCCAGTCCTTGTGCTTGTCGTCCGCCGATTCGCCCTTGATACCGTCGATTTGCAGGTACACGTCAATTGCCATCTTTTACTCCATTTTCTGGTTGGTGAATGAATCAGGATTTGGTCGATTGCGGCAACTCCGCGACCAGTCGGAGCGAAACGGACAGCTCGTCGAGCTGGAAATGGGGACGCAGGAAGGACACCGCGCGGTAGACGCCCGGCCGGCCCGGCACTTCCGCCACCTGCACGCTGGCTTCGCGCAGCGGGAACTGGGCCTTCTGCTCCTGGCTGGCGTTATCGTCCAGCAGCACGTACTGGGTCAGCCAGCGGTTCAGGTAATCCTCGACGTTGGAGGCGGCCGCGAAGCTGCCGATCTTGTCCCGCATCATGGCCTTCATGTAGTGGGCGATGCGCGAGACCGCGAAGATGTACTGCAGCTGCGAGGACAGCAGCGCATTGGCGTTGGCGGCGTCGTTGGCGTACTTGCGCGGCTTCTGGGCCGACTGGGCGCCGAAGAAGGCGGCGTAGGAGGTGTTCTTGCAGTGCACCAGCGAGATGAAGCCGAGGTCCGACAGCTCCTTCTCGCGGCGGTCGGTGATCGCCAGCTCGGTCGGGCACTTCAGCGCGACCTCGCCCTCGTCGGTCTTGAAGGTATGGGTCGGCAGGTTCTCGACCAGGCCGCCGCCCTCGACGCCGCGGATCGCCGCGCACCAGCCGAAGTCCTCGAAGGCCTTGGTCAGCTTGGTGGCGAAGGCGTAGGCGGCGTTACACCACAGGTATTTCTGGTGGTCGCTGCCGTCGACGTCCTCGACGAAGTTGAAGCCTTCCGTGGCCATGCCGTCCATCGGGTTGTACGGCAGGCGGCCGAGGAAGCGCGGCAGGGTCAGGCCGACGTAGCGCGAGTCTTCCGATTCGCGGAACGCCTTCCACTTCGCGTATTCGACGGTATCGAAGATCTTGGCCAGGTCGCGCGGCTTGCCGAGGTCGCCGAAGCTCTCGATGCCGAACAGCTCCGGCGCGCTCGAGGTGATGAAGGGTGCGTGGCTGGCCGCGGCCACGTGCGACATCTGCTCCAGGAAGTAGATGTCCTCGGGCTGGCGGCTGATCTCGAAATCGCCGATCAGGGCGCCGTAGGGCGCGCCGCCGAAGGTGCCGAATTCCTCTTCGTAGATCTTCTTGAACAGGCTGCTCTGGTCGAACTCCAGGGCCGACTGGAAGTCCTTCACCAGCTCGCGCTTGGTGGCGTTCAGCATGCGGATCTGCAGGTTGGTACTGGTCGAGGTGTTCCGGACCAGGTAATTCAGGCCGGTCCAGCTGCGCTCGAGCTTCTGGAATTCGGGCGCATGCATGATGGCGGACAGCTGGCTCGAGATCATGCGGTCCAGCTCCGCCAGGCGGGCGTCGATGGTCGCCGACAGGTTGCTGGAGATGACCATGGTGCCCTCCATCACCTGGGTCACCAGCTCGGAGATGATGTCGCGCGCCCGTTCGTGCTCGCTGCTGGACTTTGCCACCCGGCTCTGCTCGACGATCTGGTCGAGCAGGCCGGTGTCCAGTTCGAGTGCGGCGACTGCCTCGGCGCCGGCTGCCGTTTCCAGGATCGCTGCCATTATTTCTCCTCCCTGGTCTTGCGCAGGCTGTCCAGCTTTTCGGTGTTGGTCAGCACGTCGTTCAGGATGTCTTCCAGCTTGTCGTTCCCGGCCAGCTTGTTGCGCAGGTCGGCCAGCTTGCCGCGCGCATCCAGCAGGCCCTTCAGCGGCGCCACCTGCTGCACCACCGACTCCGGCCGAAAATCGGCCATCTCGCGGAACTGCAGGCTGACCGCGAACTCGCCGCCCTCCGGCGACAGGTGGTTCTCGACGCGGAAGTTGGCGACCGGGGCCACCGCGTCCAGCACTTCATCGAAGTTGTCGGCGTCGACGTTGACGAAGTTGCGGTCCTTCAGGCGCTTCCTGGCGGCGTCCGGATCGCTGCCGAAGTCGCCCAGCACGCCGACCACGAAGGGCAGCTCCTTGTTCTCGATGGCGTCGCCGATCTCGACGTCGTAGGTCATCTGCACGCGCGGCGCGCGCACTTTCTGCAGGCGTTTCTGCACGCTTTCGTTCTTGGGCATGTCGGCTCCAGGCAGGTGAAGGATGTGCGGGCGGACGGCTACTTGAGCGCGCCGAACGGGTCGTTGCTGGCGGGACGTGGCGAGGACGGGGTCGCGATCACCTTCTTGCCCGGCGCATCCTTGGGCCGCACGGCGGCGGGACGGCCGCCGTTCGCCACCAGTACTTCCTCGCCCAGACTGGTGCGCAGCAGCTTGGCCAGCTCCTGGGCCTCGGTGCGCACGTTGCCGCTCAGGTTATTCTTCTGGCTCAGGTCGGCCAGCGCCTTGCTGGTCACGCGCAGGCCGCTGACGGCGACGATGCTGTTGGCCAGGGTGTCGTCCGGATCGCGTTCCAGCGCTTCCAGGGCGTCGACGATGGCGTCGCCGTAGTCGGTGCTGTCGAAGCGCATCTGGGCCATCCTTACCCACGGCGTCTTGTCCGTCGGGAAGGTGCTGCCGGCGCTCGTCAGCAGTGCATAGGCCTTGTCGTTCTGGCCGGCCATCACGGCGGCGTCGACCTCGGCCATCGCGGCCGCCATGGTCGGCGCCGCCTTCGGCGTGCTGGCCACCTGGCCGGTGCCGGCGCAAGCGGACAGGATCGCAACACAGACTAGACTCGGCATCAAGCGTTGGAACTTCATCTGGCTCTCCCTAGGTGAAATCAAGCGCCATTATTGGCGCGAGGTTTCGTCAAAGAATTGCGTAACGTCAACTCCAGCGTCCCCGGCCCTTGCGCCCGGTCGAAGCTACGCTTGCGCGCGCTCAGCGCATGCGGATGGCGTTCCCGTTAAATGTCGCTGTCGGTCCATTTACCAAAGGCAATGTCACGCCATGACTCTCCTTCGCATCCCATCTTTCCTGCCCCTTATGCTCCCCGTCATGCTGGCCTGCCTGCTGCTGGCGGGCTGTGCCGGTGGCGCCGGACCGCTGCCGGCCGGGCTGCTCGAAACGGCCGGCATCCGCAAGGCGCCGCCCCTGCCCGAAGCCCAGTTCCCGCCGCGCAAGGTGGCGCTCCGGCTGCATGCCGCCCAACGCCTGAACCTGGACGCCCGCGGCCGGCCGCTGGCACTGCTGGTGCGGGTCTACAAGCTGCGCCAGCGCACCGCGTTCGATCAGGCGCCCTATTCCGCCTTCCTGTCGCCGCAGGCCGAGCGAGAAGCGCTGGGCGCCGACCTGCTTGAGGTCCGCGAACTGACGCTGGTGCCGGGCCAGCAACTCGAGCTCAGCGAAAAGCTGGCGCGCGAAGCCGGCTGGCTCGGCGTGGTCGCGCTCTTCCATTCGCCGCAGCCGCAGGGCTGGCGCCTGGCCTTCGCCGCGCCCGAGGCCGAGCGGGGCGGCGTGACGATCGGCTTGCATGCCTGTGCGATGCGCGCAAACGCTGCCGGCGTGGCCAGGCCCTCGCAGCTTGTCCGATGTCAATGAAGTCTGCGTGGTTTCCCCCAAGCTAGAGATTTGTGACACTCCGCAGGAGGCATCCGTGAAACCACCGTCGAAGGTCTTGTGGGGCGAGGGGCTGTTCCTGCGCCCCCAGCATTTCCAGCAGCAGGACCGCTACCACGAAGCACGCCTGAACGACACCGCCAACGCCCTGCATCCCTACTGCTGGGGCGCGCGCAAGCTGGTGATCGACCTCGACGCGCTCAAGGCCGACACCCTGCGCATCACCGAGCTGTCGCTGATCTTCCCCGACGGCGAGATCCTGCACGCGCCCGACCGCGACGCCCTGCCGCCCCAGGTACGCCTCGGCGAGCTGGCGGGGTCGAACCAGACGCTCACCTTCCACGCCGCGCTACCGGCCCTGAAGGACCATGGCGAGAACTGCGCGGCGCGCGGGGAATCACGCGCCGACACCCGCTTCGGCCAGCACGAGCACGATACATTCGACCTGTTCACCGACGCCGCCAGCGCGCCGGTCGCCTACCTGAGCAGGAGCCTGCGCCTGGTGTCGGAACTGGAGCCGCTCGAAGCCTACGAGAGCGTCCCGCTGGTGCGCCTGCGCCGCCTCGCCACCGGCGGCTTCGAGATCGACCACGCCTACATGCCGCCCAGCCTGTCGATCGGGGGCGCGTCCGGCCTGCACGGCTTGCTGACGCGCCTGATGGAGAAATTGCTGGCCAAGGTGAATGCGCTGTACGGCCACTACCGCGAGCCGAGCAAGAACGTGGTCGAGCTGCGCGGCGGCGACGTCGCCTCGTTCTGGCTGCTGCACACGGTGAGCAGCGGCTATGCCGCGCTGACCCACTTCCTGACGCACGGCGACCTGCATCCCGAGCGCCTGTTCCAGGAATTGCTGACCCTGACCGGGGGCTTGATGACCTTTTCGCGCAGCAGCAAGCTGGAAGACCTGCCGGCCTATGTTCACCAGGATCCGGGACCGGCCTTCGCGCGCCTGGACGCCATCCTGCGCGAGCTGCTGGACACCGTGATCTCGTCGAAGTACTTCTCGATCGCGCTGAGCAACGAGCGTCCGTCCTACCACCTGGGCGCCCTCGACTCCGGCAAGATCAACGCCCAGACCACCTTGTTCCTGGGCGTGGCGGCCGACATGCCGGCCCTGCAACTGGTCGAGATCGTGCCGCTGCGCTTCAAGATCGGCGCGCCGGAGGACGTCGACAAGCTGGTGCTGTCGGCCATGCCCGGCGTGCGCCTGGTGCATGCGCCGCAGGTGCCGAGCGCGCTGCCGGTGCGTCCCGACACCTGTTACTTCGTGCTGGAAAACCGCGGCGTGCTGTACGAAAGCATGCTCAAGGCCCAGGCGATCTCGATCTATGTGCCGAACGGGATGCGCGACCTCAAACTCGAACTCATCGGAATCGCAGCATGAGCCAACACGTCGAACGGCGCGCCGCGCCATCCCAGGCCGGCGGCCGCAATGCCGCCGGCAGCACCCCGACCTCCCTGGTCGACATCATGTACGAGGGCTTCTACGCCCTGTTCCTGCTGAAGAACGGCTGCGGCCCGCACGACAAGGCCGCCTTCGCCGACCACATGACGCGCTTCCTCGGCGACGTCGACCGCAACGCCAAGGCGCTCGGCGTGCCGGCCGACGACGTCACCGCTGCCAAGTATGCCTTCTGCGCGGCGGTCGACGAGATCATCCTGCGCTCCGACTACGACATCCGCGAAGCCTGGGAGACCCGCCCGCTGCAGCTGCGCCTGTTCGGCGACCAGCTCGCCGGCGAACATTTCTTCCAGCGCCTCGAAGACCTGCGCGCCAAGGGCGCCGTCCACCTGCAGGCGCTGGAAGTCTTCCACGTCTGCCTGCTGCTCGGCTTCGAAGGGCGATTCGCGCTGGACGGCCGCGACAAGCTGAACTACCTGACCGCCCGCCTGGGCGACGAGATCGCCCGCATGCGCGGAAAGAGCCGCGGCTTCGCCCCGCACGCCGAACGTCCCGACCAGGTCGTCCACAAGCTGGGTAGCGACCTTTCGCTGTGGGCCCTGTCGATGGTGTTCGCGGTGGTGACCTTGGGCGGCTACCTGGGCTTCCGCACCGCCCTGGCGCACGAGACCGACCAGGCGCTGGCCAGCTACAACGACCTGGTGAAGCTACCGCCGCGGTCGGCCAACGTGACGATTACCCTGCCCTGAATTTCTGCAAATTCGGGGTCAGAGCACATTTTCGATCAATTGATCTGCTGACAAGGTCCGGCTAGGCGCCCCCGGAAGCGACGATCTGTTGCGCGAGCGCTTTCTTGAGAGCTATTGCCAAGAAAAGTGCTCTGACCCCGAATTTTCAAACAAACCCGGAATCCCGCCTTCGCGGGAATGACGTGCTTCAGCTAACTATTGCACGACCTTGAACTCGATCCGCCGGTTGCGGGCCCGCCCCTCCGGCGTGCGGTTGTCGGCCACCGGGCGGTCCGGGCCTTCGCCGGAGACCGTCACCATGTCAGCGCGCACGCCGCGGCCGACCACGTAGGCCTTCACCGCCTCGGCGCGGGCCTGGCTGAGCGAGAGATTGCCGGCGCGCGAGCCGGCGTTGTCGGTGTGGCCGATCACTTCCACCTTCTTGTCCTTCAGACCCAGCAGCGCCACGCTCATCTGGTCGAGGATGGCCTTGCCGGAATCGGTCAGCGCCGCCTTGCCCGACTCGAATTCGATGATGCGGTCGGCCAGCGCGGCATCCAGCATGGCCTGCTCCGACACCGCGACTCGCAGGCCGTTGTTGACGGTGTAGCTGGGATCGAGGTTCAGCGCCAGCTCGCCGGCGATCTGCCGCTTCTGCGCTTCACTGGCGACGTCGCCGCGCAGGCTGACGCTGGTGCCGTCGATCTGCAGCTGTCCGCGCGTGACCAGCTTCAGGTTCGGCCCGATCAGGCGGGCGACGTGCTCGTTCCAGTTCGGCGGCGCCGACACCCTGCCCACCGCCAGCTGGTCGACCACGCGCTCGGCGCCGTAGACCGCGCGCAGGCGCGCCAGCAGGGCCGCCTTGCTGGCATCGTCGGCGACCGTGCCGGAAACCACGATCGGTGCGGCAGCGGCAACGGAGGCGGTCGTGCCATCGGCAAGGACAGGCGCCGCAGCCAGGCCGGCGGCGGCAATCAGCAATGTCGGTAAGAGCTTCACTTGGCGGCTCCGATGAAAGTCTTGAGGAACAGTTCGCGCGCCAGGCGCAGCGGCAGCATCGGCTGCTCGAGGTAGCTGGCCAGCGCGCGCACGTCGATGTCGATGCCCAGCTGCTCGTCGATCCAGCCGTTGTCGGCCAGCTGGACCTGCTGCTCGCGGCCGGCGAGCGGGTCGACGATACCGTGCAGGGTCTCGGCGGCGGCGCCACCGAAGCCGATCACCAGCGCCTGCCGTTCGGCGACCGTGGTGACGAACAGCACCAGGTCGAAGGCAGTGCGGCGTATGAACGGCGTCACCAGCTCCAGCCAGAAGGCCGCGATCCGGTAGCGGACGTCGAGGCGCGAAGGCAGCGGCAGCACCAGGCTTTTTTGCAGGGCCGCCGGCCGGCTGTGCATGACCGGCTGCAGCAGCAGGCCGAGGCCGAGGATCAGACGGTTGGCCCCGAGTTCCAGCTCCTCGGACAGCGAACTGACCGTCGCCGTGGCCAGGAAGTCGGTCAGTTGCGCCTCGCATTCGCCGAGGCTGACCGCCGCATCGGCGATCGCATGCAGGTGCGGGCCGGGGTCCTCGCTGCCGACCACCCGTTGGGCCATCGATTCCAGGAAGTTCCACAGGGGCCCGAAGGCCAGCGGGCAGCGCGCGACGAACGCCGCCGGATCAGGCACCTCGACGGTGCGCATGGTCAGGAAGGGAAAGCGGCGCCCGGAACGGTCGTGGCTGGCCACCAGGTGGCCGGCGATCGCGTGGCGGCGGCTCGGGCCGACGAAGGCGAAGCTGACCGGCGGGGAAGCATCGTAATACAGCTTCCAGCGGGCGTCGTTAGGCAGGCGGGTCATGACCTGGGCCAGCCAGTCGTCGAGCATGCCCAGCACCGGCTGGTCGTCGGCGACCTTGACGAAATCGCTGCGCGCCGGGATCTTGCCGAAATAGCCGATCCGCGCCGAAGCCACCGCGCGCGTCATTGCGCCGCCCCGGCCAGTTGCGGAGCGCCCGCAGCGGCGGTGGCGGCCCGGCCGACCACGGTGTCCGGCAGGCGCAGGCCGTTGAAGCCGCGGCTGGCCTGTGCGTCGGCGCCGCTGGAAGCGCTGCTGACCTGCTTCAGGGTCACCGCCACCGATACGTTGCCGGCGCTCCAGCGCAGCTCGTGGACGCCGGCGTCCAGCTTTTTCCTGGCGGCGGCGCCGATCAGCTTCGTCAAACCATACTCGCCCGGCTCGTTGAACAGCTCCACCGTGCGCCCGTCGAAAGTGACGGCGCTGACCTTCGCCCCGCTCGCTCCCTGCGGTCCCGGATGCACCATATTGACCCAGGCTGGCGGGGTATTCCGGTAGCGCAGCTGCTGTCCGTCGATCTCGATCGTGTATTCGGTGACACCGGGCGCGGTCATCGGCAGCAGCTGGAACACGGTTTGCGAGCCGCCGCCGGACGCCACGCCGTTCG
>Ga0308170_10001252_pt1 | contig 25407 bp, 21 predicted proteins | sample PhyBR2_2_FD_202136 | JGI IMG/M metagenome (GOLD analysis project Ga0308170, IMG submission 202136) | Phyllosphere microbial communities from UC Gill Tract Community Farm, Albany, California, United States - DLSLSB.R2 | ecosystem: Host-associated > Plants > Phyllosphere > Unclassified | place...
GGCGGGGGGGGGGGGGGGGGGGGGGGGGGGGGGGGGCGGCCGCGGCGGCGGGGGGGGGGGGCGGGGGGGGGGGGGTGGGGGGGGGGGGGGGGGCGCCCCCCCAGGCCCGAGAGCGAGGGCGCGAGAGGGGTCGCAGCGCCCGAGGGCGTCGCCGTCCTCGTCGGGCGCAGCTCGTGCGCTGGTCCTCCACCCGCCGCCGCCGCGCTCGGCGTCCCGGGCAGCTGCAGCACGCCCGCACCGGGCGAAGGCGCCGTCGCCGCCCCGCTGCCGCCCTTGGCCGCCGCCTCGAGCGCCGCCGCACGGACCCTCTCCTGGAGCTCTGCCGCGCGCCGCGCGTCCCTGAAGCGCTCGCGGTCGATCTTGTCCGGCCTGCGGCCCGTCCCGTCCGCCTCGACGACGCTCAGGAGCCCGCCGTACGGGTCGTAGCCCTCGTCGCCCGCGGCGGCGGCGTCGTCGTCGCCGAGGGACGACGTCGGCGACGAGGGGACGGCGACGTCGGGCCGAGGCGCGAGCCAGGGGCGGTACGGCGCGGCGGACGACGAGCCGTCGCGGTCGCGCGCGTCGCGCTCGGGGCGCGGCTTCTTGGGCGGGCGGCCCGGACCGCGCTTGAGCGGAAGGGCGACGGGCGGCGCGCTCGAGTCGGCGGCGGCGAGGGCGGGATCGGCGTCGGCGGCGGCGGCGGCGCCCGAGCCCGAGCCGAACTTGAGCGTGAGGCGCGGGACCTTGATGCGCGGGTGGAGGGCGGCCGAGGTCGAGGTCGAGGCGGCGAGGGCCGACGAGCCGGCGGGGAGGAGCATGGCGGCGGCGAGCGCGTCCTCGTCGGCGTCGGCCATCGGCGTGTCCTCGTAGTCGTCCTCGTCGTGCGCGTGCGAGTCGAACCCGTCGTCGTCCGAGTCCGAGACGAAGGCCTTGCTCTTGCCCTTGCGGTCATTGGCGAAGACGCCCATGGCGCTCCGCCTGCGCCCGAACGCCGGCGCGCCCTCCTGCGACTCGCTCCTGCCCTTCCTCGTGCGCCTCGAGGTCGTCGCCGCCGCCGGGAGGTCGAGCTCGGCCTGGCTCGGCGTGCTGACGAGCCCGACGGGCCGCGCCTGCTTCCTCGCGCGCTTGCCGTGCTCGGGCGGGAGGATGCTGCCGAGGCGCGCGAGCTCGCTCTGGGCGACGCACGTCGGGCACGTCCACTTGCCGCGCGGGATCGACGCGAGCGGCGGCGTGAGGCACTGGCGGTGCCACCCGCGGTCGCACGAGTCGCAGAAGAGGATGTCGTCCTGCGGGCGGGGAGGATCGGCGTCAGCACGAGAGCTGCGACGAAGCGAGAACGTCGGAGCGTGAGGGAGGAAGAGAGAGAGAGGGGACGCACGTCGTCGCCCTTCTCGTCGCACACCTCGCAGCGCTTGCACTCTTGGCACAGCCAGGCGTAGGCCTTTACGCGCTTGACCATGCCCCAGTCGTCCCACTCGAGGCAGGTCGGGTGGCCCGAGCTGCCGCACTCGTAGCAGCTGACGAGGTCCTCGCCGCGGCCGTGCTTGTTGAGGGTGCGGTCACCGCCGCAGAAGGCGCACGACGTGTCGGGCGGCGAGAAGGCCGGGAGGAAGGGGAGCCCGCCGGGCCCGACGCGGCGAGGGGTCGTCGTCGACTTGGGGTTGGAGCGCGACGTCGGCGTGAGGGTCGTGACGCCGAGGCCGTTGACCGACGACGAGGGCTCGGGCGAGGCCGGCGGAGGAGGGGTGCCGACGGCGCGGGCGGCGCGACGAGGCGAGCGGGTCGCGCTGCGCCGAGCGCGAGGGGACGATGTCGATGCGGCGGGTGATGCGCCGGCGGCGAGATCGGCGAGTTGAGGCTCGGTCGAGGCCTTGACGGCAGCGGCGGGAGGAGGAGGAGGCGGCGCGGCTGGGAGCGGGTTGGACGAGGGCGGGAGCTGGAAGGGGAGGTCGGCGTCGACGTCGTGGGACTGCTCGACGGCCGTGAGCAGTGCCTCTGTTGGAGCCATGCGGCAAGACGGAGGGGGAGCGCGAGAGGCGGTGCGAGGTGGGGCGCGAGTCGAGGTCGGCGACGGGCGGTGGCTGGACGGCTGCAGGAAGTAGGTGTGAGTTAGTTGCCCGTACTCTCTGAGCCCGGTCGCACCACTGGGTCGTGCGAGGGCGTGCGAGGCGAGGGAGGATCAGTCACGCACTGGCGAGGCCGTGTTTACTCGACGGAAATGGCGCAGGGCTGGCTGTCCGAGGCTTGTGCGAGGTTGTGAGGTACCGTGGTGGTGCCCGGCAGCACTGGACCTCGGCCTGGATCGAGGGCGGTGGTCGTTGGTGATGAGGATGGGGCGGGGGGACGAGAGGGCCCGGGGTGCGAGGCGGCGGCGCGCGTTGGAGGGTGCGCGGGTGATGTTGCAGTCCCTGGTCGGAGGAGTGGACCGGCTGAGGGCACAAGCTGGGCCCTGGCGGGTGGAGAGACCGAGAGAGCGAGTTGGCGCTCGTCGCGTCCACCCTCGACGCTCGACGCGTCTCTCCCTTCGCCGCCCTCCTCGCCCCGGCGCACGAGCACTGCAGCGAGAGCGCACACCGACTCGACATGCTGCGCCTCAGCTCGTACGGCGCATCCCACACCACCTCGCACGGCTACCCAAAGAGCCCCCTCGAGCCTGCGCCTCAACCCCCCTCGGAAGCCTTCCCTCCTCCGCCGGCAGCAAAGTCGAGCGACATCCTCTTCAACCGAGGCCACCAGCTCAAGCGCATCGCCCGCGACACGGCCACCTTTTACCAGGGTGCGTCCCCGTCTCGCCCTCCCTCTCCCCCTTCCTCCTCCTGGTCCTCGCAGCTCACGTATCTCCGCTCTCCTCGCAGGCATCGCAGAGGCCCACAACTCGCACGCCCTCACCCTCAAGAAGCTCTCGCACCCTTCCACCACCCCGATCGCCACCCCGTTCCCCGAGGCGTCCCTCTTCATCCCGCTCCCTGCCTCGTCCACCTCGTCGCCCGCCTCGCCCGGCGCTCACGATGCCGCCATGTCGCTCGGCGGCACCGGCTCCGAGGGCTGGCAGCAGATCCTCCAGGAGGCGCGCGACACCAACCTGCGCACCGCCGAGGCGCACCAGGAGCTCGCACGCCGCATCACAAAGGACGTCGTCGGCCCGCTCCTGCGCTGCCGCGTCGACCTCAAGCAGCACCTCCAGCTCATGGAGAAGGACCTCGGCAAGCACGTCGACGCCGTCCAGAAGGAGCGGTGCGTCCCCTCTCGCTCGTGCCTCTTCGTCCCTCAGCCTCAGACTCTGACGCTCGTGCCCTCCCGCCCGCAGCGACTCGGCCGCGCCGCTCCTCGCCCGCCTCTCGACCTCGCTCACCCAGTCGTCGCTCCCGCTCTCGGCCCCGTCGCTCGCCCCGCTCGAGGATCCGGTCCTCCTGCGGGCCCAGCTCGAGGCCCAGCTGCGCCTCCAGGTCGTGCGCGAGAACGACCTCCTCGCCGCCGTCAAGCTGTGGAGCGAGCGCACCGAGGTCAAGGAGCGCGACACATTCGTCGAGATCAAGCGGTGCTGGGCCGCGTGGGAGCAGGCCAAGTGCGTCGCCGTCCCTCTTTGCCTTCTCAAAGTCGCCTTCCCTCCTCCTCGAGCTGACTCCCTCCTTACCTCGCCGTCGCGCGCAGCTCGTCGATGCTCCTCGGCAACCAGCAGCAGTCCATGTTCCTCTCGGCGACGGTCGACTCTGTCCCGCCCGACGCCGAGTGGACCCACTTCCTGCGCCTGAACCACCTCGTCCTGCCCGACACGCGGCCCAAGACGCTCGACGACGTCGTGTGGGACGGCAAGGGCGACGTGCTCACGACCATCGTCCGCGAGGGCCTCCTCGAGCGCCAGACGAGCATCCTCAAGAGCTGGAAGCCCGGTGCGTTCCTTCCTGCCTCTCTCTTTCGCTGTTCCCAGCGCAGCTTTTCTGACGCACGACAACCTCTCGCTCGCAGCCTACTTCATCCTGACGCCCTCGGGCCACCTGCACATCTACGGCCCGCCGCCGGCGACCGTCACCGCCGCAGCGACCGCGCCCTCGACCTCGACCGCCGCCGGCCCCGCCGCCGCCGAGGACGACACCGACTCGGCGTCGCTCTCGTCCGACAAGGCCGTCTCGCGCCCGGCAAGCACGTCGGCGTCGAGCGTCGCGCCGCTGACGCCCTCGGCGCAGCACCTCCTCCTCCACTCGTCGCCGCACCTGTCGCTCAACCTCGCCCTGTGCACGCTCGGGCCCATGCCGACGCCCGCGCCCGCGCCGTCGCCCAACCCGAACGAGGACGCCGGCGCGGCGGCCAAGGCGCCCAAGAAGAAGCAGCCGCTCGACGCCGTCTTTACGCTCATCGAGACGCTCGGCAAGGCGGGCAACGGTGAGGGGAGCGGCGCGCGGCACGTCGTCAGGTGCAAGGGCGTCGACGGCGGGTGGGAGGAGATGGGCGGCTGGGTCGCGAGCATCGGCAAGGTGCGTCTGCGCTGCTCTCTCAGCCTTAGTGTGCACGGACCTCGTCCTGACTCCTGCTCGTACTTCCTCTCACGCAGTTCTGCGCACCGCCGACCGTGCCTCCCCCTCCTGCGTCTCCCCCTACGCCGACCGCCCCCGTCGCCGCGAGCCTCGAGCCCGCTCAGGCCGCCGACGACAAGCTCGCCGCCGACGCTGCTTCGACTCGTTCGCCGCCTGCGCACACGCCCCTCGCGACGCCGAGGAGCCTCCCGCCGCCGTTCGCACCCGCCGCCGCCGGTGCAGGCGCAGGCGCAGGGCTCGTCGCCGGCGCCTCGGCGCTCTCGGCCGGGCCTCCCGCCCTCCCCGACCGTCCCCCCTCGGCCTCGTCCTTCTTCGCCTCTGACCCGCCCGCGCTCCCGCCGCGCGAGGCCGCGCCCGGCCTCCCCTCGTTCGACTCGTTCACGTCGCTCGACTCGGCGGGCGACGGGCCCGACGCGCAGCGCAACTCGGTCCTCGTCATCGACGACGACTACGACATGAGCCGCGCCATGGGCGCGCTCGGCGTCGGCGCCGCGGTGAGCGGTGGAGCGGCCGTCGTCGGTGCGACAGGCGGCAGGGACGACGACGAGGAGCGCGAGCGCGAGGAAGAGGAGGCGGGCCCGACGCCGCCCGAGAAGGGCGCCGCCGCCTCGCCGACGTCTCCTCGTCACGACAACGACGACGACGATGCGCACAGCGCGTACGGCGACGACGGCGCGAGCGACGCAGGCGACCTCGGGCGCTCGCTGTCGCAGTTGTCGCTCCACCGCGGCGCCGAGCGCAAGGAGCGCCCGATCAGCCCGCGGCAGGGCAGCGTGCGCAGCTTGGCCCAGGCGTGGGAGCAGCAGCAGCAGGGCTCGGGTGCGTCGGGCGCGCAGGAGCGCACGCCGGCGGCCGCGCTCGAGGAGGAGAACGGCGAGGACGAGCAGCCGCAGGCGCAGCAGCTCGACGTGCCCGGGCAGGGCGACGACGAGCTCGACGGCTCGAGCGACATGGGCGACACGAGCTTCGGCGACGAGGGCGAGGCGGGGCAGGAGCAGGGCGACGCGCAGGAGGGCGACAAGCCGGCCAAGGCGGGGAAGAAGGGAAAGAAGAAGCGCAAGAGCAAGGCGGGCGCGGCAAAGGTGCGTCTCGATTCCCTGTCCTGCTCGCTCTCGTCGTCGTCGTCGTCGTCGTCGTCTGTGCGGCCAAGTCTGACTCGGGACCTCGCTCGCCCGCAGCCGACCGAGCGCCCTCTCCCTCTCCCCTCCGTCGACCCCGAGCACGCCGACCTCGGCCTCCCGTCGCCGCACTCGCCCTCGTTCGCCGACGCGCAGCCGCTCGCGCACGACGTCGCCGACCTGCACGGCAACGGCGACGACGGCGTCACGAGCCCGCCGCCGATGGTGCTCGAGGAGGTCGACGAGGCGCCGAGCCGGCGTTCGAGCGAGGAGCGCGCGCGAGAGGACGAGCGTGAGGATGTGGACGAGCACGAGGGCGAGGGCAAGAAGGACTGAGCAAGGGAGGGAGCTCGAGGAGGCCTGAGCGAGCAGGGTCGAGGTCCAGGGTGCGCCCTCTCCGGCAGAGGCGCTGTGCGTGCGTGCGTTTCCTTCTTCGTCGAGCTCGCCTAGATCTGAGCTCGAAGCATCTGTAACCTGGTCCTCTTGTCATCGTCTTGCGCTGCTGACGACGAGGACGACGAGGAGTCAGCGACGACTCAGCATTGGCTCTGCTCGACTTGGCAACTTGCGGGGCGCCGGTTCGCCTCCACCTGTCGATCTTGTCGCTTGCTTGCTGAGCGCCGTGCTGACCGCAAGGCTGGGTCACGCTCAGCAGCACTTGCTGAGCAGATCAGGCACCGCGGCGTCGTACAAAGAGCCGGCTGGCCTGCCGTCCCTCCTCGCTCTCTCTCCAACCTCACCTTCTCCTCGTCCTCTCTCCCTCGCTCGACCAGCTCTCCACGCACCCCAGCTCAACATGGTCGCCTCTTCCTCCACTGGTCCTGTCGTCGTCGTCATCGGCGCTACCGGCTCGCAGGTGCGTCCCGCGCCCTCTCCTTCGCCTCCTCCTCCTCCTCGAGCTCACTCCTTCCTTCTCTCTGCAGGGCGGCTCCGTCATCTCGCACCTCATCCAGTCCGACAAGAACTACCAGCTCGTCGCCGTCACGCGCGACGCGTCCAAGCCGGCGAGCAAGGCCCTCGCCGACAAGGGCGTCAAGGTCGTCTCCGCCGACACCGACTCGCGCTCCGACCTCGACCGCATCTTCGAGGGCGCCAACATCGTCTTCGTGCGTCCCTGCTCACTCTAGCCTACCCTCTGAGTCCCTACACTGACGCAGGACCGAGCGCGCGCAGGCCGTCACCAACTTCTGGGCGCACATGAGCTTCGACAAGGAGGTCGAGGACGGCAAGCGCATCGTCGACGCCGCAAAGGCCGCAGGCGTGAGCCACCTCATCTGGAGCGGGCTCGAGCCGGTCAAGGAGCTGTCGGGCGGCAAGCTCAAGCACGTCGAGCACTTTGATTCGAAGGTGCGTCCGCCCTCCTCTCCTCGCTCGGACCTCTTCTTTTCGCAGCTGACGCTGTCCTCGCTCTTTCGCTCGCAGGCCGTCGTCACCGCCTACGCCCTCGAGTCGGGCCTGCCGACGACCAACGTCGAGGCCGGCTGCTATATGCAGAACTGGCTCGGCGCGCTCGGGCCCCGCAGGCAGGCCGACGGCTCGCTCGTCTTCGCCATGCCCATCGCGCCCTCGACCAAGATTGCGCTCATCGACACGAACGGAGACTACGGCGCCTACGTGCGCGAGGCGATCGAGGGCGAGAGCTTCAAGCCGGGCAGCGAGATCCTCGCCGCCGCCGAGGAGATCTCGCTCGACGACATGGTCAAGCAGTTCTCGGAGGGTGCGTCCTCTCTCTCTTTCTCCCGAGCTCGAGATCTGCACACTGACGCTCGACGTACGCTTGCAGTGACGGGCGCCAAGGCGTCGTACTACCAGCTGTCGCATGACGACTTCCTCGCCGCCGCCGGTCCGGTCGGCAAGGAGATGCTCGACATGTTTCTCTGGTTCGAGCAGTTTGGCTGTGCGTCCCTCTTCCTCTCCTCTCCAGCTTCCGCTCGACGAACTTACGCTTCCTCTCGTCCGGCTCGACAGACTTCGGCGGCAAGGACCTCGCCCCCTCGCAGCGCGACCTCGCCGTCCCGGTCAAGACCTGGCGCGAGTTTGTCGCTGCCAACAAGTGGGACGTCCTCGCTTGAGCGCCCGCTTCCCTCGCAGCTTGTAGTGGTTCCTCTCTCAGCTTGACGCAGTGCAATCCGTTTTAGTTTTTCCTCGCGAGCGGCGCGAGAGCTTTCGTCGCACGCTCTCGTCATCTGGACTCGACTCTCTAGGAGTTGTGACTGACTGCGAGCGAGCATCGATGTGCCCAAGCTCTGAGAGAAAGGCAGTCGAGAGCGCAAGGCAGAAGGCGCGCGTCGAGCCCGACGACCTCGCCGCTCAGGCCGCCTCACCGCGCAGCCTCCTGCTCGCCTCCTCGAGCTCGCGACCAACCAGCCGCAGGCCTCTCAGCAAACGAGAGCGCCTGCGAGCTCGCTACCGCTTTCTGCTCGGTCGAGCACGCTCGTCCCTTGTCCCCCGCTCGACCTTCTCAAGTTGCCGGTCGCTCGGCTGTACACCGCTTGAGCGCACTTGGGCGCAGCCTTTCCTGGTCGAAAGCATGGTGAGCGCCTGCAGGAGTGCTGCGACCGAAGCTTGAGCGGCTCTCGCCATGCGCACGCACCCCTTCTTCGTGCCGCCCCGTGGAAGCTGCTCGCCTCGTCCTCCGAGCCGAGCTCAAAGCGCCTCGATCGCGCCACTTTGCAGCCGGCTGGAGAGCATCCATCGCTCGGAAAGGCCACGAGGTTGAGCGATCGAAGCAAGCCGAGCCGAGGAACCGCGCGCAAGGAGCTCAAGCGGCTCTGTCGAGCAAGCGGCACCGCTCTTCTGTGAAGCCAGGGCGGCAGGATACGCTATGATTGACAGGACGAACAACAAAGTACCCAAGCTACGTGGCCCGCACTCGCACAGACACGCTCCACGCTCGCCCGCCGACCGAGCTACTCCCCCCTCGCGCACGCCTCCCTCGCGAGCCCGACGACTTTCTTGAGCCACGCGACGTCGAGCGCGCCGAGCGCCCCCTCCTTGCGCAGTTGCGCGCACAGGAGTTCGAGCGAGCTCGGCTCGAGCGCGAGGAGCTCGACGATGCGCGAGGGCGAGTCGACGCCGGGGGAGAGGAGGGCGCGCGCGGTCGGTACGTGGTCGCGCGAGGGGTGGAAGCTCGTAAGGAAGGCGGTGAGGTCGGCGAGGAATGGGTGCGAGGAGGAGGGAGGCGCGAGAGGCGGCGGTGCGGTCGAGAGGGGCTGGAAGAGGGACGGGTGCGAGAGGGGAAGGGGCTCGTGCGCCGATGACGAGGCCGGCGCCCAGCTCGACGGCGACGAGGCGAGGTCCTGCGTCTCGGCCGGCCTTTGCGAAGCCGGCGACGACTCGATGCGGCTGTGTGAGCTCGAGGCGACGCGCGGCGGCTTTGCGAAGGTCGCCTCGGGGCGAGGCGGGACCTTCTCGGGCCCGCGCGCGGCGCTCGACGGCGACGACTTGCGCTTGCGCTCGACGCCGTGGACCTTCCACCCAGCGGACCTGCGCGCGCGCACCTTGACGTTCGGGTAGTTGTCCGGGCCGAGGAGCTGGTCAAAGTCGATCTTCTTGAGCTCGGCGTGCGGGACATGGCGACCTCGAAGGGCCGTGCGGACTGCGAGCGAGTGGCAAGATGGTCAGCGTGGAACATTCAGCTATAAGGAGGCGAGAGGAGGGACGCACAGCCTTTGCTGAGCTTCCTCTTGGAGCGCCGGATGGCGTTCAGGTGGCCGCTGACTTGGCGAGACGAGCGGTACACGCCCGTCTGGCGCACGATGTACTCGCTGATGAGGATGTTGCGCTTGACGCGCTGGTTGCCGAGCGGCCAGCGAGACACGCCGAGGTTGGGCACGAGGTGGATCCCTGCGTGCAGAGGGACGAGCAGGGTCAGCGGGCGCGCGGCGAGAGCAGGGTCGTCGCAGCGGGCGAGACGCACCTCGAAGGAAGGCCCTGTGCACCTCGATCTTCCACGCCGTCAAGGGCGCGCCGCAGTCGTTGTCGTCCTTGTCCTTCTTGAGCTCGTCGACCAACCACCTCGGCTCGCCCGACCCGTCGTCCTCGTCGCCGCCGTCGTCCTCGCCGTCGCTGCCGCTGCTGAGGAGCGCCTCGTCGACGTCAGAGAGCGACGAGTCGGACGGGTCGTAGTCGTCGTCGTCCATGGCGTCGTGGTGATGCTGATGAGGCGAGGCGGGATGAGGTGGGGCGGGCAGAGGTGGCGAGGCGAGGAACGGCGCGCGGCGGGTGACGGTGGCCGTGTCGGTCGCGGCAGAGGTGCACAGGCAATGCTGGCTCGCTCGACGGTGTGCGCGGAGGTCGAGGCGAGGGCGCAAAGGCGAGGGGCGGACGAGTCGAAGGTGGGCGAGGAGGCGGCGGCCACTTGCCGCAGCTCAGGCTCGAGGGGCTGTGCGCAAGTCGAGATGCCCAGGGAGCCTGTGCGACGAGCAAAGAAGCAGGGTCCAGAGCTGCAGGAGCGAGAGCACAAAGGGCGGCGCAAGCGCCTCAGGACCGGACTTGCCGCGGAGACGGCCTCGTGCTCGCCGAAGCGAGGGGTCCGAGCACCACCGTCTTGCTTTCGCTGCATTGCCGCCCTCGCACTACAGCCGCAAGTACTCGACCAGGATGCTCCACCACCCTCGCGCCCGCAGCTTGCCCCGCTCGACCCACAGCCGCACCGCCGCGACGAGGTCGGCCGCCGTCTCTTGCGCGAGCGCGTACGGCGCAGCGGTCAGCGCCGGTGTCGGCGCGGCGAGGGCGACGGTCGGTGGCGGGAGAAGGTCGTCGAGACGCCGAGGGACGACCGAGGCGGAGAGGGAGGATGAAGAGGGAGCGGCGGAGGGCGACAGGATGAGGGTCACGGTGCGCGTCGTCGTCGTCGCCGAGGTGCTCGTGACGCGCTCCGTCTGCGTCGACGTGACGTAGGCTGTCGAGGTCGCGGTCGTCGTCGCCGTGACCGTGTGCGTGACGGGCGTGCGCAGGATCGACGTGACGGTCGAGAGGATGGTCGTCGGCGAGGCGGTCGTGTGGGTCGGCGCGACGGCCGAGAGCATAGTCGATGACGGCGATGGCAGGGCGCGAGGTGTGAGGGTGTGGAAGAGGAGGAGCGCGGCGAGGACGGCGGCAAACTGGGCGAGGAGGGACCGCCAGGACCATCCGGGCGGCGCCTCTCGCCTGGGCGCAGGAGGTGCGGGACGCTCGATGACGGCGACCTGGCTGTGTGCGAGAGGCTGGAAGACGAGGTCGAGCGGGCTGGTCGAGGTCGTAGAAGGCGAGGACCGAATGAAGGTGACCTCGTCGCCGGCGCCGCTGCGCACGTACCCGCTCGGCCCTGCGACAAGCTCGAGACCTGCGCGCGTTCAGAGAGTCAGCAGGGGAGTCTCGACGTTTTGAGAGAACGTGCTGAGAGGAAGGAGACGCACCGTGCGGCACCGAGACGACGACGACGAGCTTAGCGACGCTCGCCTCGAACTTGAGCAGCTCGAGCCCTGCCGCTTCTCCCTTCTGCGCGCTCGCCGCCTGCGCCTCGACCTCGACGACCGCCTCGTGCAACCCCTCAACCTCGAGCTTGCCCTCCTGCTCGACCGCCTCGACCGCCGCGCCGCTGCCGTCCCAGCCCTCGAGCGGGCGGCTCGAGCGCGACGGCACACGCAGCTCGCCCGTGTACGGCTGCGCGAGCACGTAGCGGCACAGTAGGCGCCAAGGTGCTGGCGAGGTCGACGGCAGGAAGGGCGTCACCTCGACGCGGACGTGCGAGAGGGAGCGAGTCGGCGAGGGGACGTGCGGTGGCGTCGGCGGCGAGGAGGGGAGGACCGGCGGTGGGGAGGGCGCAGGCGTAGGGAGGGAGGGCGTGGCGGGTCGCTCGGTGCGGGTCGAAGTGTCGAGCGCTGCGGGCTCGTCGGCGTCGGGTGCGGGCTCGTCCTGCTCCGCCTCCTCGACAGCGAGTGCCGACGGCGCCTCCTCCTGTTCTGGCGCCGCCGCCGTCTCGCCCTCGTCCTCCCCAGCCTCCTCGGGCTCGAGAAGCAACTCCTCCTCGATCAAGAGCGGCGGCGGCGGCGCCTGCGCGCGCTCCTCGACCTCGACCGGCCGCAGCTCGACCTCGACCGCCGGACCGGGCGGCCCGCCCGCCGTGCGCGACGACGCCCAGCGCGCGCTGCGCCCGAGCGCAGGCAGCGGGCTCGGCGGCACGCTTGCAGCGTCGACGTCGGCCGAGGCGGCGGCGCTGAAGGCGCTCGGGACGACCTCGACACGCTGGGTCGGCGAGACGGCCGAGACGACGACGAGGGCGTCCTCTTTCTGCGCCGCCGGGACGTGGAGCGGCGGGAGGGCGAGGCGGCCGTTTTTTGAGATGGCCGATGCAGGCGGGTAGGCAAGGACGAAGCGGCACGCAAAGGTCGGCGCGGCGGGCGGGTCGGGCGAGGTCGAGGCGGCCGCGAACCGGCGCAGCGCCTCGCTGACGTCGAGCTGGATGCGCAGATACGCGCCGACGACGACGGGGTCGACGCTCGGCGGCCGCTCGAGGAGCGGAGGCGGTATCGGGGACGAGCTGTGCTCTGTCGCACCGCTCGACTCGGCGTCGTCCCCTCCCGCCGCCGACGCGCCGTCCTCGAGAGCCGACACCTCAAAGCTCATGTCCATCGCGCTCGCCTCCGGGTCGAACGGCGCCGGCATCCTCATGAGGCTGAGCCCGCCGCGGGCTCCTCCCGCCGGACCGGCCGCCGCCGAGAGGTCCTTGCGCCGCTCGTCCTTGCCCGGGCTCGACTGCATCTCGGCGAAGCTCGTGTCGAGTACGGGCGGCGCAGGCGGCGCCGTGTCGAAGAGCGAGGTGAAGCTCGGCGGGCGAGCTTCGGTCGCGCGAGGGTTGAGCGGGCGGCGCCGTGAGGTCGGGGTCGGCGTGAAGGGGAACGAGGGCTGGGTCGCGACCGAGGACGAGACGCTGCTCGAGGCGAGGGACTGGAGCGGGTCGTCGAGGAGGGGCGAGGCGAAGTCGTTGAGCTCGCGAGGAAGGGGAGGGATGATGGGCGAGGCGGCAGGCGGGACCGGCGCGAGCGAGATGGTCGACGCCGTCGTCGCGGTCGTCGCGCTCGACGGTCGGCGCTCGATCGGGCGAGTTGGCGACTGCGGCTCAGCCAGCATCGCGTGTTGGCGGTAGCCGAGAACGGGCGTGTCGCCCTCCTCCTCCTCCCAGTTGAGCCGCACCTCGGCCAGCTCGCCCGTCACGAACTCGAGGTCGACCCAAGGCTTCTCCCTCAGGCCTGCAAGCTCGAACTCGCCCGAGACGCGCACGTCGGCCGTCGCGCCGCCTCGCTCGTCGATCGTCCAGGCCGTCTCGAGCGAGGCTCGAGGAACGACGAGCGGGACGTCCTCGCCGGCGGGGAGCTGCGGCGCCCATCGCAACGAGAGCGAAGGCGAGGACGAAAACGAGCCCGTGACCTGGGTGGCGCCGGCGTCGAGGTCGGCCGAGTCGGCGTTGCTGAGCGAGGGGCGGATCGAGAGGTCCCAGGCGGACGAGGCGGACGAGGGTGACGGGGAGGGGAGGGTGAAGGCGAGCTCTGATCGTAGGCAGAGCGGCGTCGGGATCGTGATCTGCGTGGTGTGGGACTCAGCGCCCATCGTTCTGGGTCGCGCCGGAGAGCAGAAGAGGACGCTCGAGCACGCACCGAGTTGGCGAACCGCGGTAGCCTCAACGCTCCGAACGCCGCCTCGAGCTCGAGTACGACGAGGAGCTCTGCGCTCGGCGCCGCACCTCCATGCGGCGACGTCGGCCTCGCTGCGCCCGCCTGCGCCCGGGCCTGCCCGCCGTCCTGCGCCGCCGGCACGAGCGAGAGTACGACCTCGCCCTCGCGCACCTCGATCTCGGCCCTCCTCCTCTCTGCGCCCTCGCTCGTCGGGCTCGACAGCCGCTCGAGGAGGTCGGACGCGGCCGAGCTGCGGCGCCGCACGCGGCGAAGCGCCACGTCGTCGTCGCCTTGGCGGGGCGGGAGGGCGTTCTGCAGGCCGAGGTAGCGGGCGGCGGCGTGCGCGGCGGGAGGGTCGGTAGGGTGGAGCGGTAGGGCGTAGGCCGATGACTGGGCGAGGGTCGCGAGCGGGTTGAGGGCGAGGAGGTGGTGGTCGCTCTGGGAGGAGGAGGTGGTGGGGACGATGACCTGCAGGGCTCGCTCGAGTCAATGCGCGAAGTGCTGCAGAGCGAGTAGAGACGACGCACCTTGCAGTACAGGCGAGCGCTCACGCCCTGGTCGTGTGCTCGCGCGTCGACAGCGAGCCGGCGGCACAGTCGGATGGCCGCCGTCGACGGGCTCGAGTGGGCCTCGTTGGGCGCGGCGAGACTGGACGCAGCCATGATGATGACGACAGCGACGGTCTGCGGTCGGTCGTTGAAGGCCCAGAGGGTGAGGGTGACCGTGTCGAGGAGAGTGGGGACGAGAGAGCTGATGAAAGCGCTCGCGATGGCTCTCTCGCGGCGCCTTGGCTTCACGTCGAACGGCAGCTCCCTCCTAGCAGTCGCCAACACTCTCGCACACATGCACAGTCGCGCGAACACAAGGTAGTTGCAGCGAAATCGAGGGAAGGGAGCAAAACGTGAGATGCGGCGGGATGCAGGGAGTGAACAGAGGTGGGAGAGATCGTCCAGCGGTCGTCGAGAGGAGGGCAAGGCGTCGTGAGAGGCGAAGGAAGGAGGGAGAGGGAAGGGGAGAGCGCTCAGAGAGCCGCGCCCGTCGTCTTGTCGTCCTCCTTGGCGTGCTCCTCGTCCTTGGCGGCGGCGGCGGCGACCGGCTTGTCCTCGTCGTCGCCCATGTCGAGCACGAACACCTGGTCCTCGCGCTTGGGCGTGCCCGGCTCGGACGGCGGCGCCGCGCCGTGCGGGTACGCGTACGCGCCGAACATGGTCAACGGCCGCGTGCGGTCCGTCATCGTGCTCTGCACGTCCCAGTCGAGCGTGCCGGCGCCGCTGCGCACGCTCGAGTTGAGCCCGCTGCCCGTGCGCGAGTGGCCGTACGCGTTGGCAAAGGGGAGCACGGGCGCGCACGAGTCGTCGCGGCGCAGGCGCCCGTCGGCGTCCTTGTCGTCGTCGGCGCCCTCGAGCTTGCGCGGCGCGTTGGTGCCGGCGCCCGTCTCGTTGCCGCCCTTCTGGGTGCCCTTGCGCACGCGCTTGACGGTCGCCGAGCGGTTGACGGGCCGGCCCGAGTAGCGCTCCCAGTCGATGGCGAGGAACGACTTGGTGAAGATGGGGAATGGCGACGAGCGGCGGAACATGAAGTAGATGGTCGACGCGAGGAGTGTGGCGAAGGTGCAGGCGAGGAAGAGGAAGCAGCTGCAGGGCGGCGGGGAGGAGGGGTCAGCACTCGAGGCTCGCACGCGGCGAGGACAGGGCGAGAGGAAGCGCACATCCAGCTGCGCGCAGAGGGGACGATCTAGAGTCAGCTGCCGAGCACGAGGGCGAGAAGGAGAGCAGGAGAGCGGCGACGCACGTGAGGGCAAAGACGCAGAGGAGCATCCTGCAGATTGCGTAACCGCCGCAGTGGTACATGAGGCCCGGGGTCCTGCGCGCAGTCGGACCGACATCAGCATTCGATCGTGAAGAAGAAGAGCAGGAGAAGGGAAAGAGGGACGCACTCGGCGTGCAGCGTGCTGACGGAGATGAGGACCCAGACGCCCGTGCCGGCGAGGCAGATGAGCTCGGCGGCGACGCTCCTCGAGAACTTGGCGACCTTGTCCCGCTTGCTCCCGACGGCGGCCTCGCCCTTGCCCGGGAGCCGGATGGCGTACGGGCGCGAGTAGAGGAACCAGATGGGGACCGTCGCGCAGAGGAACGAAGTGACGACGATCGAGGGGACGACGTGCTGGAACGAGACGGTGAGGGAGAGCTGGTACGCGAGGAGGACGATGGCGGCGACCATGTCGAACACGCCGGCGATGCCCGTGAGGGTCATGAGGGCCTGGCGGATCTTGGGGAGCGACGCGAGGAGGGAGACGAGTGGTGCCATGTCGGGCGAGCTCGCAGCGGGCGCAGTGGGGGTCTGGTGGGTTGTGTGCTGGCTCTGGACGGCCTGGCGGGTGCTGGACGAGTGGTGGCGAGCCGAGTGGGCGAGTGTTGGTCGAGGTGGAGGTCGGCCGAGGACGACGGCGCGGGGTTGGCGGCCGGCGAGTGGTTGAACGAGGAAGGGTGCCGTGTGGGCGTCTGAGGGTCAGTCGAGCGAGTGGGTCGAGTCGGTGGTGCTGTGCGAGGGCGAGGAGGAGAGCGAGACGGACCCTGTTTGCCAAACCTTCGCCGCTCGTCGCGTGGGCTCACGTCAAGGTCGCGCTCTCGCTCAGCGGCCTTGCAGCGCTCGCTAGGGCTTCTGGACCGCTCGCAACTCGCAGCTCTATTGCACACAAGCTCACGAGGCCGTCAGCCGGACCAGCCGCACCTCGCCCTCGCCCTCCCACCCTTCCGCTCCGACCAACCCGCTCTGCTGCGGCGGCTCCTCCAGCTCGACCGGCTCGACCCGCAGTCGATGACGCTCTGCGGGCAGGGAGAAGATGCACACCGTGTCAGCGAGGAAGAAGCTCGAGACAGGAGAGCCAGGAGGACGCACCGCACTCGCGGAGAAAGAGCGCCCAGGTCGACTCGTTGCGGACCGTGCCGGCGATGAGCGCTTGCGGCGGCGGCGCAGCGGTGTCGGTCGACGGTCGCAGCAGCCAGGCAAGGGTCACGGCGAGCAGAGCGGCGAGAGAAGGGTCGTAGACCTGCGAGTGAGCGAGTCAGCGAGGTCCGCTCGAGCCGGACGAGGACTAGAGAAGAGAACGCACAATGTCGGCGCCCAGGATGAGATCTGCTCGACCGCCTTCGTCAAAAGCTTCTCGCTCCCACAGCGCAAGCTCGTCGCCGTGCGTGTCGAGGTCGGCGGCGAGCTCCCAGTCGAGTTTACTGCATCGAGCGAGGTCCTCGAGGCCATCTGCGCGCGCGGCACAAGCTCGTCAATGCGTGCACGTCGAGTGCGTCAAGGAAATGAAGATGAAAGGCGACGCACTGAGCTCGAGATTGCTCGTCAAGACGTCGAGCACCTTCTCGTCGACGTCGGTCGCGACGACCTGCCCTCGCCGCCCGGCCGTGCGCCACAGCCGTGCGGCGACGAGCGACAGGAGCCCGACGCCTGCGCCGAGCTCGATGATGCGCGTCGAGCGCTCGAGGACGTGCGGTGCGGCGATGAGGTGGTTCGAGAGGGCGATGCAGGCTTGCCTGTGGGCGAAGGGGGACTCAGCGGCGATGTCAAGGAGCAACAGCAGGAGGTTCGAGGGACGAGACGCACCATGTCCGCAGCCCGGTTGTTCCTGCGTCGAGCCGAAGACCGTTAGCGGGTGGACCGACAGGGAGGGAGTGAGATGAGGAGAGCGAGACGCACCTCCGCTGATGAGCCGGCCCTCCTCCCTCGTGCGCAGGCTCTCCCACTCGCTCGGCGCCTTCGAGATGTCGCCCCAGTAGTAAGTGCGAGTCGAGACGCCCGGTGCGCCTGCTGATGCGCCGGACGAGAGGAAGTCGACCATCGTCTCGAGGATGTCGGGGTGGACCTCCTGCGAGCAGCGCGTGGGGGAGACGGTCAGCTCGAGTGTCCGGCAAGGAGAGAGTGGAAGCTTGAGTGGGACGCACCTCGTCGTCGACCTGGTCGTCGCCCTCGGCCCGCCGCTCGTCGAAGCCCTGCTCGACGGCCTTGACGACCCGCCGCCAGAAGACCTTCTTCCAGGCTGCACCGCCGCGCTCCTCGTCCTGCTGCTGCTGGTCGTGCTGGAGCAGGTGGTCGACGAGCCACTGCTGGGTGGTCGGGAGCGAGAGCTGGCGCGAGGTCGGGAAAGGCGGTGCAGGGAGGAGGGCCGGGGACGAGGGCGAGAGGGCGGCGTAGTGGCGCAGCAGGAGCGGGAGCTGGTGGTCCATCCTGACGCAGGCGGTGCTCACTCGGCAGGAGCTGGCCGAGTTGCCTGGACGAGCGAGAGCCCTTCCCGTCGTCGTCGTCCTCCTCCCGCCTCTCGCCCGGCAGCTCTCCCTCTCTCTCACACCGCTATGTCCGCTCAGAAGCGCGTTCGACTCGACACAGATGGTACCAGCTCGCGGCGCGACGACCAAGACGCTTCTCCCGAGGCTGGACGAGAGAGGGAGCAGCTCGCGCTTGTCGGAGCTGATGAGGGTCCAACAGGTGTGTCTCCTCCTCTGTGGTCCTAAAAAGGCGTGCAAGCTGACTCGAGTACCAACAGGTACATCCTCCGCCAGTCACGAACCGCGCGACGACATCCTGAGCTCGCCGTCGTCCGCCTACTCCAAGGTGCGCCCCTTCTCCACTCGTACAGCGCCTCTCGCAGCGCGCAGCTGTGCTGACACGCTCCACGTTCCTCTACAGCCTGGTCGAGGTCTTCCTGTTGAGCTCCTGGTCAAGATCGTCGCGGCGCCCGTCACGCTCGAGCGGCGCGACCATTTCCACTGGGCTCTCGCCTCGCGCGTCTTTCTCCAGCCCGCCCTCGATAAGGTGCACGAGCGCGCCCACATCGACATCGAGGAGTCGATCGTTGCCGACAAGGCGGCCTACCTCACGCCCGAGGACCACGTCGTCTGGCGCCGCCTGATCCGGCCCCGGGTCGCGCGCGCGACGAGGTCGCTCAAGATCCAGCTCATCGAGAAGGGCTGGGGCGGTCAGCAGCCCGACCCGACGGGCGACCTCGGCCCCGAGATCGAGGACCCGCCCGGCGGGCTCATGCTCAACGAGTGGGCCGACCTGCAGCACCTCCTCGCAAGCCTCGTCAACCTTGACGAGCTCGAAGTCGAATGGGCGCACAAGGCCGAGAACCTCGAGATCGACGTTTGCGCGCTCCCGACCGTACGCAGCCTGACGCTGTCGCGCTCGGATCCCGAGCTCGTCGCCGCCGCGCCCAACCTCGTCCGCCTCTCGACGCCGCTCTACTCGTTCCGCCCGGTGCCCGAGTGCCCGGCGCCGCCGCTCCTGCTGGGAACTTGTCATCACCGAGCTACCCGACGGCATCATGCGTGCATCCACACCTCTGGAGTACCTCGCGTGGCTCACGCCCAGCACGCTCACCTCGCTCGACGTCGTTGCCAAGCACGTGGCCGCCTCGACCCTCCTCCCCTTCCTCACGGCCAACCTCGCCCGATGGCCATCCTTCCGGACTCTGCGGCTCGTCAAGGCCAAAGGCCGCAGCGGGGCCTGGAGCCCAGCGAGCCTCGCCGAGGTCAAAGCGCTCAGCGAGGCGCACGGGTTCGAGGTGTGCGAGTGCGAGGACAAGGCCTCTTCGTCAGGAGCGTATGGTGGGTACGGCGATTACGGCGACGATGGAGGGTACGGCGGATACGGCGAGGAGCTGTACTTTCCTCACGGCGAGATGCCGGGCGGCGACTACTGGTAGAGCTCTCGTCGCGCTGCAACTCGGGCTCTCGAGCGTCTCTGAATCTCGCTGCCGCTTCGAGAGGACCCTCATGGACATTTCGAGCAGCCACAAGAGCTACAGCTTGCCCTCGTCCGTCCCTCGCTCATCATTCCAGCTCGCTCCCTCGCTCGCGAGTCCTCCTCCTCCTCCCGGGCCCGGCAGCCTCACCGCTCGGGATGAGTACATCGCCCAGTCGACGAGCGCGCACGGCTGGCGGAAGACGGAGAGGTGCGGGGTGCGGCGGCGATGGTAGAGCGCGGCGGCAAGGAGAGAGGCAAAGAGGAGGGCGAGGAAGAGGAACGAGCTGCGGCGGGTTGGTTGGGTCAGCGCGCTTGTTCTCGCCCATTGGCTTCGAAGGAAGAGAGGAGAAGGGGAGGACGCACATCCAGGCGAGCGAGTAGCACCCCTGCAGCGCCGAGCACACGAAGTAGCCGCCGCACGAGGATAAGAGGCCCGGCGTCGCCGTCCCGAGGCGCGACACGCACGCGAGCGTGAACAGCGTGAAGATGGCGAGCGACGCGAGCTCGACCTGGAGGGAGGCTAGGAGGCGGCGGCGCGGCGGGGCGGTCGGGGGGACCGGGGCGAGGAAGAAGCCGCAGTGAAGGACCGTGAAGGAGGCGCAGACGAGGAGGGCGGGCTGTGTGAGGGCGAGGTCAGCTCTCGCTCGGCGCAGGGAGGGAGAGAGAGGATGTTTGGACGCACAACCGGCTTGTTGTACCCGATCGTCCAGCGGAGCTGGTAGGCGAGGAGGGTGGCCGAGAGGATGGCGAGGACGACCGATGAGGTGGCGATGAGCGCGTACAGGACCTGCCTGAGCGTCGGCACGTAGCTCGTGTCTGCCAGGCGCATCTTGGTCCTCGCTCACAGCTGCTGGGAGCGGGAGAGAGAGGCGAGAGCGAGCTGTCGCCGAGTCGTCGTGCGGGGGAGGAGGTGCGAGCAGAAAGGGAGGGTGGGCCGGCTCGGCTGCCTGCCAGGAGCTCGCTGTGAGCGCAGGTGCAGCATGTGCACGGGCGTTTAGGCTGTCGAGGAGCCAGCGACGAGAGGCGGAGGAGGGAGAGCGAGCGGGCCGGCCGCGGCCGATTACAAAATCGGGCCGCCCATTCCTTGACTTTCCTTGACTGGTACTAATCGCTCTCTCTGCCTCGCCTCAACTCGCGCAGAGACAGCGCAAGGAGCGACGCGAGCACGTTGTCTATTGCCAGCGCCCTCAGCGCAGCAGCTAGAAAAGATAATCTCATGCCTCGGCTCCAGCAGGAGCCGCAGGATCCGCCGCCGGCGCACTCGCCGCGCCCGCCTTCTTGGCCTTCTTCTTCTTCTTCTTCGGCGCCGCGCCCTCGCCCTCGCGCTTCTCGCCGCTCGCCTGGGCCTGCTCGTTGCCCTGCGGCGGCGCGGCGGCGCCCTTGGGCTCAGGGAGAGTCCAGCCCGGCGCGGCGGTGAGGACCTCGACGCCCGTCTCGGTGATGAGGAGCGTCTCCTCGAACTGGGCGGACGCCTTGCCGTCGATCGTCGTTGCGGTCCACTGGGGGCGGGCAAGAGGGAGAAGAGGGTCAGTCGGGCGCAGAGAGCAGGGAGGAGAAAGGGCGAGAGAGGGACCGAGCGGGACGCACCTTGTCGGGCCAGTGCACGTCCTTCTGCTGCCCAACGCAGATCATGGGCTCGATCGTGAAAGTCTGCGGAGCGTGCGGAAGTCAGGACAGGGCGAAGAGACGCGCTCGAGCGCGAGACAGGGAGAACGAGAGGTGAGCGTACCTGGCCGGGCTTCATGACGCCGCTCGCGCGGTTGCCTGCGTAGTGCTGCGTCGCGGAGAGGGTCAGAGGCTGCTTGTGAGGAAGGAGAGAAGAGAGCGAGGACGCACGAAGACGTTGGGCGCCGGAGCGTGGAAGAGCCTGTGCACCGGATGAGCGGGTCAGAAGCGATCTCGACCGCCTAGGCAGGTTGCCTCGCCAGGTCTGGGGCAAGACAACAGCCGCAGTAGAAGACTCGGGCTGACGCACTGATTGATCCCGTGCCCGCTGTACGTCTTGTTGCTCTGGAACCCGTACCTCGTCGCGATCTCCTCGATCCTCGCGCCGAGCGTCTGGTACGCGACGCCGGGTTTGCACATGCGGATCGCCTCGTCGAGGCACTCGCGCGAGCACGCAATGACGTCGAGGCGCTCCTTCGAGACGGACTTGCCGACCGGGTCTGTGCACAGGAGGGAAGGGCGAGAGGTCAGCTCTCGAGCGCGCGAGGGACGTGCGGCGGCGAGGAAGAGGGCGCACAGGTCGCGTTGATGTCGCCGTGGAAGCCGCCGTAGTAGAGAGATACGTCGAGGTTGATGATGTCGCCGTCCTCGAGCGGTCGGGCGTCGGGGATGCCTGCGAGCGAGCCGGGCTCGAGTCAGCTCCTCCTGGGCGACAGGCTGCGAGAGAGGGAGAGAGGAGGGACGCACCGTGGCAGATGACCTCGTTGATCGACGTGCAGACCGACCGAGGGAACAGGCCGTAGTTGAGCGGGCTCGGGTACGAGTTGCGCTTCAAGCACTCGGCGTGCACGATCTCGTCGATCTCGAGCGTCGTGATGCCCGGTCGGATGGCTGCCGCCGCAATGTCGAGGACCTCTCGCGAGTACTGCGAGCGGGTGCGAGGCGTAAGCGACGAGCGGTGGGGCGAGGAGGGAGAGAGGAGGGAAGAGCGAGAGGGGACGCACCCGGCACACGACGCGCATCCCCTCGATCTCCTCGGCGTTGAGCACCCGACCCGAGCGCTCGTTGATGAGCGCCTTGCGCTCCGAGAACGAGACGCCGTTCTGGTCGTTGGCGTGGTCGGGCCGGACGATGTGCGGCGGCACCTCGCGCTTGGGCACAGGCTTCTCGGGGTAGACGGCGCGCAGCGAGCCCGTGTACTTGTGCATCTTGACCGACTGCCACGGGTCGTAGGCTGTGCGTGAAGGACGAGCAGGAGGACCTGCGTCAGCCGTCTGCGAGCGTGCGACCGAGGAGCTCGAGAAGACGAGGACGCACTGCCGGGCGGGAACTTGTAGCTCGCTTGCGGCTTGGGCGCGTGCTTCTTGCGGACATGCAGAGGATCTGCATAACTCGGACAGCGCCGTGAATCAGCGACGGCTCGTCTCGAAAGGAGCCGCAAGCCGAGAGGCGAACGAAGCGGACGCACAGTTCTTAGCGAAGCACAGCTGCGAGCAGAAGAACTGGCCCGGTACACCGAGCCTGCGCGCACAGGAAGGGACTGTCAGCACTCTGCGCTCCTCGCTGGTCGTGCTCGTCGAGCGAGAGCTCCGCTCCATCCTCATCGCTCCAAGCTCCCCGGGCTCTCCCTCGTCACCGGCTGAGCTCGAGAGGGTGTGAGAAGGGACGCACTCCCTGCACTTGGGGCACGCCAACGTGCTCGCCTTCTTGCCGCAGCCGTTGGCGCACTTGTCCGGGACGGCGGCCGGGGTGCTGGCGGGCGGTGCAGCCGGGGTCAAGCCGGCGGGCGAGGTCGACGAGCTGGCGTCGGGCATGGGCGTGTCGAGCATGGCTGTGAGCAGGCCTCAAGGCAGCAGGGGCTCGTTGAGAGGTGAGGTCGAGAGGAGAGCGAGAGCCAGCTGCGCCAGCTCGGAGCCGACGATGGGGACCTCTCGCTCGCATTCTCTTGCGCAGACGAGGAAGCAAGTGCGGCACAGATAGCTGTACAACTGCAATAACGTCTCGAACCCGAACCCTCTTGCTCTACCGCCCAAGACCCGCCCTCTCTACCTCCTCCCCCTCCGAAGCAGCGCGTCCCTCTCGCCCGCCGCGCCGTCCCTCGCGCCGTCCGGCCCGACGCTCTTGCCCCAGTCGTCGACGCCGAGCCGCGCCTGGCGCCGCTTGAAGAGGATGCACAAGACGAGGAGCGTGCCCTGCAGGACGCCCGTGACGAAGTAGGTCGCCCACCCGGAGAAGTTGACGCCCGGGCGCACGGCGAGCGTGTAGACGAAGACGAACGAGCCAGGTGTCTGCGGGCATGCGGGTCGAGCGAGGAGTCAGTCCTGTGCTGCAGAGAGAGGCTGAGAGAGAGAGAGAGAGCGAGATAGAGGAGGGAGACGCACCTGGAGCGCCATCATGGGGATGCTCAGGCTCCCGACGAGCCTGCGCCGTGCCGTCAGGACGAGCTGGGGCGCGTACTGGGCGCACCCGAGCGCGACAGCGACGAGCCCGAGCGTCGTCGCCCACACGCGCACGGCGCGCTCGCTCGGGTGCTCCCTCCCCGCGCCCTCGCCGCCGCCCGGGTGCCCCGGGACCGGGTTGGGCGGCGCGCCCGGGTGCGGCGTCTCGGCCTTGGGGAGCGTGAGGAGGAGGATGAAGGTCGTGAGCGCCGTGAGGGCGAGGTGGAGGATGGTGAGGGCGAAGAGCGACACGGCGTGGCGGTACGGGCTCGAGAGGATGATCTCGCCGCGGCGCAGCTGGCCGGGGAGGATGTAGCTCCCCGGGTCGAACGCGCCCTCGCCGTCGGTCGTCGCGTCGTCGCCGTCGCTGTCCGAGTCGTTGCCGGTGTCCGAGTCGCCCGCCGCGGCCGGCTCGGCGCGCACGTAGTTGGCCGGGGTCGTCGAGCGCATAAAGTCGGGGACGAGCGACGAGAGGAAGGGCTTGGGGCGGCGGTGCGACGAGGGGAGGGCCGAAGTCGTGATGGGGACCGACCGGACGTACTTGCCGGACAAGGGGTAGTAGAGGAGGTAGAGGACGAAGCTGCGAGGAGGGAGGGCAGCAGGGTCAGCTCCTGGATGCTACGCAGGGTCGAGCGCCGGCTCGCGGGGAGGGACGCACAGGGTGAGGAAGGCGGCCCATTGGAGGAAGACCTGGCCGATGCCGAGGACCGACTCGAAGCACTGCCCTGCGGACTGCGAGGTGGCGTGGAGGAGGGACGTCAGCTCGGCGTTCTCGCTCGTCTGCTCGTCGCCGTCGAAGGAGAGGAGAGGAGAGGAGAGGAGAGCGGGACTGACGAGGTACTGGCAGCAGGCGACCTGGCCCCACTGGAGGGTGACGATGTTGGCGAGGGACGACGCGCTCGATGTGGCTCCGAGGAGGAGGAACCAGGGCGAGTAGCCGTCCGAGTTGTGGTGCTTGACGATGCGGACGTAGGCCGGGAGGTAACTCAGGACGAGGCCGACGCAGATGCAGGCCGAGAGGGTGAGGGCGAGTGGGTCGTGTTCGTAGGCGGCATGGCACGACTCTGGCGAGACGACCGGGCGCGAGTGGAGTGCGCGCAGTGGGTCGTTGGTGGACGAGCCGAGCATTGGTGCGGCGGGCGAGGGGGAGCGAGGAGAGCACAAGCTGGCTCGTGCGCGGGGTGGGGTGGGGTGCGAGGCCGGGTGCTGCTGAGGATGAGGATGGCTGCGCTAGTGCTGCGCTGCACGGGGCCGGTCTGTGCGCGCGATGTGCCGTGGTGGACGAGCGCGAGATGCTGATGAGGACGAGGGCGACGACGAGCCGAGCCGAGTCCCGAGCCGGGCTCTCGCCCTACTAGGGCTGCGCTGGGCAGTGCGGCGACGCGTACGAGTACATCGTAAGCAGCCCAAACTGCTCTCCTGTCCAGCCAGAGCGAGTCGAGCAGAAGCCCCCGGCCGGTCGGCAACCTCCTCCTCGCGCATCCCTCCCTCTCGCCTCCTCGCCCGCCAGCTCGCACGCACGCACCCGCACAGCAGCATCAACAAGGGCAGCAGCCGCCCCACCTCGAGCAGGCGCAGCCCGCCCATCCGCCCGCCTCAGCCGAGCCGCGCCCCGTCGAGGCGCCATGGCGACGACCTCGCGCGAGAGCCACCCGCTCCCGCTCGCGTCGTTCGTCGCACAGCGAGCACCGACCCACCCCTTGCCTCGACTCGTCACCGACCCGGTCCTCCCGCGCATCGCCCACCTCGAGGCCGCCCTCTTGACCTCGAGGCCCGCCGCCCTCTTCCTCCGACTCGGCATCGCCTCGGAGCGCTCCATCGTCGCCCTCGCCCTCGCCGCCCTCGCAGCAGCCCTCGCCCGGTGGCGCGCACAGTGGCGCGCCGTTCTGTGGGCCCTCGGGCTCGGCGAGGCCCTCTCGAGGACCGTCCGCCTCCTGCAGCGACAAGCGGCGGCGAGCGACGGCGAGGGCAAGCAGCACGGCCAAGGCGGCAGCGACGACGTCGACGATGCAGAAGAGACGCAGCACGTCCTGTCGTTCTGGCTCTTCTTCGCCGCCCTCTCCCTCCTCGACACCCTTCGCTCGACCCCGTCGGGCCCGTCCTCGTCCTTCGCCTCGTCCGCCCTCTCGTTCCTCGCCCTCCCGACACGAGCACGCGCAGCACTCCAATCGGCCCGACGCACCTACCTCCACTTCGTCCGCCTGTGGATCCTCCCCTCGTTCCTCCGCCTGCGCTGGGCCGGCCGCGCCCTCGTCGCCAAGTACCCTCG
>Ga0308170_10001253_pt1 | contig 25403 bp, 21 predicted proteins | sample PhyBR2_2_FD_202136 | JGI IMG/M metagenome (GOLD analysis project Ga0308170, IMG submission 202136) | Phyllosphere microbial communities from UC Gill Tract Community Farm, Albany, California, United States - DLSLSB.R2 | ecosystem: Host-associated > Plants > Phyllosphere > Unclassified | place...
TGCGCAGCCAGGCATCGATCAGGTCAGGGCCTGCCTGCGCAACGCCGACGTCGGAACCTTGCGCGACCTTGCCGGCAGCGGGCAGGTCGGCCAGCATGGCGGCAATGATGGCCGGGTCCAGCGCCAGACTCACGGCGAGATACGGCGCCGTGCCCGATTGCGCGGTGACCTGGCCGAGCGCCGGCAACGCCACCGGCACCACGAAGTAGCCGGGCGCCTCGATGTGCACCACCTGGCCGCCGATGGACAAACTCTTTGACCCTTGCAGCACCAGGTGCTGCATCGGCCCGTAGACCTGGTTTGAACACGCTTCGGCGCGCACCATCGCCACCCGCGGCAGGCCGGTCGCGGTCCAGGTGTCGCCTGCAGTCATCGCAATGGCGCGCAGCGCATCCATCGATACGTGCCGTGCTTCGCTTGTCGCATTACTGATTGCTTCATCCATACCCGAATATAGCACCGGCCACGCTGCCGCAACGGGCTTTGAGAAGAATAGGCAAGCATGCGCGAAGAACCGGCATGTGGCGCACGCCGCGCCTGCGTAGCATCGTCCTTGTCGCCGGAGCCATTGGGCTTCGGGACACATCGACCAAGGACATACCATGAAACTGACCAATAAAATCGCCGTCGTCACCGGCGCATCGAGCGGCATCGGCGCCGGCATTGCCCGCGCATTCGGCGCCCAGGGCGCCACTGTCATCGTGAACTACGCCAGCAGCAAGGCGGGCGCCGATGCGGTGGTCGCCTCGATCGAGGCGGCCGGCGGCAAGGCAGTCGCGCTGCAGGCCGACATGAGCAAGGCCGCCGAGGTGGCGGGCCTGTTCGAGCGCGTAAAAGCCGATTACGGCACGCTCGACATCCTTGTCAACAATGCCGGCGTGGCCGTCTTCGAGATGGTGGCCGAGATGACCGAGGACGCGTTCCACAAGCAGTTCAATGTCAACGTGCTTGGCTACTTCCTGGCGATTCGCGAAGCACTCAAGGTCTTCAAGGATGGCGGCAGCATCATCAACATCAGCTCGATCCTGAGCACCGATCCCTACCTGGCGTCGAGCGTGTACGCCGCCACCAAGGGCGCCGTCGATACCCTGACGTTCGCGCTGGCGCGTGAACTGGGCCCGCGCGGCATCCGCGTCAATGCGATCCTGCCGGGCCACACGAACACGCCCGCCACCGCCGGCAACTTTGACGGTGATTTCGGCAAGATGCTGATTGCCGGGACGCCCCTCGGCCGCTTCGGCGAGCCGGAAGACATCGCGCCGGTGGCCGTGTTCCTGGCCTCGAGCGACGCGCACTGGGTCACCGGCGAATCGCTGCGCGCCGCCGGCGGCGTGCGCGGTGTGGGCTACTAGGCCCCGGGGGATTCCACGATGACCAGCCTCGTTCCCACCTCGCGCCGCCGTACGCTGGCCTTGATCACCGTCCTGGCGGCGCAATGCATGTTCGCGATGGACCTGCTGATCGTGGTGGTGGCCCTGCCGCGCATCGCGCATGACCTGGGGTTCAGTCCGGCCGGGCTGACGTGGGTGCTCAATGCCTTCGGGCTCGCATTCGGCGGCCTGCTGCTGCTCGGCGGGCGCCTGGGCGACATGCTAGGGCAGGTGCGGGTCTTTCGCAGCGGGATCGCCTTGTTCGTCCTGGCGTCGCTTCTGGGCGGGCTGGCCACGACACCCGGCATGCTGATCGTCGCCAGGGTACTGCAAGGGGCCGGCGCGGCGCTTGCGGGGCCGGGCGTGCTGGCGCTGGTAATGGCGATGGCGCGCAGTCCTGCCGAGCAGGCGCGCGGCATGTCGCTGTTCATCGCCGTCTCGTCGATCGGCGCCTCGGCCGGGCTGATACTAGGCGGTGTGCTGACCGGCTTCCTGTCATGGCGCTGGTCGCTGCTGGTGAATGTGCCGGTGGGCCTGCTGGTGCTGGTCGCGATCGGTCGCCTGGTGCCCGAAACCACGGTCAGGCCGGCGCGGCTCGATACCATCGGCGCCTTGACTGCCACGCTGGGATCGGTGGCGCTGGTGTACGGCTTCATCAGCGCGGCCGAACATGGCTGGCGCGCCGGCGGCACCGTCCTGTCGTTTGCGCTGGCGGCGCCCTTGTTCCTCCTGTTCGTGCGCACCGAACGGCGCCACAGCGAGCCCTTGCTCGGCCTGCATCTGCTGCGCAACCGGCAGCGTCTCGGCGCCCTCACGGTGATGGCCGTGATCGTCGGCATGCACTTTGCGCTGCTGTTCATGCTGGTGCAGTACTTCGAGCGCGCACTGGGTTATTCGCCACTGCTCGCCGGGCTGGCATATCTGCCGCTCACCGCCACGGTCTGCATGATCAGCCAGGCGGTGCCGCGCCTGCTGGGCCGCTTCGGTGCACGGGCCTTGCTGACGGCGGGCAGCGTCCTGGTGGCCGTGAGCCTTGGCGGATTCGCGCTGCTGGGTGGGCATGACGGCTATCTGCCGGCGGTGCTGGCACCGCTGCTGGTCCATGCTGTCGGCATCGCACTGGTGTTCGCGCCAGGCACCGTGGCCATCATGGATGGTGTCCCTGCGTCGCATGCCGGCGCGGCGTCCGGTTTGCTGCAGATGGATCAGCAGATTGGCGGCGCCCTGGGCATCGCGGTGATCGCGTCGATCAGGGCGCTTGGCACCGTGCCCGGGCACCCGATGTCGGGTCTGCCCGTGGCGTTCACAGGTGCAGCAGCGCTATCGCTTGTCGCAGCGCTGGTCGCCTGGATGGCGCTCGATGCACGGACGGCGATGACGCCGCTGGCCGCACATGTGGGCGAACAATAAAGTTCGACAAAGCCCTGCTATAAGGCGAATGATTTCGACATGCCGGGCACGCACATAAAGTTTGACACAGACGCAAGTCTAATGTCCGCAGACCTCAGGATTGCAACAATAAAGTTTGACACAACCTGCTGGTTCCTTTGCCCCTTCGACCGGCCGCTTTCGACCCGAAGCGGACGTATCGCTACATGTCGTCGTCAAAACCCGCTGAGCGTGCGAGCTGATGTCTGTTGATGTAGAGATAAAGTAGGCACATCATGGCCGTAGGAAAGCCGCAAAAGAGAAGCGCATTAACCTCACCGAGATCAAACACCCATTTGAGAGCGCCGGCAACGACTGCTCCCCAAAAGATCGACGCCGCTAGCGAAAGCGATACCAGTGCTACATACTTTCTGATTCGCTTGAAGTATCGCTGTCTCGGTGGTTGCAGTTCGTATCTCTTCAATTTCACTCCAATGTTCTAGCCCATCAATCGTCAAGATCAGGTCTGCTGTTGGCCGAACCTAGCCGGCCAAGGCAACATAGCAGGTTGCCAGGCTGAAAAGTGAACGGTGGCCGCGACAGGCCGCTTCCGACCCAAAGCAGACTTCCACGTTCCACTTGTCATTTTTTCTGGAAGTACTCCCCATCCGGGTCTAACTCCCTATGCTCACGTACGATGGGGGCCTGTAGATTGAACCAGATGTAATTGACCATGCCAGCGAGGGCATGCAAATGCACAGCGCGTTCAGTTTCTGGCAATGTGCGAATAATGGTGTCCGCCTCATTGATGTCTTTACCAATCCGTTCGTATACCAACATAAGCTGTCGTGCAGTTGGAAGATCCATTCGTGCCTTTCAGAATTGCAAACTCTTAAACGTCCGGTTTTGGCCGAACTCGGACCTTCACCCGATGCAGTGTACGAGTGTCGTTAGCTGTTCGGCAAGGCCTTGGCAAAGAATCGAAAATGGAGGAACGAGAGTAGGGGATGGGTGTGCGGTATAGTTATCCACATTTTCTGTGGACAACTTAGGTTCGTGAAGGGCACAAGGCGCTCTGCATGGGGATGTTGTCGGAATGCCTGCGAAACGGGCAGGGTGCTTAGGTGAACGGCTTCTAGGCCAGTATGTTGTCACAGTCATACATTCCGCGGACCAAGGTGCTGCTAGGCGCAACCCAACGCGTTCAGATCGACGCACAGATCTCGCTCATGTCTGATAGTGCCAACCGTCGCGTTTGATACGAGAGCCAGTAAACTACCTTGCCTCTACTCGACATTAGCAAACCTATTGTCGATTAGAGTAGTTTCGGCCACCAGTAAGCCTAAGTTGTTGCGTTGCTTGGCACTTCTAGGCCAAGGTTCGATGGAACAGCAGTCACGTTCTCTCCCGTCGCCGCTTCTCCGCTGCATCCTCGTTTCGTGCAAACTGCTTCGCTGCTTCCTGTGCAATGCGGCGCTGGCGCGTCTTCGCATACACTTTCGTAGTCATGATATTGACGTGTCCGAGAACGTCCTGGACCACTTCCATCGGCACGTTGTCTTCGACGGCGTTGGTGGCGTAAGTGTGCCGGAAAGCATGCGCCGACGTTCGTTGCAGCTGAATGATTTCGTCTTGGGAAAATGTAGGCATTTCGTATAACGACAGCGCAGCAGCGAATGTGCGTACACGGCGCAATGCGGCGTCGACTACATAATAAAGCGAGTTGACGTGATAGCTGTTGCCCTGCTCGAGCTCGGCCAAGGCTTCTTCGGTTCCCATCTCATTGGCGCGTTGTTCGCGTGCCTGCCTCTTTGCCTCTGCCTTCGCTACGGGCGTTATGATCGGTGCAATCAGGTAGCCGCGTCTGGTCGGCTCGTCGAAGTCAAGGTCTCGGTCGCGCCAATGCGCGCGCAGAGCCTCTTCGGTGCGGCTATTGACCGGGACGTCGCGCTCGACCTTCCTCTTGCCTTCTACAGTTAGCATCCACACGCCGGCCGCATCCGGACTGGGGATGAAGTTGGCACGCAGGGCGCTGACGACTTCTGCTCTGCGCAAGCCAGAATCGCCCATCAGCAGCAACGCCGCCAGCGCGACCCGGTCTTGCCGGTTCGCTTCGACCTCTCCAAGTCTCTGCAAAATCTCGACCACGGTTTCCCAAGTATCACGGCGCAACGCCCGGTCGATCTTCATCATGTGTTTTCGCTTCGTGACTGCAGGATCTTTCACAGTCACCCACGGATTGCCGCCCAGGTAGCGCACTTTGATTAACCAGTCGAATGCGCTGCGTAGGATAACAACCGCCAGGCGTTGTGATTGCGGCTTCATGGGCTTTTCGTCGAACGGCCGCCAGCGCTCGGTGTTCCTGGGCGCACGAGGGCCGCAAAACCGGGGATCGGGAACCGCCAGGAACGTTCGATAGGCCAAGCAGTCCTCCGCTAGCATTGAAGAGAGGGGCTTGCGGGCAACGAGCGCGCACCAAAGGAGCAGGCGCTCGAGCTCCTTGCGGTAGGAGCGCTTAGTTTCTGGGGAGTCGTCGTAGCGAGCCAGAAAGGTGTCGACGGCTTCTAGGTCGTCGCGGGCGGCGATGAAGCAGAACGCCGGCGCGCGATTGATGCCGTCTACGCCAGCCAGGTACGGGGGCAGCTGGAACGTGCCCAGCGGAGCGATCGGGTTTGGTGCGCGCGGGTCCAGAACTGGGCGCACTGCGGACACGGCGTTCGCCGGCGCTCGCAACTGGTATGCGTCGATCTGCCCAAGATGCTCGGGCCACTTGCTCAACCATCGCACGATCGCGTCTGCGCGACGGGCACCGATCCGCGGCAAGGCGCGCCACCAGCCGGCGCCGCGGCGTTCGATGCGATTGACTAGCTCGCCGATCGTCGTGATGCCTTCTTCCCGTAGCAGCCTTGAGATCGTCGGCCGGAACCACTGCCCAAGACGGTGGTCCAGATTCGGTCCCGGGTTGGTTGCTTCGGCTGCCTGCACCAAAATGCCCAGTTGGGAGGTCGAGATATCGCGGGTCAAACGTGCTGTCTGCAAGGTCTTCGCGAATTCAGGGTTGCGCTCGATCGAGCGCTCGACGATGTGGTCACGCATCCGCTTTAGATGGCGTTCCAATCCGTTTTCGACCTCGGGGCTATCGGACACGTAATACAGGTCGCCGATACGCGCAACCGGGATTCCGCTGCAATAGGCGCGCAATGCGGCGTAGTCGGTGCGGTTGTAGTCAATGTCGGGAAGCGCGATTTTGCTGTGCTGTGCCATCTGAATCTTGGTATGTCGGTCGTGTAGTTACGGCCGTCTGGGCAGCAGCGCCGTCTGGTTGCAAATCATGTTGGTTGTGTGGTTAGTGCATACGGACGCTGTGCGTATGCTGTCTGCAGCGTAGTTGTTTCACGAATTTTTCTTCAAACATATCAGTAACTTGCGGCAAGTGCACGTCACCAGCAACTGTTTCACGTGAAATTTTGGATCAAACGTGCTTACGTGATTATAACAATAATCACGTAAGGGCAGCGCCCGGCTGTTGCGAGAAAATGCGGAGTGTACGGCTTTCTAGATCTGAATTTGCCCCAGCACCCGAAGTGCTCGTACCTAAAACTCCCTACTCAGCATACCTAAATATCGTCACTCCGCGTAAACCCACGCTTTCTGACGCCGTATGACTACGTTCAGGTACAGCTTGCGAACTCCTTCGTAACGTTACTATATTCAGGTTCAGACACGTCTATCGCCAGCTGACAATCCCACCGTCTTTGCCTGCACAGATCGAACGGTCGCGCCGAACTATACGCTTTTGCTTCTTGGTTTGACTCATCTATTGCGCTCGGCCTATGCCTTGCCATGTCGCGATGCACCCAAGCCTTCGAGCACACATAACGTCCAGGCATTTTGAGCGCTCCTAATTGTTCAGCATAGATCGCCTGCGCTGTGTCGAAACTCCAAAACTTAAGTGCGGCAAAATCCCCATGCAGCCCTACGGTTGCAGCCTTGCCGATGGACTCGCAGATCAGTGCCCCCGCAATTTTCGCAGGCTCAATATGCCTAAATCGGACCTTACCCCTCGGGCACACTGCACATTCCGTTCGTCAGCGCATCGGCCTGGCAGAGCGGACACTAACTCGACAGTTGCTTGCGTAGCCGGCGGCTCCCTCGTCTTCGAGCTCATTCCCCAGGTCATGCACCACAGATGTGTTCGGGCAATTCTACCAAACGACGTTTGGCGCCTCCTCCGACAAATGACGATCGACAGTGACAAGCGGCGCTGTACGGAGTGCGGGACATCCGTAAATCTGGAATGTCATGAGATTTGGCAGTATTTGCCGCCCCCTAACGCCTGCGGCGCGGCCGGACGGCACGTCATGAAATTAGCTGGGTTGCGGACCCTGTGCCATCTCTGCCATCTTGGGAAACACATTGGGTATGCGCTGCGAGATCCTCACCAATATCGACGAGTCAAAGGCCATCTGATGAGCCTGTACAGGCTACCAGAACCAATATATTCTCAACTGGAGCAGATCGCATTTGATGAGGTTGGCGAACTCAACAAGGTCGGAATCCGGGCACTTGACCTTACGCACTTGAATGAGGCCAGGTATGTCTGGGTCCAGCATCGTTTCGGGCGCCTATTCACGAGCGACGAGCTTAGCAGCTGCCGTCAACTGACCAGCATGGCGGACTTGTCGCATTAGCAACGTCAGGGACCTATTTGCCTGATGTGCCGCCAGTACGGCGCCGTTGGCGAGGGCTGGCCGACGCTGAGCGCGGCTGCCGGGCGGTCGGCTTCGATGCCTCGGCTATTTGCTCCAACTGTCCACGCAGCTCGAGGACCCTTGCACGCTCGGCGGCAAGCGCACTGTCCAGCTCAGCCCTCTGCAGTTCGCTTTTTGCGGCTTGCTGCGCCGCACGATCACGTTCATCGGCGAGCAATTCGGCTTTGGCCATGAATGTGCCGAGCTCTTGACTCTGCCGCGTAAGCTGGATTTGAGATGTTTGAACCTGGGCCTGCATCTCTTCAACCCGGGATGCGGACGCCCTGCGCTCGGTATCGAGCTGCTTCTGCAGTTTGGCTGCCGCTGTCCTCTCCCGGTCCAGTTCCATCAGCGTTCGTTTTTCCAAGTCCGTGTAGCGCTCTTCGGCTGTCGAGACGCGAGCCGTTATTTTGTCGATCTCAGCTGCATGAGCAGTAGACATTTCTTTTATATCGCGCTGTAGCCTGTCGCTATCCGCATGCGCCTCGGCCAAGCGTAGATTTATTTCCCGCAAGGCCGCGGCGCAGGCGCTGAGTTCCTCCCGCTGCTTTGCGGCTGTTGCCTCGGCTGAGGCCGTTTGGGCGCGGGCATCCGCGAGCTCCTTCGACAGCTGGGCAGTCTGGTCTTGCAGGCGATCTTTCTCCGCCATTGCTGCGTCGCGATCGGCCGCTGCGCTTTGCCGCAACGCCGCGACCGACTCATCAGCTGTCTCGTAGGCGAGCCTCCAGATTTCTCCGACCAGCTGACCAGCAGACCGCTTGAGCTGATCGGGCACGTCGGCATGCTGGAGGTCGACCCTGGCCCGTTCGCGTAGGTCACTCCAGAATTGCCTCAACGCTTCGGCAGGCACCGACATGCTCCCCTTTCGCACGAGCTGATAGAGAGAGTTTGTGGTCGGCATCTGGCCGTACCTGAAAAACATCACTGCACATGCTTCGCGGTACAGGTCGGACGTGCGAGGGAACCGTTCGCGGAGCGCATCGACGTCTGCCTGCATTGCGGCCGCGGTTTCGGTATTGTCGAGCATGAGCGTCTCCCAGGATGTCACGTAATATTATGTAAAACGTAGCAAAACGGGCGTCCTCTTCCGAAATTCTGACATTATTACCATTATGTCGGCTGACTCCATCACGGCCCTAGCACTAGTTCGCCCGCCACACCGTCCCGTCCCAGGTACGGTAAAAATTATGGCTTTGGTGGAAAGATTCGTATAAAATCGACGCATAGAGATTTTCCAGGTGTTGCAACTAGTTGATTAATAAGGATTATCGTGGAAAGTTTCCCGAGAATAGAGTTGGTGAAGGTGGTTCAATCGGGAATGACCGGTTCGCGTAGCGCGTTCGCGCTCGCAGTTGGCCGGTTTGCTTCGAAGCTTAAACAAACCGACTTGGCGCTAGCCCAAGAGCTTGCGCAGTTCCTCTCTGTTGACAATGTCATGCGCGGCGCCGGCGACTTCGTCCCGACGCCAGTAGATGCCGATTCGCGAATGGAACTTGTAGAAACCATCTTCCCAGTGGTTTTGCCAAAACGGCCTGTCTTTAGTAACACGGTTGACGGCGTGCTGTCAGGCGTGATGAAAGAATGGCGCAGCCTCGAACTGCTAATGCAGGAAGGCCTGGCGCCGGCAAGGATGTTGCTATTTTGCGGCGAGCCTGGCGTCGGCAAGACGCTTGCTGCGCACTGGTTGGCACAAGAACTCAAGTTGCCTCTGCTGACGTTGAATCTAGCGACGGTCATGAGCAGCTATCTTGGAAAAACTGGCAACAATGTACGCGCTGTGTTCGATCATGCAATCTCTCGACCATGCGTCTTGTTACTCGATGAGTTCGACGCGATCGCAAAGCGGCGCGATGACGACAGCGATGTCGGCGAACTCAAGCGCTTGGTCAACGTGCTCTTGCAGGCCCTCGACGACTGGCCAGCGAACTCGCTGCTAATTGCGGCAACGAATCACGGTGAACTCCTCGACCCTGCAGTGTGGCGCCGGTTCGATCACGTCGTCCAGTTCGAGCCCCCTTCACCGGAGTTGATTGTGGAGTATTTGCAGGATCTGCCGATGGGCGAGAACATCCGCCGGAATCTCGCTGCCCTGCTGCACGGGGAATCGTTCAGCTCGATTGGCCACCTCATCCATTCGTCTCGTAAAACCGCCCTCCTCGAGCAATCGGCGCTCGTACCGATTCTGGTCAAGAATGCTTTGGAGCTCAGGATGAGGAAAGGCGACATGGTTAAACCGCATGAAGGCGAGATGCTTCTGTTGCATCTGGAAGGCCTATCGCGACGGGAAATCGCATCTCGGCTGGGGAAAACCCATCCTACAGTGAGCAGTGTCATCAAACGTTACCTCGGGGAGTAGTAAAGAATGGCGGCAACGAACATCATTTTGGGATACGGCGAGACGCTCACGCAGCCGTTCACGCTCAAGCGCGGATCGGGACTTAAAAAGTACCCGTATAACATCGCGCAGCAGCGAGAATACCTGGGCAAGCAACTTGATCTGTTATTGCACACCCATCATGCACAGCCGCCGGCGCTCAAGCCTCGCGGCGAGTCCGTTGCCAGGTTCACGTTACATCCTGCCTTCCTCGCTAAAACACATCATCCCAATAACCTGCTCAAGGCAAGCGGCTTACGTTGCGTGGGAAGTCGCTCAGCTCGCGTAGTGCCGCGCGACGTCGCAAGCAGCCGCCAACGTGCAGGTGAAGAGACCTTCACCGCAAGTTTGTATGTCGCAGGTACCGAGGTGGCATTCAGTAAGTTGAAGAAAATGCTCTTTTCGGAAGAGATTTCCGAAACGCAGCAGAAGGCACTCTGTCGATTCGAACTCATGGAGGAGTTCAGCGCCGCGGACAAGAACTTCGCCAGGAATTCGGATCAAGCGCTGGCCTCGCTTGAGGTTGTCCTGCATGCCGCTGTCGAAGATGCCGACATCATCAAAGCGTTCGCATCCTACGTCGCCTCGCTAGGTGGAATAGCTGAAGTATCACGTGCGCTGAGCGTATCTGCCCTGACATTCATTCCAGTGCGCCTGGCGGCCGCTAAAGCGCAGGATCTGGCAGCGTTCCAATTTGTGCGGGCGGTGCGGGTGATGCCGTCATTACGTATCGGCGGTAGGGACATGCGTAGCTCGAGCGTCGTCGTGCCTGCTTTAACTGAGCAACCGGCGATTGACACCAAGCTGAGGGTTGCAGTGTTCGACGGCGGCATCGGTCACACCGACCTGGGGCGGTGGGTACAAGAGACAATCTTGCCAGGTGCAGAGACGACCTCGGCGGCCTATCTCAATCATGGCAACGGTGTGACCAGCGCTCTGCTGTTCGGACCACTTGACGAAGATAGCGAGCAGTTCCCGCGCCCTTATGCAGACGTGCATCACTACCGCTGCATCAGCCCGTCGTTGCAGCTTTCCGATAATGTGCCCGATGTCGACCTTTACGATGTGCTCAAGAATATCGACCATGTCCTCAAAACTGAGCAATACGACTTTGTGAACTTCAGCATCGGGCCATATATGCCGATGGATGATGACGAGGTCCATCCATGGACGGCGCTAATCGACAGTCATCTCGCCTCTGGCAAGACGCTGGCAGCTATCGCGGTCGGTAATGATGGCGAAAAGGAATGGCCGGAGAGCCGGGTGCAGCCTCCTTCCGATATGGTCAATGCCTTGGCGGTGGGCGCCTGCAACGGCACAGGTTTGTCCTGGGAGCGCGCGCCCTATAGCTCACACGGTCCCGGCCGCAGCCCTGGCATGATCAAACCCGATGGCGTAGCCTTCGGTGGTTCGGAAGAGGAACCCTTCGTCGTCTACAACGCTCTCAGTGGTCACTACGCTCACACGACAGGCACCAGTTTTAGCTCTCCAGCGACCCTTAGAACAGCGATCGGCGTGAAGGTCTCCCTCAATTCTCCGTTGAGCGTTTTAGCGGTTCGCGCCTTGATGTCGCACCACGCTAGCCGGCCAAAGCACATGCTGATGAGCCACGTCGGACACGGCCGGTTTCCTCAAAGTGTCGATGAAGTCTTGACGTGCGAGGACAACGAAGTGCGAGTAATCTATCAGGGCACCCTGCAGGCCGGACAGAATCTGCGCGCGCTCATCCCGTTCCCCTCCCTGCCATTGAATGGGAAAGTCACTCTTCGCGCGACGCTGTGCTTTGCCAGTCATACCGATCCCGAACACGCTGTGAATTACACACGTGCCGGGCTGACGGTGCTGTTGCGTCCGAAGAAGACGTCGAAGAAAACGATGCCATTTTTCTCGTCATCGAAGATGTACACGACCGAGCTAGAAGCGCGCACTGACGAGCAGAAGTGGGAGACGACGCTCAAACATGAACATCGCTTCAACGTCGACACGCTAGACGATCCGCTTTTCGACATCACGTACGGCGCGCGTGAGGACGGACAAAGCGTCGACAACGCCTCCCTCCCCGCTTTGCCATATGCGATGGTTGTAACAGTCGCCGCTGAAGACACGCCTGGCGTCTACAATAATATTCGCCAGCGCTACCAGACGCTGCAACCAGTCGAGATTCGCCAAGAGGTGCGCATTCAGAGCGGCACTGGGAAATCTTAAGCGAGTTAAATTCCTGTAGAACAGTAAGTTTCAATGTCTGAACAGATAGCCGCCGTCCTCGAAGAAATTTCCGTTCCGCCTATGGAGGTGATGACGGTATCACGCGACCTGGATGGATCCCTTGGGTCCAACCGCGAGTGGCATGTGCCGAGGCAGATCAGCGCGAACACCGATGTCGCGGCGGTGCTGGCTTGGCTCGCGAACTTTGTCCATAAGAAGGCAACGTTCGACGCCTATCGAAAAGAGGCTGAGCGGCTGCTTCTCTGGTGTATGCTTCAGCGAGCCAAACCGCTGTCTTCCCTGACGCACGAAGACTGGTTGGCCTATCAGACATTCTTGGGCAATCCCTTGCCCCGGGACCAATGGGTGAGTGAACAGAGTCGCCGACATCCTCGCAATGATCCGCGTTGGCGCCCGTTCGCAGGGGCATTGTCAGCGTCAAGTCAAAGGCAGGCGGGTATCATATTGACGTCGATGTTCGCCTGGCTTGTCAGTGCAGGCTACCTGGCAGGCAATCCGCTCTCACTTTCCCGCCAAAGAGGTCGCGCACGGGCGCCTCGTATTGAACGCTATTTTGACGATGAACTCTGGCTAGAAGTAAAGGCCACGATTGACGCCATGCCGCGCGAAACGCCGCGGGAGCGTGAGCGATATCTGCGACTGCGGTGGTTGTTCACATTGCTCTATGTGTGCGGTCTACGCATCTCGGAGATTGCCGAGAACAATATGGGCAGTTTCTTCTGCAGGCGCGACCGCGATGGCAGCGAACGGTGGTGGCTCGAGATCCTCGGCAAAGGAAGTAAGGTACGCCTAGTGCCGGCGACCAATGAACTGATGAACGAACTCGGCCGATATAGGCGTGAACTGAGCTTCCCTGCGCTGCCTGTATCTGGAGAGTCGACGCCGCTGCTGCTGCCCATCGGCGGGAAGCCTAAGACAATGACCCGCGGCGGGATCCACGATATCATCAAGGCTGTTTTCGCGATGACGGCCGAGCGAATCGAGCTCAAGGGACCACAATTCGTGCATGTTGCTCATCGAGTCAGTCAGGCATCGGCGCACTGGTTGCGGCATACCGCGGGGTCACATATGGCGAACAACTCCGTAGACTTGCGGCATGTCAGGGACAATCTGGGTCACGCTTCGATCAGCACCACTAGTGGTTATCTGCACGCACCGGACGACACGCGACACAACGATACTGAAGACAAGCATCGAGCCAATTGGTAGCGTCGGCAGAAAAGACACAGCGATTCTTAACTTGAGCACCATTAGCCGACGTTCTTGGCCAGGACAATGCCCCCCTCATGCTCAAGGCGTTTGTTAGCCTCAGCAGCGGGACGCGCTGTACACTTGCGCTGGCCCTCGAACTCGCCTATAACTGCGCTAGTAATTGGCGGGGTACAGTTCGCGCTCGACCAACTCGATCATTATATGGATGATCTTGATGTGTAGCTCTTGAGTACGGTCAGCAAAATTTCCGCCCGGGCAGCTGATGCAGACGTCTGACAAGTCCTCTAATGGCGAGCCAGCAGTCCCTGTCAAAGCAATCACGAGCATACCAAGCTTGCGCGCCATCTGGGCCGCGACCAGAATCGAGGGACTTTTCCCGCTCGTACTGATCGCGAGCAGTACATCGCCCGCACGACCATGGGACTCGATGTAACGGGCGAACACCTGATCGTATCCATAGTCGTTTGCAACGCAGGTGATATGAGTTGGGTCGCTGATTGCGGTTGCGGCGATCCCAGGTCGATCACGACGGAAGCGCCCTGTCAGTTCTTCCGCGAAATGCATGGCGTCGCACATTGAACCGCCATTCCCGCAAGAAAAAGCCCTTCCTCCCTTGCCGAACGATGTCACAAGCACCTGTGCGGCGTCAGCCACGGTTTGCAGCTTGGTTGCGTCGTTCACGAACAGGTCCAGGGCGTGCCGCGCTTCGGTCAGCCCATTCTTGATATGTTCAATCATATGCTCTTCTTTATAAAATCAGTGACTTGCCGATGGCTCGAAGCCATGGACCTCGGTGGCCTGCTCGCAGGGCGTGCGCTCGACTTGCACTGTCGAATGGTGGATGTGAAATTCGTCTGCGATTTCGTGACGGACCGAGATCAGTAACGCTTCGAGATCCACACGTCCCGGATCGCAAACGATGTGCACGCTCAAGCTCACCTTGCCGCTTGTGATGGCCCATACGTGTAGGTCGTGGACGCTAGCAACGCCTGGCACTGCGAGAATCTTTGTTTTCACATCAGCTAAATCGATGCCTTCAGGTACACCTTCGAGCAAGACGTTCAAACTTGCTTTGAGCAGAATCCAAGTGCGCGGCAACACCCACAGTCCGATGGCCACAGCGATCAGAGAATCGACCCAGGTGGCGCCGGTCCAGCGAATCACAAGCGCACCGACGATCACGCCAATCGATCCGAGCATGTCGCTCCATACTTCCAGGTAAGCGCCTTTCACATTCAGGCTAGCATCCTTACCGGCGGAAAGGAGCCGCATACTGATCAAGTTGATCACCAGGCCGAGCACCGCCACGATTAGCATGGCGCCAGAGGCTATCTCGGGCGGATCCTGCAGCCGCTTCCAGGCTTCAACAAGGATGTAAATGGCCACCATGAACAACAGAATCGCGTTAAGGGCTGCGGCCAGGATCTCGAAACGATAGTACCCAAAGCTACGCTTTGCGTCGGCCTGACGTCGCCCGATGTGAATTGCGGCCAGCGATATCGCGAGTGCGGCAGCATCTGTGAACATATGCGCCGCATCGGAAATCAAGGCGAGGCTATTCGTCATGATCCCGGCAATGAGCTCAGCGACCAGAAACGTCGATGTCAGCCCTAGTGCTATCCACAGAGGGCGAGCGTTCTGTGTAGGTGAAATAGCGTGCGAATGTGAATGCCCTGAACCCATGATATCTCCTCAATATCTTACATTTCTAAGTCAACACTGGACCGACCGCCGGTCTTTGCATCGCATCGCGCAGCGGCGCGCGATTATTTGCGTACAGGCCGATCCTTACCTCAGTTGAAAAGCCGGCTGATGTGAACTACTTGCGGCGCAAGCACGCCCAGGAGCAGGATCAGCACCAGAGCAATGCCAGTTACGGCATCTACATTGTCGAACCCTGCCGCAATCAAACCTACCACCACCAGTGGGGCGACAAAGGGTAATAAAGCGACCGCCGCCTTGACCACGAACATCGCACCGCGCTGTTCGTACAATAAACAACCGTACAGCGCGCGCAATGCGCCGGCCGTGAACGCGCATATTGCAAGTGGCATCAAATCGCTTGGCAGGAGGTTCGAGACATGATTAAAAGCATGTATGGCCCCTCCTGCAAGAAACGGACTTGGAATTAGCAAAACGACGACAACGAAAAGTCGTATGTTTCCGTCCCGACCTGCCTCCTCTTCTTTGCCAACTGCGAACCGGCATTTATTGCCGCAGCAAAGCATGATTACGGCAATTTGATACAGGGCACTCGCAGCGAGCGCAAAGCTCTCCCAAAATATGGCGCCGTAAGCGGTCCACGCCAGTGACAGGACACTCGTTCCCAGCACAAGATGCGGCAAAACCACCTCGATCCCACTTGGTGTCAAACGCATAATCGACTTCTCCCTGATGGGCCGAGCGGAGTGCATGGGCGAGCCAAACATGAGTGCATCTGTAGAGGCCGGCACATACCGCTGACTCGCCCCTCGAAAGGCGGTGTGCTGTTCACACCGCCGGGTACACAGCTTTACGCGGGTTTTAGACGGGGGTAACCACGCGTGTCTCACGCAGGGGGCCATCTGGATCCTTACGATGAGCCAGTCGATATAGAAGAGGCAGTACCAGCAACGTTAGCGCCGTAGACGACAGGATGCCGCCGATCACCACCGTCGCCAGCGGGCGCTGTACCTCGGCGCCGGTGCCGGTGGCAATCGCCATTGGCACAAATCCCAAGGACGCGACCAGTGCCGTCATAAGGACCGGCCGCAGACGCGTTAGCGCTCCATGGGTGATCGCTTCGTCGAGCGACATGCCGTCTTCTCGCAGTGACCGGATGAACGAAATCATTACCAGCCCGTTCAGCACGGCCACCCCCGACAAGGCGATAAAGCCGACCGCAGCGGTGATCGACAGCGGAATGCCTCGTAAAGCCAAGGCCGCAATCCCGCCGGTCAAGGCAAACGGGATGCCGGTGAACACCAACAGTCCGTCTTTGACGTTTCGGAACATCATGAATAGCAACATGAACACCAGGAACAACGCCAGCGGCACAACGATCTGCAAGCGCTGGGTAGCCGACTGAAGCTGTTCGAATGTCCCGCCCCAAGTGGTCCAATAGCCTGCAGGGATCTTCACGCTCTTGGCCAGAGCCTCCTCCGCTTCCGGCACGAAGCTGCCGATATCGCGGCCGCGCACGTTGGCACTGACCACGATACGGCGCTTGCCGTCTTCGCGGCTGATCTGGTTCGGACCCGGTGCCAGATCGAGCGTGGCCAGTTCGCCTAAGGGGATGAAGGCCGGACTGCCCTCATTGTCTCCAGCGCTGGTGCCTGAGCGTGGTGGCACTGCAATCGGCAGGCGACGAAGTGCATCCAGGTCTGCGCGTTGAACCTCTGGCAGCCGTACCACGATGGCGAAGCGGCGATCGCCTTCGAACATGGTGCCGGCCTCGCGCCCACCTGTGGCCGCAGAGATCGTGGCCTGCACATCAGTGATGTTCAGCCCGTAGCGCGCTGCCTTGTCCCGGTCAATATTGACTGTCAGCATCGGCAAACCAGTAGTCTGCTCTACCTTAACTTCAGCTGCGCCCGGCACGCGTTGTAGCACAGCGGCGATCTGAGCCCCGGTCGATGCCAGCACTTCCATGTCGTCGCCATACAGCTTGACTGCGACATCGCTGCGCACACCGGAGATTAGCTCGTTGAAACGCAGTTGAATAGGCTGCGAGAACTCATAGGCATTGCCGGTGTATTTTTCCGCCTCCTCTTGGATAGCTTCCACAAGTTCGGCGTGGCTGCGTTTCGGTTTCGGCCAGTCTGCCTCCGGCTTGAGCATGATGTAGCCGTCCGAGATGTTTTGCGGCATCGGGTCGGATGCAATCTCGGCAGTGCCGGTGCGGGCAAATATCCGTTCGATCTCGGGGAACTTTGCTTTGAGGCCGATCTCCAGCTTCTTCTGCATATCGACTGATTGGGTGAGGCTGGTCGCCGGAATGCGTAGAGCCTGGATCGCAATGTCGCCTTCATTTAAATTGGGAATGAATTCGCTCCCGAGTCGTGTCGCCAGCAGTCCGGACAGGACCACGGTGACTATTGATGCCGTCAGCACGATCGGTCCGTTACGCAGGACAGCGCGCAATGCAGGCGCATAGGCATTACGCGCCATCGTCATCAAGCGGTTCTCCTTTTCGGCCACGCGCTTGCCGATGAACAGGGCAACGGCCGCAGGCACGAACGTGATCGACAGAATCATCGCGCCAAGCAAAGCTATGACGACAGCGAACGCCATCGGGTGGAACATTTTGCCCTCGACCCCGCTCAAAGCGAAAATGGGCAAGTACACCACCATAATGATCAACTGCCCGAACAGCAGTGGCCGGCGCGCTTCCTTTGCGGCCGCAAACACTTCACGGAAGCGCTCTTCCAAGGTCAGGTCACGCTTGGTCTGCTCTTGCGCGTGCGCCAGGCGCCGTACGCAGTTCTCCACGATCACGACCGCGCCATCGATGATGATGCCGAAGTCGAGAGCACCCAAGCTCATCAAGTTGGCACTGACCTTGTAGGTCACCATGCCGGTGAAGGTGAATAACATCGACAGCGGAATGACCATCGCGGTGATAATCGCTGCGCGGATATTGCCCAGGAAGAGGAACAAGATCACGATCACCAGGATCGCACCTTCGAGCAAGTTCTTACGTACCGTGGAAATCGCCTTGTCGACCAGCACCGTACGGTCATACACGGGGACAGCCTTTACGCCAGCAGGCAAAGTCTTGTTGATCTCGACCATCTTCTCTGCCACGCGCTGCGAGACCTGCCGGCTGTTTTCGCCGATGAGCATAAATACGGTACCGAGCACAACTTCGGCACCGTTGTCGGTCGCGGCGCCTGTGCGCAGCTCGCGGCCGACGGCGACGTCCGCGACATCACGAATCCGAACCGCGACGCCGTCGGTATTTTTCAGGACGGTATTTTGGATGTCTTCGATGGTTCGCACCTGCCCCGGCGCGCGGATGAGAAGCTGTTCGCCCGAGCGCTCGATGTAGCCTGCCCCGGTGTTATCGTTATTGCGCTCGACCGCGGTGACGACGTCGGCCAGGGTCAGACCATAGGAACTGAGCCGGTTCGGATCCGGCGTGATGTGGTACTCCTTAGCGAAGCCACCGATTGAATTGATTTCGGTCACGCCCGCGACCTGACGCAACTGCGGCTTGATGATCCAATCCTGCACTTCGCGCAAGTCAGTTGGCGTATAGGCTGTCCCGTCAGGCTTCTTCGCGCCTGCTTCCGTTTCGACCGTCCAGAGGTAGATCTCGCCCAAGCCAGTGGAGATTGGCCCCATCATGGGCGTTGCGCCCTCCGGCAGCCCTTCACGGGCCTCCTGCAGTCTCTGGTTGACCAGCTGGCGCGCGAAGTAGATGTCAGTACCATCCTGGAAAACGACTGTGACCTGCGACAGCCCGTAACGCGACAATGAGCGAGTCTGCTGCAGTCCAGGCAGGCCCGCCATCACGGTCTCGACCGGATAGGTTATGCGCTGCTCGACCTCGAGCGGCGAATAGCCTGGTGCCGAGGTGTTGATCTGAACCTGCACGTTGGTAATATCTGGCACAGCGTCGATCGGCAGACGCTGATAGTTGTAGACGCCAATTGCCGCCATGGCCAGGACCAGACCCATGATCAGCCATCGGCTGTCGATGGCGAAACGTATGATGCGTTCAAACATGGAAATCCCCTATTAATGGCCGTGCTCGGCGCTGCCCTTGCCGAGTTCGGCCTTGAGCACAAAGCTGCCGCGATTAACGTAGCGCGTTCCTGCTGCCAGGCCCTCCAGGATTTCCACCCCTTTGCCGTCACTAATGCCGGCTACGATCGGCTGCGTGCGAAAGCCCCCTTCCGTTACTACAAACACTACTGGCTTGTCTTCCACCGTCTGGATAGCATCGGCCGGAATCGCCACAGCAGCCTGTTTAGTCCCCTGCACCAGCGCGACGTCCACGAACAGGCCAGGGCGCCACGCGCCGCCTGGGTTGTCGATCACGACGCGCGCCGTGGCGGCGCGGGACTGTGCCCCGACTAGTGCGCCGACATAACTTACCTTCCCAACGGCTTTCATATCAGAGCCGGTGGCATTGACAACCGCCGTTGCGCCGCTACGCACGCTTGCCAGGTCTTTCGGTGTGACTGCGACATCGACCCAGACGCGCGAGAGGTCGGTTAGTACGAAAACATTTGTGTTTTCCTGCACCGCTTCGCCCCGCGTGATGTGCTTTTCAACGACGACAGCGTCGAACGGCGCACGCAACTCGTACCGGTTCAATGCGCCGCCTCCGGCGCCCACTTCAAGAGCTGCCAATTTCGAGCGCGCTGCCTGCAAGGTAAGCTCGGCCTCGCGAAGTGCCTGTTCGGCCTGCTGAAAGTCCTGCTGGGCAGAGATACGGTCCTCCCACAGTTTCTTTTCCCGCTCATAGATGGTTTTGGCCAGGCCGAGCCTTACCTGTGCCGCGCTCGCGGCGCTACGCAGGTCAGCCAGCTCCGGGCTTGAAATCACGGCAAGCACCTGGCCCTTCTTGACCGTTTGCCCCAGCTGCGCCGGCACTGATTCGGCGACGCCGCCTAGGCGCGGCACTACGTGAGCTGTCAGATCGTCGTTGACACGGACTTCGCCAGGCAGTTTGACAATGTTCTCGATCGTGGCCGCGCCGGCAACTGCGGTCGTAATTCCGGCCTTTTCTGCCTGCATGACCGGCAGCTTGACCACTCCTTCGTCCTTGTGCTCATCCTCGGCGCGTTCGTCGCCTGCTCCACCGGCTTCTTTTGCGCCCTCCTTCTCACCGCTCTCGGCATGGCCATGGGCATCTTCGCCGGCGCTACCTTCAGCGCTTCCCTTGTTCCAGAACAGGATGGCCATGGCCAGCACGACACCGACGGCCACGATTGCGGCAATGATTGGCAGATTTTTCTTACGATGATTTTGCAGGGGCGTCATTGCAGGTGTTCCTTGAAGATGGTGGTGCTCTCGGCATTAGTAGCCGGTGCGATTCGTTCGATATCAGTTGCTGCTCGATACCGATCGGACAGAGCGCGCAGATACAAGCTGCGTGCCTGAATTAATGCGCGCTGGGTGTCAAGAACGTCGAGAAACCCGAATTTTCCTAGTTCAAAACCAGTCACGGCAGCGTCATAGGCTTGCTGCGCCGCTGGCAGCATCTCGGACTTGAGACTGTCGATCTGGAGCTGAGCGACCTCTGCACGCTGGTGAGCGTCCGCGATTTCCTCATACACCCGAAGCTGCTCGGCGCCTAATTCGTCGCGAGCCTGGTCGGCCCGTCTTAGTGCTGAAAGCATGTTCCCTTGGTTGCGATTGAAAAGTGGCAGCGGTACGGAGATACCAAAGACGGCTTCGCTCCCGCTGCGTTCACGATCCCGCTGGCTACCCACGGTCACCGTCACGTCTGGTACCCGCGCCGAACGTTCCATGCCGACCAAAGCATCCTGACGTTTGACCTGCGCTTCGGCCTGACGCAGTTGCGGCGACACGGTTAGCCGCTGTTCGAGCTCGTTCATCGTTGGTACGGCAGCGAACTCGACGACTGGCATCTGGAGTGGCTGGGCAATCGCTCGCGAGCTGCCCATCAGTACCGCTAACTTGCGTTTGGCTGACTTCAGATCGGCTGTTGCTTGCGTGAGGTCAAGACGCACGGCCGACTCTGCAACACTGGCACGGGTTTGTTCTACTGGCGATATCTTGCCAGCAGCGACGCGCCGACTCGCGGCATTCGTCGCCCGGCTTGCGACCTCAATGGCCGACTCGGCCAGACCGACCCGCTCTTGCGCTGTCAAGGCCTCCAGATAGGCCGCCATAACGTCGGCACGCAACATCGCTCGTCGCACGTTCAATGCTTGGACGGCGAGCAGACGCTCTTGTTCGGCGACCGCGATGCGGGCGCTTCGTTTGCCGCCGAGCTCGATGAGCTGGGTAATCTGGGCGGTCTCGACCCTGGACCGACGGTCGGTTCCTTCAGTGGATAGAGCCAGCTCAGGATTGGGTATGACGCCTGCCTGAAGCCTGCCACCCTCGGCGATGCCGATCGCCTGTGATGCGGCTCGTAAGCCTGGGTTGCCTGCGTACGCAGCCTGCAACGCCTGCTGCAGGGTCAGCGGTAGTAGCGACGTATTCCCGGCGAGCGGCGTACTGTTTGGATCGCGCAAAATTTCCGTTTGCGCGTAAAGGGACGTCGACTGTGAAAACAGCAACAGCGCGCCCATGATCATCGATCTGGATTGCATAGATAACTCCGAAATTAAAAGAATCGAAAGCTATCCGGCGACAGCGAGCACACCGGCCGAGTGCACGGGCACACGGTCGGAAGGCTCGGGAATTACCTGGTAAAAGAAGGTATAGCCGCCGGAATTACACGGCGGCGGGCCACTGGGGGCGCTCGGGAGGGACTTGAATAATTGAGGCGTAATTGACGTTTGGACCAACCGGCGCGAAGTGCGCCATCGTCAGGTAGGGGGCCGTTTGAACGGCTGCGGGAGCGAGCACTGCGTGCGCGCACGAAGAACAATGCGAATGCTGCGCGATCTTCTTTGTCGACGACGGCTTACCGTCATCGGCGGCCACCACCTGATCGTGAGCGTCGGTCTTATGCTGATGATGTCCAAGGTGCTGCGCGGCTCGTCCGGTCTCATGCATGCAATAGGCGCTGATCGCACTCCAGGTGAACTGGAATGCGAGCATCATCAGCATGCAAATGAGAAAACGGCGCGTCATGGTCGCGAGTATAGCATCGGTGCGGTTATTCGTTGCTGCCACGCAGACGTACGCGTAGCAGACGCATGCCATTAAAGATAACCAGCAGGCTGGCGCCCATGTCCGCGAACACGGCCATCCACAAAGTGGCTGATCCTGCGATAGCGAGCACCAGGAACACGGCCTTGATCAGCAAGGCTGCAACGATGTTCTGCTTGAGGATGGCGGCTGCCTGCCTGCTCAGGCGAATGAACTGCGGGATCTTGCGCAAATCATCATCCATCAGCGCGACGTCGGCTGTTTCGATGGCGGTGTCGGTGCCCGCTGCGCCCATCGCAAACCCGATATCGGCCTTGGCCAGCGCCGGGGCATCGTTGATGCCATCCCCTACCATGCCGACGGTACCGAATTGCGCCACCTCGTCATTGATGGCAGAGAGCTTATCCTCGGGCAGCATGTTCCCGCGGGCGTCATCGATGCCAACCTGCCGTGCGATCGCTTTGGCCGTCACCGCATTGTCGCCGGTGAGCATGACCGTCCGGATTCCCAACCCATGAAGCTGGGCCACCGCTTCGCGACTGGTTTCACGAATGGTATCGGCCACGCCGATAACCAGCAGTGGCGACGTCTCATCGCAGAGGACAACCGCGGTCTTCCCTTCACCCTCCAGTGTCGACAGGACGCTTTCCGTCGCGGTATTGCAGATGCCGAGCTCCTCGACCAGGCGGTGATTGCCGAGGTAGTACCACTTCCCGTCGATCCGCCCTTTCGTGCCACGGCCGGTCAAGGCCTCGAACTCGGTCACGGATGCGACGAGCAGGTCCAGGCCCAAGTTTTGCCAGTGGCGGCTCACCGCGGTCGATACCGGATGGTCGGAACGGTCCGCGAGCGCGGCCGCGAGCTGCAGATGAGTCTGTGCATCGCCTTGCAGGGGCAACACGTCCGTCACTTCGGGTTTACCCTGGGTGATCGTGCCGGTCTTGTCCAGTGCGAGCGAGCGCAGCTTGCCGCCCTGCTCAAGGTAGACGCCGCCTTTGATGAGGATACCGGCCCGCGCCGCCGCAGCCAGGCCGCTGACGACGGTGACCGGGGTCGAGATCACCAGGGCGCAGGGGCACGCGATCACCAGCAGAACGAGTGACTTGTAGATCCATGGCATCCATTCGGCGCCCAGCATGAGCGGCGGCACCAGGGCGACGGCGAGCGCAATGGCGAACACGATGGGCGTGTAGATGCTGGAGAAGCGGTCGACGAAACGCTGCGTGGGCGCGCGGCTGCCCTGCGCGTCCTCGACCGCGCGGATGATGCGCGACAGGGTCGAGTTGCTGTGGCCGGCGGTGACACGGTATTCGAAAGAGCCCGTTTCATTGATCGTGCCGGCAAACACCTTGTCGCCGACCGTCTTTGGTACCGGCATGCTCTCGCCCGTGATCGGCGCCTGGTTGACTGACGACTGGCCAGTGGTCACTTCCCCGTCCAGGGCGATCCGCTCGCCGGGTGCGACACGGGCCAGGGCGCCGATCGCGACCGTGGTGGCGTCCTGTTCACTCCAGTTGCCGTCGTCAAGGCGCACGCTTACCCGCTCGGGTGTCAATGCCATCAGGCCCTGGATGGCGTTTCTCGCACGGTCGAGCGAGCGGGCCTCGATTATCTCGGCAAGCGCGAAAAGGACCATGACCATCGCCGCTTCGGGCCATTGCCCGATCAGTACTGCGCCGGTCACGGCGATTGACATCAGGGCATTGATATTCAAATTGCGGTTCTTGACCGCAATCCAGCCTTTCTTGTACACCCCCAAGCCCGTCGTCGCGATCGCAAGCAGCGATAGTAGGATGACTGGCCACCAGTTTTCATCGCCCGTCGTCCATGCGACGACCTCGGCACCGACTGCTGCGGCCAAGCCCAGAGCAAGGACTGAATACTGCCGCTTTCGGGAGACCGATGGGACCGCAGCGGCTCGTCCTTGCCCAGCTGCAACGAGCACCGCCTGCATACCGATGGACGTCAGTGCATCCAGGATCGCCATTGCAGGCCCACTATGCCTGACGACCAAGCGACGCTGGACGAGATTGAAGTCAAGCTGTTCGACCTGCGGCATGCCGGACAGCTTGCTACGGATGAGCGTCTCCTCGGTGGGGCAATCCATGTTCTCGATGCGGAAAACAGTGCCGGCTGCTGACCCGCTTTGCTCCTCGGTCTGTTCAATCACCGGGTCCATGCCGACCGCGCGTACTGCTGCAAGGATCGCCTGTGGATCGCCGAGGCTGTGCTCCACCCGCAAGCGGCGCTGGACAAGATTGAACTCGAGCTTTCCGACGCCTACAACGCGTCCGAGCGCTTGCCGCAGCAGTCCCTCTTCTGTCGGGCAGTCCATCTGGTCGATGCGAATGAGAAGAGAATGATCCAAGGCTGCAGATGAGGCACCCGCGGTCTCGATCGGTGCAGATTTTTCGCAACATGATTTTGTCTGGCATTCCGACATGACGACTCCTCGAGAACTGTGTATAGTTCACATTGAACACCCTGTAGCGGGTACGGGGTCAAGCATTAAGTTAACGCACCGGGATTTTTCTTGAAAATCGGCGAATTGGCAGACCGGTCAGGCTGCTTGGTTGAAACCATCCGCTACTATGAGCGCATCGGATTGCTCGCTCCGCCTGAAAGGTCGGCAAACAATTATCGAGCTTATAACGAGCTTCACGCTGAGCGCTTGCTGTTCATTCGGCATTGCCGCGCCTTGGACATGACACTCGATGAGATCCGGACGCTGCTCGATTTTCGCGAGGCGCCCGGAAAAAATTGCGAGAGCGTCAACGCGTTGCTCGACAAGCACATCGGGCACATCGTCGACCGTATAGCAAACCTGTCAGTACTAGAAGCGCAGCTCAGAGACCTCAGGAGCCGTTGCATCGCCACCGACAGCACAAATCCATGTGAAATCCTGCAGGCGCTCGGCGCTGCGGACGTTTGCGACGAGCCAGTAAGGCTTGGGCGCCATTGACTAGCCCTGGACTTTCCGCGCCATCACTGCATTGCTGAACCAGCGAACAGCCGGAACAATGCGCTTGACCTTCAAGTAGCTTGAAGGTGTTTAATATCAGATTCTCGAACCTGAAGACAAGTATCCCGATATGACGTACCCCATTTGGCGTCGGCTAATCGCCTTCGTAATGTTCTGCTGCTGCGTGATCGGTACGACACACGCTAATCCCACATCATCGGAAGCGGAAGTCCGCCAGCTCTGGCAGTTGCTCGATTATGTCGCCGTCGATTACGCCGGCGCGGTCCAGAACGGAGCGATTGTCAGCGAACTCGAATACGGCGAAATGCAGGAGTTCTCGACGCGCGCGCAGAACCAGGTGA
>Ga0308170_10001258_pt1 | contig 25337 bp, 14 predicted proteins | sample PhyBR2_2_FD_202136 | JGI IMG/M metagenome (GOLD analysis project Ga0308170, IMG submission 202136) | Phyllosphere microbial communities from UC Gill Tract Community Farm, Albany, California, United States - DLSLSB.R2 | ecosystem: Host-associated > Plants > Phyllosphere > Unclassified | place...
AAACTCTTCATTGATTATCAGTTGTATGTTGTCATTTATCTCCTTCTTCATGAGATCAGCATTCTTACGGAACAAATCATGCTTTTTAAAAGATTTCCCTTTCAAAGGTTTTATAAAGTCAGTATAGCTAAAAATGGATGTAGAATATTTTGTTCTGTCAGATTTAGATATTTTTGAAATAACTATTTCAGATTTATCAATCTTTTGTAATCTTATTTTTTCTTTGACCTTGCCATTGTGCATGTATGCCATCAAACGTGTATGAGTAATGATATTTATAAAGATCTTCTCAACAGCGGCCATGCACCTAGGAACACCAATCAGTCCAGTTTCGTAGAAGCTGTAGATCAAAAGATAATAAAATCCTTTTGTCCTTGCAGGATCGACTGCTTTATTTAGGCTTATATAGAAACTACTGTGACGTTTACTGCGATCTTCACATTTATGTTTGAATATCTCAACATATTCTGCAATAACTCTTCTAAGGTAAATTTCTAATTTGTCAAAATTCTTCTCAATCATTCCATCTAACTTAAGGAAAGCATCTAAATTTATATTCTGAAGTTGCACTTTGCTGCAGAATTCTTCAATAAAAGTAGCTCCATTAAATACTATAAAAATGTCATAAAATTCGTAATCAAAAATTTTTTTTGACAAAAGAAAAGTAATCGGCAGCTCATGCCTAAACTCTCCTAAATATCCTACTGTATTTTCTTCTAAAAAACCATCTTGGAGTTTTTTCTTTTCTGTTCTGCGTCTTTTCGGAAGTTGGCATTCACTACTAATCTCTGGATTATGCTTTCTCTTTTTAGGCCTGTGCTGTGGTATCTTAAATGTATGTTCAACAGTTTGACTACGATTACGATCATCATCCAAATCAACAGATGGGTTTACAACACTATCACTATTTGTAATAGGAATCTCAGAGTTCAGCAATGCAACAAATCCAGTTTGAGAAGTATCAGCACTAGCTGCTGCTATCGGCAAAATACTTAGAATGTGCATTCTGAGCAAAATTTTGGTCAAAAACATCATTTCGGGGTAAAAATCTTAAAAATATAGTCTTTGAGAGTATAAAAGTTATTTAAAGACTATAGAAGATGTAAAGATTATTCTTTTCTTAAATAATTGTTTTGTTTTAATATTGTAAAAACTTAAACTTTTTGCTTCAGAGATTTATGAAGTTATATTTTGAGTTAATCTTATAAATGATGTTTGTTCAAAATTTATAATCTCTGATCTACTTGGTAGCTTTTTGAAATTGCAACAAATTTTTATGAATAGTTTTTGCATAATTTTTAATCCGTATGAAATCATATTGGTGCAGGGCATATTCAGCATGCTTTAGTGCATATGTCATTTGTTCAGCAAGTGATATAAAAGTACCTAACCCAAATTTCTGCAACGAAAGCAGTGACGTCTTGTACAGCTCAGAAGATGGCTCAGACTCTGAAGTCAAAGCACCACTTATGTCCTGCTTAGAGAAGAGAAATTTCACTAGGAGAGTCTTTGATCTAAGTTTTCTCAGCAATGATCATAATCCTAAGGGCAAGACAGCACCTATATCTTCTTTAGAAAAAAAGAAGAGAAATACAAAAACCGTTTCGTTTAATTGCAGTTCAGAAGTTTGCGATTCTCACAACAGTCAATCTACTTCTGGTTTTAATAAGACTAAAGAGACTGAACAGGACAAAAAAATTAAAGGAATTTTGAAACAGCATTGCAGTCCAGTCTAAATAATAAAATCGATGACTTTTTACGATCTAACACAGACATTTTTATTGCAGGATTATTTTTAACACAAATTTTTTCATAAAATCTTTCTAGAACACAATTTCAAGAGTTATTTATGATCTCAAAAGACGAAAGTTAAAACGGAAGCTTGCGTTGATTGGACTTTACAAAGCCTAGATAATTGATTTAGCCAAACGGTATATAAACCTTGGCGGGAAGTAAAAATGGTATCTAATTTGGCACGAAAATATCAATTTTGATAAGTATGACCATTACTGGTATTTTCTTGGCGAAGATGCATCTATTCTTTCTCTTCGGATAATGTATGAATGAAAATTTTGATTTTGGAAAGCATTTAAAACTGTATTTACAAACAGAAGCATTGACAGTGTCAAGTCTCAGAGTGTTTTCAATAAAAAAAATTATCTCAGAATTGCAAAAAGCAGTGTTATACACCTTTACTTTAGACTGCAGTGCAATGAGTTTCACTGCTGGCTTTTAAATGCAAGATTCAAGCTTTCTTCCTTGGCGCTGAAGATTTTAAAACGGTCTTTGTCACAACTATTTAATGAAATAATAAAAGAATTTGTGCAGAAAAGCTTCAACCTTCTAGTGTAATTTAATAAGTGAGCTTCTTACAAAGCCTTATTTTTTTCCTGATTCTTCTTGTTTTTTAAGACTCTCTTCTTTTTCTCATTGATCATTTTAGACATGCTTTGCTCCACCTCAACGGCTCCGCCCTGCAGAATTTGATTTTGCTCACTTCTGCTGCCATATCTCGGAAGCCATTTGTTGAACTTCTCCGAAAAAACCATTCTCGACTTCTTCTTTGGAGCAATGCCCTTCTCCAAGGCAAACTTCTGCCATTTTGTCATTTGCTTTTCTTCTTCATGAGTTTTTGGAAGAATATATTTTTCGCTTGAGTCTATGCTATAAATTAAGTCTCCATCGATTCTTGTAGACTGATTTGTTTTTATTGCAGCTATGAGCTCCTTTATCATTTCAGAAGCCTTGGCATTCGCATCATAGCCGCTTTCGCTATCTTTTGAATTGTAAATCACAGCTAAATATTTTTGTAGAATGTTCATGGATAAAAAATTTTTATTCTACAAAAAGTAATTTCAATTCTATAAGCTGAAGAAAATAAAGCCAATAAAACCTCAGAAGTTGGACAGTTATTTTGCTTAAAAATTGTCATTAAAAATAAATTACTTTGTAAAGTTATTAAAAACAGATAGAATTGAGGTCTAAAACCGCAATTTAAGGTAAATTTTACCATTCTTTGCCTATAAAAGTAAAGGAACTCAAAAATACTCTCTTAAAAAGACTGAAAGACTTTTTATATAATTTAATACTTGAACATGGCATAGCCTTCTTCCATCTTTCCAAAATTCCCGCAAATGACTAATTTTAGACTTTTGACACAACAATAAAATTGTCTCCGCAGGAAATAACAACACAGTCTATTATGTCACCTGTTTTGACACTGTCACACACATAAATTTCCTCTCCGACAGAGTTGCCCTTAAGCACAGCCTTGTATTCTATCTTTGCCCTGGTCTCTCCAACTTCTATTATTTTTAGAATTGCCTGTGTAAAAGAAGATTTTACTACCAAGCATCTGACTCTTTCTCCCACTTCAGGATAGCATCCAGCCATTAGGGGCAGTGCAAATCGACACCTTTAGTTCAAATACAGACATCAAACGTTTTAAGACAAAAATACGTCTTGGCTAACCTGTAAAGAAAGTCAACCTAATATTCAACAAAAACTCCAATATTTTTAAAAACTGGCAAATTCCATTGGAAATATGCTGAACTTATAATTTATGATTAAAAACTCTTCACAAGGCTTTTTTATGCAAACAAATTGTGCTGGCATTTTTCATTGAAATTTTGTATGTCCCAGCATAATGTACACACCCAATAAATTCATAAAATACGTAAAAAACTCCATCTCAAATATATTCTCAGATACCTCAGTAGAGGAGTCTATTGATTCAATCACAAATGACTCAATGAAATGGTCAGCCAACAGTGACACTCTTATGGTAAACAAGATGGATTATGAAGCCTTGAAGAATGACCATTTTAACCAAACAGAGATTATAAAAAGATTAACAAGGCGAAATGAAGAAAACGTATCTTTGATACATGATTACGAAAATACATTCAGCATGGTGCTTCAGAAGGATCTAATTAGTACAAGGGTTCTAAACAAGCAGAGCATTCCATACTCGCATAGAAAAATGGAGGACGAGATCGAGAGGCTGAAGTGTACTGAGCAGAGAATGAAAAGCCATATACAAGCACTTAAAAAAGAGCTGGTTGTTGAAGAAACCAAAAATAAAGCTGTACTAGAGGATTTCAAAGATGAAATTTTGCTCCTTAAGGCGGAAAAAGATGATCTCCTGACTAAAATTAAAATTTTTGCAAAAAGGATAGAAGAGCTAGAGTTTAAAAACAGAGATAGTCAAATTGAGATTGAAATAAAATGTAAGGAATTAGCTGAGGCAATCGAATATGCTAGAATGCTTATGAAGCAATGAAATTGAATATTTTGAATGGTGGAAATTTGAGAAGAAGATTCATGTTTAATATAAAAATATTCTGGAAGTCACCTTCTTGTAATTCTTTTAAAATCTGGTTATTACTAAATTTAGTCATTATAAGAGCAAACCAATCTAATTTATTAATTCACTTGTGAAAAAAGAGTATCTCGGATTTTTGAGCATTTTTTAGCTTCTTTTTCCCAGTGTCTGCCCTTATGTTCGTTTTTAGAAAGAATAGAATAATTGTGAAAAGAATCAGATGCAAGTTTATTTTAGTTTGCAATGGAATACTGAAGATAGAAGAAAGACGAGTCAAAAGAGATATTTATCACAAGCTGCTGCACTCTGGTGTCTTAGAAGGAAAAAAGAGCGAAAACATGAATATTAAAAGAGTATTCAGCGATCCCGAAAGTATTCTAGAATTGGAAGGCAAGAAAAAGGTAAATTTGCTGCTTTTTTTGATGTTTACTAAGAGAATACAGGTGTTTGATCTATCTAATGCAGAAAAATACATGCTCTCAAGCAAGCAACGTGAGTTATTTGAACTTATCTCTGCCGATAAAAAATTTTTAGACAGAATTTTCTCAAAATATCCAACAACCTTCATTAAAATTTGTGATTACTTCTGCCAAGAAGAAGAAACTGAAAAGGCCAGTGATTTGGATGCTTTAGACAGATATGACTATCAACAGCTACTAGAGAAGAAACAAACTCTGGAATGCTTGCTGGCTAATAAGACCAACAACGCTGTGAATAGACTATCATATAATATCCATATGGATTTTTGCAAAAAGAATCATAAAGACAGAAGTGCTTTGAGTGAGTTTAAAAACAACTACGAGACTTTCATAGAAAAAATATTGCATGATCAGCCTTCCAACATCTTATTTGAGAATAAAATTTTCTATCCGGAATTGATGCTTTATAACGATCTAATTTTGAGCAACTACGACTACAGCTTCATTGATCTACAGTTGTTTGCAAAAGCCTTTACAACTCTGAATGAGAGAGGTGTGAGGGACTATATGAAAAGAAAACTAGAGAAGTCTCAGAATGAATAAAATCTAGGATTAGAATAATGAAAATTGTTAATCTTAAAAGTTATTCTTTAATGATATTTCAAATCAAGTAAAATAAAGTTTGAAGCAATAAAAAAATATTTTTCTCAACTTATTATTCAAATACATCAGAAATCATCCTCATATCAATAAATACTCATAAACCTGCATGAAGCATAATAATTATGTAAAATGTTTAAACAATAACCATTCATTGCAACAAACTCTGCATTCCCTCCAAACAAGGCTTCAGTTTGTTTCTTATCAAACTTGCAGATGTTTTACCTGTGCTCTTTAAAAAGCTGTTCTGTCAGAAACTTTGCTTCATCCCAAAAACAGATATTTTCTTTAGAAATATTAAGGTATTCAAAATCAAAAAAGCAAGATCTGCATAGATTAGAAAATTTTGAATAGTTTCATATTTGAATTACTAATTTTTTATGTTTTAAACTAATCAAACTTAAGCAAGGAACGATTCTATCTTTAAGAGATTTATACAGATGAAAAGTTGTCACTGAAAAGAACAAAAATATAGATAACTAAAGAAAGTTTATTAAACTAGTTTATAAAGTTAACTCGATTCCTAAAAAACTTTTTCAGATCTTTTTTACCCAAAGTTTCTCCCTCAATTCCTGATGCTGAAACTTTATTCCCTTTTAACCCTTATTCATTTAAATGCGAAAACAACTTTTTCAATTTATAAGGCAAGTTAATCAATTCGTTATTACCAAGCTCAAGCCTCCTAAGAGATTTTAGATTTCCCATACTTTCTGGCAATTCCTTTAGCTTGTTATCATTAAGAAAAAGAACCTGTAGCTTTTGCAAGTTTCCTATCTCATCTGGCAAAGATTCTAATTGATTATGACCTAAATCAAGTGTCTGTAAATTATTAAAATTTTCTATTTCGGCAGGCAAAGTTTTCAATTGATTTTCATTGAGACGTAAAGCAGTTAATTTTCTTAATTGTATTAAAATATCTGGAAACTTTTCGAATAAATTTTTACCCAAAAGAAGTTTTTCTAATTTTTCTAACTCTTTTATCTGAGATGAAATGTTTTTTAGTTGATTTCTTTGGAGATCAAGCTCTAGTAAATTCCTTAATTGTATTAATTTATCTGGAAACTCTACAAATTGATTGTTACGTAAAATGAGTGTTCTTAATTGCTCTAAGTTTACTATCTCGGATGGAATGTTTGTCAGTTGATTTTTACTGAGATCAAGATAAACTAAATTTTTTAACTTAGTAATTTCAATTGGGAATTCTTTAAACTTGTTAGTATAAAGATAAAGAAACTTTAGATCTATCAGATCTTCCATTTCTGCATCTTATTCATAGAGAGATCCAACGTAGTCAATTTCAAACAATTAAATAACTTTTTAGGCAATGACTTTAGCTTAGAATTATTAGTTATGATAAGTTCTTCTAAATTTTCTAATTCTCCTATTGAAGAAGGCAACGAGATTATTTTAGTACTATTAATAAACAGGCTTACTAACTCCTTGCATTCTTTAATATCATCACTAATCGAGTCAATCTCTAGGCCTGATATATATAAAGATGTTTCTTCTTTTCTTTGGATGTAAATTCATACATGCGAGCCCATACTATTCCAAAAAGTGTCATGCTCTGCAGATAATGTTCATCTATGGGGTCTGATGTAAATTTTTTATTTATATAAATTTTTAAAATTATAAACTATCAGAATTATTGTTCTTCCCCAAAATTATTTAAAATCATGTAAATTTATAAAATATGATAAAGTTTCGTTATAAAAAATTACAGAAAGAATAAAATAAAGACATTATAAGATTTTAGTTGTAAACAAGAAGAACTTTCTTGATGAGATTTGTCAAATATTGTTTAGATAAGACCGCTCATGTTGTAAGATTGTACAGACAAGAAAATAAAATTTATAAATCTTTGGCATATTCAATTCTAGAATAAAATATAAAAAATATTTAAATTATAAAAATCAATCTATGCAGAAAAAACATAAAAAGTATTCAATCAAAATAGTCTTTCAGAACTTTTGCTTTTATTACATTACACAAGGCAGCTTCTTAATGTTATTATCAAAAAGATTAAGAGCTTATATGCTCTTTAACTTCACTATTGCCATTGAAAAGCTTTCTAATTGTTTGTCGCTAAGATAAACAGTTTCTAATTTTTCTAAATCTCCTTTTTCTACTGAAATTTTTGAGAATTGACTTTTTTTAAGATTAAGATATTAGAAGTTTTCAGTTTTGTTATCTCAGCTGGGTACTTTTTAATTGACTGTCACTGAGATAAAGATGCCTTCAAACTCAGATGTCAAATTGTCAAAACTATTTTTAAGATTAAGCCTTTCCTTTGATTAAATCTTCTCAATTCTTTCTGATGGTGTTCAAATTTGTTGTTATAGAGCTATAAATCTAATAAACTTTTTGCATCTTCTATTTCAGCTGGAAAAATACACAAATTATTATTGTTGAGATTTAAATCTTTCATGGTCTTTAACTTTTCTATTGACCTTGGCAAGCTGTCTTAATAGAGATTAAGACATTCTATTGAATCCAACTGTCCTATTTTATTTGGCAGTGTAGATAATCTATTGCAGCACACAGAGAGATGTTTTAGTCTAAGACAATCGTATAACTCAAGCAGCAATGACTCTAAATACCAATCTCAACTCTTCTAAATTTTTCAATCTTCCTATTTGGCTCAGCAATGAAGTCAGCCTAGTACTGAAGAGATTTAAAATGTTTAGTTTAGAGCAAGTGAATGGTTCTTTTGGCAATAACTCAAACTGGCTATTATCTAAGGTCAGCTTCTCTAAATCTTGCATTTCTTCTACTGAAGAAGGCAATACTAGCATTCAAAATCTTTAGTATTTTCAAATTCCTGCATGTTTTAACATTATCATTCAACGAGGTGATCTTTGATCCTGACAATTTTATAGTTTCTTCATGTGTTTTGATCAATCACTAAGTATTAAACATATTTTTACTATCTGTTGTACACTTTTACTTGTTCTCAAAATACGATTTTTTCAATTTAAAAATATTCAGGTATTAACTTAAATATAAAGATTAAAAAATCTGAATAAATTTCTGAAATTACATTTTTAAACACAAAATAATTTTTGATTTAAAAAAATGTGTCGTGATGTTCGTTTTTTTATGTTGCATACAAGATCTTATAGCTATAAATCATTTTTTTGTAATTTGCAAATTTATATTGAATAAAACGAAGTCATTATTGAGAAGTTTTTTTTTAAATTTTGTATTTTTATACTGTGATCAAATCTCAAAATAAATGTTTAATTTAATTTATAAATTAACATTAGTTTATAAATAATTTATATAATTTATGCAAACCTAACAAAGCTTCTAACAAGCAACTTGAAGGGCAAGCAACTGATGAGGAACGAGCACAGCAAATTGAAAAACAATACAAGATTTTCTCTTGAATCAAGCAGCTTGAATTCAAAAAGAGAAAAAATAAAGGAGAAATTGCAACAATAGCTGGCGAGAAGAGTAATAAAGACGGTAGAGCATCCCAGTCCACAAAGGAGAAATCGGGTGTTAGTCTTCCAAGATTCCCTGTAAGGTCCAAAATTGGCAAATCTGAAAACACCTGTTATAAGCAGCAACCCTGTAGAAAAAAAAATGCAGGTAGATTTCTTAGAAGAAAAAGAAATCTTGTCGTCTTGGAAAGGCTCAGAAATAAAATAAAAAGAACACAAGAAGCAACCCATCACAAACAAGAGCTCTACAACAATAGACACTGAATCTTCAAACAGCTCAGTCTTAAACTTATTGATAGTCAGGCTTTGCCCAGCTTTAAAGTTGGAAAGAGAATATCCCAAGACATAGCAGCTCATAATGTCATTAACAAAAGACATGTTGCTAGACGGTAGCATAAAATAAGACAAAAGAATAGCAATCTGCAGGCCAGCCAAAATCTGAGAGTACAAAATGTATTTAAACTGAGCAGAAGAAGACGCAAGAGCAGATCTTCCCTCTTTGATAACATCCAGGACAGAATTTAGACTCAGAGAGTTGAAGGAGGCTGCAAGTGTTGCCTCGTTTGTGGCCAGACTGACCCCGACATCGGCAGAGCTGAGAGCACCTGTGTCGTTGGCACCGTCTCCGCAGAACAACGTGACAAATCCATTTTCAGAAAACTGCTCGACCAAGTCTTTTTTGTTGTCTGGCGTGAACCTGGCAAAAATAACGGCTTTGTCCATGATTAAATCCTGGTAGCAAGTATTCTTAAAAAGAGCATATTCCTTGGATTCTATAGCAATTACAAAGTCATAGGTGGTGTCTCGGTCATAAACAGAATGAAGCTGCAACTTAAGCTTATCAAAGATGTAGTCTTCGTCGGCAACACAAAACCAGTCCACATCGTAATAAGATTTGCAGTCGTCTTCCATGACCGGGAAAAGCACAGGAATCGACACATCAATCATCCCGCATTCCTTGGCCACGCTTATAGCTGTCAGAATGTTGTCTCCCGTGCACATTTTTGGATTCAGGTTGGCATCACGCAGCTCCTTGATCACCCCTGATGTCTCTTCTTTGAGCTTGTTGGCAAATATTAAAAACCCAAGGAATCTTAGATTGCTCTCGTCAACCTCCCTGCGGCTGGGTGATTCTACTATCTCCTTGTATGCAACGGTAAGAACCCTGTGGCCCTGCAGACCATACTCCTTGACCTTCTCAAAGTATGTCTTAGGCACCTCGTCCAATATCTTCGATACTGCGTCAGGCGCACCCTTGCAGAACACAAATGACTGTCCCCTGTGGTTCTTGACTACTGTGCTCAGTCTTTTCAGATAGAGATCAAAATCATATATTTTCAACACTTCGAGAGTATCCTCAGGATAGGTGTCATTGCTGTTTGACGAGCTGTTCTCAGCATTGAAGAACAGGGTGACGTTTCCATCTTTTCCAGAGTATTCCTTGCAGATAGGCTCGTACTTGTTGGTCACCTCCATCTCAATGAATCTCTTGCCGTCCTTGTTGATAATCTTAGACTGCGAAAAAAGAAACATCTTCATGTCCAGCATGTCGCCAGAATACTGGCTGTCCAGCTCTAGCACGTGGTGGCATGAGCTAAGGGCCATGCGGGAGATGACGTCCAAGCTCTCAGCCTTGTCTATCGTTTCTGCAATGGTGTCGAAATGCTGGATGTCTACGCCCAGCTCAGTAAGTGTGCCGGTCTTGTCAAAGATCGTGAGATCGACCTCACCAGCCGTGTTGATCCTAGTGATGTCGGTTGTAGATATCTTCTTCATCAACAGTTCATTTTTAGAATACTGCAATCCAAGCTGAAGACAAGTGTAGAGTGCGGGATTAAAGAACGTTAATCCTAAGTCGCTAGTGTTGACAATAATATCGTATATAGAACAACTTCTAGAAAAATATGCAGCAAAACAAGCCATGAGAACTAATACAAAACATATCAGGTACCTGATTATAATATTGCTCTTTTCCATAAATTCATTGTTAGAGGGCTTCTTAGAAGCAAAGTTTCTAAACAGCATACCCCGTTTAGTCTGCTTTCCAGTCTTTAAAACCACCCCAATAGCCAGATCTTCGAACTTCCAATCTAAGCTCTGTTCACTTTGCGAATGTAAACTTGCATCCTTGGCAATATTCTTGACCTTTGTGAATTTGTACAAATTAAACTCAGGAGGAAAAATAGCAGAAGACTTAGACTTGATAATCTTGGTTCCAGAATACACTACCGACCCGATCCCTTTACAAATGGGAACAGACTCGCCAGTTAAGAAACTCTCATCAGTAATCACATCCCCCTGCAAAATTTGAACGTCACAGGTAAAACTGTCAGTATAGTCTATGTAAATAATGTCACCTGGCAGTACTAAAATCTCGTTCATGCGCCTAAACGAGGCACCTCGCAAGACCTTAACCTCAGAAACCTTAAGACTATTTATCAGATCACTCCTGTTCCTCAGGTCATTCCTTATATTAATAATCAGCATGATCAGGTAAATTGGGCCAACAATACAAGCAAAGCTGTAGAAAGGTATAAATATCCAGAGAATGACAGAGAACAACTCCCAAATAAAAAATGGATTGATGATGTTGTCTAGAAAAATCTCATGGACTTTAGGAATCTTAATATTCATAGAATTGCTTCCGTAGATTATTGATTTTTCGTACAAGTCAGCCATCTCCTCTTCTCGTGCCATCAAAAAACGCTCCTGCAAAATCTCTTCAAAGCCTTTTCCAACACATGGAAGAGAATAATGGGGAAGCACAAACTTGTCAAAAACATAGTCATAGATGAATCTTCCATAGTAAGTATTTAGAATTCTGCATGTCTTATTTTTTATATATCTTTTGAGTGCTAAAGTGGGCTTAACATGCTTTAACTCGAGCTCTATAATTTGCAAACGCTTGTACTGGTCTTCAAGCACAATACATTCAGACTCATCAAGAGAACAAGGAGTAGTTTTGAAGTAAATTTTGCATTTTGTAGAGATTCTGCACACTACATAAACTAGGCCTAGGGAAAGTATGTTCATAAGCAAATTGACATTCTTTTTTACATACCTCCTCCCGTATAATTTTATACTTCTCTCAGCATTAGACGACATCTTTCAGGGGTTATTGTAATATCATTTATTCAAAGGGGAAGAAGAAATTATAGGCAATGAAATTTAATATTTCAGAGAATATGACAAGTGGACTATTGCTGGTATTTGAAATTAAAACAGCCTATGAAAATGTTATATTGACAAGACAATTGTATATAAAAGCTAATATTAAAAATTGTTTGGAAAAATATTTGAGTGGCACAATTTATACGTTTTTGTGAATTCTGCAAAAAATTTTAAAAAATTAATTTTATTTACTTTTTATGCAAAATCTTTTTCTATTCAAAAATAACGAATAAATTGTGCAAATTTGCCATTTTTTTTAGATTAAAAAACCGTTTGAAATTACACATCCTATCTTAAAAGCTCCTACTTTAATCTGAACTGGCATAAAACGTCTTTTTAACGAAACTATAAAGAAAGGCAGTTAAAGTACGTTTCCATGTTTTCAGTTGACTTGAAGATTCACGTTCTTGTTTTAGCCATCTTTTAGAAAGATCTCAGATTAGTTTCAGTTTAGACAGTAACTTTGTAGAATTTAGTTGGTATTCTCGCAATCTACAAAATTGTGCAGATAGGATAGTTTTATGCCCAAGCATCCTTTTTTACTTTAGAGTGTGAAGCTCACGTAAAAACATTAAAAAGTTTCTTGCTTAACCCATGATTACCCCAATCCTTTTTGCAATAGCAATACTTCTTGCGCTTTTCTGTGCACTTTCCATGGTTTACACAAGAAAAAAGACCAAAGATATTGCTTTGAAAAACAGCTTTGAATTCCCAGTAAAATCATCCGTCAATCCCTACTGTTTTCAGAGTATTCTGAGCTATGATACAAGTTCCTCCAAAACAATTGATTTACTGTCAACAACAGTTGTGTTGAGGAGATTCCCAGATCCAATCTATCTGTTTTCTATCGAGAAGGACGACTTTCTGATTCTAAATCTGGCGACCTCGTTCAGAATTTCAAATTTTTATATTTTCAAGAAATCATGCAATTTTATTCATGCGGGAAAGAAACTAAGCAAGCCTTTGCTCTGTAATAACACAAGCTACAAGATATATGGGGTTGTTACTGATGACATTGTCAAGTTTTGCCAGAAATATCGATTTGAGTATTTCTATTCCAGCTATCTTCCATCAGAACTGTTTGGGAATGATTTGCAATCGAACCGTGTAGAAGTCAAGATAAAATTGGACGATGTGAAGAAAGAATTTTTAGAAGATTTTCTAGGGCTCTTTGCAAACCCTGCACAAGAGTTCGATGGAAAGTATCAGAGAATAAAAAAAGAGTTTGAACTGCTGAGGAATGAAAAGAAAGCCTTTGAAAGTCTTGGGTACTTTGAGAAATTAAAAAAGAGCAAAAAAAGCAAGAAGTAACAGCAATAAAAATTTAATATTTTTTGAGTTCCAAAAATTGTACAATTTTAATCAATGATATTAAGTAGTGTCCTATTTCTAAATTCAGTTGGCTTCTGCATAAAAATAGCTTTTCAATAATTATTTAAAGCACATGTTAACATCTTTTGTTCTAGTAATTTTTAGTATGCTCAATTTCCAACATCATCCAATCTAGTTTAATTATCAAATGCTTGATGGCGGTGATTTTGGCTTAATTGCCTCGTCCTCGTCTTTTTCATTGTTGTTTTCATTGGCAGGCTCCAAATTTTCTGTCTTTTCAGGCTGTGGATTCTTTTGGGTAGGACTTACTCCAGAACTGTTATAATACAAGTCTAAGCTCTTGGTTACTCTCTCATTCAGCTTCGCCTCTTCATTCAAAACAGGATGCTTAGAAATGATTTTGGTCTCGTAATTCTCCTTGACCAGATATTTTCTCTTTACACTCTTCTTGTTTACATCTTTCATCAGGGACTTCTTAATTATGTCCTCTATTGCCGTTTTATTTGCATTTCTTGACTTTTCTAAATCGCTTTTGAAGCTCTCTGCCATCAGCTTCAGCTTTTCCTTATTTACGTCTTTGTCTTTCTCAATGTTGGAAGTCGAATTCGCTTTAGATAGCACATACCTCTTTTTGCGCCCGTATACAATATCCTTCAGTACATTCGGGGACAGCTTTTTCTTTTTTCCAGATTTGTTCTGCTCGTCTAGCACTACCTGAAGAATAGATTTATGCATCCTATTTTTAAAAAACACTGCATAGCCCATCTCATAGCCAACTCCCATAAACTCATCAGTTTTGACGTTCAAAACTAAATTGTTTGGACCTTCCTTGAATTCTGTGGTGAAGGACGGATTGGATGACGCTTCTAGATACACCTTGCAGTTATATGCTGGGCCATATGTGCTTTTGTCTCCATTTCTATAAATCAGAACAATCCTATTTCTGATGCATGTTATTTTACTGAAGTATCCAAGCACCTTTCTGGTGTTATTCTTGACTTCTACCACCTTGTCGAGAGGATGTATTTCGTACTTCTTGTTCCCTTTGGTGTAGCTCAATGTTTGTTTTTTGATTAGAAATGAAATAAGTTCAATGAGCGATGGAAGCTTTGTGTACTTAACTTTCTCATCTTCAAATATTTCAAGAATGTTGTTGGCATATACTGGTGATAAATGTCTTATCTCCGTGTTTGCGTCAATCTCCTTGAAAGAAATCTGTCTTGTAGCCTCAACTTGCAATCCAAATGCTAACTGAACAAAAAGAATCACAAATGGAGTGTATTTTCTCAAACAGCAAAATTCCATGGGATGAAAAAAAACAAATGTAATCAATCAAAATTCTAATAAATAATTAAATAAAACAATATTTAGATTAATTGAACTGTGTTCTTTGCGCATCCTAGTTTGTCTCTGATTTGCTCGTTTTACAACATGTTTAGTCTTTTTTTGTTATTTTTTCTTTTTGAACTTACTTGTAATCTCTCCTGCCAAGTGCTTATTTCAGATCTTTAAATGCATTGCAAGTCTAAAGTGTGCTGCAATCGAAGCAAAACAGCTGCAGCTGTCTGTTTTTTCTTGCAGCTAAGCTTAAAGCAAGTCTATTTCTTTCAAAAATTCTATGAAAAAATTTTTCATTTCTTGACCCATTAAGAATGTCTAAGGGAACACCAAGCTTCGGTAAAAAGCGAGTAAGAAATCATCAGATGTGCCCAAGATGTGGCCAGATGGCATTCCACAAACAGCTGAGGAGATGCTCTTCCTGTGCATTCCCAGAAGCAAAGAGAAGAAATCCAGGGTCTTTGAAGGCTGCTAGAAGAACTGGCCAAGGAACTGGAAGAATGAGATATCTGAAGAGAATACAGAAGAAAGCTAGAAACGGATTTAAAGAAAACCCACTGCTTGCACCTTTGAGAAACTAAAATTATTTTCGTAGATTTTTTTCTTCTTTTAACAGTTCTTACATTTTTTATGCTGGCTGCCTATTTTTAAACAAATGAAAATTACGATTTGGCAAATTATCTTATCAGAGACTCTATTATTTTATAAATTAGACACAATTTATGTTCAAAGAAAAGATAATTTCTATTTAAAGTGAAATTAACTATTAATTGCAAAAAAGAGCAAAGCATGTAGACTTTGTTTTTATTAACTTTCTTTCAGCAGAGTTTTCAAATATTCGATATTGCTTTGATGATCAAAAACAAAAGTTTTTTTATTCTGAGAAATTTTAAAAATCTCAAAAACAGGATAAGCTTGATTCTGAGAGTATATCCCTTTAAAAACAATATTCTTGAACTTCCGAGCATTTTTTGCCTGCTTCAGAGTCGAAATCCAACGATTGCCTAGATTTTTAGAAGAATCTCCGCTCATAAACTGCTTGTCAGGATTTCCTAGACTGCTCAAGTCGTCGATAGATTGCTTATTGTTGAGAAAATTCTGTGTTTCAATCACATCATTGTTGTTGGGACATATGATCAGCACTGAATCTAGGTTTAACTCATAGATTAAATATGAGATTAATTTTAGTCTTTCTTTCGCAGATGTTGAGACAACTTCGATAAAACGAATATCTAAAATAAAGGTAAAATTTATAGTTCTGTTAAAAGTTTCGTCCTTAGAAGCTTCTGCAAGCTGAGCAAATGTATTTATGCAGACAGGCATTGAGTTAAGCGTATCTTCTATGCTTAAGTTTTCGCATTTCTCGGTTTCTTTTTTAGATTTGTTTTTGATTATACCTTTTTTTGCATCATCTGAACAAAAATTTTCACAAAATTCTTGAAAATGTGCACAGCCTTTTCTAATTCCATACAAATCAAACTTTAGGTCACAAACATGCCTTCCATACTTATACAGCCCAAAAAGACTGTAATCGTAGGTTGGAATCAGTTCTTTTTCGTAGAAATTCCAGTCTTTATTGGAATGAACTTCGACTCTCATTTGCTTACTCTTGAATCTAAAAATATGGTTGAAGTTACCTGAAGTGTTAAAAACATATTCTATCCTGCTTTTATTTAGAATAAAAACAGAATAGGATCCTTGCTTCGGAACTCTAACAGACAAGTCTACAAAATTGTCATCAATTCGAATCAGTTTCATTTGCTCGCCATTATTTTTTGATTTTTTATATCTGCAAAGATTTTTTTCAAACAAGAAACATTCGGAAAATAAATCATACTTTTTTAGGAACAATAGTATTTCTTTCATGGCACTGACAAGCCGCTTCAGATTTTCAATCAAGTAATCAGTGTCACAAGCCAATGAAAATATGGGCATTGTCCTGAAGTGTAGAAAGCAAGCCAGTAGAATCAGCAACTTAGATTTCAGAGTCTCATCAAACTCAAAATCAAGAATGCAATCTAACATGAGAGATTGATGCAATGTCGCTAGATACGATACTTCTTCCTTGCGCACTGTAATATTTTTCAATTCTTCTGATTTTAGCAAGAGATCAATCAAAGACGACTCAGTGTCGGTAGTATTGATGTTTGAAAGCCAGGTATGCATAGTCAAATGATGCAAGTAGTAAATCGAGGCTATTTGTCCATAAAAAGTAGACTTGAAATTCCATGTATTATAATTGTCTTCTTTCTTCTCAATCTTGATCATTCCGCAGTCCTCCAACCTCTTTACTGCCAAGTAAACGTATTCAGAAATTGCCTGTTCTTCAAGTCCCGTCTCCTCAGGAAGTATTCCATAATAAGCTGGATTCTTGAGCAACCTGACGTAAAGAAATGTATTTTTGAACCAAAAGAGTGCGCTGGAAATAGAACAGATGTTGTTCAAATAAATTTCAGCATTTAAGCTTTCTGGAAAGTGAAAAAACAGCTTGCTTTCAATGCTTTGGTTTCGCTTTAGCAGCTTGACATAATGATCTATTTTGTTTGCATTCGTCATTAGAAAGGCTTCTCCCATAGAGTCATATTGCGGACGGCCTGCTCTGCCAAAGATCTGCAAAATGTCTAAAACCCCGAGGTCATCGTACGATCCTTTCAGAGTGTTGTAGAATGTCGATCCGTTTATGATGACACAGTAAGCAGGCAGATTTACACCCCAGGCCAATGTTGAAGTGCAGACTAGGATTCTGAGAATGCCTTTTTTAAAGCAAGTCTCCGATTCCAGCCTGTCCTCTCTACACAGCCCTGCATGGTGAATTCCCACGCTCTTCTGTGCAAATCGTCTCAGATCTCCTCTGAATTTAAACTTGTGTTCAGGTTCAAGATTAAAACTGACACTTAAATTTTTACACAAAAAATCGGCAATTTTTGCTGTTTTTGCTCTTGAATGAACAAAAATCATAACCTGTTTTTTCTTTTCCATGAAAAAGGCAACCTTCTCCAACAAGTAATCGCATTCGTCGCTGTATTTCGAAACTTTTGTGAATCCCGTGATAGTCATTCTCAGCGGTACTGGCCGCAAGCTTTTGTCAAAGTAGTGAACTTCTTCTGCTTTTATAAATTTAGCAACGTCATCGTAGTTCGGGAGCGTGGCAGACAGTCCTATTATCCTGGTTGCCTGCTGCCTCAGTTCTGAGCCTTTTAACAGCCTGGCAACTATTGACTCCAATACAGCGCCCCTATCATCTTCAAGCAAATGTATCTCGTCAATGATCACCAATTTAATATTGGAAAATGGGCAGCTGTGCTTCCTGGTAGCTGCATCAAACTTCTCTGGCGTGCAGACAATGACATTTGCATCGTGCAAAATACTTGATTCAACTTCTGTATCTCCTGTATATTCTAGGACCTTAAAGGATTTCAATAAATATTTTAGCTTGGAAGAAACTTCAGATGCTAGCGCCTTCATTGGAACAATGTAGATGACGGTGTTTTTTGCTGATCTTAATGCTCTTAGTATAGACAAAAGTGCAATGTCGGTCTTTCCTGCTCCTGTTGGTGCCGAAATTAGTATATTTTTATCAGAATTGTAGACATTATTAAAAACAGCGGATTGCACAGGATTAAACTCAGTGTAAGAAAAGTACTTGGCATCATCCTTTAGACAAGATGTCTTTACATTGTTTTTAAACAGCCTTTTCTCTTTTGACTCTGGAATCACATGCTCTATGAACAAAGCTTGTGAGTTTTTTATGTCCTCCTCTTCAAACAGCTCTTTATGTTCGAAAATTTCAAAAATTAGCTCTGTATTTCTAAATCCAAGCAAGTCTGACAGACTTTTGAATGGGTCGTCTGTCGAGAAAGAAGTCTTGATGATTTTAATTGCATCCTCATTGGAAATATTTAGAATTTTTGTGATGTTTTCTATGATTGATTCATAACTCATTTCAGTAGTCAAGGATAAAAATTTATTCAGCAAAAAATGGCTTGTTCAGCATAACTTTGACACAGCCCAAGCAAAAGCTTACAACATCCTTTTCTTTACAAGTTTGAATATAATCATATTTTATTTTACATTACTTAATAAAAAGGCTACCTAGAAATTGCAAAGAAAAAGATGTCACAAACATTTTCTTGAGCTGCACTTTTCGAACCATACAGAACATTCTTTTTTACAAGAGCAGAAGAAGAATCTTTGCCTTTTGGCAATTCTAAAAGTATAAACCTAATCAAGAATTTTTAGAAATATTGCTAGAAATAAACTTAGCCAGACATTAAATGTTAACGAGTCTTTATTTAGTCTTATTTTCTAAGAAAATGTTGGTAAAATAGCTCTCAACTTTGTCATAGTCCTTCAACGAGAGATGGTCTAGCATGTAATTGTAATACTCATCGGCAACGCTGAAATAAGCGTGTAATTCTGCCCACCTGACTGATACCTGTAAGATCTCAGAAAGTAAATTTGGCATTTTCTTCGACTTGTAGTCAATCTGGAACTCAAATACATCAGAACTGGAAAAAAGTGATTCGATCTGTTTGTGAAAATTGTGGTTTTCAAGAAACAAAACCTTGAAGTTGAATATTGGGGAGTTTAGCCAGGTAGAAAGATCAATAAGCCTAAGCATTTCGGTGGCTAAACGTAAATTTTTGGATTGGATGTTGGTCAGAAATTCGCCTAGCATTATGGGGAATAAAGTTTGAATGTGAGAATGATCAATTCTTAAAATCAACGTACTACACAACTTAAAAACCTCAATTTTGATTTCAACACCCAAATTAATGTTGTTGTTGATCATAGTGACAAAGACATCACTTTTGGTAGAAAACTTGTTAATCGGTTGTGAAAAGATCAAAAAGGCCATCTTCTTGAGAGAATTGATCTTCTGTATCTCCTCACTCTGTGCTGACATAAAAAATGAACTGTCCATCCCAGACATTATATTTTCCATCAAAACAAAGCAATCGAAGTTGTTGGAGGAAGAGATGGTCTCGAAAATCTTCTTCTTGAGATCTAGTCCAAATCCAAAAAAGTTTTTGCCAAAATACTGCACAAAGGCATCAATAAAAATCTTGCAGTTCGGGTTCGCAACAAAATAGTTGTAAATCAGCACAAGAACATCATCTTGATATTTTCTCGAATCTAGCAGCTCAAAAAGACAGTTTTTTAAAGCGATCAGGATTGCAGTATCTGAGATTTCAAGCTTAGAAATCTTTTTCAAAATCTTCAATTCATCATCTAAATTTGTTTCATTGAACTGTAAAGAGGCTATTTTCTTTTCAAATGTCCGTAAAATATTTAGGAAAATAAGTCTGGACAGATCTGAATGGTTCTGATGCTTGAAAAGCTCCAGGACAAAAGAGATAGACGCAATGTCCATATCAATAAATCCAAAGTTGTTTTTTAAATAGATAGCCTCTGCTCTAATTATATCCTTTCTTTTACTTATAGGCAGCGACTGCACGAAAATCTTTAGAAACTTGAGTGAGTACCTCGGATTTCTGGCATTGCACAAAAGTTTGCAAAGGATATCGCACTTAAAAGGCAGCGCTCCAAAGACAAACAGGCTTTCCATGCTGTCGGGAATGCTTGAAACTAGAATGCTTGGATTCATCCGATATAGTTTGGTTCCTAGGGCAATAACAGGCGCCAAGTCCCCTGAATAAAGTAAGACAATAGACTCAGAATCAACGTCTCTGCCAACAAGCGACTCAAGATCCTCCTTTGATATTTTGGTCTTGAAAAGATGGTCGACATTTTTGTATTTTTCGGTTGACGAACTCTCATTCAGAAGATACTTCGAGTTGTTGTTGCTAAAGTCAAATAGTGCCTGGTTTGAAATCTTGTGATAAAATCCTTTGTAATGCTTGTAGATGCTGCATATCTTCTTGCAGTGTTGTATCATAAGAAACACGGCCTTGTCAAAAAAGTCCTCGATCCTGAAGCCTGAAAAATCTCCGTAATATTCAAAAGCCTCCAAAATGATTTCAACAGTAGATTTTGTGTTAGGCTTTATTACATGCGCAAAGAACTGGTTTTTTGTGGGCATAGTATTAATGTCGGCTAAAATGAGCTTGTAGAAATGCATGTAGTTTTCTAGAATAAATTCAGGTTCAGAAGCTACCAAGAACAAAGATCGCTTCAAAATATAGTGGTTGTCACGATACTTCTTGATCACAGATTTAACAGCAGTCAGGCTGGGCAAGTTAACAGACAATGAGTTTTTGTGGAACAGAAACAGAATGTTGAACGACATTTTGTGAATCTTCACAAGAAGGGTGTAATACGAATTCTTGCTGGCCAATTTCTGTGAATTCTCAAAGCCAAGAGATTCGTCCGAATATGGAATAACCATGCCCTTAAGAACCTCGGATTCCACAGAAGCTATTGACTCCTCATCCTTGACATCTGCAGCATCATTCTCTCTCTGTCCTGACTCTAGATTCGCATTAGATGTGCTGGACTCGATCTTGATGTTCTCAATTTTGATTTCTTCAATTTTCAAATTTTCATTCTTATCCATCAAAGGCGCATATTCAATCAAAAATGAGCTGTTTGCATCGTCCGAATCCTTTAGGTAACTTTCCTCTCCTGAAAAACTCTTCTGCTTCTCCACAATGATAGAAGACAGCATACTTATCAAGGCCTCCATAATGTTTATTTTTCCAAATTTACTGATCTCAATTATTGGGTTCAGCTCCAATATTTTAATAAAATCATCATTCTCAAAAGATCCTTCAATAAAGAGCAAAATCGGGTAAATTATGTTAAACTTAGAATGCAGATCTGCACACGAATCGTCTTCATCTTCGTTATAGAACTTCTCTAGCAAAAAGTGTAACACTGGAATGGGATTCTTAATATTTACCAGCAAGTCAATAAAATAGTTTGATTGAGTATCTGCTGTGGCTGAGACCTTGAATAGAATTTCCACAAACTTCCCCTGGGCAAGAGCCTCTTTGAGAAAGATACAAATGTCCTTCAGGCACGCTGTCTGGATGATATCATGCAAAAAGGGGAGCAGCTGATCCTCCCCGTAGAACAACAGGAATTTCGGATTTTTCGAAATTAAGAAATCGTTCCACAAATTTATATTCAAAAGGCTAGAATTGATGTAGAATCTCAGAGAATTCACCAATTCAATAAATTTGTAGTTGTGGCAAAGAAAATTCCCCAGCTGCGCCAAAAAATCTGCTTCAAAGTCTTTAAATCCAAATTTTCTGATAAATTTGTTGATCAACATAATGTCCTGGCCTGAAAAGTTAAAAATCTGTTCTTTGTTCGGCCTACCCTTGAATGTAAATGCATCCTTAACCTCTGCCCATTCCAGCACACCGTCTTTCAGGATTAGCTCGGAATTAGACCAATAACTGTTGTCCTCATACGACTCTTTGTAGATATCAATTCTGCCCAGCTCCTTGGCGACCGCAGAGATCAGATTTATTTCTAACAGCTCCTTTGTATTTTCTTTCTGATAAAACGACTTTATCAGGCTTGGACTGACAGAGGTGCCAGATCCAGGCTTATTGGCAGCAGAATCAAGGGTCGGCTCTGAGTGTTCTAAAAAGAGGCCTATGAAGTAGTCAAAAAGAAGATCGGATATTTTAAAACGGTTTCTAATGATGGAATGGCATAGCAACGGCAGATGTATATCAATAACATTCTGGTCTGTTGCGCCTAAATCTTCAATCAAAAAAATAATCAGTTCTACAAAATCTTCAGCCTCATTGGTCTCATTGGCAGGTGCTAACATTTGATTGGTTGTGCTCAAAGAAAGAGAAGATAGATTGTTCAGCTCAAACCTAGAGGCTTTTGTGTTTGAATTTTTGTTCTCTAATTTACTGAATATTTGGTCTAAATTTGTGTATAAAACTCTATAAATTTCATCAAGTGAAGAGCTTATAAAAATCTTGGCTTTTTTCTTTAATGCTACCATCTTTTCCTTGCTATACAAAGAATCCATCTGCTTCAGCACTTTGAAGGAGTCTATAACGATCCTGTCAATAAGAAATATGCACAGATTATCCCTGTAGCTCAGTGAGTTCAATATTTCGTAAAAGGTGATTAGATCGTCATCACATCCAAGTAAATACTCTCTCAAACCACGTTCTATGTAGTCAATGTCCTTATCAGTTACGATCTCTCCAAGGTTGAACCATTTGTAGGCTCTTTTGTTAATCCCGACCTCTTTCATGAGGAAAATCTTCAATACATTCTTGATCAGCTTTCTGTTCAGATCTTCAGCCTCAACAACAATCTGATTTCTGACCTCTAAATCATTCCGTATCTCTGAGTTGACTAGCACCAAGTCTTTGATGACCTGCTGTGACTTTGGCTGAGCAATGCTAAGGGCCCCTTCGCTGCTTATGTCCTTCGACGATGAGTTAGCAGATTTATAGAGCCCAACATTGTCCAGCAAGCTTTTTTCATCCAAATCCAGAAAACTTCTGTCAAAATTTTCTGTAACACTCTTATTAAGTTCGGCAGGACTGATAATACTGTTGCTTACTGCTAAGTTTTCCAACGACGGGCTTCTCAAGACTCTTTTCTGGTTTTCTGCTCTTAAGGTATTGCTTTCCATAGGGCCATCAGCTTCCTTTGAGAAATCATTGGTATTGGCTTTCTCAATCTTGGCATCATCAATGCCATCCTCCTTTAACTCTGTAATCATTGGGAAATCTCTGTGCGATATGTCGAGCAGTGATCTAATAATGTAGGGGTTGCTGCTTTCCATGCCTATGCACAATGCAGTATTCACCAGGCAATAGTCCGGTATCACCACAATTTTGTGCCTTGAAAAAAAGTTCAAAGTGCAAGCCCGCATTTCCGGAAGGCTTATAAAAACTTTCCAGATGCTTCTGAAAAACATGTCTTCATCAACAAAACCCAGAAATCGTACTAGAAGTCCGTATGCTCTATCAAAAAAATCAGAGCTCTCAGACTCCAGAAAAGGCAAGAAGCCTACAATTACGTGCTGTGAGAAAGGCTTGATCTTTTCTTGTAGCTGCTCGACAATTATTTCTAGGAGATCAAGATATTCTACAGCAACTGCTACTTTGTAGTTCAAAGAGAAATTAAAAAGTCCAACGGTGAAAACATCAAAATCTCTCAACAGATTATCTTCGCTTATTAGATCCAAAATGGTCGTATAGCACTCAAACGTTTTTAGATGCACTCCGCCCGGGAGGGCTGGGTTCAGCATCTGGTTTAGCCTCTTCACTAGCTGTGGCAGGCATGGGATATAGTCCTTCCTGTGCTTCTTGAAAATAACACACAGTGAGTCCAGGAGTCCAATGAAGTCTGACCATTCTTTGGCATTTTTGAATCCCTCCAGTTTTCTTAGAACTTCAGTATTGTACTTGTCATCCGAGCTCTCTGACATTAGGGGTTGCCATCGACAAATGAATTTCCCAATAATAAGGAGAAAAACAAAAATATTTAGGAGACAAATGACTTGATCATTTACATTTTAAATAAAAAAGCTGCTAGAAGCATCAGATTATATTGGAATTTAGAAAATTTGTCTTAGAATTGGGTTGACAGAAAAAATTTAATCTCTTCGCAATGGAATAATCTGATAGTCAACCTTGTCTCCATCCAGTACGTAGATCTCTAAATTATCTTTGGTCTTTATGTCTCGTTCTGATATCCCATCAAAGGCTTTTTTTACCAGTTTAACAGCATCATCGAAGCTTATTTCGCTGTAGTTCTCAAAGTTTTTCCCGGAAATCCAACTGTCTAGGAGTGGCTGCACCATCGCAGAACCAGAGCCATCGCACCTGCAGGCAGTCTTCTGATAGTTTCCAACACAGTCAAAAGAGTAAATGGTTGCTACACCATCTTCGTACCCGCTTAAGCAGGTATATGAATAGAGGGGGAAAAATCTTCTTGAATAGAGAATGTTGTGAAGAAGATGGGCCAAAGCATTCAGTGGCATTTTATTGTATGACTCATACATCTTTATTTGATAGTGCAGTTTGGTGTAGATTTCAAACCCATCTGCAAAAAACCCTGCGGTTGTCAAGTAGAAATTTCCCAGCTTATAAATTTTGGTCATTTTCCTGGAGTTGATGCCGTATTCTGAAGAATGACGAGTGTCGCCCGCAATAATGATTTTGTTGTTAACAATGAGACTCAAGGTTGTTCCGCCGTTGACTTCATACAGATCGTCCTCGCTGGCACTGACCTTTGTAACATTATTCTTCGAATCAAGACATAAGTTGTTGGTGTCCAAAATCATCTGTGGCAGGACTATTTTGTCTTCTGTTCTTGGAATTTCAAGCTTGTCTGCATTATAAAGCTCCTTTCTTTTGATGGTGTAAGATTCGTTCAAGCCAAACATGAGGGATAAACTATCGGAAATAATAAGAAAATAGGAAGCTATTGTTATTTTAGACAATTGTTGCGAATAAACTTTTCAAATGCTTTGCAAAAGTATTATTCAAAAGTAGACGCTATCAAAAGACCATCTCAAAAGTACAGTCTGAAGCAAAAGTTTACACACTTCCTTATTGAAATTTTGAGGTAATTTTTTTGTTAAACGAAATTTATGTAAAATTTATTCAGATTTTTTAATCTTTATATTTAAGTTAATACCTGAATATTTTTAAATTGAAAAAATCGTATTTTGAGAACAAGTAAAAGTGTACAACA